>Ga0134100_1000063_pt1 | contig 126445 bp, 97 predicted proteins | sample 11_taG_2_FD_94444 | JGI IMG/M metagenome (GOLD analysis project Ga0134100, IMG submission 94444) | Switchgrass degrading microbial communities from high solid loading bioreactors in New Hampshire, USA - 11_42_5_180_A3 metaG | ecosystem: Engineered > Bioreactor > Semi-continuous > Anaerobic >...
ATTGTATGCTATGGCTTAAATTTATACATAAAAAGGCAGACGACCAAACATGATCGCCTGCCAATAATTCATATGCTACTCCATTTTACTTGGTTCAACCCCAACATTTGACGTTGAGCCTTTTTTATACGGTGTTATGCTCCAAATCATACTTTGTTTTGACACTCTCATACCAAATTTCTTTCAACTTCCACGGAAATAATGTTCAATAAATGTCATTAAACTTTTTCAAAATTGTATTAGACACCCAGATTTGTATATACAATTTTACTCAATTATGTTATACTTTGGGCCAGAAAGGACTTTAGTTTTAGAATAGTCTTGGGTGGTATAATTATATTGAAGGAATTTCAGAGTGTGCTTAATGATAATATCTCATCTTTCATACAAATGATGAACCGGTACCACCAGACTGAATAATCGGAAATTCTCCATTGATAATTATAAAAAATTGTACCATAAGTCTTTATACTTTTTCTGAATAAAATACCGATGGGTTGAAGAGAGACTTACGGAAACGGATAACGTAAAAAAGGTTCATAAGTCAGCTGAAAGTGAGGTATTAAAAATGGCATTTAAACAAGTGGAAGATTATACACTGGATGATGTTTCCGAAATTTTCAAAGAAAAAGCAGACGCCATCATAATTATTAATGCTGAACTTGCCAGATACAAGTCTGTTTCCAAAAAGGGAATATTTTCAGATATGATTGAAGAACACGGAAGTTATTATGACCTCATTGAAAAGCTGTGGCTTAACATTAACAACGGCGCAAAAAAAGTTACAAAAGACTACCATATCTTTACTCCTTTATACGGAAAATATGTTGGCAAATACAGCAGAAGATTGAATCTTGTATATGACAATAATCCACATATAATCCAGATGACAGTATACCCCTTAAACGATAATTTCTATATGCTGATTCTTGATGAACTTGACAACAGCGAAAATATACAGGAGTTCATGACTAATGAAAAAGTGAAAAATATTCAGAATACATACCTCTTCTCCATGTATGTTGACCTTATCAGGGACACAACAAGCAGCATCAGGATTACGGAAATTTCAGATAAACCTGTGAATATAACCGAATTAAAATACACTGACTGGCGTATGATGATTGTAAATATGATTTGGTTTGAGGATCAGCTGCTTTTTCTTAATAGGACGGATCCCGATTATCTGAAAAAGAACCTTGCACCGGGAAGAACCATGTCGTTTGACTGTCAGATGAAAAATCTCGAAGGAAAATATATCTGGGTAAAAATGATTTTCAGCCGTGCCGAAACTAACAATAAAGAGGATTTCAGGTTTGTATTTATGGTTCAGGATATCCATGAAACTTATCTTGAACTGCTGTCTGTTCTTAAAGAAAACGAAGAATTTGCTTCAAAAGACTCCCTGACAGGTGTATTTAACCACGGCAGAATTGAAACTGAGCTTTATAACGCTGTCCAAAATAAAAAAGAAACCGAACGGCCTATTACTCTTATGATGATTGATATTGATTATTATAAAACGATTAATGACAGCTTTGGTCATCTCATAGGGGATATCACTTTAAAGGACTTTGTTGCAGTTGCCTGTGATTTCCTGAACCCCTATAACATAAAAATCGGACGCTGGGGCGGCGATGAATTTGTAGCAGTGTGCTATGATATAGGTATCTCTGAGCTTATGCTCATCGCTGAAAACATGAGAATTAAAATTTCCGAAACAGAATTCGATACTGCCGGTAATATCACTTGCAGTATCGGTATAACCGAGATTAAAAAAGATGACAGTGCCAAAGAGGCATTCGAGCGTGTTGACAAAGCAATGTACTCTGCAAAATTAAGCGGAAGAAATTGCGTTAAGGTTGAATTGTAATATATTTACAATATCATTAGTGCCGCTTTGAAACAGGCTCAGCTAAATGACCGCCATTAAGAACCCTTATGCGGGTCCCGTTCCGCAATGTGTTTCAAGACTTTTCTGCCGGAAATCCCAATCGGAATCGAACTTAGATTATGCCAAAGCCCGTGGGAATTACTGTATTAAAAAATTAACGTATGATATAATGAAAAAGTGTTATCCCAAATTTAGAGGCGTTGCCCGTATTTGAAAAATATGCTTTGCGTGGTGGAAACGGATGCTTGAAATTGTCAGGGCTGTGGCCAGGCAACTTGTGTTCTCAATACTGCTTGATTATAAATATATTTTTATTTATCTGTTTTTTTATTTGGTTGTAAAAGGCCGTTATGAAATCATACAGGGGTTTGAGCAGTGTGTCACAAAGTGCCGCACAAGAACTTTAAGACAGCTGCTCGAGGAGCTTATCCTGACAGGCCTTATAACAGGCTTTGCGGGCGGGATATTAACGGTTGCCCTCGGTCTGTATATTGAACCGGACGGATTGCAGGCATTTCTCATTATCATGGTTCTGCTCGCTTTTATAAACCACCGGTTTATCAACCCGTCATATGCGGGAGGAATAATAAGCATATACGCGCTTATCTCCGATTATGACCGGATTCATGTGCCTTCGATGCTTACGCTGATAGCGGTAGTCCAGCTTATGGAAGCGGTTCTTATTTACCTGAACCGTAAACATGATAATATCCCGATATTCATACAGCATGACGGGAAATTGACGGGAGCGTTCATAAAGCAGAAATACTATGCCGTTCCGTTTATGATGCTGACGCTTTCTGCAATTCCCTATGCCGTTTGGAATACGACAATTAACCTGAATTGGGGGACGATATTCAAAACAGGGCTTCTTGCCTCGGGAAAAGCTGTATTTTTTCTGACCGGCGCAATCGGTGTAACGAATTATTCCTCAATAGCGATATCGTCGCTGCCCGAAGAAAAATGCAGGAACGATGCTATAAAATTTCTTGCCGGCAGCCTGCTGCTGCTAATTATAGCGTTTTTCTCCGGCAAAAACGAAGTGTTCAAATGGATCGGCGCAATTTTCGCGCTTTTATACAGGGAAACGATTTTCCAGATCACATTATACAGGGAAAGGACCAGGCAGCCTTTATACACGGTAGCGCAAAGGGGCTTAAGAATACTTGAAATAATTCCCGGCGGCACAGCCGACAAGATGAAAATGAAACGCGGCGAAATTATCCTTACCGTCAATGGCAAACCGGTGCAGACTGAAGACGGGATCAGGCACGCCCTTTCAAAAAGCCCCACATTTATATGGATGCATACGGAAGCGCCCGACGGCCAGATAAAAATATACGAGCATAAGTGCTACCCCGACGGGGTAAAGGATTTGGGCGTTATCCTCGTGCCGAAGGAATGGGAAGTGACATACCAGGTCGACGAATATGAAAACTTTACAATAATAAAGAATATCGTTGATAAATTCAGATTCAAAAGGTAAAAACGATAACAATTGACATTGTTATATCGTAGTGCTACATTTTAAATCAGAATATTTCCGCAGGATATGTTTTCAAATAAATATCAGGCGGCTTTGGAATAATAAATGAGGCTGAAATGTTTCCCGTCATCGATGGATGGCGGGATAAAATGAATTATTTCGGTTTTCATAAAGAGAAGAGGTGTAACTATGGACAGAAAGCTGATATATGTGGATCATGCGGCTACGACTTATATAAAGCCCGAGGTTCTCGAAGCGATGAAACCGTACCTGACGGAGTTGTACGGGAACCCTTCCTCCATATATTATCTGGGCAGGGAAAGCAAAAAAGCGATTGACGAAGCGCGCTCCCAAATAGCCCGGTGCCTTGGCGCACAGCCTCAGGAGATCTATTTTACCGGTTCCGGAACTGAAGCCGACAACTGGGCAATCAAGGGCGCAGCGTATGCAAACAGGAAGAAAGGCAGGCACATTATTACATCGGCGATTGAGCACCACGCTGTTCTTGAGCCGGTTGAATTCCTGCGCAGGGAAGGTTTTGAAGTTACGTACCTGCCCGTTGATCAAAACGGTTTTGTAAACCCGGCTGATCTTGAGAAAGCGATCCGCCCTGATACAATTCTTGTAAGCATAATGTACGCGAACAATGAAATCGGTACGATACAGCCTATAAAAGAACTTGCCGAGATCGCGAAAAATAAGGGAGTCATATTCCATACAGACGCCGTACAGGCAATGGGGAATATACGCGTGAACGTAATGGATTTGGGTGTTGATCTCCTTTCGATGTCGGCGCATAAGTTTTACGGGCCGAAAGGAGTCGGCTGCCTGTATGTAAGGAAAGGTGTTCAGCTTGAAGGGTTTATGCACGGCGGCGCTCAGGAACGGAAAAAACGCGCAGGCACGGAAAATGTGAGCGGTATTGTCGGAATGGCAGCAGCGCTTAAACTGGCGTATGAAAATATTGACCGGTATAACGAACATTTAAGGAAACTGAGCAGCAGGCTCATAGATAAAGTTTTCGAACGCATTCCTCATGTGCGTCTGAACGGTGACAGGCATAAGCGCCTTCCCGGAAATGTCAACTTCTCGTTTGAGTTCATTGAAGGCGAGTCACTGCTCCTCATGCTCGATATGAAAGGAGTACAGGCTTCAAGCGGGTCCGCATGCACATCGGGTTCGCTCGATCCTTCGCATGTTCTTCTCGCGATTGGGCTTCCGCATGAAATCGCTCACGGCTCGCTGCGCATTACATTCGGTGAAAAGAATACCGAAGAGGATGTGGACTACATTGTTGACTGCCTTGAGGAAATAGTGGCTAAGTTAAGGCAGATGTCACCGCTATATGAAGACTTTGTTAAAAGGAATAAAGGTTAAAAAGCGTAAATGCAAATCGGTTTAAATCTGCCGAATAGTTGGTAATGCATTCATAGAGATGCAAAGAAGGTGATTTTATGTACAGTGAAAAAGTTATGGATCATTTCATGAATCCGAGAAATGTCGGTGAAATAGAGAACGCCGACGGAGTCGGACAGGTCGGCAATATGAAATGCGGCGATATAATGAAAGTTTATTTGAAAATAGAGAATAACATTATTACCGACGCGAAGTTCAAGACATTCGGCTGCGGTGCCGCTGTGGCTACAAGCAGCATGGCTACGGAACTTATCAAGGGCAAAACGGTCGAGGAAGCCGAAAAGCTGACGAACAAGGCGGTTTTGGAGGCTTTGGACGGTCTGCCTCCTGCGAAGATCCACTGCTCGGTACTGGCCGAAGAGGCTATTGCCGCCGCCATTAAGGATTATAAAATGAAGCAGGGGATTGATGTTTCGGATATGCAAACCTGTCAGGGCTGCTGCGGCAAATGCGGCGAAACCAGAGAATAGGGAAAGTTTGCGGAGAACAGATGAGAATATTTTATGCGATTGAGTTTGATGAAAAGACAAAAGAGCTCCTTTCAAGAGAACAGGAAAAGCTTAAGACAAGGGCACTAAAAGCAAACATGACGAGAAGGGAAAACCTGCACCTGACTTTAAGGTTTATCGGAGAGGTTAATCCTTCATATATTCCTGTATTTACGAATATTCTGAATACCGCCGCTTCAAAATGTTCTCCTTTTCAATTAACGCTTACGGGACCCGGAGCTTTCATAAGGGGTAATAAAAGCATAATCTGGTGGGGAGTGGAGCATAATGCAGCTCTCCACCAGCTTTATAATGACATTGAGGAAGAAATAAGGCGAAACGGCTTCCCGCCGGAGCAAAGGCCGTACACACCGCATATCACGCTCGCAAGAGAGTTTACTGCCAATGACGGAGATGCCAAAGGCGTAATAAATGATATCAAACCGGTTAACCACAGTTTTCCGGTTAAAAGCATTTCACTTATGGAAAGCACAAGAATAGACGGGAAACTCAAATATATATGTCTTTGCAATGCTGCCCTTGGGAAAAATGAAAAATGATTATTTTTTATTTCACAAAAGGTGCTGGGAATGAAAAAGAAAGTTATGGTAGGGATGAGCGGGGGCGTGGACAGTTCGGTTGCCGCCGCGATATTACTGAAAGAAGGCTATGATGTAATCGGCGTCACATTGAAGCTGCAGCCCGACACCGAAAATGAAAGCTGGAGCGAAGTGACATGCTGCTCGCTGGCTGCTGTCGAGGACGCAAGGCGCGTAGCCTCCAGGCTCGGCATACCGTATTATGTGCTGAATTTCCAGGACATTTTTGAATCCTGTGTTATCGAATATTTTGTGTCCGAATACGGGAAAGGGCGCACGCCTAATCCTTGCATTGCCTGCAACCGTTATATAAAATTCGACGCTCTGCTTAAAAAGGCCGAATCAATGGGAATCGACTATGTCGCTACGGGGCATTACGCAAGAATCGAATACGATGAGCAGAGGGGCAGGTATCTTTTAAAAAAATCGGTTACCGGCAAAAAGGATCAATCGTATGTATTATATAATTTAACGCAGTACCAGCTTCAAAGGACGCTCATGCCGATCGGCCGGTACGACAAGGACACGGTGCGCAAAATTGCGAAGGAACTTGGTTTCGAGGTCGCAAACAAACCCGACAGCCAGGAAATCTGCTTTATACCCGATAACAACTATGCCGCGTTTGTTTCGAACAGGTTAAGCAGGCCTGCGGCAAGAGGCAAGTTTGTTGACATTCACGGCAACGTGCTTGGGGAACACAAAGGCCTGATACATTATACCGTAGGTCAGAGAAAAGGTCTTGGTTTATCGCTTGGAAAGCCGGTGTATGTAATAAGAATAGATGCCGAAAACAACACTGTAGTGCTCGGAGAGGAAAAGGACGTGTATTCCGCAAGCCTTACGGCTTATGATCTTAACTGGATCGCAATTGATTTCCTGGATAAACCGCTTCGTGTCAAAGCAAAGATACGGTATTCGGCGAATGAGGCGGAGGCAGTAATTGCTCCCATCGAAGGGGGAAGAGTAAGGGTTGATTTTGACAAGCCGCAGCGTGCCGTTACTCCGGGCCAATCGGTGGTATTTTATGACGGGGATATTGTTGTCGGCGGCGGGATAATAGAGAAATCCGAAAACTGAATAATCCCGTCGGACGGCAAACAAGTTGTGAGGTGAAGAGATGAAAATAACATTTTTGGGCGCGGCGAAGACCGTTACGGGTTCGTGTTTTCTGATTGAAACAAGAAATTCGAGAATCCTTGTGGACTGCGGTTTATTCCAGGGGCGATCGACGGAAGAGGCTATGAATGAACAGCCGATGCCGGTTAAGCCGTCCACGATTGATTATATCCTGTTAACCCACGCCCATATAGATCACAGCGGCAGAATCCCGTGGCTTTATACGAACGGTTTTAACGGTGAGGTTATAGCGGCTAAAGCAACGGTTGATCTTTGCCGCCTTTTGCTTCCCGACAGCGGCCATATACATGAGTTTGAAGCAGAATGGAAGAACAGGAAGAGGATGCGTGCCGGAAGGGAGCCCGTTAAGCCTTTATACACGCTTGCCGAGGCGCAGGAAAGCCTGAAACTTTTCAGGAGCGTCGCTTATGATGAAATAATTCAATTAAACGGGGATATAAGAGTCCGTTTCAAAAATTCCGGACATATGCTCGGTTCGGCTTTTATTGAATTATGGATCAGCGAAAACGGAAAAGAAACAAAGATTGTGTTTACCGGCGATATCGGGAACAAAAACATACCTATCCTTAAAGACCCTTCAATAATAGATGAAGCTGATTATCTCGTCATAGAATCTACGTATGGGGACCGGCTGCATATAGACAACAGTTCAAAGGCGGAAAAATTCCTCGAAATCGTTCTTGAGACGCTTGACAGGGGAGGTAATGTGATAATCCCTTCGTTCGCGGTCGGACGCACGCAGGAAATACTTTATGAACTGAATAAGAAAGTAACGGACCTGGGAGAAAAAGTTGAACGTCTGATGCATGTGCCCGTATATGTCGACAGCCCTCTTGCGATTAATGCTACCGAGGTTTACAGGCAGAACCTGGACTGTTATGACGACGAAGCGCGCTGGTATATTGAAAACGGGGATAACCCGCTCGATTTTCCGAATCTGCGTTTTACGCGTACGGCCGATGAGTCGAGGAATCTGAACAGGATAAAAGGCGGCTGTATAATAATTTCGGCAAGCGGTATGTGTGAAGCAGGCCGGATTAAGCACCACCTTAAACACAATCTTTGGCGCAGGGAAAGCACTATCCTTTTTGTAGGATACCAGGCCGAAGGAACGCTTGGCCGGAAGATACTCAACGGAGCTAAGAAAGTACATATATTCGGGGAAGAGATAAGCGTAAACGCAAGAATTGAAATGATTGACGGGTATTCGGGCCATGCCGACTGCGAGGGTATTATCAATTGGATGCGCAATTTCAAACAGTTCCCGAAACGTGTTTTCCTGGTCCACGGAGAAGAAAAAGCCATTAATTCTCTTGCTGAAAAGGTGAAAGAGGAATTCGGCGTCGAACCGGTTATTCCGTCAAGAGAAGAGTCATTTGTCATTACCGCAGAACGCGAGGTAATCCGCGGTCTTGAAGAAAAAGCGCAGGAGAGGTTCCGCTACCTTGAGATTGTAAGCCTTCTCGAAGATGTAAAGGAAGGAATAGCTGATATATATGAAATGCTTTTGGATGAACTCAGGGAAGGTGCCGATGATACGAGGCTCGACTCGCTGCAGAAGAAATTAAAGGCACTGCAGCGCGATATGGTGAGCCTGCTCGAATGAAATTTTTGGTATTAATTTACATTAACTTTTTCAGACTATTGCAGTTCATAAGGTATCGCAGATCGCATGATGTTTTGGAAGATAATGCATTTGGCATTGACGGTGCAGGGTTTTATATATTAATATTTAAATGACCCCGTTATGTTGTTGTTCAAGCCGGTTGGGAATCACAGTTTTGCGGAAAGGCAGCAAATAAATGGTTGATTCGAGCAGAAGGACAATTATCAGGATAATCAGAATTGCGTTAATTATCGTCGGCGTTTATCTGTTGCTCCGGCTCAGTTTATACTGCATTCCGTTTATTATTGCTTTTATCCTGTCAAGCCTTATAGAACCCATTATTAATTTTATGGAGAAAAAAATAAAAATACCGAGGAAAATCGGGACAGTGTTATCGCTGCTGCTTGTTTTCTCGATACTTGGAACTATATTGGGCTTAATCATATCAAGACTGGTAAAAGAAATCGTAAATGTGTACAATCAGATAAACGAAATATTCGGAAGTATGCAATATTTCTTTGACGCAGTAATCGAGCGCGTGAATAATATCTATATATCACTTCCAAAGACAATAAGCGATACTATTGATAAATATTTCGCCGATGCCGCAAGCAATGTGCGCGAATGGCTGACGCCTCTCGTTGCGAAAATTACCGGGTTTACCCTGAGCTTGCCGCAAGTGCTTGTCTTTATAGTTGTAACCATCCTTGCTACGTATTTTATGTCAAGCGATAAACACAGAATAAACCGGTTTCTTGACAGGCAGTTTCCCGTACAGTGGATGGAGAGGACACGGGAAGTGCTTAACAAGCTGTTTTCGGCATTGTTTGGGTGGCTTAGGGCGCAGCTTATTCTTATGACTGTAACATTCACCGAATTAACGGTAGCGTTCCTTATTATGCGAATTGAAAATGCCTTACTGCTGGCGCTGCTTATCGCGGTAATCGATGCGCTTCCGGTGTTCGGTGTCGGCACTGTTCTTATTCCGTGGGGTATTATTGAGATTTTTGCGGGAAATTATCAGCGCGGCTTTTCGCTTCTGCTGATATACATAATAGTTCTTGTGGTACGCCAGTTAATTGAACCGAAGATTGTCGGAGAGCAAATAGGAATCCACCCGCTGCTGACGCTGTTTGCAATGTATACCGGCCTTCAGTTGATGGGCGTTATCGGAATGATTGTCGGTCCTGTGCTGATGGTTATAACAAAGAGTGTTCTTGAAGCGCTTCTTAGCCATGAGGGTTTTTCGGTCTGGCTTCAAAAAACATTCGGGTATAGCGTTAAGCCTGCCGAAAAAAGTGCCGAGAAACCTGCAAAGGCTGTGAAGAAATAGCTTATTTATTCATTTTGTCATCAAAAGGCTTTATTATTTGCCATTGAAGTATTCCTCCAAAAACAGCGCTACCCCGTTATCCATATTGCTTTTTATCACTCCGGTGGCCGCCTGTTTTACCAATATATCCGCATTTTCAACCGCATAGCAGTAATCCGAAACCTCAAACATCGGCAAATCATTTAAATTATCCCCGAAACTTATCAATTCATCGGCCTGCAGGTATTCTTTCAAAAACAATAATGAGTCCCTTTTGTTTGCAAACTTATTTGTGATTTCGAAAAACGGCTCTTTCGTGTATATATCTATGGAATAATGATAAGAAAGGTCATATCTTTCCTTCAAAACCCCATATGCTTCTTCGAGCCTGTCCCCTCCAATACAAACAATTGCAATGATGTCCTGATCCAAAGAAACTTTCAAATCATCCACAAGCCGAAACCTTTTGTCACCCTTGCTTAGCCTGTCGTTAGTATAGCCTTCCTGGGCTTTGTTGAAAATGCCTTTATAATAGACCCTGTTTTCTTTTTGACTGTTTGTCGTGTACACAAACGGTGAAATATCATTTTCTTCAAAAAACTTTAGAACTTCCTCTGCTTCGCGCTTTTCTACGAAATTTGAAACAAGGTTTTCACCCGCAGCAGGATCATAAACATAAACCCCATTCATTAAAATCATCGGAAGTTTCAATCTTAATGGTTTTATTATTCTACACGAGGAATCAAGGGAGCGGGCTGTTGCAATTGTAAAATTCATCCCTTTGTCAATAAGGTTATTAATAATTTCTACTGTTTTTTCACTTAATTCCTGTTCATTATTCAGAAGCGTCCCGTCAAGATCCGAAACAAACAGTTTCAAACTGAATTCCTCCTATGTAATTAATACTACAAAGCTTACTGCCATAAACGATCCTAAACATCGAATTGTTTTGACGTTCTATTATAAACCGGAATTATGAAGCCGAACGCCATTATATTTGCTCCCCCTCAAAATAATACGTTCTACTTATTTGATTTTAGCGCTTCCATCACAAATGCGCCGTAATTTGTATAACTTTTAAAGTCTTTTTGGAATATCTGCGGCTCCCAGCTATTGTCAAACCAGCAGGCAACCCATCCTATGCCTTTTTCATCCAGGTAATCAATAAATGGCTGTCCATATGTTTGTTTATCTCCAATCAGGTAATACTGGTCGGTTGTGTTCCTGTTTTCATCCATAAAACCCCATTCGGTAATCAGGACGGGGTATTTTTCCGCTATATCGCCAAAGTAATAATCCCAATTGGTATGTATAGGATATATGTGTGAAGCATACACAATGTTTTCTCCATCTATCGGTGTTTCCTTCACCCATGATAAGTCTTTGGAATAATCGGTTCCTCCCACAATAATTATCTGTTCTGCTCCCTGTTCCCTGATGGCTTCTATTATTTCTGCCGCATTTTTAGCCCACTGTCCGGAACTTATATTTGCCGGTTCATTAAAGATTTCGAAGATTACATTGGGGACTTCTTTAAAGTAATTAGCAACCTGATTCCAAAACTGCAATGTAAATTCTTTCGCATCAATATCTATATCAGGCATTTTTTCGCCTGTATTGTTTTCTATATTACCGATGTAGTGCCAGTCTATAATAATATACATGCCTAATTCTCCGGACCATGCAAAAGCGGAATCAAGATATCTCCAAAGATAATCCTTGTTGAAGTAATAATTTTCCGGATGAACAGGTATTCTTACGACATTTGCCCCTGAGTCTTTTATTTTTTGAAAAAATCTTTTGTTGAATTTGTTTTTACTGTGCAATTTAACAGGATCAGGCGGCATTAAACCTCTTAACACGATAACATCCCCGGAAGGCTGTAGTATTTTATTGCCCTCTACATATAGCATGGGTGGGAAATCGTCAAGATTATCATTTTGAAATGCTTCCTTTTGTTTAACGGGAAGCATTATCCTCCCGTTTTCAGAAAAATAAATTATAGCAACAAGCGTTAATACCAGTATAACCAACGAAACCAGTATGTAAAGAAAAACCTTTAGTATCTTTTTATACAGCACCGGTACTTACCATCCTTTTTACTGTGATATATTTTACTTTTTTTACTACTTACGATACAATAGCTTAAAAGATAATCTGATCACAGAAAAATGCCTCAAATATAAATAATTGTCGCGTAAAAGGCGACTCCAGATGATAACCCTGAAAAATAATCAAAATTTAGAATATATATTTAAAATTAGTGTTTCTAGATGAGCAGCGACTCTATTCTCGCCAATAACTAGTGTATTAGGATGTCCACATGCGTTTCGAAAATCTAAACAAATTTTAAGTTCTTGCTTTGTATTTTTTCCTATAACTGATATTGCTTCAATTATATCTAAAAAATCTTTTTCCTTTATTCTGCAGAAATCATCAATTGCTTTTATATCCTTCCATTTTGGATCTCTTCTTAATCCTTCGTTATTAAATTCAACTAAATATTTATCGAAAACATGTTTATAAAGAATCGAAATAGCACCGACCCAGGATAAAACAACAGCAGCCCTATAATTCCCATATTCAAAACATGAAACAGCTTCATTAAGGAAACTGTGCGTATTAATATCTGATATTACCGAAATTATTCGATGTAAATCTATGGCAACATTTTTTATCGCTTTACGTTTATTATTGATACCAGAAATCTTAGCGACATAAGCCTTACCATCATCTGTCAATATCCATCCATCTTTTAGCAATACTGCAAATCCCTTTTTTTTACTTTGAGTTAACGCACGATATATGTTCCATTTATCAATTTCTCTGAGACCAGATTCAATAGCGATCTTGCGTATATCTCGGATGGATTTTGGTGAATCAACATTATAACTAAGGGCAATTAATACCTTATCTGCTTGCTTAAGATCGGTTTTATTTATTATGTTTCTTAAAGTTTCATTATTTAACAAGGGCAGCCTCCATTTCTCGCCTAATGTCTGCTGGTATAGCGTATATATCTTTGGATTGTTCAGTTAACTTGTTCTTTTTAACTAAATGATCTAGATATTTAGAAAAATTACCAGAATAGCTCTTTTTATAATAATTACTGGCTGATTGCATATTTTTTAAGAGATCTTTTCTGTGGAACTTATCTTGTTTTTGCACGAATGTCAATTGAGCAGCTGCGGCAAGAATTAATTCTGGACCACTTTTAACATCTAATTTTGTAGCAATAGTATTTGTTGTACCTTCTATTTTATCATTAGCTGTAGTATCTTTTTGAGAATCATCATTATTTGATTCAACATTTGTGGTGGTTGCATCCTGAGGGAATAATTCTAAAATAGTATGTAGCAATCTTGAAAATTCTTGCTTTAGAAAGTCCTCACTACCTTCATATTCAATATCAATATTACCATAACTAATTCTTATCTTACTTTCCACATTTACCGACTCCTTATTATAAATTTTATATATACTTCTTATGATAGTAATTATACACAATTCTACAAATTTTGTACATAATTAAGTTAAAGATGAGAACTTAAAGAAACATTCGTTCTTTTAACTATTAAAAGTTTCAATGAAATTTAGATGTTCTGTGTGTTTTTCTTTTAGTCATTATATTGTGCGGACAATTTATCATTGAGCTTGTTTCAATATTAATAGTCTTGTTATTTTTTGTAACAATATCTTAACACATTTAATTAGTAATCTTTATATTTGCTTGTAATTAACCTGGCGGCTTACAGGTACCACATGGAGAATACTTCTCTTTGGCGGATTCCAGGTCAATCGGAATTTTACTTTTGCTCAGATGCCGGCAATCTGCACGGTGGTATTTTTCTCCTGTATTTGTTATATAAACGATTATTCCTTTTTCCTCAGATTCAGTTGTTGCAGCTTCAGTTGAAGCGGGCAATGGTGAAGGCGGCGGCGCGGTTGTAATAGCCGGTGAAGGTGTGGGAGATAGAGTTGGTTCAGGTGATTCAGCAGTATCTGTTGTTTCCTCCGGTGATTCTGTCTTCTGTTGATTAGCTAATTGCTCCAGTTCATTTTTTAACCTGTTATTTTCCTCGGTTAAATTTGATATTTTTGAATTTAAGTCGGCTATTTCTTTATTTAAAGATTCTGTTTTATCAAGTTCTTTGGAACACGCAGAAAAGGTCAATATAATCAATATTAGTAAAAATAAAGACAGTTTTCTCAAAAATACCACCACCCTTTTATACCATTCTATACCAAATTTCATTGCCATTCAATTGCAAAAAAAATGTTGTCAATAGATAAAGGGCTGTTAGTATACATGTACTATTTCCTGACATTTAGAACTGTAACTTATATCCCCGAAAAGAGAGATTAGAGAGATTAAAGGATATATGGGACATGAAATAAAAATGGGCAGGGAAGATAAAAAAGAGGATACCTTGAGCAGTACCTGTTTTCAGGAATTATTAAATTCTTTATTCAGTTTTCCTATTGCTTTTTTCTCAATTCTTGAAACATATGAACGCGATATGCCAAGCATATTCGCGATTTCACGCTGTGTTTTGTTCGAGCCGTTCGTAAGGCCGTATCTTAATTCGATAATTGTTTTTTCCTTTCCGCGAAGAACATCAGCTATTTTTTTATACAATTTCTTTATCTGAAATTTTAAGGCTACTTTATCATCAACGCAATCTTCGTCGCTTCCAAGGATATCGAGCAGTGATATTTCATTCCCCTCCTTATCGGTGCCGATCGGCTCGTGGAGGGAAACCTCGTTCTGATATTTTTTCGAGGTTCGCAGATACATCAATATTTCGTTATCGATGCATCTGGCGGCATATGTAGCCAATCTGATGCCTTTCCCCGGATTGAAGCTAGTTATTGCCTTAATTAATCCGATTGTCCCAATCGAAATCATATCGTCGCAGTCAATATTTGCGGTACTGTACTTTTTCGCGATATGGGCAACCAGCCTTAAATTTCTCTCGATTAATATATTTCGAGCCTCTTCATCTCCCTGGTGAAACCGCTCAAGGTATTTTTGTTCTTCTTCAGCGCTTAAGGGGTGAGGAAAGGATTGGGAATTTGTAATATACCCAACGAAATACACAGCAGAAGAAGCCTCCTTAAAAAGCGAGAACAAGCCTTCAATAAACATACATTTCACCACCAAGAAATAAGGGCTGTATATAAGTATATGCGTGATGTATAATAGGAGTGTATGTACAAATCGATAAGGTTTTTTTAAGGATGCGTTTATTGACATTTGAATTTTACTGAAGATCAATTTGTTTACGTAAATTTGATAATCACATGGCCGCTACCCTAAAAAAAATTGTCAAATAAACGTATTTCTATAGTGAAAGCATCAGCGTGGTTTGTAACCGTTAAGAACGAAAAATTACTTCCGTGATATGTATATGCCTGTTGGTCGACATTGTGCATGCTAATATCTCTGTTAACAGGATAATGTAATGGAAAATAAGCAACTGGAACAATGGGTTCTGGAGAGTAAGAATGATAAGCAAAAACTGAATGATCTTCTTGAAGTTTATAAGCCGTTTATTATGTCGTGTACCCAGAAAATTTCCGGGAGGTATCTTCGGTTTGGTTCGGACGACGAGCTTACGATTGCGATGATGGCTTTTGCGAAAGCTGTTGAAAGATATACACCAACACACGGAGATTTTTTAAATTTCGCAAGAAGCATAATACGAAGCAGGGTAATTGATTATTACAGAAGCCAGAAAAAGCATTCGGGGAAAATAGTATATCTACAGGAACAGGAAGAAGAGACCGATAATTCTGTTGAGACGGAAGCATCACTTACGGTATATTCGGAAGAAAAAACGCGTGAGGAAAGGCTCCTGGAGATAATGGCGCTCAAGGAAAAGCTCGAATCGTTCGATATAAATTTTTATGAACTGGAAAATGCGGCGCCGAGGAATAAACAGACCAGGCAGGTATGCAAAAAAATTATTTCATATTTACATACCAACAAGCAGGCCAGGGAGCTTATGTTTCATAACAAAATGCTCCCGCTGTCCCTTATTGAAAAAGAACTTGGCATAAAAAGAAAAAAGTTTGAAAGACATAGAAAGTATATTATAGCGGTGCTTATGATAATGTCGGGGGATTACCCGTATCTGGAAGAGTATGTTAAAGGTTTGTAAAACCTGTGGAGCGCAGGTGTGATCAGGATGAAAGGTATAATTGTAGCGAAAAACAACGAAACATCGGTTCTTTTGTTATCGGACGGGACGTTCAAAACCGTGAAGACCGCTGAAGGTTTTGAGGTCGGTATGGTTCTGTTCGTAAACGATGTGCTGCGGCCGCGAAGCTACTATTGGAAAAAGATTGCGTATATGGCTGCATCGGTTGTTCTGGTCGTATTTATCGGGCTGGGAGCTTTTGCGTGGTCTACGCCTATCCAGTTTATCGACATTGACATTAATCCTTCAGTAGAACTTTCGGTTAATTATTTTGACAGGATAATTTCCGTTAACGCATTGAATGAAGACGGAAAAAAATTGATGGAGTCGGTGAACGTCCAGGCACACAGGTATGAAAGCGGAATAGAGCTTGTGATAAGCACGGCGCAGAATATGGGATACATAAACGATGAGGAAGACGTATTGATAAGCATATCTTCTTCCAATCCGAAACGTGTTGAAAAAGCACAGAACGATATCAGGGAAAAGGTATCCCCGTCCGTGGAAATCCTGACTTTTGACACTCAACAGCGCGAGCAGTCTATTCAAAAAGGAATTTCTCCCGGAAAGGATAATATAATCGAAAAGGTTATCGAAATCGGAACCGATATTGACAAGGAAGAGCTTACGAAAAAACCTGTTAAAGAGCTTATGAAAATAATCCGGGAAAACAAAAAATCAGAACAGGAAGAGAAAAAAGAGGAAAAGGAAAACGACAAGGATAATAAAAAAGATAAGAAGAGTGACAAAAACAAACCCGGTAAAGGAAACGAAAAAGCAGTCAACCTGGTTATAGAAAATGGCAGCGGCGCTAAACCCGGTAAAGATAACGGCAAACTGGTGAACCTGGGTAAAGGCAGTGAAAACAGCGGCAAACCGGGCAAAGAAAAAGACAAAAAAGTAAAACCGGATAAAGAGAATGATGACAGCGACAAGCCCGGCAAAGGCAACGACGACAAAAAACAGGGCAAAAAGATCGATGATAAATCCGGAAAAGGTGATGAAAAAATAATAAAACCGGTTGATAGGGATGAAAACATTGATAAACCGGGCGAAGATAAAAAAGTAAAACCGGATAAAAAGAATGATGACAGTGATAAACCCGGCAAAGGTAACGACGATAAAAAACAGGGCAAAAAGATCGATGATAAACCCGGAAAAGGTGATGAAAAAACAATAAAACCGGGCAACAGGGATAAAAACAATGACAAACCGGGCAAAGAAAAAGACAAAAAAGTAAGACCGGATAAAGGGAAAAATAATAATGACATTACCGGCGATGGCATTAAATTGTTGGATCTGTTAAAAGTGAATCGCAGCAGTAATAAGGAAAACGAAGATATAATAAACCCGGTTAAGAAAAGTAACAAAAGCGATGAGTCAGGTAAAGAAAACGAAAAAATAACTCCGGGCAAAGGTAGTAACGGCAGTGAAATATCCGGTGACGGCATAAAAATTATAGATTTGTTCAAAGTGAATCGCAGCGGTGGAAAACCCGGTAAATTAAACGAAAAATAGTAAAGCAAACGGGTATATGAGCATTAAAACAATAAGGGAGTGAATTTCCGGCATCGTAAAAAAGCGGTGCGGTCTGCAGTTTCCATTATATTGTTTGAGAGCCTGTTTACAGGTTTTTTGTCTGCTCGCGTAAGACATGGGGAGACAGGGGGACAGGTACATGGTCAACCTGTCCCCCTGTCTTCACTTTTTATGGTTTTACACCTTCGGTTTTTTAGTTTACAATATTTTTATCGGGTTTATTTATTGTCAGGCAGTTGCTTAATCGCATGTAAGTACGGTATAAATGTTACATTTTTATGTGCTTGATTATTATCAGGCAGCGTCTGAGCCCGGAAATTAACGTTTAGTCAGCAGGGGGTTCGAATGAAAAAACATATTATATTTTTTACTGCGGCGATTCTGCTTTTCATAAGTCTTCCAGCCAATGCCGAAGATGCCGGGGATGAACAGGTTTATCCTGTCCGCGCGAAGGTTATAGAATTGCTCGAAAATTACGGGGATGAAGAAACGTCTCTCGGAGGCGGGTTCTATATCGAAAACCAGTATGTAAAGGTAATGATCACCGAAGGGGAACACAGGGGGAAGACGATAGTCGCCGAACACAGTGCAAACGCCTATTTTTCCGATTACGAGTATTACCGGCTGAAAAAAGGGGATAGCGTTTTTGTAACGTATAATACAGACGAAAGAGGCAGGATTACCTATGCCTACGTTACCGATCTTGTACGCGAAGGATACATCTATTTTCTGCTGGTTTTATTCTTCCTGCTGATCCTTGTTCTTGGGAGGGGACAGGGGTTTAAAACAATTCTGACTTTGATTTTTACCGTGTTTGTTGTAATAAAGGTTCTTATACCGCTGATACTTAAGGGTTTTCCTCCTGTCATTACAGCCGTCGTACTGTGCAGCGGTGTAATTATTGTATGCTTTGTTGTGATAAGCGGCTGGAGAATTAAAACTCTTGCCGCTGTTCTCGGAACGGTGGCGGGGGTTATTACCGCGGGCGCGTTCGCATTGATTATAGGTTCTGCCGCGCGCCTTACCGGGCTTGCCCAGGAAGAAACCGTCATGCTTATGAATATACCTCAGGAAGTCAGATTTAATTTTCAGGGTTTGCTTTTCGCCGGGATAATAATCGGGGCAATGGGAGCCGTAATGGATGTGGGAATGTCCATTGCGTCGTCTCTTAACGAAATCCGCGAAAACAATCCGGAAATTAATTTCAGGCAGTTGATACGTTCGGGGATGAATGTCGGCAGGGACGTTATGGGAACGATGACGAATACTCTTGTGCTGGCCTATACGGGCGGCGCCCTCAATATTATGATCCTTTTCACGGCATACAAAGTTCCGATTGCGCAGGTCATAAACGGAGACTTCATGGCTTCCGAAATAGTGAGAGCGCTTGCGGGGAGTATAGGGCTTGTTCTGACGATTCCCGTGACTACGCTTATTTCCGCGTGGCTGTACAGTTCCCGCTTATTTGATAAAATAGAAGGTTCTGCCGGCTGATTCGCATCACCTGTTCTATGTTAAATGTTATTCTTAAAGCGGCGTTATTTTCATACAATAGGATGGAACAAGTAATACGGGTACTGAATGAAAACACGGCTGAGGAACATTTTAAAGATTTCGGGCGTGTATGTCGCATCTACAATAGGCGCCGCTTTTGCATCAGGCCAGGAGATAGTCAGTTTTTTTACGCGCTTTGATTTAAAAGGATATCCGGGTGTTATCGCGGCGGGTGCCCTGTTCTCAATTGTCGCTGTCGCGTCCCTTGATATCGTTTATTTGTATGGTGTAAACAGCAGCAGTGAACTGCTTGATGTTATCGGGGGCAGGCATTTTGGAAGAATACTCGAAACGGTATCGCTTATTTACACATTCTGCGTCTATGTTGTGATGATAGCGGGAGCCGCGGCATTATGCCACAGACTGACCGGGCTGCCTTCATATGCGGGAATGATAATGATAACCGTTCTTTGTACGGTACTTTTATGTTTTGATATAAAAGGCGTTCTTGCGGCGAGCGAGGTATTAACTCCTGTAATGATTGCGGGAATGCTTTATATAGGGATCAGTCTTATTATCCGTTCAAAGCCTGTTTTTGCCGCCTTTGCGGATGATCGGCATAATGAGCTCTGGCTTGTTTATTCGGTATTGTATGTATGCTATAACAGCATATTAAACGTTCTTGTAATCGGAAACCTCCGACCGTGGATTACGTCAAGAAAGACGGCCTATATATCCGGAATAGCGGGAGGCACGGCTCTTCTTGCGGTTATGTTTGTATTGAACCACGTTCTTTTTATAAACTACGGAATTATCCGCGGTTCCGAGCTGCCGATGGTGGAACTTTCGGCTGCGGCCGGAAAGATTAGCTTCATATTCTATTCGCTTATTTTGGCTTTCGCGTTATTCACCACGGCGTTATCGTCGGGCTACTGCTGCGCCGAAAGTCTTGAGCGGATAACGAAAAGGCCGAGATGGGTTCTTAACGTCTGTATCGGAATTGCCGCAATACCGCTGGCAAAACAGGGATTCTCCGAAATGGTGGGGAAAATATATCCGCTGTTTGGATGGATAGGAAGCATCCTTTTCGTTCTTTTGGTCTTTCAATGGATAAAAACACTTTTTTTCGGGGTTGTGAAGAAGAAATTAACCGGAGGAAAGTAACTGCCCTGTCGAATGAAAAAGATTTTAAAAAAGAGATCAGGCGGCAGAAAGGCATCCTGCCGCGGATTTTTGATTTTCAGATCCTAATAGTAGAACCTGATAAATTTTATTGAGTAAATATCACAAAGCAGGTAATCATCGGTTTCCGGTTCCTGTATAATGATATAATCCGTTCCAACTTTTATCAGCGTGCCTTCACGATCCACGAACATGTTTGTTCCAATCAGAAACTCGACTTTCACATACCTCCCGATTTGAGTTTGCAGAAAGCCCTGCGTGAAATCGGTGCCGGTCAATACCGACTCGCGCACTCCGATACCGCTTGTCATGATTGATGTCCGCTGAATTGCATCCGGCTGATAAGAAGGCATGGTTTGCATAGGCTGGGGCATTGAAGGCCGGAATATACCTGGCTGCATCGGCTGGCGGTAAAGATCGGGCTGCTGGGTACGTTCCTGCGGCTGGTAGAGCCCGAATTGCTGAATGCGTTCCTGCGGTTGGTAGAACTCGGGCTGCTGGATATATTCCTGCTGCCGATAACGGTCTGACTGCCGGGTTTGTTCCGGCTGCCGGTTCATTGGTACGGAACGGTCCGGTTCGGGCAATGGTTGTTTTTTGACATCGCCCTGTACATTGTACTCCATTTTGCTCATTTGATTTGACTGTTCAGGCAACGGCTGTTTCTTGACATTACCCTGAATATTGTATTCAGCCATAAGAAAACCTCCAAAATACTTAATTCCACCTGTTTAGCCTTAATCGGTTTTATTGTTTGTCATGTCTGCGCATATAGAGGGGTGGGCGTGTAAAAGCAGTGCTGTTGTATGCGGTTGAAATAAACACCAGTTCTTGTCGCGGGAAAATATGTCGAGCACTCGGGCGAAAACGGGTTGTAATACCATAAGCATTCACCCGCTCCGTGGTGTTTGTTGCCTGCAAGAGCCCAATCTGCGACTTCGTAATCCTGATTTCGCGCAGGTATGTTGAAAATATTCTGCGGATTAGGCTGACCGTATACGGTTTCCATTGCGCATGTAAACTGGTATGGCTGAAGCAGAACTTTTCTTAAATTGCCCTGGTTAACGCGCATGTATTCCCCATACGGAACATGAACACGATTCATTATTACCGTAGCAACAGCCTGCATTCCGTCTAAACCCTCACCTTCGGCTTCGCAGCGTATCATGCGGGCAAACAAATCCCTTGTTGACAGCACATAATCACCTGCTCCCTTTGTTTTATCAGCTTTTTGTTTTTATCATGGCTTAATACCCGTATCATCTGCCGGTGTTTCCGTTATTTTCCGCGTTATCGCTTGTTAATCAGCATGTAAGCTTCAAATATATGCGTACTATGATCTAAAACCGATGTTAAAAGCATAAGTTTATTGCATCCGGGCTGTTTCGGCAGCCTGCGCGGCTGCCCTGGTCTCATGAACGGTACCGCGCGGGTGCTGTGGCGGCGCATAAATAGAGTATATTTTAAGCGGTTTGTAGCCTGTGTTGATAAGATTATGCCATTTGCCCGCCGGTATAATGATTGCGTAGTCGTCGTATACCCTTCTCTGAAAATTCAGGTTGTTCATGCTGTCACCCATTTTTATAAGTCCCTGGCCTTCTTCTATGCGGATGAACTGATCAACGTCAGGGTGGACTTCAAGGCCTATGTCTTCCCCGACATCGATGCTCATAAGCGTAAGCTGCAGATGATCACCCGTCCATAATGCAATGCGGAAATTATTGTTCAGTTTCGAAGCGGCTTCGATATCTGTAACAAACGGCTGCGGACCGTAATCTTTCAGTTCTGTCGGATTATGATTCCAGTCCTCGCGATAATACGGGTTGTTCCGGACAGGAAACCGGTTCAATAAATAAGGGTTATGGACAGGTATGTTTATATGGTAGTTGTACGGATTAACAATGTACATGTCATACCGGTTTTCTCCGTGATTATACATTGACGTGCCGGCGCAGCGGCAGGGATGCATATTACGCACATTATACATGGAGCTCATTCCTTTCGCTTTATGCTATATCATAATATGATTTATGTTAAGAAGAAGTGCAGCGGAAACCGGAAAAGAACGGTATGAATTTTCAATAAACCGGAGGCGGGTTAATTATTCAGATACGGATGCTTATTTGGATTGTGACGGAAAAGGACGGATAACGGACGGGCGCGCTTACCGGCTACAGGTACTTTTTAAGCCGGTCAGGATCAAGAATTTTAAACGCGGACATGTGATAATCAATTATCCCTTCATCTCTCATCCTTGACATTTCCCTTGACAGTGACGGCCTTGAAACATTCAGGAATTCGGCCATTTCTTTTCTTTTCATCGGAATAACGAAGGTAGAGCTGCCGAAAGTGCTGTACTGTTCGAATAAAAACGCTGCAATTTTTCCCTTTATGCTTTTTATTGTCAGGTATTCTACTTTTTTATTAAGCATGATTGCCCTGTCAGATATTATTTTCAGCAGGTTCCATATGAGCTTTTTATGCCACGGGCATACATTGCCGCACTCGCCGATAATTTTGTCCCTTTGAAGAAAAATAACGGCGCTGTTTTTTTGAGCCTGGATAGTTGACAGCCACAATGTCTGGCCGGAAAACACAAACATTTCCCCGAACATGCTTCCGGGTTTCAGGGTCGATATGATCACGCGGTTTCCCGAAGCATTTTCCTTGCTTACCGTTGCTTCGCCGTAAAGGAGTATGCCGATACTGTCGAAACTGCTTCCTTCCACCGCTATATAATCGTTGCGCTTATATGTATATGTTTTTGGTCTTAGACAATTCATCAGATATAACAGTTCCTGGTCCGAAATACCCGCGAACAGGGGAGACTTTCTGATGGCCGGATCAATCTCTTTATGCAATACTCATGCCTCTTTTCTTAAAACGGTAACAACGGATACCGATTTTTATTTATTATTATAGTATAATTACCTCATAAAAACAAACCCTGCCGGATTTTGTATATTTATCTGAGGCGGCACAACTGCCGTTCAGACGCACTAAATATTTTAATACCGGCAGGCGTCTTTAAACTGCGAAGGGGGGTATTTTAGAATGAATATGTTTTGTTTTCAATGCCAGGAAACAGCAAAAGGCACGGGCTGCACGATCAGGGGCGTCTGCGGGAAACCCGTCGATGTGTCAAGGCTACAGGATTTATTGATTTATTTGTTGAAAGGCATATCAATATGCGGTCTGGAACTGAAAAAGGCAGGCCTTGCCGACGAAAAAGCCGGAAAATTCATTATTGAAGGGCTTTTTTCAACAGTGACAAATGTGAACTTTGATAAAGACTATTTTGTCGAAAAGATAAAAGAAGGTATTGAGTTAAGGGAGCGGATCAAAAGCCGTCTCCGTGAAAACGGAATACAAACAGACAAAAAGCTTCATGACGCTGCGGTATTTCGGTGCGACAGTGAGGAAGAAATGTTCCAAAAGGCCGAAAGCGTCGGTGTCCTTAGTACAGGCGACGAAGATATAAGGTCTTTAAGGGAGCTTATAACTTACGGCTTAAAAGGTATGGCAGCGTATACCGTGCATGCCGGTGTTCTAGGTTTCCATGATGATAAGATACATGAGTTTATACAGAAAGCTCTCGCGGCAACTCTTGACGACAGCCTTACCGCCGACGACCTTACGGCTCTGGTGATGGAAACGGGTAAATTCGGCGTTGAAGCAATGGCTCTCCTGGATAAGGCAAATACGTCTTCATACGGGAATCCCGAAATTACGAAAGTGAACATAGGGGTCAGGAATAACCCGGGCATACTGATAAGCGGCCACGATCTTAAGGATATGGAAGAGCTGCTGAAGCAGACCGAAGGAACCGGCGTGGATGTCTATACCCACGGGGAAATGCTCCCGGCGAATTATTACCCGGCTTTCAAGAAATACGGGCATTTCGTGGGAAATTACGGAAATGCATGGTGGAAACAGGATAAGGAATTCGAAAGCTTCAACGGCCCGGTTCTTATGACTACAAACTGCCTTATACCTCCGAAGGATACCTATAGGGACAGGGTCTATACCACAGGTGTTGTGGGTTTTCCCGGCCTTAAACATATCCCGGAAGGAGAAGACGGGAAAAAGGACTTCAGCGCGATTATTGAGCACGCGAAAAAATGCCCTCCGCCCGCGGAACTCGAAAACGGAGAAATAGTCGGAGGATTTGCCCATAATACGGTATTAAGCCTTGCCGATAAGGTTACGGAGGCCGTTAAATCCGGAAAAATAAAGAAGTTTTTCGTAATGGCGGGCTGTGACGGAAGGATGAAAAGCAGGGAATACTATACCGAATTCGCCGGAAAGCTTCCCGCCGATACGGTAATATTAACGGCAGGATGTGCGAAATACCGTTACAATAAGCTGAACCTGGGAGACATTGACGGTATACCGAGAGTTCTGGACGCCGGGCAGTGCAACGATTCATATTCGCTCGCGGTTATTGCGCTGAAACTTAAGGAAGCATTCGGACTCGATGACGTGAACAAGCTTCCTCTCGCGTTCAATATAGCGTGGTATGAGCAAAAAGCGGTAATTGTTCTGCTTGCGCTCCTGTACCTTGGTTTTAAGAACATTCATCTTGGTCCGACACTTCCGGCATTCCTGTCGCCGAATGTCGCCGGAGTGCTCGTTGACAAGTTCGGTATAGGGGGCATAACGAATACCGATGACGACATCAGGATGTTTATGTCGTAACCGCCTGCAGCAAAGCGCTAACGCGTTTTTTCAAGGTTTACGATTGTAACCTTTTCGTTAAGCCTTTCTTCACCGACTATTTTATAACCTGTTTTCTGGTACAAATACAGGTTTTTAATACTGTGTTTCCCGGTAAAAAGTGCGTACTTTGTGCAGTGGGCGAACCGTTTTTCAATTTCCTGCATCAACAGTTTTCCGATACCCCTGTTCTGGTAATCGGGATGTACAAAAAGTCTGCCGATATGGCAGACTCCTTCTTTTTCATAAGCCCTTACCGATCCAATGATATTACCGTTTTCGTCAACGGCTTTAAGTATATCCATGTTTGAAAAATCGTCGCATATGCTTTCATAAGTTTGCGTTAACGGGGGTATCGTGTAGTCATTGCACAGCTCCGCTTCACTTCGATATGCAAGTTTCTGCAAATTGAGCAAAGTATTAAGGTCTTCCTTCGCAGCACGTTCAATGCGCATTTCATTCCACCTCTTTTCCGTAAAAGCTAAAAACTGCGGCTTAAAAAACCGATAAGCCGCAGTCTTGGGAATCAATGGAACAAGCAGTATAGAGCCGTATCAGAATTCGTCATATCCTTCTTTTATTTCAACATTATATTCACCGTTTGTTAATGCCTCGTTCATCGCTGTCTGATATTTGTTCGTCTTATATTCGAGCGCGATGCTTTCAACCTGTGATTCATAAGTGTTATAAATATCGTCAAGCTTCATTACATGGAAACCGTAATCGGATCTGACAATTCCGGTATCTCCCGGGTTATGCGAAAAAGCCCAATCCTCAAATTCAGGGACAAACTGCCCGTTTTGTCTTACCTGGTATATGCCGCCCGTGTCTTTGGAGCCGTCATCTTCGCTGAATTCCTTTGCAAGTTCGGCAAAATCTTCGCCGTTGTTAACCCTTTCAAGAATTTCCTGGGCCTTTTTTCTTTTTTCGTCCGCTACTGACTCTTCGGCTTCCCTTTCGCATTTTATCAGGATATGCCTTACACTGGCATAATCGAATAATTCCTTGTTTTCCTCGTAATACGCTTTCAGATCCGCTTCATCTGCCGTAATGCCGTTTATTATTTGTTCTCTGTATTTCTGTGCGATATAACCGTCTTTAAATATCGTTTTGAATTTGTTCAAACCGATACCGAACACTTTTTTGCAGAATTCATTTACCGACACATTGTTTTCTTTGGCGCTTTTAACTATATTGTCTTCCGTAGTTTTCCACTGTTCGTTAATTTCGCTGTTATCAACGGTAAAACCGTTTTTCTGCGCCTCCTGCAAAAGATACTCCGTTTCGACCGCCTGGGTTAATGACAATTGCTTCACGTAATTTATTAACGCCTCCTGATCGGCAATCTGGCCGCTTAACGGCAGGAAATAGGCGAGATTTTGGTAATAATAGAATTTGAACTCGTCCGCGGTAACTCTTCCGTTGTTGACTTTTGCCACATCTTTCGGCATTGCGAGGTACACGATAGCCGCCGCAATAATAACGACAATAACCGAAACCACGGCAATAAATATTTTCATGTCAGTAGTCAGTTTCTTTTTTTCTTTATCGTTTTTCAAAACTAAAACCTCCGCTCAAATAATGTAGATTAATAAACAATGAACCCGTTTATTTAAAATTTTACCGCGCAGTTGTACAAGCTGCGCGTTATTATAATTATATACTCATTTTGTGCCGATTGCCACCCTAATGAGATTTTTTACATTCTGTTCACAAACAAAAGAGTGCTCGAAACACACAAGGCAGGACCCGCGCAGAAGTGCCCGGATATTATAAATCTATTGTCGTAATAACCGTAAGGTTATTGTGAAGCTGCAGGATAGAAGCGGGAATGAATGGAGTTATCGGCCCGAACAAGGCTTTTTTCAATATTTCCTTTTTGTCTTCGCCGCTGGCTAACAGTAAAATCTTTTTTGCCTTCATAATTGTGCCTATACCCATTGTAATTGCTTTTTTCGGGACTTCATCAATGCTGTTGAAAAATCTTGAGTTTGCTTTTATAGTGCTTTCGCCTAAATCGACACAATGGGTTTCTTTGAGGAATACATCGCCGGGCTCGTTGAATCCTATATGCCCGTTATGGCCTATACCGAGCAGTTGAAGGTCTATCCCGCCCAAAGATGAAATAAGCTGTTCGTAGCGGCGGCATTCTTCGTCAATATTTTCAGCCCTGCCGTTCGGCACATGCGTATTGCGCATATCGATATTAATCTTTTCAAACAGGTGTTTATTCATAAAGTACCTGTAGCTTTGCTCATCAGCCGAGTCAAGACCATAGTACTCGTCGAGGTTCACTGTTTTGACATTTGAAAAATCAACTCCGTTGTTAACACAGTATTCTGCGAGAATCTCATATGTCCCGACAGGAGTTGAACCGGTCGCAAGACCGAGAACGGACGCGGGGTTTAAAATTACCTGCGCGGCAATAATATTGGCTGCCTTTTTGCTCATTTCGCGGTAAGTTTTTGTCTTGTGAATTACCATAATATATTCCTCTTTCCTGTATATGTATTATGTAAGTGCTCTATAATTTATTATCAACCATTTTTACTGTATATTCAAGTAGGTTTTGCTTTTTTCCGGGGTGGCATTACTGTTGCTGTTTTCCTGCACTTTAAGCAGACATGGAATTTATGCCAAAGCATGGAAATTAATAGATATTGTACCCTTAAATCACATAATCCTGTAGACTGATTTGACGTAATATGGAATGAGCATAAAAATCGTGGTGCCCCACGGAAAATTACTTCCCGGGATATGTTAATGCACCAGTGATGACAGATGCGTTAGTCAGGTTATACAGGCCTGGCTTTTTTCAGCATAGACCATGCGAGCTCTGCAACGGTCCCTTTTTTTCTGCGGTAAGGGCGGCCCCCATAGTATGTGCATACCGGTCGGAAGGATACGATGTCCTTCGGATCCAGTGTAAAGAGGTCTTCTTCGGCCGTGAAAAAATCCGCCGCCTTTCCGACTTCCAGGGTACCGCGCTCATCTTCTTCCAGAATGGCCTTTGCGGGATTGATCGTATAGCAGCGGAAAGCTTCATAGGGCGTGACAGATTCCTGCGGATTATAGAAATCTACCATGCCGAGCATCTGCAGCCATGGATCCAGGTCCTGAACGGGACTGTCGCTGGAGGCGCAAAGGCAGATGCCCGCATCGAACAGGGTTTTAAAGCGCAGACGGTCGACGATCTCCTGCGGCAGAAATTGCGTATAAGTGTTAAGATAACGTTTATCGATCCAGGCATAGCCCGGCTGCATCATAACGGCATAGCGAAGTTTTTTCAGCTCCTCGAGCGACTCGTCGTTGTGGAACTCGCAGTGCTCGATGCGGTGCAGGCGCCCGGAAGTCGTCTTGTTCAGCGCTGCGATGATTCGATCGATGGCCGCTTCGCCTATAGCGTGGCTGGCGATCTGGTAGCCCTTCTCGTCGGCCTCCTTCACAACACGATCAACCTCTTCCTGCTCATAGTAATTATTTTTGGAATTTTTACTGTTGACAGATTCATAATTTTCATATATATTCTATTTAACATGAATACACGAAACCGATGATTGAGAGAAGTAGCATAAGGCACTTTATCTCCAGAGAGCCGCAGGCGGTGAGATTGCGGTGTTAAAGCTTATGTGAATGGCCTCATGAGGGTGATGCAGAAATGAAAAAAGTATGCAAGCCGGGAACTTCGCCCGTTATCAATGAAGCATGTATGATGGTACATGAAAAATGAGTGGCGCAGTATGCGCAAATTAGGTGGCACCACAGAGATTTAACAGTCTTTGTCCTATTACGGACAAAGGCTTTTATTTTTTATAAGCAAAAATAAATCCAGAAGCAAAACCGGTTTTGCTAGAAAAATTTTCGCATGAACAAAATATTATTTGAAGAAAGGATGAGTGAACATGAACAAAATACCTTACAGGATTACTCTTGAAGAAAAGGAACTGCCCCGGTACTGGTATAACCTTAAGGCAGTAATGAAAGAACTGCCGCCGCCTCCGCTTCATCCTGCAACCCTTAAGCCGTGCACGCCGGAGGATTTAAAGCCTGTATTTTGTGAAGAACTTGTTAAGCAGGAAATAAATACTACTGATAAATATATTGAAATTCCTGAAAAACTTTTTGATTTTTACAGGATGATTCGGCCGTCACCGCTTATTAGGGCTTACAACCTCGAAAAAGTGCTTGATACTCCTGCCGAGATTTATTACAAGTTCGAAGGCACAAACACATCGGGCTCGCATAAGCTGAATACGGCGGCGGCGCAGGTGTACTACGCGAAAGAGGCGGGCATAACAAGCCTTACGACAGAAACGGGAGCCGGCCAGTGGGGCACCGCTATGGCGATGGCCTGCGCGTATTACGGCATCGACCTTATCGTGTATATGGTCAAAGTGTCGGCGGAACAAAAACCATACCGTAAAGCGGTTATTGAAACCTACGGAGGAAAAGTAATACCGTCGCCTTCGAATACAACCGAAGTCGGCAGAAAAATCCTTGAAGAAAACCCGGGAACTGGCGGCTCACTAGGCTGTGCAATTTCCGAAGCTATTGAAGTGGCGCTGAAAACGAAAAACTGCCGTTACGTCCTCGGAAGCGTGCTTGATCATGTCCTGCTGCACCAGTCGATTATCGGCGAGGAAACGAGGATCGCGTGTGAAAAATACGGCATCGAGCCTGACATAATTATCGGCTGCGCCGGAGGCGGATCTAACCTCGGCGGGCTCATTGCCCCGTTTATCGGTGACAGGATTGCCGGCAAAAACAAAATCAGGTTTATCAGCGTTGAACCTGCTTCGTGCCCTTCGCTCACGCGCGGGAAATACGCGTATGATTTCGGCGACACGGGCAAAACAACGCCGCTCCTTAAAATGTATACATTAGGCTCAGGGTTTATCCCGTCGCCCAATCACGCCGGAGGCCTCAGATACCACGGCATGAGCCCGATAATTTCGAAGCTGTATCACGACGGGTATATCGAAGCGTGCTCGTATGAACAGTCAAAAGTATTCGAGGCGGCTGTCTCATTTGCAAGATGCGAAGGCATTCTTCCCGCGCCCGAATCATCACATGCCGTCAGGGCGGCAATCGACGAAGCGCTTAAGTGCAAGGAAGCGGGCGAAAAGAAGACGATTATATTCGGGCTTTCCGGTACGGGTTATTTTGACCTCACGGCTTATATGAGCTATAATAACGGTACGATGACCGACTATATTCCAACTGACGAGGACCTCGAAAAAGGCTTTGCATCACTTCCGAAGGTAGACTAATCTTAATACCGGGTTTTATTTGCCGGACGCAATTTTCCTGCAGGCTTTGCCTGCAGGAAATACATTTCCTGTACTGTCGTGCTTCAGCCGGGTGAGACAAAAAATTAATAAATCAGGAGGAAAAGAGCATGAAATACGGTTATTTTGATAACCCGAACAGGGAATATGTATTAACCAACCCGAAACTTCCGGTAAAATGGATAAACTATATCGGAGGGCTCGATTTCGGAGGGTTTGTCGATCACACCGGCGGTTCGCTTATATGCAAAGGAGATCCGGCAACAAACAGGATTGTTAAGTATATACCCCAAATGCCCGATTCCGACTTTAAGGGTGAAACACTTTACATACGGCTGAATGAAAACGGTGAATACAGGATTTTTTCGCCGTTTTTTGTTCCGACGCTCGATCGGTATGATTTGTACGAATGCCATATCGGTCTCGGCTACTCGAGAATTATATCGGAGTTTTACGGCATAAGGACCGAGGTTACGATTTTTGTACCTTATAAAAGCGGAAGGGTTATCCGCGATATAAGAATTAAAAACTTACGTAATTCTACAGTTGAAATTGATGTTATACCTGTGGTCGAATACACGCATTTTGATGCGCTGAAGCAGTTTAACAATAACGACTGGGTTCCGCAGACAATGCAGTCGAAAGCAATACATGAGGAAAACGGGTATAAAATAATACTGCAGTATGCCTTTATGCGGAAAGACACAAACGTGAATTATTTTACATCAAATCATCCCGTATCTTCATTTGATACCGACAGGAAATTTTTCCTCGGCAATAACGGTTACGGCACATGGGCATGCCCGTTAAGCCTTATGAACGGGGAGTTAAGCTGCTACGAGGCGTTAAGGGGTGACAACATCGCGGCGCTTATGCACCACATTGGCAAAGTGGAGCCCGGTGAAACGAGAAGGATTATTACGCAGTTAGGCCAGTGCGCGGATATAAGGAAAGAGAAGAGATATATTGACAAATACCGCTCAGAAACGCAGGTGGACAGGGCCTTTGACGAGCTTAAGAGTTTTTGGGACGAATATCTTTCAGGCTTGCAGGTAAAAACCCCGGATGACAATTTCAATACGATGGTGAACATACATAACCCGCGTCAGTGTTATATTACCAAAAACTGGTCAAGGTATCTTTCGTTATACCAGCTTGGGCTTGGGGTACGCGGCATCGGGTTCAGGGACAGTTCGCAGGACGTTATGGGCATAATGCCGAGCATGCCTGAAGAAGGCAGGGAGCTTATTGAAAAGCTTCTGAGCGTGCAGAAAATCGCAGGAAACGCAATGCATCAATTCAATCCCGCGAATATGATCGCGAGCGAAGGAGACTCAAAGGAGATGGAGGACCGGCCGAAATACTACGGCGACGACCATCTGTGGATTGTGCTTGCCGTGTCGGAATACCTGAAAGAAACGGGAAACATAAGTTTTCTTGATAAAGTGATACCTTTTTACGACAAGGATAAAAACGGGAATGCAATCGAATCGGGAACGGTACTTGAGCATTTGAAAAGAGCAATCGAATTCACGCAAAAAAATACAGGGCGGAACGGATTGCCGCTGCTCGGCTTTGCAGACTGGAACGACACGGTAAACCTTCCCGAGGGCGCGGAATCGGTTTTCATAGCGAACCTTTTCGGCAAGGCAATAATTGAAATGATTGACATTATGGAGTACATCGGCGACAGGGAGTCCGCGCTCAAATACAAAGGCTACTATGAGTCGATGAAAAAGATTGTCAACGAAAAATGCTGGGACGGGCAGTGGTATATAAGATACTTTGACCATAACGGAAATAAGCTTGGATCGCGTGCGAACGAGCATGGCAAAATATATACAAACGCGCAGTCCTGGTCGGTATTGTCCGGGTTCGCGCCGCCCGACAGGGCAAAAGAGGCGCTTGATTCTGTAAACAGGCTGCTTTGTACTTCAAAAGGTATCAAGCTCAGTTATCCCGGGTATAAGGAATATGATCCCGTAATCGGGGGGATAACAACGTATCCTCCGGGAGCTAAAGAAAACGGAGGTATTTTCCTTCACTCGAACCCGTGGGTTATCATCGCCGAAACGATCACGGGGAATGGGAACAGGGCTTATGAATACTACAGCAGGATCAACCCCGTTACAAAGAACAATATCATCGACGAGTACGAATGCGAACCGTTCGTTTATCCGCAGAATATCCTGTCGGACGAACACCCGCAGTTCGGGCTTGCCAGGAACAGTTGGCTGTCGGGAACGGCATCGTGGGCATATCAGGCTGCGACCAAGCATATACTCGGTATTGAACCGACATTTTACGGTTTAAGAATAAACCCTTGCATCCCGGATTACTGGGACGGTTTTACCGCGGTAAGAAAATTCAGGAACGCGGTATACAGCATAGAAGTAGAAAACCCTTATCATGTATCGAAGGGAGTATCGAAGATTATTGTAGACGGCAGTGAAATCAACGGCAATATTGCGCCGGTATTTGAAGACGGGGAAGTGCACACCGTCAGGGTTGTACTGTCAGGTACTTTAACTGCTCAGGAAAAATAAAAGGGTTCCCCGGCAATTACCGGGGAACCCTTATTAAAATCGCTCATTTTACGGTTTGTGCTTCGACAAGCCGGACAGCCCCGTACTTTTCCCTTAAAAGCGGTTTTTCTATCTTGCCTGTCGGGTTTCTCGGAACCTTATCGAATATAATCTTCCTTGGGCGCTTATAGCGCGGCAGGGAACTGCAGAACTCGAATATATCCTCTTCGGTAACGCTGTATCCCGGTTTAAGCTCTATGATTGCCGCCGCTATCTCGCCTACGCGGTTATCAGGAAGGCCTATAACCGCGGCATCTTTAATGGCATCATGCGAGCGAAGGAAATCTTCTATCTGAACGGGATATATGTTCTCACCGCCGCTTATTATAACGTCTTTTTTCCTGTCTACAAGGTATATGAAACCGTCTTCATCCATGCGAGCCATGTCGCCTGTAAGAAGCCATCCGTCTTTCAGAACTTCGCTTGTCGCTTTCGGGTCGTTATAGTAGCATTTCATGATGCCGGGCCCTTTTACCGCAAGCTCGCCGACTTCTCCTCTTTTAACTTCGCTTCCGTCGGCGCCGATTATTTTTACTTCCCAGTTATAACCCGGTATCCCAATCGCACCGACTTTATGAATGTTTTCAACGCCGAGGTGGACGCATCCCGGGCCTGTGGATTCGCTTAATCCGTAATTCGTGTCATATTGATGATTCGGGAAATGCTTGAGCCAGCGGGTAATCAGGCTCGGAGGGACGGGCTGCGCGCCAATATGCATAAGCCTCCACTGCGAAAGCTCATAATCATTAAGATTAACCGCGCCGCTTTCAATCGCGTCAAGAATGTCCTGCGCCCACGGAACCAAAAGCCATACGATTGTAATTTTTTCCTCCGAAACGGTTTTCAGTATCCATTCGGGCTTTACGCCGCGGAGCAATACGGCTTTGCTTCCTGCCAACAAACTTCCGAACCAGTGCATTTTCGCGCCGGTATGATATAGGGGAGGGATACACAGGAAGTTGTCATCCCTTGTCTGGCCGTGATGCATTTGTTCCGTATAGCAGGCCGATACAAGATTTCCGTGCGTATGAAGAATCGCTTTCGGAAACCCTGTCGTTCCCGAAGAAAAATATATCGCCGCATCATCATCGTCCGTTATTACAATACCGGGATCCTCGGAAGAACAGTTGGCCGTGAGGCGGTCATAACTTTCGGCAAACAGGGGCCGGTTTTCGCCTGCGTAAAAAAGCGGTCTTACCTGCGGTATATCGTTGTAAATCGCTTCTATGCGGCTGATAAATTCCGGTCCGAAAATCAGTGCCCTCGTTTCGGACAGCTCGAGGCAGTATTTTATCTCTTCGGCGGTGTACCTGAAATTAAGCGGTACCGCAATCGCGCCTGTTTTTAAAATACCAAAATAAATCGGCAGCCATTCAAGACAGTTCATCAAAAGAATAGCTACCTTATCTCCTTTTTTTATTCCGCGTTTTAAAAGCAAATTTGCGAGACGATTAGCTTTTTCCTCAAAGACACGCCATGTCATTTCCCTGCGGTACTCACCGGCGGGGTTATTTTCTATAAGTTCGTATTCGAGCCATGTTACGTTATGTCTTTCCTGGAGATCCATATTGATTTCTTTCAGGCAGATTTCATTTCCGTACAACCTGGCGTTTCTGGTTAAGAACTCGGTAATTGGCATAGCAGTTTCCTCCCGTTCTACCGACATACATAAAATTTACCGTGAAAACCATGCTTCACAGCTACAATAATAAAGAACCCTGTTTAATAAAAAAGTGAACATTACATAAATTATAGACTAAAAATGCCCGTTAAGCAATAAGCTTTTTCCCACAAGTGAATTTATGCCGTTTACACTTATCCTGCCGCTGAGGGCTTAGCGGAACAAAGGCTTCACATTCCGGCTTTCTGTTTAAGGTATCCGGCGGCTTCGTCCAAATAGCCCAGATCCCATAACAGGCGGCTTGCCACATATTTGTCACGGATATCCTTTGTAACGATGAAAGTATCACGGATACAATCGGCGGAATGTCCCAGTTCCGCGGCACTTACAGGCGCGCCTGCTTCCGCGAGCACTTGCCTTACATAAGTCTCAGGAGGCAGTTCTTCGGTTATTACGTCCAGGATTTCATCCCAGTTAGCCAGGATAACTTCCAGTCTTTCCGCGTGCTTTTGCCTGTCATATTTCCGTTCGTTTTTTTCAAGTTCTATTAACGGCAGCGCGCCGCTGCCTAAAAATTGTATAATAAATTCGTTCCATGTATCGATCGAGAAGTTCCGGACATAATCGAGCGCTTTCTGCCTGCATGGCTTTATCATGCGGATAAAATCATATACATACAGCGCGAGAATTGTCGCAACCCCGCACTGGATTCCGTGCAAATGTACGGGTGTATGAAACTGCAGCGATCTCATCTCCCACAGGTGCGAAAAATAATGTTCGATTCCGGACCCCGGGCGTGAACTTCCCGCGAAGCTCATTGCCATGCCGGCGAGTATAAGACCTTCAATTATAACCTTTACCGCTTCCGGATCGCGTTTTTTCAAACCTGCAGAGGACGATACGCATTTTCTCAGTGAAGATCGGACGATGCGGGCTATTTCTTCACAGTAAAACTCGCCTGTAATGATGTTTGAAATCCGCCACTCGCAAATACTGATATACTTCGCGAGCATATCACCGAGCCCGGCCTGCAGAAGCACCTCGGGAGCGCTGCTTATTATATCCAAATCCGCAATTATAGCGCACGGGCATACACTCGCAAGCGAAACCTTGATTCCACTCCTTATCATCGAAGAAGTCGCGGAGGCATACCCGTCCATTGACGGAGCCGTGCAGACAATAATGTATTTGCGGCCGGTAAGCTTTGCGAGCATTTTCCCGATATCGTTGATGGTTCCCGAACCGATTCCCAGTATAATATCGCATCCGGAGTCAAAATATAAAGCAGCCTCGCCAACCGCTTTTTCATCCGGTTCAGTATGCGTGTTCCGGAATACAAAACTTACATAAGGGATGCCCGCGGCGTCAAGATGTTTCTCTACGGCTTTACCCGCCGCTTCATGCGTGTTTAAATCAGAAATTAAAAATGCTTTTCTGCCCCCGTGCTTTTCAACAAGCGCCGGAATCCGGGCAACAGCACCGCTTGAAATAACCATATCGTTAACCGCTGTACCGTGGTATTTGCCGCAGCTGCAATTGAATCCTCCCTGCTTTATAATTTCTTCGATATCGTATGTTTGTGATTTGTCGATTACAAGCATAGGCATCCTCCGGAAAAATGTTATGGAAAATAAAGCGGGAACCGAGTTTGTTGTATTTATTATAAAAGCGATATTACCGGCTGTCAAATAAAGCGGTGGAGATAACTTATTACTGACGCTGTTTGTTTCCGCTGACGGATAACCCCGGTTTTTGAACGGGATGTCTTCGTATTCCGGTAAAAAAGGCGTAAAAACAAGTTGCACATTTGCTTCCGTTATTATAATATAAAATGTAACTGAGATTAATTTTCTGTTTCTCATTTTTGAATAATATACTGCGCGTTGTAATACTTGTCACAGGCGCATATTGAAATTCTCAAACTGAATTTTATTAAAAATATTATATAATGGGGTGTTTGCTTGGACGCATTATTGGATAAGCTGAAGGAAGTACTTGCATCGGTTCTGCCGGTAACGGCAATAGTGCTTATACTCCATTTTACTATAAGCCCGCTTGAACCATCAATGCTTTACTCTTTTTTACTGGGTTCTGTTCTGGTTATTATCGGATTAACGGTATTTTTATTCGGTATAGATCAGGGAATTGAACCAATAGGCCATGATATCGGTAATACGTTGACTCACTCGAAGAGTGTTGCGGTAATTATAACGATTTGTTTGGTCCTGGGATTCTTCATTTCCTATGCCGAACCGGATCTCCGCATTCTTGCCGGCCAGGTGGACAGTGTGACAGGAGGCCAGTTTAATCAGACGCTCATGGTGGTTGTTGTTTCAATCGGGATTGGGGTAATGATGACACTCGGAATGCTTCGAATACTTAAAGGCATTCATCTGAAGTATGTTTTTACCATTGCCTATGGTTTGATTTTCACATTATCGTTATTCTCTTCATCCGATTTTATCGCTATTTCATTTGATGCTTCCGGAGCGACTACAGGAGCGATCACTGTTCCTTTTATGCTGGCTTTGGCTGCCGGAATCTCGACATTGAAATCGGCCAGCAAGTCAAGCGAAGCGGATAATTTCGGACTCGTCGGCATTTCGTCAACGGGCGCGATTATCGGAGTTCTCGCTACGGGCTTGATACTTGGCGTAGACAAGCTTAACGGTGTATTACCTGAACAGACTATCGCGAGCTCAAGTCTGCACGATATATATGGTTCAAAACTTCTGCCGATTGCATGGGAAGCATTTATTTCTCTGTTGCCGATAATAGTGGTTTACATATTATTTCAAATCTTTATATTAAAGCAGAGAAAAAGCCGTGTGTTTGATAACGCGCGCGGTTTGTTCCTGACATTTTTCGGTCTTGTAATATTTTTGCTTGGAGTAAACGGCGGTTTTATGGCGGTCGGCACACAGCTTGGCATAAGGCTTGCGGGAATGGAATCAAAAGTTCCCGTAATGGTTGTATCGCTTCTTCTCGGGCTGACAACCGTGTTAGCTGAACCTGCCGTCCACGTTTTGACAAACCAGGTCGAAGAAGTTACAGGAGGATATGTAAGGAGGTCGCTTGTTCTCGTTTTCCTCTCAATTGCGGTCGGGCTGTCGATTTTCATGTCTGCTTTGCGAATTTTACTGCCAAACCTTAATTTATGGGTATATTTGCTGCCAGGCTTCGGTATTTCCGCCATTCTTGCATATTTTGTGCCCGAATTGTTTGTCGGTATGGCTTATGATGCCGGCGGCGTTGCATCCGGTCCCATGACCGCAACCTTCTCGCTGGCTTTCGTTCAAGGTATTGCGGCCCAGGTTCCTTCGGCTGACCTGGTAACTGATGGATTCGGGATGATTGCGATTGTCGCCATGATGCCGATAATTGCAATCGAATTGTTAGGTGTTCTCTATCGTGTAAAAACACGAAAGGGATCAAAAACTAATATTTCAAAACAGGAATCAGGTGGAGGTATTTATGGATAAGCAAAACTGCGCTCTGAACAACGAAAGTGTTCAGATGCTGACTTTAATCCTTAGCGAGAATCAATGCCATAAATGCGCCCGTCTTGCCAAAGAACAGGGAATAACAGGCGGGATAGTGCTCATCGGAAAAGGTACTGTTAGCAGTATGGTTTTGAATATGCTCGGGATTAAAAACCAGAAAAAGGAGATTATAAAGCTTCTGGTAAGGAAAGAGAATGCCAGGGAAGTTCTGGATTATTTTAATGAAACACTGCAGCTTAACAAACCCGGTCACGGCATTGCTTATATTACACCGGTTATTAGTGTTGTAGGACTTCCCAAACAGGGAACGGCTCATGAAAAAATTGCCTCTGAAGCAGTTCAGAAAACGGAGGGAGAGTATATGTTCAAGAAACTGACTGTGATAGTTGATCGCGGCATGGCGAATGATGTAATGGATATAGCGCGTAATGCGGGTGTCCGGGGCGGAACGATTTTACATGGCCGGGGCGTTGGCTCGGAAGTTGAAACTAATTTGTTCGGAGTGGAAATCGAACCGGAAAAGGAGCTTGTGATAATCCTGACACCGAACGAACTTGTTGATAAAGTGGTAAACGCGCTGACAGAAGAATTTCACCTCGATGAACCCGGAAAAGGAATTCTGTTTATTGAACCGGTTGAGGATACCCGCGGCCTGGTTGAATTGAGTGAAAAGTAGTAATTAAGGCATATTTCCTTACACAACCGGATAAAATAAGTTACCGTCCGGGCGCCTGTGCATTCCTATGAAACATGCAAATCACGCAATAGCGTGACTGTTTCCCGGATCAGGCACCCGTGCGGTATGTTAGTCATAATAAGCTTCCCATATATCCCCATTCTTCGTATTCGCCAAATGTTAAATACAGGTTTTCGGGTTTTATGTCCAGCAATTTTTCAAAAACTTTGAATATTTCCGCGGTAATTTCTTTTTTTGATTCCTTTGAGGCTTTTCCGAGTAATTTTACATCAACGTATGCGGCTTTTTCCTTTTTTGCTCCCCCGATGTAAATATCATATCCGTCACAGATTCCAACCATCAAAGAGCTTTCCGTTTTTCCGGGTATCAGCGTAATTGCGTTCCCGAGCGCGGATTTTATCTGCTCCTTTTTCTCATCCGGTACGTTAAAAGACAGGTTAACGCTTATATACGGCATATTTATAACCTCCTTAATTTTTTGTTGGTTATATATTATATCATTAAAATCTTCGTCCATGCATCGGCTGAAGAATTTTATGATACAACCCCTGCGAGGTATCCGGCAGTTAATGAATGGATCATTGATTTGAAAAGAAACAGTCAAAATGGTATCTTATTAAATAACAGAAAAGAGATTTTTAAAAGGAGATGCCTGCATGTCAGTAGAAAAAGTCAGAGAATATTTCAGCCAATGGGGTATTGAGGACAGGATACGTGAGTTGGATGTTTCAAGCGCTACAGTTGAATTAGCGGCTATTGCCCTGAACTGCGAGCCGAAAAGGATAGCGAAAACGCTGTCGTTCAAACTTGACGGCAGATGTATCTTAATTGTAGCCGCGGGAGACGCGAAAATCGATAATCCGAAATACAAACAGAAGTTCGGTGCAAAAGCAAAGATGCTGACACCGGAAGAAAACATTGAAATGGTCGGGCACGCAGTCGGCGGGATATGCCCTTTCGCCGTGAAAGAAAACGTGGAAGTGTACCTTGACGAGTCGCTTAAAAGGTTTGAAACGGTGTTCCCCGCATGCGGCAGCAGCAACAGTGTGATTGAGCTCACTATCAAAGAACTTGAGGAGTATTCAAATTACAGGAAATGGGTTGATGTCTGCAAAGACTGGAAATAATGCTTCATTCCTATGTTTTGAAAACGGGGTTTAATATGGAATGCAGAGTGGGTTGTGCAGCCTGCTGCATAGTGATATCAATATCTTCTCCGATACCCGGCATGCCTGACGGCAAACCTGCCGGAGTCAGATGTGTGCAATTAACTGAAGACAACAAATGCAAACTTTTCGGCAAAAAAGAAAGGCCGAAGGCATGCGTTGATTTTATGCCTTCAAAAGAAATATGCGGCTCAACCGCCGAAGAAGCAATTAATAATCTTATGAGGCTTGAAAACATGACAAAACCTTATTAATATGACATGACTGTGACCGGGAAGATGCGCAAAATCGGCATCTTCTTTAAATTGCCCCATTTGCGTTGAAAGTTTTCAAATAATAAATAAATGCACACATTGGTGGTATATCTATAAATAACGAACCTGTCTTTTTTTAGTAAGAAATGAGGTTGCACCGGAAGGAGGGGACAGAAGATGCAGCAGAAAGTATTAAAAATAAAAGGAATGTCATGCGCTTCCTGCGCAAGGGCAGTAGAAAACAGCGTCGGCAAACTTAACGGCGTTGTTTCGGCTGCAGTTAATCTGGTAAGCGAAAAGCTTGACGTGAAATTTGATGAAAATGTAACGGATATTGCAGATATTATTGAAGCGGTAAAAAAGGCGGGTTACGATGTTGATCAGGAACCTGACGGAAGGTTCGCGGAAATACTTGTGCATGTTTCCGGCATGTCTTGCGCTTCATGCGCGAATACCGTTGAAAAGGCCGTAAAGAAGCTTCCCGGAGTCAAAGACGCAGTCGTTAATCTCGTATCGGGAATTGCCAAGGTAGTATATGATCCTTCGGTAACCGGAATGCGTAATATAAAAAATGCGATAGAAAAATCAGGTTACGGTGTATCAAAAATAGAACAGGGCAAGATATCACAGGATGAAACCGAACGCGCGAAAAAAGAAGCGGCTTCACTGAGGACAAAGCTTATTGTTTCCGCGGTTTTTTCGATACCACTTTTTTATATAGCAATGGGTCATATGCTGGGGCTTCCCGTACCGGGCATAATCGACCCGCATATGCACGCGCTTAATTACGCGCTGGTACAGCTTGCGCTTGTATTACCCGTCATAATTACAGGGCGAAGGTTTTATACCGTAGGGTTCGGCAGGCTTTTCAGGCGCGAACCGAATATGGATTCCCTTGTAGCGATAGGAACAGGCGCCGCGTTTGTATACGGCATTTACGCGGTTATGATGATACTTAACGGCAATGATGAATATGCCGGCAACCTCTATTTTGAATCGGCCGGTATTATCATAACGCTTATACTGCTTGGAAGATATCTTGAAACGCTCGCAAAGGGGAGAACGTCCGAAACAATAAAAAAACTTATGGGGCTTGCCCCTAAGACGGCCACAGTTATTAAAGACGGCAGGGAACTCGTAATTCCGATTGAGGAAGTGCAGGTAGGGGATGTAATTTTAGTCAAACCCGGGGAGAGAATCCCTGTGGACGGTGAAGTTGTAGAAGGAAGGACATCGGTTGACGAATCAATTTTGACAGGCGAAAGCATACCCGTTGAAAAAAATGTCGGAAGCCAGGTTATCTGCGCAAGCATAAACCGGAACGGCACGATAAAGTTCAAAGCGACAAAAGTCGGCGAAGACACGACGCTTTCACAAATCATTGCGCTTGTCGAAGGCGCGCAGAACACAAAAGCCCCTATAGCAAGGCTTGCGGACGTAATTTCAGGGTATTTCGTCCCTGTAGTTATTGCAATAGCGATACTGGCCGGGGCAGCATGGTATATATCGGGAGAATCGGCAGCATTTTCGCTGACGGTATTTATTTCGGTTCTCGTCATAGCGTGCCCGTGCGCGCTTGGTCTCGCGACGCCGACCGCGATTATGGTGGGAACGGGAAAAGGAGCGGAATACGGGGTGCTGATAAAAAGCGGCGAAGCACTTGAAACCGCGCATCAGGTAAACACGGTTGTGTTTGATAAAACCGGGACGATAACCGAAGGGAAACCTGTCGTTACCGATATAATACCGGCAGGGCGTCTTGACGAAACCGAACTGCTGCGGCTGGCAGCTTCTGCCGAAAAAGGTTCCGAACATCCTCTGGGAGAGGCAATTGTAAGCAAGGCAGCCGAAAAGAACCTGGAATTGTATGATGTTGAAAGTTTTGAAGCGATTCCGGGGCACGGAATAATATCCCGCATACACGGAAAGGATGTTCTTCTCGGGAACAGTAAACTGATGGGCGACAGGAGCATTGATATAAAAGGACGGGAAGATTCCGGCAGGCTGGCCGCCGAAGGCAAAACTGCGATGTTTATAGCCGTTGATGGAGAACTTGAAGGAATAATAGCGGTTGCAGATGTTATAAAACCCGGCAGTAAAAAAGCGGTCGAGCAGCTTCGCAAAATGGGTATTGAGCCGGTTATGATAACGGGCGACAACCTGCAGACGGCGCAGGTTATTGCGAAGCAGGCGGGTATAGACAGGGTAAAAGCTGAAGTTCTGCCGGGTGATAAGGCTAACGAAATTAAAAAGCTCCAGGAAGAAGGGCTGAAGGTGGCTATGGTCGGCGACGGAATTAATGATGCGCCGGCACTTGCGCAGGCTGACGTAGGCATAGCAATAGGTTCCGGGACGGACGTGGCAATGGAGTCGGCGGACATCGTGCTTATGAAAAACGAGCTTACCGATGTGCCTGTCGCGATACAGTTAAGCAAAAGAACCATCCGCAACATAAAGCAAAACCTGTTCTGGGCGTTTGCGTATAATGTTTTGGGAATACCTATAGCCGCAGGGCTGCTTCATATATTCGGCGGGCCCCTTCTAAATCCGATGATTGCTGCAGCCGCGATGTCTTTCAGTTCGATATCCGTCGTAACGAATGCTTTAAGATTAAAAAGGTTTAAACCGCATCATATCAACTGAATAATAAATGTATTAAACAACTCGTTCAGCAAGCCGGAAAAAACGGCTTGCTTTTTTATTTTCAAAAATAATAAATTTGCATACTGATATTTTCCAGGATAGCAGCAAAAATAATAATTATGCAGGAAAAAGAAGGAATCAGGGAATATTTGTCGAATAACTATAATATGGAACGGCATTATTCTATCAGTATAGGAAGACCGCAGGATTGAAGAAAAGTTTACGGCTTATATAATATTCTCTGGTTTATTGCGTGTTTATGCCGTAAAAAGGAGAGAAAAAGCATGCATATATGCATCGAAATGACCGGAGAGAAAAATCTGATCCTTCCAATTCACTACAACCATATGGTCCAGGCTTTCATATACAAAACAATTGATAAAGAACTTGCGGATTTCCTTCATAATGAAGGTTATGGAAACGACAGGAAGTTTCGTTTGTTTTGTTTTTCAAACCTTTCAGGCAAAACAAAAGTTGAAAGCGATAAGGGTATTATAGAATTTGAACTTCCCGTTTCTCTCGAAGTTTCGTCTCCCGACGATAATTTCTGCGAATCTTTCGCAAACAGGATATTGAAAAAATCGATTACGCTTAATTCGCAGCTGCTTGAAATTTCGAGCATAAAGGTTGACAGGCAGGATGTAATGAAAGAGGACATCACAGTAAACACGTTATCACCGGTAACGGTGTACAGTACATTGAAAAGGCCTGACGACAGCAAATACACGTGTTATTTCCAGCCCGGTGAAGACGATTTCAGCAGGATAGCGGATGAAAACCTCAGGAAAAAGTACCGGGCTTTTACGGGCATGGAACCGCCGGACGGGAAAGTCAGCTTTACTCCGCTGCACCAGCCGCGGCTTCACATTGTCATATACAAAGGATTTGTTATAAAAGGGTACAGCGGGAAATTAAGGCTTAAAGGCCCGCGCGAATTGCTCCAGATGGCAGTTGACGCAGGGCTCGGAAGCAAAAACAGCCAGGGCTTCGGATGTATAAAAATGGTATAAACCGTTGTTGAAATGACCTTATTAAAGGAGGAGTTAAAGATGATATATATTTTGCTGTTTATTCTTTTATTGCCAATCTTCATTCTTTTGGAATGTGCGCGTCGGTCCTGATTTGGCCGACATTTTTTTGTTTATAAATTCTATTATTGTATTAACCTATCTATTTACAAAAAATAGATTAATTTGTATCTTTCCTCTTTTTGTAATATAATACGAGTAGTCTCATTAATTCGCAATATCATTTGCTGATCAGCCGTTTCTGAATTTGAATTGCCTGGTTTATTACCGTGAATAAAATTTGTGCATATCATATTGCAATTGAAAGGGAGCATCTGTATGGATGTTGTCCGGGTTGGAATTGATATCGGCTCTACGACAATTAAGATAGCGGCTGTAGATGAGCGAAACCGGTTGATCTTTTCAAAATACACAAGGCATTTTTCCGATATAAGAAAATGTTTGAAATCTGTTATTGAATACGCGTTGGAAGGGCTTTGGGATATACCCGCAGCCGTGGCGGTTACGGGTTCGGGCGGGTTATTGCTCGCCCGGAAGCTTGGAGTCAGCTTTGTCCAGGAGGTTATTGCGCAGATCAAGGCACTCGAAACGTATGCCCCGGACACCGATGTCGCGATTGAGCTTGGCGGAGAAGACGCGAAGATTGTTTACCTTACCGGCGGTCAGGAGCAGCGCATGAACGGTACATGCGCAGGGGGTACGGGCAGTTTTATCGACCAGATGGCATCTCTTCTCGGAACGGACGTGCAAGGACTTAATGACCTTGCTGCAAAGGCAGAAACTATTTATCCCATAGCGTCAAGGTGCGGCGTGTTTGCTAAAACCGATATCCAGCCGTTACTGAATGAAGGCGCGAGGAAAGAAGATATCGCGGCTTCAGTATTCCAGTCCGTAGTTGTGCAGACAATCAGCGGGCTTGCATGCGGCCGGCCTATCCGCGGAAATGTAGCATTCCTTGGCGGCCCGCTTACGTTTTTGCCGCAGCTAAGGGCGCAGTTCATAAAAACGCTGGAACTAAAGCCCGAACAGGTAATATTTTCACAGGACATGCATTTGTTTGTCGCCTGCGGGGCGGCAATGCTCGCTCCGGCAGACAAAACCTCTTATTTAAGCAAATTAGCGGAAATACTTGATAAGCCTGATATTTCTGACGAAATGCAGATAAACAGGCTTCGCCCGCTTTTCTGCAATGAGGACGAATACATTGAATTCAAACAGCGACATTGCAAGGAAACGATTCCGAAGGGCAATATTGCAGCATACAAAGGAAAAGTATACCTTGGAATTGACGCCGGTTCAACGACAACAAAAGCCGTTTTAATTGGTGAGGACAAATCGATCCTTGAATACTGGTACGGCTCGAATAACGCGGATCCTGTCAGGTGTGTCGTTGATATACTTACCGATTTGTACAGCCGCATTCCTGACGGTGTGAATATCGCTTCTGCAGGGGTTACCGGTTACGGCGAAGAACTTATAAAGGCAGCGCTGCGCGTTGATACAAGCGAAATAGAGACAATTGCGCATTACAGGGCGGCCAGGGAAATTGTGCCCGATGTCGATTTCATACTTGATATCGGCGGGCAGGATATGAAATGCCTGCATATACGAAACGGCGCGATAGATACGATATTTCTTAACGAAGCATGTTCGTCGGGCTGCGGTTCATTTCTTGAAACGTTCGCGTCCCAGCTTAATATACCCATAGAGGAATTCGCGAACCTCGCTGTTAAGTCAAAAAACCCCGTGGATTTGGGATCGCGGTGCACGGTATTTATGAATTCGCGCATAAAACAGGCTCAAAAGGAAGGCGCAGGGGTTGAGGATATTTCCGCCGGGCTTGCGTATTCGGTTGTGAAAAACGCGCTTTACAAGGTAATAAAGATAAGAAATCCGTCCGATATGGGCAAAAAAATTATGGTCCAGGGCGGTACTTTTTTGAATGACGCGGTTCTTCGCGCGTTTGAAATCGTATCAGGCAGGGAGTGTATCAGATCGGATATCGCCGGGTTAATGGGCGCGTACGGGATGGCGCTTATCGCGCGTGAACGCTGCAGCGGGCAAACCAGTTCGCTGTTAAGCCCGGAAGAAGTTAAAAACCTCGTAATCCGGAAAAAATCATACCGCTGTTCGGGCTGCACGAATAACTGCTCTGTAACCGTGAACATTTTCGATAACCGCAGGTACATAACGGGAAACCGCTGTGAAAAAGGCGCAGGCGGCGATATTAAAGCAAAACAGGTTCCGAATATTTACCGTGAAAAGTACAAACGTCTGTTTGAGCACTACGTTCCTCTTGAGCCGGAAAAAGCCAAACGCGGCAGGGTCGGTATTCAGCGCGCGCTGAATATGTTTGAAAATTACCCGTTCTGGTTTACTTTTTTTACTGAACTTGGCTTCCGCGTAGAGTTATCCGCCGAGTCGAACAAAATGATATATGAAAAAGGGATTGAGTCGATACCAAGCGAGTCGGTCTGTTATCCGGCTAAATTATCACACGGGCATATTGTCGATTTGATTGAAAAGGGCGTTGATTTCATATTTATGCCGTGCATTGAAAAGGAGAAAAAGGAAGATCCGAATTCGGATCAATGCTTTAACTGCCCGATAGTCACGGGCTATTCGGAAGTTCTCCGTAATAATGTGGAGCAGCTCCGTTCGGGCGGGGTCCGGTTAATTAATGATTTTATACCGTACAATAACCGGGAAAAGCTTATCAGGAAGCTTTGCGGAATATTCACGGAATTTGGGATTTCCCCCGCGGAAATACGCCGCGCGGTTTATATTGCCGATGAAGAAGACAAGGCCTTTAAGCGGTATATTCATAAAATGGGCGAAGACACAATAAAATGGCTTTATGAAAACAATAAAAAAGGGATCGTGCTTGCGGGACGGCCGTACCATATTGACCCGGAAATAAATCACGGTATTGCGGATATGATTTCATCGTTCGGCATAGCGGTATTAACCGAGGATTCGATCGCACATCTCGGCAGCGTGAGACGTCCCCTGCGTGTGCGCGATCAGTGGATGTTCCATACGCGTTTATATAATGCCGCCGATGTTGTAGCAAAGGAACCTTGCCTGCAGATGGTCCAGCTTAACTCATTCGGATGCGGGATCGACGCGGTTACGATTGAACAGGTGCAGGAAATACTTGAGACTGCCGGTAAAATACATACCGTTATAAAAATAGATGAGGTCAGCAATCTCGGTGCGGCTAAAATAAGAATACGTTCTTTGCTGGCAGCCATGAATGAAAGAGAAGGCAACTTACAGCAAAATACTGCCGCATATACACCGAAAATAGCCGTGTTTACGAGAAAAGACAGGGTCACGCACACAATTCTTGCGCCACAGATGTCTCCTATCCATTTTGATATTCTTGAACAGGCATTTAACTCAGAGGGATATAATTTAGAAGTTTTGCCAGAAGTAAAATACAGTACGATAGAGGAAGGTTTAAAACATGTTAACAATGATGCATGTTATCCTTCCATTATTGTCGTAGGACAGCTGCTGCAGGCACTTAAAAGCGGCAGGTATGACCTTGACAGGACATCTGTTATAATGTTTCAGACAGGCGGCGGATGCAGGGCATCAAACTATATCGCGTTCATAAGAAAGGCATTGAAAGACGCCGGTATGGAGCATATACCCGTTATATCGCTGAATACGATGCGTCTGGAAAAACAGCAGGGATTCCGGTTAACCGCACGGCTTCTGCACAAGGCGCTTCAGGCGATTGTGTACGGTGATCTGTTTATGCGGGTTTTATACGCAACAAGGCCTTACGAGGCTGTTGAAGGTTCCGCCGAACGGCTTTACGGCAAGTGGGCGAATAAATGTAAAACTGCGGTATCTGACGGGAAATGGTCCGATTTTGTCAGGAACATAGAAAATATTGTTCGGGAATTTGACAATATACCACTCTTAAAAGTAAAAAAACCGAAGGTCGGAATTGTCGGCGAGATACTTGTCAAGTATCATCCGGAAGCAAACAACAATCTTGTCCGTTTCATCGAAAGCGAAGGCTGTGAGGCAGTGGTTCCCGATTTGGCGGGCTTTTTGCTTTACTGCCTTTATAATGGGATCGCAAGATTTAAGTACGGAGCGGAAAATCTCGCCGTATGCCTGATTAGAAAGGCCGCGATTTCAATACTTGAACTGTACCGCAGGCATCTTGTGAAATGCCTTCAAAACAGCGTGAGATTTTCTTCGCCCGCAGATATTTACTCGCTTGCGGGATATGCCGAAGAGATTATTTCAACCGGTATCTGCATGGGCGAGGGCTGGCTTTTAACTGCGGAGATGCTGGAACTTATCAAGGAAGGGGTTGATAACATAGTATGCGTACAGCCTTTCGCGTGCCTTCCGAACCATGTCGCGGGCAAAGGAATGATAAAGGAAATAAGGCGCCGGTATCCCGGAAGCAATATAGTTGCCGTTGATTATGATCCGGGCGCGAGTGAAGTAAACCAGTTGAACAGGATAAAGCTCATGCTGTCCGTTGCGTTTAAGAAGCTGAAGGATGAAGCATCGGGAACTGTTGTTGACACTGTTTCCGTGTAAATGATATGCTTCAGATATATGAGTTGTCTATTTTTTATCCGGAGGTAAAAGAAAATGAAACTTAATTACAAGCGAACTTTTATTATCGGACTTGCATTTTTGTCAATCTGCGCGTTCTGGCAAATTTACGACAGCCTTGTCCCGCTGATATTAAAAAACACGTTTAAAATAGGGGATACCGCCGCAGGCGTGGTGATGGCGATGGATAACGTTCTTGCGCTGTTTATGCTTCCGCTTTTCGGCGCTCTTTCTGACAAGGTTAAAACGCCGATTGGAAAAAGGATGCCGTTTATTCTGGGAGGAACAGCATTGGCGGTTACATCAATGATGTTCATGCCTTACGCGGATAATATAGTCGCCTTTCCAATGTTTATTACAGCTTTGTTCTTTTCTCTCGTTTTTATGGGTACATACCGTTCCCCTGCCGTCGCGCTTATGCCCGATGTAACCCCAAAGCCATTAAGGTCAAAGGCAAACGCGGTAATTAACCTCATGGGTGCGATAGGCGGCGCGGTATCGCTCGGGCTTATAGCGGTACTGGTTCCAAAGACGGGAAAACCTGACTATTTCCCGATATTTGCAATTATCGGGGCGCTTATGGTTGTATCCGTTGTTATCCTCGCTCTTTCGGTAAAGGAAAACAAGCTTGTTGCGGAAATGGAAAAAATCAACGGTCACGGAACGACAGAAGAAGATACCGGTTCGGGAGAGAAAGCGAAACTGCCTCCCGACGTGAAAAGAAGCCTTATATTCATTCTTGTTTCGATATTTATGTGGTTTATGGCATATAACGCCGTTACCACCGCATTTTCAAAATATGCGCAGAGTTTTCTCGGAATAGCGGGCGGCGGTTTTGCAAGCAACCAGCTTATTGCAACGGTCGCAGCTGTTATAGCGTTTATTCCTGTCGGTTTTCTTGCTTCAAAAATAGGAAGAAAGAAAACCATTCTCATCGGACTTGTTTTAATGTTCTGTTCTTTTGCCGGGGCATTTTTCCTGACATCATACCACCCGGTTTTAACTGTTTTTCTTGTATTGATAGGAACCGCTTGGGCTGCGATAAACGTCAACTCGTACCCGATGGTCGTGGAAATGGCAAAAGGGTCGGATGTCGGGAAATATACGGGATATTATTATACTTTTTCAATGTCCGCTCAAATACTTACTCCGATATTATCGGGAGCCCTGATGGAATATGTTGGTTACAGGACGTTGTTCCCGTACGCGGCGGTTTTTGCCGCGGTTGCGTTTTGCACTATGCTTAACGTGCGGCACGGCGACAGCAGGCCTATAATTCCGAAAAGCAAAATTGAAATGATGGATTCGGGAGATTAATCATGGCAGCGGCAGTTGTTATACTTATAATTTTATTTGCGGTTATTCTTTATCTCATTAAGCCGAATAAAAGACGTGCCGTAAAATTTCCATGCGTGCTGTTCGCCCACAGGGGCCTGCATGGAAAAGGCATTCCGGAAAATTCTGTTGCCGCTTTTAGAAACGCTAAAGAAAAAGGCTACGGCGTGGAATTGGACGTAAGGTTCACAAAGGACAAAAAGCTCATTGTGTTTCATGACGACGACCTGAAAAGAATGTGCGGTGACGAAAGAAAGGTAAGGGATGCAGATTACGCAGACCTGGAAAGCTGCCGGTTATGCGGTACCGATGAAAGAATACCGCTGTTTTCGGATGTTTTAAAAGTGCTTGATGGAGCGCCGGTAATATGTGAGATAAAAGCGGGCACCGATGAACCCGCCGCGGAAATATGTGAAGCCGTGTGCAGTGAAATAAAAAATTATACAGGCTTTATCTGCATTGAATCATTCAACCCGTTCATACTGCGGTGGTTAAGGAAAAACCGCCCCGACATAATAAGGGGCCAGCTTTCAATGAATTTCATAAAAAACGGCGAAGGGTTAGGATTCCTGCAGTCCTTTCTCATGACCAATCTTTTTGTTAATGTGTTTTCCCGTCCCGATTTTATCGCTTACCGATTTACAGATAATTCTTTCGGATACTCCATTTGCCGCGGCATATTCAAACCTTTGCTTGCCGCATGGACGGTAAAGGGCGGGCAGGATCGCAGAAAGGCTGAAACTTTGTTTGACGCGGTCATATTTGAAGAAGAAACGGAATAAGATATACTGAAGAACAGCCGCTCCGTTTGAGGTTAGCTTGTAAATGTCCGGAATTTTAAGCATAACTTCATAATGGAGCGGTTGTTTATTTGTTGCGAAACACCTGAATCACCCGCCGGTTTTATGACATTATTTCCGCGGGTCCTGGCTCGGGTGTTTCGTTTCCTCGGGCGACAAAGCACATACAAATAACACGCTTCCGTTACTGAACTGTTTTCACACAGCGGTCTCCATATCCCGGACCGCTCATTAACACGCTCCAAAGTTGCTTATAGGCAGCAGGGCATTGCAGCATGTCGCCCGGCGTCACCGAAAGCACCCGAACCACCCGCTGGTTATTAGCACGCTTAAGAACATTGAAAACTATTGAATAACAGTTCAATAAAACCTGAACGGTAACATTTATAACATGCGATGACGATAGTTTTATTGGAATAGTTGCAGCCAGACGTATGTAATAATAAAATAAAGATTATTGGAGTAAACAGGTTAAGCGGAGGAAACATGAAAAGCGGCGGTAAAGAGCTCGGAGGCATTGCGGGCGCTCTCGCAAAACTGTTCATTAAGAACCATAACGATATTGAAAATGTTAAAGTACGCGAGCAGTATGGAAGGCTTGGATGCATCATCGGAATAATCGTAAACATACTTCTTTTTGCCGCGAAATTTACGGTCGGAACACTGTCCGGCAGCATTTCGGTAGTCGGTGACGCGATAAACAATCTTTCCGATGCAGGCTCTTCAATTATATCTCTTATCAGCATTAGAATGGCGGCAAAGCCTGCTGATAACACTCACCCGTACGGACACGCAAGAATAGAGTATATTTCTTCTTCGGTTGTCGCCGTTGTGATAATGTTTATAGGTTTTGAACTTATAAAAACGTCAATTGATAAAATTATCAGACCTCAGCCGATCGATTTCAGCAATGTTGCGCTGTCGGTTCTGGCGCTGTCAATCTTTGCGAAGCTGTGGCTTTTTTATTTTAACCGGAAAGTCGGCAGGCACATCAATTCAATGGTCATGAAGGCAACCGCTGCAGACAGCATGGCCGATGTGCTGGCTACTTCCGCTGTTTTTGTTTCCGCAATAATAAGCCGGTTTACAAGGATTAATCCCGATGCTTATATAGGTATTGCGGTTGCGCTGTTCATAATTTATTCGGCGATACAAATTTTACGCGAAACTATGAACAGGATTATAGGCCAGGCTCCTTCAGAGGAACTTATAAAAAAGATCGAATCGTTCATTCTTGGATATGACGGCGTTATTGGGATACATGACCTTGTCATCCACGATTACGGCCCGCATAATACATTTGCTTCGGTTCATGTGGAGGTTGACGCGAATACGGATGGTCTTGTAAGCCATGATTTGATTGATAATATCGAACGCGACATATCCAGCAGGTATAACCTGAACATGGTTATACATATGGATCCGGTTGTAACGGACGATCCTTTCGTGAATGAGCTGCAGAAAATGACCGAAGAAGTGGTTTCGGGTATCGACAGTACGCTGTCAATTCACGATTTCAGAGTCGTAAAGGGTCCGACTCATCACAACCTCATTTTTGACGTAACGGTTCCTTTTGATTGTAAGATAAGCATACAGGAAATAACCGATCAGATAAAGCGGAAGATAAATGAAAAGGACAAATCACTGTATGCGGTAGTTACAATCGACAGATCTTATGTATGATTTTGTGCAACGGGAGAAATTTTTTGTTTCAGCGCGCTTTTTTTCAATAAAGCGGGGCATAAACATTTTTTAAAAATATCAGGAAATAATTTCCCTAATATCCTGAATATTTAATTTTGTCATGGCGAATTTGAGCTTAATATGGTAAAATGAGATATAAAATAACGAAAAAAGCACTTACGGAGGCATCTATGTTGGAAAATAAATTATATCCGTTAACATCCCCGCAGTTGTCAATCTGGTATACGGAAAAAATGTATTCCGGCACTTCCATTTCAAATATTTCGGGCACGATAAGAATTAAGGACGACAACATTGATTACGGACTTCTCGAAAAAGCTTTGAAACTTTACATAAAGAATAATGAAAGTATCCGCCTGCGTATTTGCGTTGACGAGAACGGAGAACCGCGCCAGTATGTTCATCCGTATCAGGACAAGCCCATTGATTTTATTGATTTTTCAAAGTATGAAGATCCTATCTCTGCATTGTATGAGTGGAACGCTAACGAGGCAAAAAAGCCGTTCGAGCTGATAAACAGCGATTTATACCGTTTGGTCCTGTTGAAGATTAGCGACAAAGAGGGCGGAATATTCTCAAACTTTCACCATATTGTGTTTGACGCATGGTCCATGGCTTTGTCATGCAGCCTGGTAATGGGGTATTATAAGGCGCTCAAAAACGGTGATGCGATTAAGGACGAGCAAATGGCTATACCGTCATACTTAACATACGTAGAAACCGAAATGGAATATTATAAATCAAACCGCATGCAGAAAGACGAGGCTTACTGGGAAGAGGTTTATAATGAGCCGATAGAAGCGACTGTTCTGAAAACCCGGAAAACAAATCTCGTATCAACGGAATCAAAAAGAAAGACATTTGTCGCTCCCAGGAAATTCGTCCGGAAACTGAGGCAGTACTGCGCAGAAAACAGGATAACCCTGTATCCGTTATTTTTATCCGCTTTATCGATGTACATAAACAGGGTAACGGGAAAAGAAGATATAATTATCGGCACTCCGATACTTAACAGGCTTAACCAGGTGGAAAAAAACACGGTAGGCATGTTCGTCAGCACGGTTCCTTTACGCATAAAAATAAATGACGAAGCAAGCTTTACCGAGTTCAGCCGCAGCATACTTCAGGTATGCTCTTCTTCGTACAGGCACCAGAGATATCCATATGAGCTGATACTTAAGAAAGTCCGGGAAAAGCACGATTTCCCCGGCAATTTATATGATATTGTGCTGTCGTATCAAAATACGAAATATGAAAAAACCGATATCGACTATTCAACGAGATGGCATTTCAACGGGCATCAGTCCAATTCGCTGACAATCCATGTGAATGACAGGGATGACGAAGAAACCGTTATTATCGATTACGATTACCATAAAGACCTTTACTATGACAAGGAAATAGAATTCATACACCACCATTTGTTAAGCCTGCTGTGGCATGCTCTTGATAATCCCGCGAAAAAGATAAGCATGATTGAAATGCTGCCCGAGAGCGAAAAAAGAAAGGTTTTGTATGAGTTTAACGACACAGAGGCGGATTATCCGAAAGACAAAACCATTCACGAACTGTTTGAACAGCAGGTAATGAAAACTCCCGATAACATTGCCGTTATCTGCGATGATCAGAGCATTACATACAGGCAGTTGAATGAAAAGGCAAATTCACTGGCTGCACTTTTAAGGGAAAAAGGTATAAAACCCGGTGATGTTGCAGGAATTTTAGTCAGCCGTTCGATAGAGATGGTTATCGGAATGCTCGCAGTGCTGAAGGCAGGCGCTGCTTTTCTTCCGATAGATCAAATCTACCCTGCGGAAAGAGTAAGTTATATGCTCCGGAACAGCAACGCGAAGCTGCTGTTAACCGGCTCTGATTGTAAAAATATCCCCGATGAGGATGTGAAAATAGATCGTGTCAACCTTTTTGATCCGAAAAATTATGTATATTCGGGAAAAAACGCTGGTTATGCCAATAACCCGGAAAGTTTGGCTTATATAATTTATACATCCGGGTCTACCGGAAAACCGAAAGGTGTAATGATTAAACACAGATCGTTGATTAATTTTGTATATGGCTTGTTTGACAGGGTTGATTATAATAGAATAAAAACCGTTCTGTCGCTTACTTCTTTTTCCTTCGACGTTTTCTTTATAGAAACAATTCCCGCGTTTTATAAGGGACTTACATTGGTTATGGCTAATGATGCCGAAAGAAAGGATCCGGTATTGTTAGCCCGGCTGATAAAAAAATACAGTGTCGATATGGTTGTTTCAACACCTTCCCAGATGCATTATTTTATAAAAAACACGGATTTCCGCGATTCGATACGTGATGTATATGAAATAGTATTAGCAGGGGAAAAGGTCAATAAAGAACTGTTATCAAGTTTGAAAAGGTACACGAACGCTGTTGTCCTTAACGGTTACGGTCCTACCGAAACCACGGTTATCGTTACTTCGGCGGAATTAACTAAAACGGATAAAATAACGATAGGCAAACCGATGAATAACGCTAAAATATATATTCTTGATAAAAACTTACTGCCTGTCCCGATAGGCACTGTCGGAGAAATATATATCGGCGGGTATGGATTGGCTGTAGGATATATCAATAATAAGGAATTAACGGATTCAGTGTTTGTTCAAAGCCCGTTTTCACAGGATGAAAAACTGTATAAATCGGGCGATCTTGGCAGGTGGCTGGCAGAGGGTGAAATAGACATCCTGGGACGCGCTGATTCCCAGGTAAAAATAAGAGGATTCAGGATAGAGCTTGAAGAGATTGAAAAACGGATACTGGAAATAAGTGATATAAATAAGGTTCATGTGACGGTAATTGGTGATGATGCCAATAAGAAATTGTGCGCATATTATGTTTCCCTGAATGATGTTGACATAAAACAAATCAAGGCAGATTTGAAAAAATACCTGCCTATGTATATGATACCGGCCTTTTTTATAAGGGTTGACAAAATGCCGTTATCACCCAACGGGAAGATAGATGAACGGCTGCTGCCGAAACCCGATGCGTCGAGTATGATTTCGGAGGCATTTACCAAACCCGAAACGGATTTGGAAAGAGAATTATATAGTATTTGGTCCGACGTACTGCAGGAAAGTAATTTTGGAGTAGACAGCGAATTTATTGATGTCGGGGGTGATTCATTAAGTATTATCCAGATTGTGTCGAAGATATCATCAAAATATCAGGTTGAAATTCCTATCAGCATCATGAATGAGTCATTAACGATAAGAAAAATGGCTCATTACATAGAAGCTCGTATGAAAGGCGATAGAAGTTTAAACAAATCAGAAAACTTAGTAAGAATCACCGAAGGGGGAAATAAGAATATATTCCTGGTTCATGCCGGGAACGGGGAAGTCGCATGTTATTTTGAATTAGGCAAACTGATTGATAAAAGTTTTTCTGTTTGGGGAATACAGGCTGTCGATGAAGTTCTGTATGCCAATAAGAGCATTTATTCGCTGGCGGAAAGGTATGTCGAAAGCATACGGAAAATACAGCCCGAAGGTCCTTATTATCTGGCAGGGTGGTGCATAGGGGGAGCTGTAGCGCTTGAGATGGCCGGAATTCTGGAACGGGACGGACACGAAATAGGTTTTTTGGGATTAATGAATACCATTGCCCCAAAAAACTGGGAAGGAAATGAATTTTTCAGTGAACAGAAAGAATTTGAGTTTTTAACCGGCTTTCTGGGAGGCGGCTGTTCAGGAGAACTTAGCACTGAACAATTATGGCAGTTATTCTTTGATAAAATACGAAGCGGAAATATTGATATTGTCTCATTCATAAATAACCTGCCTGAAGACATCAGGATTATTTTACCCCCGCAGTGTTCCGCTTTACCCGACGAGCTTGCTAAATACCTGAAAAGGATAGTATTCATGCACAAAATAAGATCGGAGTACTATCCGCAGTTTAAAATTAAGAGCCGTGTGAATTTTTACAGTGCATTGCTTGATTGGAATATTCCGGACTATAAGAAAAATGTAAGCGAATGGAACAGGTACTGTTTGAACCCTGTATCAAACATAGTTGTTGAATCGGATCATTATAGTTTGCTGTCACAGCCTTCGGTAAATATTATATCAAAAGACATTAATAATGTCCTTAATAAACAAGGCGTATTGAAAAATGGAGATTAACCGGAAATGGAAAATTTCTTATTTGTGTTGTTACATATTTCAACAATACTGATAGTGATATTGCTTATATATATTTTACGTATCCGTAAAAAGGGGCAGATACAGTTAATTTTTCTGTTAAATACCTTATTGATTCTTATTTGGAGCATAGGATATCTTTTGGAGTCATATCACAGGCTGTCTGCCGGAATATCGAACATGCTTTTTGTCTATATCTGGAATATCGGCCTGTGTTTTTTCCCTTTTTCCTGGCTGCTGACAGGTCTTATTTATGCGAACACCGAAATCAGATTAAGCTTAAAGCATTTATTATTATTAATACCTTCAGTAGTTTCATATGTTATGCTTCTTACAAACCCGTACCATAACCTGTTTTTTGTTCATTTTTCAATATATAATGACAGGATAGTCTATGGTTCATATTTCATAATCCATAGTATATTTATGTACGGTTATATTTTTGCAGGAATATATTACCTTATAAGCTTTTCGATAAAAAATTCCGGTTTCTTTTCAAGACAGTCAGTCCTAATCGCCGTTGGTTCCGCTATACCCTTAATAACCAACATAGTAATAATAACAAGGTTAATAAAAGTACCGCTTTATACCACGGCAATTTCATTTTCCGCTGCTGTGCTGTTTATTGCGATCGCTATATTCAGGTATCATTTTCTAAGCATATCGCCGATAGCCCTTAGAACAATAGTGGACAGGATTTCGGACGGCTTCCTTGTTGTGAACGACGAATACAGGATTATAGATTATAACAAAACGATGGAATCGGCTTTCGAGAAAATTTTAACTATATCGAGAAACAAGAGCCTGCAGGAAGTTTTTCAGGGCACATGCCTTATTGATTCGGACAACAACCTCATTGATTTTATAAACATGGCCAAAATATCGGGCATGTCGGTTACGTTCGAGAAACACATACAAAAGGGGAATTATGACAGGTATTTTTCCATCGAAGTTACGCCGATTATAATTAATAAAATCCAGCTTAGCACAGTAATGCTGTTCAGGGATATCACTGAAAATGTCCGGCATCTTGAAGCCATAGAGGAAAAACACGCTATTATGATGGAACAGGAAAGACTTGCGTCTCTTGGGCACTTAATCGGCGGGATTGCGCATAACCTTAAGACGCCGATAATGTCTATCTCGGGTATAGTTGAAGGGCTTAAGGATCTTGTCGCGGAGTACAGGGCGTCGATAGGCGATGAAAGCGTTACGGTATCCGATCACTACGAAATTGCCGATGAAATGCTGTCATGGCTGAACAAAATTAAACCATACTGCTCATACGTATCCGATGTTATCGACGCAGTAAAGGGCCAGGCAGTGAATCTGAACGCTTCATCAATGGTAAGCTTTACCGTAAATGAACTCGTAAAAAGGATACAGATATTGATGAAATACGAACTCATAAGGTATAAGTGCGAACTGAACACAAAAATAAGTGTAGATTTGTCAAGTGAACTTAACGGAGATATTAATAGTTTAATTCAAGTATTCGATAATATTATTATAAATGCTATTCAGGCTTATGAAGGGAAAACCGGCTCGATTGATTTTCATATTGATGGTGATGATGAATCAATTCTCTTTACGATAAGAGATTATGCCAAAGGAATCCCAAACAATATAAAGCATAGGCTCCTGAAGGAGATGGTTACAACAAAAGGAACAGCTGGTACAGGACTTGGATTGTATATGTCCTATTCAACAATTAAGGGACGGTTCGGCGGGGAAATGTGGTTTGAATCCGAAGAAGGCAAAGGAACAACCTTTTTCGTCCGGCTTCCCCGCAAGGTAAGCCAGACAGCTTAAAAGCAGGTTAATTAATATGGGGGGCTAAAATACGAATGAGAAAGAAAATGTCTGCTTTATCGGGAAACACTAAAATTCTTATAGTTGATGATGAACAGGGAATTATAGATTCACTGTCCATTATGCTGAAGCGGAGCGGCTATTATTTCGAAGGTACGACGAATCCTTTGGAAGCGATTGAAAAAGTCAGAAACGAGCATTTCGATTTGATGATTCTCGACTATTTAATGGTGCCGATTCACGGCGACGAGGTTGTAAGATGCATACGGCAGTTCAATACCGATTTATATATTCTTCTTCTCACAGGGCATAAGGATTTGGCTCCGCCTCTTGATACGATAAAGGCGCTTGACATACAGGGGTACTGCGAAAAAAGCGACCGGTTCGATCAATTGCAGCTCTTGATTGAGTCAGGTATAAAATCGATAAATATGATGAATACGATAAAACAGTTCCGGGACGGCTTAAACAGGATACTTCAGGCAGTACCGAAAATATACCAGCTTCAGCCCCTGGGAAATATCCTCGAGGATATCCTGATCCAGTTAATGCCGCTGCTTAACAGTGAAAACGCGTTTATTCTCGTTGACAATATTTCGGGTAACAGCAATTCGAAAAAGAGCATTTTCCGCGGAATAGGCAAGTACAGGGCAAAGATTGCCGATTTTGTGCCGATGCTCAGTTCAAAAATGCTCGAAGACATAGGTAAGGCAAAGATATCGAAACAGCCCGTAAAAATCCAGTCAGGCATTATTCTTCCGCTTGTGAATGAGTTTTCAGAGTGCATCGGAGTTCTTTACGTAGAAAGTGTCGAAAGCCTTGAAAGCGATATCGCAGAAGGGTATAAGCTGCTGGAAATTTATGCGGCCCAGGCCGCTTCGGCGCTGACTAACGCGTTTCTCCACTCTCTTCTGAACATGCAGAATGAAGAACTGAACAGGACATATGAACAGCTTAGAATAAGGTATATGGATACGATTGAGGCGCTCCGCCAGGTGGTCGATACTAAGGATGAATACATGCGCGGGCATTCCGATCGCGTGTCGTTTTACTGCGTGAAGATCGGAAACATTCTGGGGCTCAGTGAAACCGAGATTGAAACGCTCAGGGTGGCCGGGCTGTTCCATGATGTAGGCAAAACAGGGATAACTGATGATATACTGTTCAAAAGCGATAAATTAAGCGCAAAGGAATATGAAGTGATTAAAAAACACCCGATAACAGGTGCCCGCATTCTTTCGGTAATTTCTATGTTCAAGGATGTTGTGCCGGTCGTTAAATGTCATCATGAAAGGATTGACGGCAAGGGATATCCCGACGGACTGAAGGGGGATGAAATACCGTTCCTGGCCAGGATTGTATCGGTTGCCGACGCTTTTGACGCTATGATGTCGGATAGAAGGTATCGCTCGAAACTCGATTTGAATTCGGCAATCCAGCAGCTTATAGAAGGTAAGGGCACTCAGTTCGATGCCGGAATTGTAGATGTATTTGTGAAAATGCTTGATAACTATTCGGAAATTGAAAAAGAGCTCGCGGCAGCATTTGAATAGCGGAATATCGATAAACGGCCATGCAATAAAATAAACGCCTGAAAAGTGAGTAACTCTTTTCAGGCGTTCTGTTTTTTGCAGATGTATCATAAATTTTTAAGTTTATATATTATCTTATAGCCGTTTTGTTCTATATCATGTTCAATTTTATCGGTATTCTGCGAATTTATTCCGATTACGACAATGCTTTTACCGCCCTGTCCGCGGTAAACCGCGACATTCGTTATGTTCGCGCCGTGTTCCGCGAAAATCCCGGCAAGTTCCGATAAAATGCCGGGCTCGTCAGGCGCCTCAATGGTAAGGCGTGTGCCTTTTTCACGGAATCCGAGCAGGTCAATGAACGAATCGAATATGTCGCTTTCGGTAATTATTCCGACGAGCTTGTCATTGTCGACCACAGGGAGGAAGCTGACGCCGTTGTCCCTCATTAATGTTGCCGCTTCTTCCAAAAGAGCGTTGGGAGATATAACAATGAGATCTTTTGACATGACCTTGCTGATTTTCGTTTTGGACAGGATGTACGTAATCTCGTTAATGCTAAGGCTGGTCGCCATCGAAGGTGAAGCGCGCATGATGTCTTCCCGCGAAACAACGCCCACAAGCTTGCCATCCTTAACAACGGGAAGACGCCGGATATTGTGTTTCGTCAGGATCTCGTGTGCATCCGGTATCGTTTGGTCAGGTGAAATTGTAAACGGGTTTGTGGTCATCTTGTTTTTAACAAACATTGTTTCAACCTCCCAAATATGCTTTTTTGATTTCTTCGCTCCGCATAAGTTCGGCTCCCGGCCCGGATAAAGTTATTGTGCCTGTTTCCATTACATACGCGCGGTTCGCTATCTGCAATGCCATGTTTGCGTTCTGTTCAACGAGCAGTATTGTCGTTCCTTTTTGATTTATATCCTGGATAATGTCGAATATTTCCTGGACTAACAGCGGCGCGAGACCCATCGAAGGCTCGTCAAGGCATAAAAGTTTGGGCCTGCTCATTAATGCGCGGCCGATAGCAAGCATCTGCTGCTCGCCGCCCGAAAGCGTGCCGGCGGCCTGCTTTCTCCTGGCCTTAAGGATTGGAAACCTCTCATATACCATATCTATATCTTTTTTGATTTCCGCTTTGTCACGTCTGAGATAAGCCCCGAGCTCAAGGTTTTCGAGAACGGTCAGGCTGCTGAATATGCGCCGTCCTTCGGGTGCGAGGGAAATGCCCATTCTGACCCTGTCCTGCGGCAAAGTTGAAGTTATATCGTTACCGTTAAAAAGAATCGTGCCGCTCGTGGGTTTTTTAAGCCCTGATATCGTGCGCAGGGTTGTTGTTTTCCCGGCGCCGTTCGCACCGATAAGGGTGACAATCTCACCTTCTTCAACTTTAAGTGAAACTCCTTTAAGCGCATGTATCACACCGAAATGGACATTCAGATTGCTTATTTCAAGCATTGCGCATATCCTCCCCCAAGTATGCCTTGATAACCCGCTGGTTTGATTTTATTTCATCAGGAGAGCCTTCGGCGATGACGATCCCGTAATCCAGCACGTAAATGCGTTCGCATATTTTCATAACAACGGACATATCATGTTCAATCAATAAAATCGTAAGGTTAAAGTGCTTGCGGATCCAGCCTATAACTTCGGTCAGTTTGGCCGTTTCGGCAGGGTTCATCCCCGCAGCCGGCTCGTCAAGGAGCAAAAGGCTCGGTTCCGTCGCCAGCGCGCGCACAATCTCAAGGTGACGCTGCTCTCCGTACGGGAGGTTTTTGGCAAGTTCATCCTTTTTATGATCGAGTTTAAGTATGCTTAAAAGTTCAATGCTTTTGTCCAGAAGCCTTTTTTCTTCATCCGAATGCAGCCTGGAGTGGAACATTCCATGCAAAAGCCCGTACTTAATATTCTTATGCATTGAGATGCGGACGTTGTCAAGAACGGTTAAGTCTTTAAACAGCCGGATATTCTGGAATGTCCTTGCTACACCCGCTTTGCATATTTTATACGGTTTCTTTCCGTTCAAACGTATATCTCTGCCGTCTATCGAAAGCGTTATATTGCCCGAAGAAGGCGTATATATTCCGGTCAGCATGTTGAATACCGTAGTCTTACCGGCGCCGTTCGGTCCGATAAGGCCTACGAGTTCGCCGTGGTTAAGTTCCATCGAGACATTGGATACGGCGGTTAAACCCCCGAACGATTTGGTCAGCTTGTTGACGGTAAGAATGGGCATCAGCGCTCACCTCCGTTCCTGCGTTCAAAAATGCCGCCAAGGCTTTTAAACGCTGACAATGACAGTTCTTTTGAACCCATAATCCCCTGCGGTCGGAAAAGCATTATCACAATAAGCAGCACGGCATATATGACCATCCGGATTTCCGGGAAAGACTGCAGCAGGGACGATATGAGCGCAAGAAGGAACGCTGCGAGTATTGAACCGGAGATGCTCCCCAGTCCGCCGAGCACGACTATGACAAGTATGTCGATTGACTTCAGGAAGCCGAACAGATCCGGCTTTATGAAATAAAAATACGAGGCATACAAAGCTCCCGCGATGCCTGCGCAGAAAGCTCCGATAATAAACGCAATAACCTTGTATTTTGTAGTATTTATACCCATTGCTTCGGCCGCTATTTCATCTTCACGAATTGATATGCATGCGCGGCCGTGTGAAGAATTAATGAAGTTTGTTATCAGTATAACGGTACCTGTGGTAAAAATAAACAGCCAGAGCCAGTTTGTATACTGGACCTCGATGAATAATCCGGCGGCCCCGTTTGTTATGTCAAGATTAAGGAAAACAATCCTGATTATTTCGGCCATACCTAATGTCGCTATTGCAAGATAGTCGCCTCTTAAACGCAGTGTCGGCAGCCCGACAATGAACCCGAGCAATGCCGCGAATATCGCCCCGAGAAACAGACCTGTGATGAAACTGACCGGTGAAGGATAACGCATTATAATAATTGCGCACGTATAGGCGCCTATGGACATGAAACCCGCATGCCCAAGTGAAAACTGGCCCGTAAACCCTGTTATCAGGTTAAGGCTTACCGCAAGTATTATATTTATGCAGATTGTCGTTAATGTTGCCATTATGTAGTCATTAATAATATTAAGCGAAACAAGAAGCTGTACTACGGCATAAGTCAGCAAAAGGGCAACCCATTTTTTTATTCCTTTAATATCAGCCAATTTCTTCATAGCGCTATACCTTCTCTTTGGTCTCTTTGCCAAGCAGACCGGATGGTTTTACAATGAGGATCAGGATTAATATCGCAAATACAACCGCATCTTTAAACATTGAATTTCCGTATCCCGCGACCATTACTTCGACAGTTCCTATAAAATAACCGCCTATCATGGCGCCGGGAATTATTCCGATACCGCCGAAAACAGCCGCTACAAAGGCTTTGAGACCAGGCAGTATCCCCATCAGCGGGTTGATTGAGTTATAATAAATCCCGACGAGTATCCCCGCAGCACCCGCTAAAGCAGAACCCAGCGCGAATGTAAATGATATAGTATTATCGACATTGATTCCCATAAGCTCCGCTGCGTCCCTGTCAAGCGAAACTGCACGCATTGCTTTGCCTATGCGCGTATATTTTACGATAAATTGCAAAAAAACCATCAATATAACTGTTATGCATACTATTAATATCTGCTGTGCCGTAATGACAATGTTCCCGAGTTTGAATGATTGCGTGAGTATCCCTTTCAAAGGGGGATACGAGCGTACATTAGCCGTTACAAAGAACATTGTGCCGTATTCAAGAAACAGCGATACTCCTATTGCGGTAATGAGCACCGCTATTCTTGTGGCGTTGCGCAGCGGTTTGTATGCTATTCGCTCTATTATAACACCTAATAAGGTGCATATTGCCATTGCTATAAGAAGTGACGGTATGACCCCGAGATGAAAGTGAGTCATGCAAAAATAGCCTATATATGCGCCTAGCATGTAAATATCGCCGTGCGCAAAATTTATAAGCTTAATGATGCCGTAAACCATCGTATAGCCTAGTGCTATAAGCGCATATATGCTTCCCAGCGAAATCCCGTTTACGATTTGCTGCAAAAACTGTTCCAATAAATTAACCTTCTTTCAATTGAGTAAATTTCTGTTTCAACCACGCCGCACGTATTCGCAGGTATATCCGGCGAAAAGAGCGAGGCGGGGGATATCTTAACATATTACATAAATTGGATGAGGGCATCAGCCCTCATCCGTGGACAACCAAGCGATAATTAACTACGGATTGATTTTAATGCTAGAAACCTGCTTTCCGTTTTGCAAACCGATAACAACTATTGATTTTACAGGATTATGAAATTCATCGACGCTTAATGTTCCCGTAACACCTACAAAGTTTTTCGTTTCTTCAAGAGCTTTTTTGATTGATTCGCCGTTTAGCTTTTCAGCGCGGCTGATCGCGTCGCATACGAATTTTGCAAGGTCATAACCGAGTGCGTTAAAGGCGTCAGGCTCTTTATTGTATTTTGCTTTGAAATCTTCAATAAACTTGACAACAGCCGGGTCTTTATCCAGAGATGAGTAATGGTTTGTAAAATAAACATCGTTAAGTGCTTCGGCGCCTGCCAGATCCACTAAAACAGGGGAATCAAAGCCGTCCGCTCCGAGTATCGGCGCGGTAATTCCCAGCGCGCGAGCCTGCTTGATAATCAGACCTGCTTCGTTATAATATCCTGGTATGTATATTACATCAAAATCAAGGCCCTTAATTTTTGTAAGAATGGCATTGAAATCAGTGTCTTTCGCAACATATGCCTCTTCGGCGACAATTGTTCCGCCTGCTTTCACAAAGTTTTCCTTAAAGTTTTTCGCAAGGCCCTTACCGTAATCACTGGAACTGTCCATGATAATAACCGCTTTTTTGGCTGATAGATTTTCCGATGCGAAATTTGCCATAACCGTTCCCTGGAACGAGTCGTTAAAGCACACGCGGAAAGCGTATTCCTGAACTTTACCGTCGCTCGTTACGGTTACATCGTCAGCGGTGGCCGAACCGGACGCAACAGGTACTTTCTTTGCGTTTGCTACCGGTATTTCAGCCTTAAATGAACCGGAAGTAGCCGGGCCAAGTATCGCGACAACCTTGTCCTGTGTGATTAATTTGTTTGCGAGAGTTGTAGCTTCGGCAGGCTCGGATTTGTTGTCATATTTAATTGGCACTATTTTCTTGCCGTTTATACCGCCTGCTTTGTTTATCTCCTCGATAGCCATTTCAATGCCTTCGACCGAGCTTTGCCCGTAAGTTGCTACATCACCCGATAATTCATAATTTATTCCGATTCTTATTTCGTTCTCATTTGCTTTCGAACATGCTGTCAGTGTAACAGCAAGCAGGATGCATGTGCACAAAACAAATAATCTTTTCATTTTTATTCCCTCCAGTATCTATCCAGATTTTTAATATATTGATTTTATTATTTTTATATTCGTGTGTCAAGATTGATAAGGGCGCGAAATGAGGCATTATTGTTGAAAAAACTGTGTTTTGGGAAATTACCATTAAAAGGAATCAAATTAAGTATCATTAATTATTTCAGGTTAAAACTTTGTTAAAAAACAGACAAATTCTGGTTGACTTCCTTGAAAATTTATAATAGTATTAACTATGGCAATGATAAATATTTAACAATCGCCCCTGTTCCCGAATTTCATCCCTGGAAGGAACAGACAGGCCGATTTGATTGTTCTGGTACAGTTCGAAGCTTATTATTTTGCGGTATGGGCTGCAGTGTCCTGCTTGCGTTTTTGCGGTGCAAAAGAGCCGGTTAAAACTTATCGGGTAGAATTAACGCAGCCAGGACAAATATACGGCAAATGTGAGGTGCATCCTGTGAATATACGGATTATGGTTGCAGACGGTGACGAACATACAAGGGACGACTTAAGAAAAGTCCTTGCGCAGGAAGGCTACGAAGTGGATCCGGTATCGGACGGTATTACGGCGATCAAGCATTTCAGAAGATATGATTATGATTTGGTGTTATTGGAAGACGAGCTTCCCGAACTGGACGGAAAAAGCGTAAGCCGGCAGCTTCGTAAAATGTCGGGCATCCCGTTCGTATTTCTATCCCGGAAAAGTGATGAAGAGTCAAAATTAAAAGGTTTCGAGCTTGGTGCGGAAGACTATATTACAAAACCGTTTTCGGCGAAAGAGGTACTGGCACGCATAAAGGTTATTCTCCGCCGCAGGGCCGGCAAAGAAGATATACCGGTCCGTAACCTTGTTTTTGACGGGCTCAATATTGATACGATGTCCCATACGGTATATGTTGACGGCAGAAGGGTGTTTTTGACCCCGAAAGAATACCAGCTGCTGCTTCTGCTTGCTAAGCATCCGAACCAGGCATTTTCACGCGAAATGATATTGAATGAAATCTGGGGGCATGATTATTACGGAACGGACCGCACTGTCGACACCCATATCAAAACACTGCGGGATTCTTTAAAACCTCGCGATAATTATATAGAAACCGTAAGAGGTTTCGGTTACAAGTTTGTTGAAGTTTATGACGAAGCCGTAAAATAAAATGAAAAGCAATAACCGCGTTTCCGCGGTTATTGCTTTTTTTGAGGCAGTAGCCATTTACGTTTATTTTCAGATTATTTGCCCTGCTGTACATAATCCGCGATAACGCGCTTAAGTATGTCGACCGTTTCAAGCGTGTCTTCAAGTTCTCTTTTAAGTCTTTTGTTCTCGGCCTCAAGGTTTAGTATCGTGACGGATTCCAATTCCTCGCGCGAGCGTACTTTTACGGTTTCGGGCATTTCCTGCGGTTCTGCGGCTTTGACCGTTCTTATGCTGCGTTTTTCGGGTTTTGGAACATCAAGCACAAAGGTTTCCGTTGTATGTTCGTTGTATTTCCCTCTTTTGACATAATGGGTATGAAGCAGTTCGTGGGCGAGGTGGCTGTTCGGCTCGCCGAGAAATTCCTTATAGAATGATATGATATAAGGATTTTCATGCGATTTCCTGATCGTTTTGCTTTCATCTTCATCATACAGGTTTTTAAGCCTCTTCTCGCGAACCTCGGGATCTGCGCTTCTCGGCTGCCCGCCGCCGGTTATGCATCCTCCCGGACATCCCATAACCTCGATGAAATGATATGGCGATTCACCCCTTGCAATCTGCTCCATAAGTATCCTTGCGCCTTTTAATCCGCTTGTGACGGCTACCTTTACTTCCAGACCGTCAAGATATGAATACTGTTCAAGCGGATTCTCTATTTTTATCGTCGCTTCTTTAATTCTTTCGAGGCCGACAATGGGGGTGACATGCAGTTTGTCAAAAGGAAGCTCGCGTCCCGTTACAAGCTCGTAAACCGTACGCAGCGCCGCTTCCATAACGCCTCCGGTAATTCCGAAAATATCCGCCGCTCCTGAAGACATGCCGAGGGGAACGTCAAACTCACGATCAGGAAGATTTACGAAATCTATACCGGCTTCCTTAATCATATCTGCGAGCTCGCGGCACGTAAGTACGGCATCGACATTCGGAACGCCGTTATTCTTCATTTCGCTGCGCACTATTTCGGATTTCTTCGCGGTGCACGGCATTATCGAAACAACGAACATGTCTTCGGGCCTGATCCCGAGCTTAGCCGCGTAATACGATTTAACAACGGCTCCCATCATCATATGCGGTGATTTGCAGGTAGACAAATGCGCTACCTGATCGGGGAATGTATGTTCAATAAACTTGATCCAGCCAGGGCTGCAGCTTGTAATCATCGGCAGTACGCTTTTTCTGCCCGTCAGCGCGTTCTTCACGCGGTTCAGGAATTCGGTGCCTTCTTCGATTATTGTCAAATCGGCTGCCCAGTTTGTATCGAAAATGTCGTCAAATCCAAGGTAGGAAAGAGCGCTAGCAAGTTTGCCCGTAACGCGTGTACCGGCGGGCAGGCCGAATTCTTCTCCTATCGCTACCCTGATTGCCGGCGCAACCTGCACAACGACGCGTTTCGATTTATCATTTATTGCCGCCCATACCTTTTCGACCGACGATGTTTCCTTAAGAGCTCCGACGGGGCATACTACCGTACACTGGCCGCAGAACGAGCAGTTCACCGAACCTAACGGAAGATCCATACCGGGGCCGATAACCGTTTCAAACCCGCGGTTCTGCGCGTTTAGTATGCCGACACCCTGGATCTCGTTGCATACCGTGATACAACGGCGGCACAGGACGCATTTTGACAGGTCCCTCGTAATAGATACGGAAACATCAAGCGGGGAAGATGATTGTTCGCCTTCAAACCGCGATTGTTCTACGCCGAGCATTTTACCGAGTTCCTGGAGTTCGCACGTGGTGTTCCGCTTGCAGTTCAGGCAGTCATCGTTATGATCGGACATAAGCAGTTCATATAGCACCTTCCGGGCTTTCTGCACCCTTTCGCTGTTTGTTTCGATGACCATGCCGTCAACGGCTTTTGTAATGCACGCCGCCTGGAGTGTTCTCGCGCCTTCGACTTCAACAACGCATATGCGGCATGAGCCGATCGAATGTATATTATCAAGATGGCACAGAGTCGGGATTTTGATATGGTTATATTTTGCGGCTTCGAGTATCGTGCTGCCTTCAGGGGCAGTAACCGCTTTTCCGTTGATCGTTAAATTTAACATAGCTTTCACCTACCTCCTGTCACAATGCAGACAACGCATTGCTTCCGCTATTGCGTTGAGCTTATGGTATCCGAGCACAACCTCATCGAAGGATTTGACGCGCCGCTCAAGCGGCAGCATTTCCATCGGGAACCGTTCATGCGATACGATTTCGTCTTCATCGATTATTTGCGGTATATCTATTTTTTCGCCTTTATTTAATATACCTTTGCCATTAAGGTACAGATCAATTGAGCGTGCGGCATTCTTGCCGTCCGCGATTGCCCTGATCACTTCGTCAGGACCCCTTGCGACATCGCCGCCGGCAAATACGCCGGGCATTTTAGTCATCTGAGTTTCACTGTCGACAATGAACGTACCCCACGGTGTTACGCCTATGTCATCCTTCGGTACGAACGGAAGATCCGAATACTGGCTCACCGCGACAATTACCGTGTCTACATCGATAAAGAAGTTTGATCCTTCGATATGGCTTGTATTCCTTCTGCCTTTGTTGTCGAAATTGCTGAGGCGCCTTTTCACGCATTCTATTTTTGCGACATGTCCGTACTTGTCACCGATAAAACGGACGGGTGACACGAGCTCAATAAGCTCGATACCCTCATGGAGCGCTTCTTCAATCTCGATGTCATACGCCGGCATCATGTCGCGCGTTCTGCGGTACAGGATCATGACTTTTTTCGCGCCAAGCCGCAGCGCCGTGCGCGCGGAGTCGATAGCCGTGTTCCCGCCGCCGATAACGGCAACAACATGATCGGTAAGGTCCACGCTGTTATACAGTTTTACGTCTTTCAGGAAGTTGATTCCGGGCAGAACGCCTTTCAGATCTTCGCCGGGTACGTTTACCTTCTGCGGAATCTGCGTACCCGTAGCGATATATATCGCGTCGTACATAGCGCGCAGTTCTTTAAAACCTATGTCTTTTCCGACTTCGGTATTCAGTATGATATTAACGCCTGATCTGCGTATCAGGTTTATTTCATGCTGCAGAATATCCGAAGGCAGGCGGTATTCAGGTATGCCGTAAGCAAGAACGCCTCCGGCGACGGATTCGCGTTCATAGATGTCAACTTCGTATCCTGTTCTCGCGAGATAATAACCGCATGTAAGACCCGAAGCTCCCGCGCCTATTATTGCGACCTTATGCCCATTTTTCGAGCAGACAATGTCATGGAAGTATGTGTCTTCATGTTTCATTGCATAATCCGAAACGAACCTTTTCAGCGCGCATATCGCAACGGGTTCGTCAACGGTACCACGCCGGCAGCGCCGTTCGCACGGATGCGTGCATATCCTTCCGCATATTGCGGGCAGCGGGTTTTCCTGGCGGACCAGATTATAAGCGTCGATAAACCTTCCTGCTGCAATTAAGCTCAAATAGCCGGGGATATTGACATTCGCGGGGCACGAGTTCTCGCAAGGGGATATGAACAGATCGCTGCAGACACCGGCCCGGCAGTATTTTTTGCGGATGTGTTCCTCATACTCATCACGGAAATATTTTATCGTGCTAAGTACGGGATTCGGAGCTGTCTGCCCGAGGCCGCACATGGCACTGTCCTTAATGACGGCGCCGAGTTCCTCCAGCAGTTCAATATCGCCTTCTTCGCCTTCACCGCGCGTTATGCGTTCAAGGATTTCAAGCATCCTTTTTGTTCCGACGCGGCACGCGACACATTTGCCGCAGCTTTCATCCTGGATGAAGTCCATGAAATACCGGGCGGTATCGACCATGCACGTGTCTTCGTTCATCGCGATGAGGCCGCCTGAACCCATGATCGCTCCGAGCATCGTAAGGGATTCGTAATCGGTCGGGACATTCAGATTCTCCTGTGTTACGCAGCCGCCGGAAGGACCTCCGATTTGAGCCGCTTTAAATGCCTTCTTGTCAAGCATTCCTCCGCCGATTCTGAAGATTATCTCTCCAAGCGGCATTCCAATCGGCACTTCAATAATTCCCGTATTGACAATATCGCCTGCAAGCGCGAAAACCTTTGTCCCGTGAGCTTTTTCCGTACCATACTGCGTATACCATTTACCGCCTTTTTCGATAATTACCGGCACACTCGCAAAAGTTTCCACATTATTAATAATGGTAGGTTTTTCGAACAAGCCCTTTTCAAACGGGAACGGCGGTTTCTGGCGCGGCTCGCCGCGCTTCCCTTCAATCGAAGCCATAAGAGATGTTTCCTCGCCGCATACGAAAGCGCCCGCGCCGATTCTTATTTCAAGGTCAAAATTAAACCCGCTTCCGAATATATTCTCGCCCAGGAGGCCGTATTCCCTGGCCTGTTCTATAGCGGCGGCGAGACGTTCGACGGCAAGCGGGTACTCAGCTCTTATATATACATAACCTTTGTTTGCTCCTATCGCATATCCGCCTATCATCATTCCTTCAATAAGCGTATGCGGGTCACCTTCTATAATGCTGCGGTCCATGAATGCGCCGGGATCACCTTCGTCTGCGTTGCAGACTATGTACTTTATATCGCTTTCGGCCCTGCGCCCGGCTTCCCATTTGATTCCTGTCGGGAATCCGGCTCCGCCGCGGCCTCTTAAGCCTGATGCTTTAATCTCGTCAACGACTTCCTTCGGGGACATGCTTGTGAATGCCTTTGCGGCCGCTTCATAACCCCCGGCGGCGATATATGCTTCTATGCTCTTATATTCGAGGATACCGCAGTTGCGCAGTGCTATGCGTACCTGCTCCTTAAAAAAGTTTATATCGTCTATTTTCGGTATGTGTTTTTTCAGTGCGTGATCGAAGAATGTATACTCTTCGAGGATTTCATTATCGACAATATGCGCTTTTACAATCTTTTGCGCGGTTTCGGCGGTAAGTTTCGTGTAAAAAATACGATCCGGCAGAATAAGCATAACCGGACCGACGGCGCACGTACCGATACACCCTGTCTCATAGACCCTTACGCTGTCCTCGAGCGATAAGGCTTTAATCTGTTCCAGAACAGCGTCGCGCACGGTGTAGCAGTCGGATGATACGCAGCCTGCTCCCGCGCATATAAGGATCTGGTATTTATATTTTCCGTTCTGTTCCTGGTATGTATTCTTTATTGTCTTAAGATCGTCTTTGTGCTTTACCCGAACACTCATTTCTCACCACCCCTTTCGTAGAATTTAGCCAGTAATGAGTCAAGTTTTGTCGGTGTCATCTGCTTGTAGACAACGTCGTCGATCATGATAGCGGGAGCGAGTCCGCAGGCTCCGATACAGCGGGCAACTTCAAAAGTGAATTTGCCGTCTGATGTAGTACCGCCAAGCTCCACGTCCAGTGTTTTCTGGATATGCTCTACGAGTTTTTTGCCGCCGCGTACGTAGCATGCCGTACCGAGGCAAACGCGAATTGTGTGTTCTCCTCTCGGCTTAACGGAGAAGAACGAATAAAAAGATACTACGCCTGAGACCTCGGAAAAAGGTATGTTGAGAGCATCGGCTATGAACCGCTGCAATTCGAGGGGAAGGTAACCGTAAATCTTCTGTGCCGCATGCAGAACCTGAATTAAACAGCCTTCCTTGCCCCTGTAAAGATCAATGATATTCCGGATCTCGTCATACTTCTTTTGTTCTTCACTGTCTTCCCTGCATTTGCATAAAACGTTACTGTCCATACTCGCCCTCCTTTGCCCGACATTGATAAAAATTTTCGTAAACTGCGGCAGATTTCCCCTCTCGAAGGGACGGGAGAACTACCAATTATAATGTTACAGGAGATATGTTAAGATTTGATGAAGTCCTGTTTTTCGAAAGGCGAAAATTTAAGATTATTTTAAGATAAAACCGAAAATTTGGAAAATTGTTTTAACAAAATCTTAACAATAATAAAACCCCCGCCTCTTTCCGAAACGGGGGTCATTTAAAACCGTTATTTTATCAGCCTTTTAAGTTATCCTGTTAAAATATCGAGAAAGTCAGGAACAGTACCGAGAACAGGGAAGATACAAGCGATACGACCGTAATCTGCGTGTTGATCGACGGACCCGCCGTATCCTTGAAAGGATCTCCTACCGTATCCCCGACAACCGCGGCTTTGTGCGTGTCGGAACCCTTGCCGCCTTCGTTTCCGGCTTCAACATACTTTTTAGAATTATCCCACAGGCCGCCCGCGTTAGACATAAACAGCGCGAACAAAAGCCCGCTGACGATGTTTCCGGCCAGGAAGCCGCCTATCGCCTGGACCCCTCCTATGAAACCGACAAGAAGCGTGAATCCGATCGCCATAAGACCGGCGGGTATGAGCTCTTTAATCGCACCCGAGGTGGCAATCTCGATACATTTTTCGTATTCGGGCTTAACGCCTTCCTTGCCTTCTTTAAGACCTTCGATTTCATTAAACTGCCTATGGATTTCCCCGACCATCCTCTGGGCATTCCTGTCAACGCCAAGCATAAGCATTGATGAGAACACGAGCGGTATTGCGGCTCCGACAAGCAGACCGAAGAATACAAGAGGGTTCATTATATCAAAACCTTTAAGGCCTTCAACGCCAAACTCGGCCGCGGCGCTGTTAACTTCGCTTATGAAAGCGCCCAAAAGCGCGATAACGGTCAAACCGGCCGCCGCGATCGCGAACCCTTTTGTAATCGCTTTTACGGTATTTCCCGCGCTGTCAAGTTCGTCGGTAACTTTAAGCACATCGTCGCCGAGATTGCCCATTTCGGCAAGTCCTCTCGCGTTATCGACAATCGGACCGTAAGCGTCGTTTGAAATTACCATTCCGACTATCGAAAGCATTCCCACCGCGGACATTGATATGCCGAACATAGCATAACCTTCGCCTATCGGAGCGCAAAGCTTATAGGCGATCAACGACGCGAACGCTATTCCTATCATCGATGGAAGTACACTGAGCAGCGCATATGATATTCCTGACAGTATCGTAAAGGCCGGTCCGGATTTTGAAGCCCGCGCCACATACTGAACGGGTTTTCTTACATCGTTTGTGAAATAATCGCTTGCTATTCCGATGATAACGCCTGTGAGGAGTCCTGCCATGCAGGCGCCCCAGATACGCCATTCGAAACGGAAAACTATTGTGGCCAGCAGCGTTAATACGGCATATATGCCGGTAGTTACATATGTGCTGTTATTAAGGGCTTTCGTAGGATCCCCGTTTTTGCCTATGCGGGCCATCGATATGCCGATAATCGAGGATAAAAGCCCAAGCGCAGCATAACACAGTACCATGCTTGCGTTGGCAGCGCCTCCGCTTACCCTGTCGAGGGCGACTGCTATAACGAGAGCGGCGGCCATTGAAGCTACATGAGAGTCAAACAGATCAGCTCCCATTCCGGCTACATCGCCGACATTGTCTCCTACATTATCGGCTATGACCGCAGGGTTTCTCGGGTCATCTTCCGGGATGCCAAGTTCCACCTTACCGACGAGGTCGGCGCTGATATCGGCCGTTTTCGTAAAAATACCTCCGCCGGCTTTTGCAAACAGCGCAAGTGAACTGGCCCCGAAGCTGAAACCTAAAAGAGCCGTCGTATTGTTTGTCGCCAGCAAAATTGCCGTAACGCCGAACAGGCTTGAGCCCACGACAGCCATGCCCATAACGGCTCCTCCGCGGAACCCGGTCATAAATGACGGCTTAATGCCTTTCGTGGCAGCTTCCGCAGCTTTAGTATTTGCGATAGTTGCGATACTCATGCCTATTTTCCCGGCAGTAGCCGAAAAAATGGTTCCGGCTATATATGCTATCGCCATAATAATGTTTTTTGAAACGTTACCCGTCCATACAGGACTTGGAAGAAAAATGAATATAAGAATCGCCGCTGCGCCTGCAAACCGGGCAAGTACACGATACTCCTTATTTAAAAATGTAGCGGCGCCATTTCGAATTAATTCCCCGACTTCAATTATCCTTTTGTTTGTTGACGGCTGTTTCCGGACCCACCAATAAAGCCATGCCGCAAAAAGAAAAGCGAGAATCGATACCACAATGGCCATGATTCCAAAAGTAGTTACGTTCATATAAACACACACCTCTTAATGCTAAATTATTCAGGCACAAAAATGGCTGAACAGAATCTATCATAGCATTATACAACAATTATTTCAACAGCGGACAAGCAAAAAATAAGTTGAATACGGCAGATTGAAATGGTATACTTTTATAAGAGGTTATGGCATGATTTTACATTCCGGTTTTGCCATCGGGCCTGTGAAATCCGTTTCAATATACCTGGGTGAACTTGTTTTATTAATAGACATATCAAATTAATATTTTCATATACAATAATTGGGCTTTGTTGCAGATTATGGTACGGCTTAATTATTGCGGTTGCTGAACGGCATGATGTTGACGGAAAAATCTTCCGTTGTTAGTTAAAACGGCATAAGCCGTAGTAAAGCTGCCCATATCTGTTATTTTTTAATAAAGGAGTTGAAAATAATGTTTTGTCAAAATTGTGGCAAACAACTTAATGAAGGTACAAAATTTTGTACTTCGTGTGGTAAGCCGGTAAGCAGCCCCAGCAGTGGTCCCGTCAGTGCCGGTCCGGCTGTGCCGCCTCCTCCGGTTCAGCAGAACCCTAATGTGCAGCAGGGTCCTTCCGTACAGTATGGGCCTCCTGAGCCGCTGGAATATAAGATATTCGGTGATAACCTTCCGGCGGTTTCCATTCGCCTTCGCGCCGGCCAGAGCATATACACGCAGTCCGGAGGCATGACATGGATGGACAGCGGCATAACCATGCAGACGAATATGCAGGGAGGCTTCATGAAAGGACTTGGCAGAATGATTTCCGGTGAATCGTTGTTCATGGCTACATACACCGCTACCGTTCCTGATCAGGAGATTGTAATCGCGAGCACATTTCCGGGGCACATTGTCGCGGTTGATGTTGGTAAATGCCCGATAATCGCGCAGAAAAGCGCTTTCCTCTGCGCCCAGCCGAGCGTTACTTTAAGCGCTTATGTAACAAGAGGCCTTAAGGCCGGATTTTTTGGAGGGGAAGGCTTTATTATGCAGCGTTTGTCCGGGACGGGCATAGTATTCTTTGAAGTGGACGGAAGCCTTGTCGAGAGGACGTTGGCTCCGGGAGAAACAATAAAGGTGGATACGGGTAATGTTGCGGCTTTTGAAGAAACCGTGCAGTATTCGGCCGAAATGGTTAAAGGCTTTAAAAACATACTGTTCGGCGGAGAAGGTTTGTTCCTTACAACATTAACGGGTCCGGGGAAAGTATGGCTGCAGACGATGAGCATGGCCGAATTCGCGAAAGGATTAATTCCGTTTTTACCTACCGGTTCCCGCTAAACGGCTTAACACTTGTGAATCCTTGTACAGGAGATGTTTATATAACTTAAAAAGGCATTATTCGAAAAACGCGAATGAATGCCTTTTTTCTTTAAATATAGAAATTAAAACTGCCGCTAAAATTGATCTTTTGTTAATCTTTCAAGAAGGCTTGTATCCGTTTCTTTTGTCAACGGCCTGACAGCCGGTCCTTCTATAATATCACCGGAAACAGTAAACCTGGAGCCGTGACATGGGCAGTCCCACGATTTCTCGGCGGAGTTCCAGTTCAGCTCACAGCCCATATGCGTGCATGTCGTGTTAACGATATGAAGTTCGCCGTTCTCGTCGCGGTATACTCCGGCCCTGCCGCCGTCCGATTCGATAATATCCGCTTCCCCGGGCCTGATATCGATATTTTCCGATACGGGTTTTATTTTCCCGCTTATAAAGTGTTTCGCGACATCGAGATTTTCAACGACAAAATTCTTAACCGATCCGGCAATATTCATCCTTGACGGATCGAATACCTCCTGCCACGGGCTTTCTCCTTTTAATATAAGGTCTTTTATTACCATAGCGCTTACCATGCTGCTTGTCATGCCCCATTTTTGAAAACCCGTCGCTATATAAAGGCCGGGTGAGTCCGAAGCATAGCTGCCTATATACGGGATGCCGTCAAGAGTCATGCAGTCCTGCGCAGACCATCTGTAAGGAGTATCGTCAACCGTAAAAATACCGCTCGCAAACTCCGCGAGAGCACGGTAATGATCGTTCAAATCTTTGCCCTGCCCTGTTTTATGGCTTTCGCCCGCTATAAGCACGAATTCGTCTGAATCACTGTTTAAGCCCCTTAAGGAGCGTGAAGGGTTTTCGGCATTGATATACATTCCTCCGGGATACTTCTCCCGCGCTTTTACGGTGATTATATATGCGCGTTCACAGTAAAGCCTTGAAAAGTACATTCCCTTCTTTTGATAAAACGGGTAATGGGATGCTATTATCACTTTTTTCGCTGTAATCTTTTTTTCCTGTTCCGTTGTCAGGATATAATGGCCGTTATTTTCCTCAATATCGATTATTCTGCTTTGTTCGAATATCCTGACGCCTTTTTCATATATTTTTTTTGCAAGCGGGACAAGAAATTTTCTCGGATGGAACTGGGCCTGGCCGTCAAACCTTACAGCGGCTTTTACGGGAACCGGGAGCGGAATTTCATTTACAAAGGTGGCTTTAATTCCGAGATCGGAAGCGGTTCTTGCCTCATTCTCGACAGCGTTTATGTTTTTGTCCGTTTGTGTGTATACATATGCGGATTGAGAAGCATAATCGCAGTCAATGCCGTTTGCTTCGGCAATTTTCAGTATTTCCCGTATCGCGGTTTCATTAGCGTCGGCGTATTGTTTGGCAAGCTCCCTTCCCATTTGGTTTTTTATTTTATCGTAAATTAAACCGTGCTGTGAAGTGATTTTTGCCGTGGTATGCCCCGATGTCCGTTCACTGATCCGGCCTGCGTCAACAACAGCAGTGTCGACGCCTTCGCCGTTGATAAGCAAAGCGCATAATAAACCGGCCATACCGCCGCCGACGACGGCGCATTCAACGGTAATATCTTCGGTGAGATGCGGGTAATCGGTTTGCTCGGTTGTGAAAAGCCAGTAAGAACAAGGCTGACCGGATAAATTTATAAGTTTATCATGTTTCATATCGGTTCCTCCGAAATAAGGTTATTTCATAAAGCCCTACAAAATATTAGTATCTATCGTAAGAAAAAAAATATCCGTAAAAGAAATGGAATGATTTTTTACTTTCTATTGCTATAAATTAATTGTATAATAATAATGAAAGGTATAAGGTGATTTTATATGATAGCGAAATTGGACGCTTACAGGATATTTTACGAGGTGGCAAAGCACCGCAGTTTTTCAAAAGCCGCAAGATCGTTATACATGACACAGCCCGCGGTAAGCCAGGCGATTATGAATATGGAAAGGGAGCTTGGCACGCGCCTGTTCACGAGGACTTCAAAAGGCGTTAACCTGACGAATGACGGCCGGCTGCTTTATGAATATGTAAGCTCGGCTATAAACCTTATCAGTGTAGGTGAAAGGAAACTGGCAGAATCAAGGGACCTTTTGACCGGAGAGATGAAAATAGGAGTCGGCGATACGATATCAAGGTATTACCTGCTTCCTTATCTCGAAATTTTTCACAACAGTTCCCCGAATATAAATCTTAAAATAATTAACCGCACTACGATGGAATTATGCGCAATGCTTAAATCGGGAGAAATCGACTTAGCCGTATGCAACCTGCCCGTAAAGGATTCGGCGCTTTCTGTCAGGAAGTGTATTGACATACACGATATATTCGTTTGCGGCGAAAAGTACAAATATCTGTGTTCCTCGCCAGTTGAGCTTGAAGAGCTTGCGAAGCTGCCGCTCATTTTTTTGGAACGCAAATCGAATTCGAGGCAGTATGTTGAAAGATTTCTCGCATCAAAGGGGATTAAAATACAGCCCGAAATCGAATTAGGGTCCCATGACCTGCTTTTGGAGTTCGCAAAATACAACTTCGGTATTTCCTGCGTTATCGAGGAGTTTTCCACCGAATACGTTAACAGCGGTCAGCTGTATAAAATAGAGTTAACCGAAGAAATCCCGAAAAGAGCCATAGGGTTTTGCTATCTAAAAAGCGTATCGCTGTCGAACGCGGCACGCAGGTTTGTCAGCATAACTCAGGGAGAGCTCTGAACGGATTGCGCCGCGGACTGCGGTTCGTCAGTAATGTTTGTTTTTACGACAGGATTTGCTTTCCATTTCCCCGATAAATAATAGACGAGTACTATTATCATTGCGGCAAGACTCGCAATAGGAGCTGCAAACCCGAGCCCGCGCATTCCCTTGTCAAGGACAATTCCGAACAATACTGCCATCGGTATCCTGAACCCGACGGATGACATTATCCCGGTGATTGAAGAGACTATCGTATGTCCGGAGCCTGTAATCAGCCCGTTCAGACAGAATACCGCGGGTACGATCAGGTAATCGAGTGAAAAGGTCCTTATATAGTCCACTCCGCTGGCAATCATCTCCGGATCATCGCCGAAGAGCCTGAGAATCTGCTCGGGGAATAAGTTTGTGATAACATATACGATGAACGATACCGAAAAAGCGAGCAGAATCCCCGTATGGAGCGTTTTTTTCACCCGGTCGATCTTGCCCGCGCCCATATTCTGGGCTACCATGGCCGAAACGGAGGAACCCACCGCCATAGCCGGAAGTATTGCAAATCCGTTGTATTTTCCGACTATCCCCAAAGCTGCCGACGCGCTTACGCCCATACTGTTTGAAATTGCAGTAAGAACAAGGAAAGAGAAATTAACTATAACGTTCTGGATTGATATCGGTATTCCCAGACGCATCAGCATAAAGAAGCGCTTCTTGTTGAACCTGAAAGAGCTTGGTTTAAAATCGAAACTGAAATTGCTTCTTTTCAGATAGACTATGCAGCATATCATGCTGACTGCCTGCGAGATAACGGTTGCAAGTGCGGCGCCTCTCGCTTCCATACGGAACGCTCCTACGAATAAAAGGTCCAGGAAAACATTGAGTGCGCACGCTATCGAAACGAAAACAAGCGGGCGCTTGCTGTCGCCCAGGCCGCGCAGGATCGCGGCAAACGCGTTATATCCGAATATGAAGATTGTTCCCGATAAAGTGATATTCAAATAGTCCTTTGCCTGTTTGTACGATTCGGCGGGTGTCTGGATAATGCGAAGAATAACATCGGAAAGAAGCATCATCACGACGGTAAGGGAAACGGCCGCAGCGAGCAGAAAGGTAAGCAGCGTCGCAATTGTTTCATTCATGCTTTTCCTGTCTCCAGAACCGAGATACTGTGCGATAACGACGGTACCGCCGACAGTTAGTCCGATTACTATATTTGTCAATAAAAAAGTAACCTGCCCGCCGATATTAACGCCCGATATACCGACTGAACCCATATAATTTCCGACAATTAACATATCGGCAACGCTGTAAAGCGTTTGGATTAAGTTTGAAAGCATAAAGGGCAGCGAGAAAAGAATAAGCTGCTTAATTACATCGCCTTCCGTAAGATTTTTTTCTATTGCAGGTTTCTCCATATGTATCCCTCACAAGAATTCCGTTATGTTATAATTCGGCGAAAATAAACAAGACTTTATCCAGTATAACACTTTTTATTCAATAATGGTAGATTTGGAAGAGGCGATTTTTCCTATCCCAATCCACAGGACAACGGGAAAAATCACCGCAAACAGGAGTCCCGTTCTAAGTCCGGTTCCGGTGGCGTCCGTACCGGAAAACAAGCCGGACGTAAAAATGTGCGGCGCTTTCTGAACCGCGTTTGAAGTAAGACCAACGAAACCGGGACCAAAAGAACAACCGACGTCGCCCGCTAAAGCCAATATAGCGAACAAAGCCGTCCCACCCCGGCGAAACTGTTTTGCCGCAAGGCTGAGTGTACCTGGCCACATCATTCCTACGGACAAACCGCATAACGCGCAGCCGATAAGTGATATCACGGGGAGAGGCGAGAAAACCGTAATAAGGTAGCTCGAGATGCAGAGGATACTGCTGAACGATAAGGCCTTATGCAGGTTTATCTTTGAGCCTTTGATCCCGTAAAATGTCCTTGATAAACCCATTAGTGCCGCGAACGCGCACGGGCCGAGCAGATCGCCTGCGGTTTTCGAAACGCCGAGGCCTATTTCGGCAAAAAGCGAAGACCACTGCGACATAGCGAGTTCAGCGGAACCTGCGCATATCATCAGAACAATAAAAAGCCGGAAGTACTTCTCACGGAAAAGTTCGCGAAGCGGTATTTTCTGCTCATCATCAACTATTTTCCTGAGCGGTACCGTTGAAAACAGGAATATATTAGCAGCGGGTACAAAAGACCAGATTATGGGAAGCCAGTACCAGCGGTTTATTCCGGCAAGCACAAAATACAGCGTCGAAAGCAGAACGACCGCGACATGCCCCCAGCAGTAAAAAGAATGAAGGAGGCTCATAGCCGACGCTTTTTCATCACCGGGCAGCGATTCTACAATCGGGCTTATCAGAACTTCGAGCAGACCGCCTCCGATTCCGTTCAGAATAACAGCCGCAAGCAGCCCCGCATATCCGTTAGTAAAGACAAACGGAATCAGTCCCATGAGCAGCAGCCCGGATACGCATAAAACATGGGCAAGCACCGCGCAGAAGCGGTAGCCTAATTTATCGGCATATTTTGCGGAAACGGTATCAATAAATATCTGAACGCCGAAATTCAGCGAGATAAGAAAACCTATCTGTTCGAGCGACAAATCAAATTCTCTCTGGAATGTAACGAACAAAAGCGGCGCGAGGTTGTTTATTATGGCCAGCGTTATGAAACCAATGTAGCTTGCGTACAAAGTATGCTTGTAGGTTAATTTCATGCCGAATCCTTCCCTGTTTTCTATCAGATATCATACCATATCAGAGCGCTTCCGGCAATCAATGAAGACATCGGGTGCGAAAACAGTGAAAAAACCCTCTTTAAATGGTTACGTGCAAGTAATGGATTATTTTGTTATAATATAACTGGCTCCTGGAAGACTTCTTTTTTCACCGGAATTCAACAGATAAATATAAAAAACGCTTGCAGGTCATTCAATCTGCCACCGTGGGAGGGTAAAATGTATAAATTACTTATCGTTGAGGATGAAGCGGAAGTACGGAACGGGATCAGAAACAACATTGACTGGCAAAGTCTGGGTTTTAAAGTTATGGCGGAAGCGGGGAACGGCAGGGAAGCGCTCGACCTGATAGAAAACTCAAAGCCCGATGTCGTGATAACAGATATAACGATGCCGATAATGGATGGCCTTGAATTATCCTGCATCCTTAGAAAAGAGTATCCGACGGTACGAATAATAATTCTGACCGGGTATGACGATTTCAAATTCGCCCAGCGGGCAATAAAATACGGTGTTTCGGATTACCTCTTAAAACCAGTCCTCCCTGATGATTTAAGCAAGATCATGCTGAAGATAAAGGCAGAGATAGACGCTGAAATAGCCGAAAAAGAGGATATTCAAAAACTTCGCATGTATTACCAGCAGAGTCTTCCGGTGATAAGAGATAAATTTCTTACTTCCCTTATAACCTCCGAAATTGATAGCAAAGAGATTGAAAACAGAAAAACATCATTGGGGCTTGATCTTGAAGGCGAAAGTTTTGCCGCCGCGGCGGCCGGCATCGATTCGGAATCGGCCGGCAATTGGGCCAACGACGGGGATGATTCCGAGCTTTTAAAATTCGCGATATTGAACATAGCCCGGGAGATAATTAACAAATACGCAATGGGCGAGGTTTTTTTCCATGTGAATAATCTCGTTTTCATTATTAAATTCGACAAGTTCGATATTGAAGGCAATTATCAAAGCGCTTATACGCTGCTCGAAGAGATAAGGCAGTCGGTTGAGAAATACCTGAAGGTGACTGTTACGATAGGTGTCGGAAATATCTGCAATTCCCTTCAAAAAATTAACGAGTCTTACAAATCCGCGGTAACGGCTCTTGATTACAAATTAATCATGGGAGGCAACAGGGTCATATATATAGGCGATATTGAGCCACAGACACCGTATAACCTTGTATATGACGAGATAAAGGAACGGAACCTGGTTAACAGCATTAAGTTCGGTACGAAGAAAGATGTGTCGAAAGCGGTGGAAGCGTTATTCAACGAAATAGGAACATGTGCCGCGTCTTTGAAGGAATGCCAGCTTTACCTGCTTGAGATACTCGCGTCCATAGCGAAATTGTCAAGAAGTTTTCAGCTCGACACCGATGACATCATAAAAATAGATCACAATTTGTTTATTGAAATATTCAGTTTCGATAACATCTGCGATATAAAAAACCGGATCGAGGAAATCTGCCTTAACGTAATGGAAAGGATTCAGTCAAACAGGAAAACAAACACCGAAAAAATTATGGAGCAGGCGAAAGCTTACATAGAAAAAAATTACGGGGACTATGATCTGACCATTCAGAAGATCAGCAATTATCTGCATATAAGTCCGAGCTATTTCAGCATGATATTCAAAAAAGAAGCGGGCGAAACATTCCTGAACTACCTTATCGGGATCAGGATTAATGCCGCGAAAGAGCTCATGCAGGACCCCGACTTAAAGATTTTCGAGATTGCCGAAAGGGTCGGGTATCCGGATCTGAACTACTTCAGCTATTTCTTTAAGAAGAATACGGGGATGTCACCGAGAGAGTACAGGAACAGATATGTTCTGAACAGGGAGAGGAAAGTTGAAGCGTAAACTGTTATTCTTCAAAGGGATATATAAAGCAATACGCAACACATTCAGGATAAACAGCATCCAGTCGGTAATCAGCCTTGCTTTTACCGCAGTTACGGTATTTGCGCTCGTTTTTGTCAGTGTAACGCTGTACAGCGTTTTTTCAAAGACCGCGGAGAGGAATGCCGCTTCAAGCACACAGCAGATAATCGAACAGGTAAACATTAATCTGGACAACTACCTGATGGAAATGATGGAAGTGTCGAATCTTATTTCGAATAACCTCAGTATCGACAATTTAGACGACCTGTCGAACATACTCAGTGTAACAACGGGAATAAGGAAGGATATCGTAACCCTCGCAGTTTTTGACGCTGACGGGGATATCGTCGTATGCAATCCGGAAGGTGAATACGATAAGAACTATAAGGTAAGCGAACAAAAATGGTTCCAGGACTCTTTAAATAACATAGGGGAGTATAACTTCATTTCACCGCATGTGCAGAGGCTGTTTGTAGGCATGCGTCCGTGGGTCGTTTCATTGTGCAGGGGAACGAAAGTGCAGGGAAGCCCGGAAACGTGGGTCGTAATGGTCGACATGAATTTCAGCGTTATGGAACAGCTCTGCAAGAAGGTCAGCCTCGGAAAACGGGGATATATCTACGTGATTGATCAATACGGCGATATCGTTTATCACCCGCAGCAGCAGCTTATCTATGTCGGGCTGAAGCATGAGGACATTAAATTCGCGCTTGAAAAGGAAGACGGCTCCTACTATTACGATTTAATGGGCGAAAGAAGAATAATTACAATTAACACGGTCAACTACACGAACTGGAAGATAATAGGGATAAGCTACCTCGACGAAATAGTGGAGAACAGGAAAAGCCTCAGCACCCTTGTAATTTTCATATCGATATTCAGCCTGCTGTTTGTTATAGCGGCATCCCTGTTTGTTTCCGCAAAGATCTCGGAACCTATTAAAAAACTCGAACGAGAGATGAAAAAAGTGGAAAGCGGAAACTTTGACATTGATATTGACATTGACGATCAGGGCGAAGATGAAGTCAAAAGTCTCTCAAGGGCTTTCAATATGATGGTTAAGAGGATTCGCAACCTGATGGAGCAGATTATAAGCGAACAGGAAGCAAAGCGCAAGAGCGAGTTAAAAGCGCTTCAGGCCCAGATAAATCCGCATTTTCTTTACAATACGCTTGATTCAATAGTATGGATGAACGAGAATAAGGATTATGCCGGCGTAACGACAATGGTTGCCGCATTGTCCCAATTTTTCCGTATAAGCATAAGCAGGGGCAAGGAGCTCATTCCCGTAAGCGACGAACTGGAGCACATTAAAAGCTATCTTACAATTCAGAAAATAAGGTATAAAAACAAGTTTACCTTCAGTATTGACGCACAGACGGAAGCTTTGGAATACAAAACGCTTAAACTTATCCTGCAGCCGATTGTGGAAAATGCGATATATCACGGAGTCGAGCAGCTTTACGATGAAGGAATTATCAATATTAAGGTTTCAGTTGAAGGTAAAACGGTCCTGTTCCAGGTGACGGACAACGGGTATGGGATAAAGCCCGATATATTGAAAAACATACTTAACAGGAAAGAAGACGGGAAGGCCGGTCAAGGCGGCGTAGGGCTTAAAAATGTGGATGAAAGGATAAAACTTTTCTTCGGCGAGCAATACGGCATAGAAATTTTCAGTACACTGGATGTCGGCACAACGGTAAATATCAGGATTCCGGTTATCGAATAAATGCCGGTGGGCTTAAGAATTGAATGCGCTGAGATAATGGGTTGAAAACCGTATGGAAATATGCCGGAAGGCAGGATACGGTTCATAAGGGGTGGTTTTCCGATGAAATTTAAGGTGCTGCCTGTTATTCTGTTTATAGGGCTTTTGCTGCTTGCGCTGCCGATCGGATGCATCGACAATAATAACAACCTTTCGGTGTCGGAACAGAAAAAGACGGTAAAAATAATAGCGAAGAGGAAGAAATCGGAGTTCTGGGATGTAGTCCGGATGGGGGCGGAAGCCGCCGGAAAAGAATTTAATGTCAATGTTGAGTTCTGGGGACCTACGAATGAACTTGAAATTGATAAGCAAATTGAGATGGTTAGAGAGGTAATTAATGAAAAAGTGGATGCGCTTGTTCTTGCCGCCTGCGATTACGTAAAGCTTGTTGAGCCGACAGAGGAGGTTATAGCGGCAAAAATACCGGTAATTGTCATTGACTCGGACCTTAAGTCCGATAAAGTTAAAAGTTTTATCGGGACGGATAATGTCGGCGCTGGTTATATGGTTGGTAAGACACTGGTTGATATTATAGGCGAAAACGGCAATGTGGCGGTTATGAGCTTTATAAAGGGCGCGGCATCGGCTGATCAAAGGGAAGAAGGTTTTTTTAAAGCGATAAAGGATCATCCCGGAATTAATATAGTCACAACCGAGTATTGCAGTTCCAATATTGATTTGTCGGAATTCTTAACATATAAAATACTTAACGAGCATGAGGGACTTGACGCGATTGCCGCCCTGAATGCCGATTCGACGGTCGGCGTGGCGCGTGCGGTCGAAAAGAGGGGACTTGCCGGGAAAATACGCATCGTCGGTTTTGACAGCACGCCTGATGAGATAGAATTTCTCGAGCGCGATGTAATTGATGCGCTTATTATACAAAACCCGTTCAGCATGGGTTACCTCGGCGTGAAATACGCGGTTGACACAATGAATGGAAAGCCGGTTCCCAAAATAGTTGACACCGGTTCAAGGGTTATAAACAAGGACAATATGTATCTGCCCGAAAACCAGAAACTTCTTTTCCCGTTAACCGATGAATAATTCCGGTCTTCGCTTTTTGATATTGAAAGAGTATAATATAGGAAAAACGATTAAGCTCGCTCAGGAGGGGTATAAATGCAAACCGATGTGATTTTATCTGCTTTTGGATTAACGTTGTTTGCCGGATTGTCAACAGGCATCGGAAGTCTTATGGCGCTGTTCGCGAAGAAAACAAGCACAGGCTTTTTATCTGCTGCCCTCGGCTTTTCCGCAGGAGTAATGATCTATGTTTCAATGATAGATATTTTTTTCAAGGCACAGTCTTCCCTTGTAACGGCTTTCGGCGCCAAAAACGGGCAGTGGCTGACCGTTGCGGCTTTTTTTGCGGGCATGCTGCTGATCGGTGTTATTGACAGGCTGATCCCTTCAAGCGATAACCCTCATGAAGTTAAAAAAATCGAAACGATGGATGAAACGGGTTCGGCCGGCAAAGAATCAAAGCTTGCAAAGATGGGTCTTCTTTCCGCAATAGCAATTGCTATACATAATTTTCCGGAAGGCATTGCGACTTTTGCCGCGACACTTAAAGATCCGAAGCTTGGCATAGCAATTGCCATTGCTGTAGCGATACATAATATCCCCGAGGGGATAGCGGTATCAATACCGGTATATTATGCTACCGGAAGCCGGAAGAAAGCGTTCTTCCTGTCATTCCTGTCCGGGTTGTCAGAACCGGTCGGCGCCGTTTTGGGTTATTTGATTCTTATGCCGTTTATAAGCGATGCCGCGTTGGGAATTCTGTTCGCCGCGGTTTCCGGCATTATGGTTTTCATTTCACTCGATGAATTGCTGCCGACCTCAAGAGAATACGGAAGAGCACACCTGTCGATCTACGGACTTGTCGCAGGCATGATGGTAATGGCCGTAAGCCTGCTGTTGTTCGTATAACCGGGCAGGTACAGTCCGTCGAATAAGCAGGGTGCTCAATAACACACGCTTATGAATATGTTTATAAGCCCGTTTCTCAATTATCCGGGAAATCGCCCTGACCGGTCAGGAAATCGTGTGATTCCTTAAGTTTTTGTATTATCGGTATATTCTGAGGACATGCGCTTTCGCACTGCCCGCATTCGACGCATTTTGACGCGTCACGCCCTTCGTTTATGAAAAATTGCCTGTAATGGTTTTGCGAATCTCTCCTGCTCGAATACATAAAAGCGGAATTAACGTGATCAAAAACACCCGGTATTGAAACGCCCTGCGGGCACGGCAGGCAGTATTCACACCCGGTGCAGGGTATTTTTATCTTTTTCAGGTACGCCTGTCTTACCTGTTCGATTATTGCCAGTTCTTCCTCATCCATGCAGTTTGCCTTCGCGTTCTCAAATATGCGCAGGTTGTCCTCTAATTGTTCCATTGAGCTGACACCGCTTAATATAACGGCAACCTGCGGGAAATTGTACAGCCACCGGAAAGCCCATTCGACCGGGGTTCTTTTAGTCTTTGCATTTTCGTATATCCGCTTTACTTCATCGGGAATATTATTTGCGAGTTTTCCTCCCTTCAGCGGTTCCATTATAACCACCGGGATATTTTTATCTCCCGCGTATTTTAAGCCTTCGACGGTAGCCTGTTCGTCTCTGTCCATTATATTCATCTGTATCTGGCACATATCCCAGTCATATGCGTCGATAATTTCTTTAAAGGTTTTATAACCGTCATGGAATGAAAAGCATATGTACTTGATTTTCCCGCTCGTTTTTGCCTTTTCCATGAAATCGAGAACATCGAGCTTCATAAGGGAATCCCATCTGCTTTTGTTCAATGCGTGCAACAGGTAAAAATCGATACAGTCCGTTTGCAGTTTTTTTAGCTGTTCGTCAAGAAAACGTTCCATATCGTCATACTTTTTAACATTCCAGACAGGTAACTTCGTCGCAAGGTATGTCCTCTCACGGTAACCGTCTTTCAACGCTTTCCCGACTATCAGCTCGCTTTCGCCGTTATGGTATGGGTAGGCGGTGTCGATATAGTTCACGCCGTGATCAATGCCGTACCGGATCATTTGAATTGATTTTTCCACATCAACAACGGTTCCGTTGTCCGTTTGAACCATGGGAAGGCGCATACAGCCGATACCGAATAAAGATACGGGTTTATCGAATTTGCTGAATTTCCGATATTCCATTTGCTAACCTCCTGGGTGATTTTAGTTACATCTCAGTATACCATGTACCGGCACAAATTTTAAAGTCCTTTATAATAAATTATAAATTAAAACGGAATATCCGTTTATATCCGGATGCGCCTTATGAACAAATATGATGTTCTGCCCGTTATTACCGAAAGCACCCAAGCCAGAGTCGTGTACCAACCGGAACGCGACAGCAATGCCTCGACCTGTTAACCACCCGCTGAGTTATTGCATTATTTCCGCGGGTCCTGGCCCGGGTGTTTCGTTTCCTCGGGCTACAAAGCACATACCAATAACACGCTTCCGATCCTGTACTGTTTTCACACAGCGGTCTCCATATCCCGGGTCGCTCATTAACCCGCTCCACAGTTGCCGGTACGCAGCATGGCGCTGAAGCATGTCGCCCATCGTCACCGAAAGCACCCGAGCCACCCGCTGAGTTATTGCATTATTTCCGCGGGTCCTGGCCCGGGTGTTCCGTTTTTTCGTAAGATAAATTTTAATATAACAATTGCATATTTATTTGATATGTGCTATTATTACATAAAAGTAAACAGAGGTTTATTATTATGCAGGTATTAAAAGAGGAAGTAAGGCAAAATATCCTATCCTCGGCCAAGAAGCTGTTTTATGAAAAAGGATACTCGAATGCCACCATTCGCGACATTGCGAAGCTTTCGGGAATAACGGTCGGGAATGTGTACAGGTATTTTAAAAACAAGGAAAACGTATTGGAGGGGATCGTAGAGCCCGTTCATAAAAAGATACTTGATATCCTGTCCTTTTTCGAAAAATTGGTTGAGGAAGGGACAAATAAGTCCTTTACGGATTTCAGAAACGTAATAAACGAGTTTATTATCAATATATCGAAAGAATACCGCCTGGAACTGTTGATATTGTGTACGAGAACACGCGGGACAAAATACGAATCAATACGCGACGATTTAGTGTCGCTTATTGAAAGCAGGATACGCCAGGGGTTGTTCCGAAAGAGCACGCTTGATAATAAAGAAGCTGATTTTCTTTCAAAGATAGTGGCTCATGCGTTCCTGGACAGCCTGCTGATGATTATTTCCGGAAAATATGAGAACGATGAATTGGAAAAAATGATATACATACTTAACGATTTTTATTTTAATCATGTTGAAGAGAGGTTTGAATCAGGTAAATAATATTTTTTTTACCGCAAAAGTAAACATTTGTTTATTTATGATATATTATTCAGAACAGGGTGATTGTTATGAAGTACGCAGTAGTATTGTTGATACTGGCAATTTTGCTTACGGCATCAGGATGTGAAACAGTTCCTGAAAACCAGGAGTCTGAAAGAGCAGTACCTGTTGAAGTTCTGCGTGTAGTTGAGGAAACAAGGCCGAGAAAATCTTCATTTATAGGAACGGTACAGCCGGACATGACGGTCCAGCTTTCGTTCAAAACAGGAGGAAAAATAAATGAAATACGTGTTAAAAAAGGTGACAGGGTAAAAAAGGGCGATGTACTTGCTTCACTTGAAAAAACCGACCTTGAATACGCGGAAAGCCTGGCAAAAGCGCAGCTCGAAATGGCAAAAGCCCAGTATGAAAAGGCTTTAAACGGCGCAACGAGCGAAGATATTGAACAGGCAAGGCTTAACGTCGCAAAAGCTGAGGATGTTTACAGGTATGCCGTGGAACAGTTTGAGGAAATTGAACGGCTGTATCTCCAGGGAACGGCTTCAAAACAGGTTTATGATCAGGCCAGGCTTGAGCGCGATATCAGGGAGTCCGATTTGAAACTGGCAAGGGAAATGGAAGCCCAGGTATTGAAAGGAGCCAGGCATGAAGAGATAAAGGCGCTGGAAGCCCAGCTTGAAAGCGCGCAGACAGAATATAATTACCGCAAGTCAATGCTTGATAATGCTGTTCTGATTTCGGGCATAGACGGTGTTGTAATGGAGGTCCTCGCTGAAAAGGGTGAAATTACGGCTGCCGGATACCCCGTTGTCGTCCTTCGCAGTGATGAAAAAATTGTTTATGCGGGCGTGCCTGAAAAAGAGCTTAGGAAAATCACACCGGAAACCAATGTGATTGTCGAATATGAAGACATGCGGGCCGAATCCGAAATTATCCGTATTTCCGAGGTTCCCGATACACTAACGGGACTTTACAAAATCGAGGTAAAAGCCGGTGGGCTAAATATTCCTTTAGGCGCAAGCGTAACCGTTACCTTTTTATACGGGGAGGATAAAGGTATTTTTATTCCGATAACGGCAGTTCACAGGGGCATAGAGGATTACGTGTATATTGTTTCGGATGGCCGAGCTGATCGCAGACCGGTAAAAATAGAAGGCGTTGACAATTTTGATGTCAGGGTTACGGGAATCCGGGAAGGTGAATATGTCATTACTTCAGGAACGGGACGAATCTCCGCGGGCAATGCGGTTACAGTGAAGGAGTGAGTTTATGGTCAGACTTATTGAAGCTACAATCCGCAACCGCAGGATTACGCTCTTTGCGATTATTTTGGCTTTCATTTTCGGGATTTACAGCTATTATGTGATGCCAAAGCAGGAAACACCCGATATAAGCGTAACGGTGGCGCTTATAACTACGGTATATCCGGGTGCGTCCGCACAGGATGTTGAAAGCCTTGTAACGCGTAAAATAGAAGATAAGGTTACCGAAGTTGAAGGATTCTGGAAAGTCAGTTCAAGCTCCCGGAATAATCTGTCCGTGGTGCTGCTGGAATTGGAAACGGGAACTGATGTTGACAAGGCATGGAACCAGCTGAGGCAAAAAATGGACGAACTGCAGAGCGATCTGCCCGAAGAATGTGAAGAAATTGATATAAATACCGATTTATACAAAACTGCAGGAATGATATTAAGTTTTTCCGGCAAAGGCTATTCATATGAAGAACTGGCTGATTATGCCGAAGAACTGAAGGATGAGCTGATCGGAATCGACGGGGTTTCGAGAATAGATATATCCGGAAAACAGGAAATGGAGATCTGCGTGGAGGTTGATACGGTACAGCTTAACAGGCTCCCTTTATCGCTTGAAGATGTAACAAACATAATAAAAGCCCAGGGAGTAGAAATTCCTGTCGGAACGCTTGACAGCGAAAACGGAAAACTCACGGTTAAGACGCAAAGCAGCTATAAAACAATATGGGATATAGAAAACATTATTCTGCTTACATCCGAGGAGACCGGAAGCGTTGTGCGCCTGAAGGATATTGCCGATGTATATTACCGGCTGCAGGATTCAAGCAATATAATAAAGCGGAATGATCAAAACGCGGTTTTATTAACAGGTTATTTCAAGGAAAACCGTAATATTATACATATCGGCAGGGAGCTTGACAAAAAGATTGAAAGTTTTAAAAAAAGACTGCCCGAGGATGTTGCCCTCGATAAAATTCTCTACCAGCCAGGTGATGTTGGTAAAGCCGTAAATGAGTTCGTAATAAACCTTCTCGAAGGGATTCTGTTTGTAATCGCTGTTGTTTTTATTGGTATGGGCATTCGAAATGCCGTCATAGTATCGACTTCGATTCCGCTGTCCATTCTTCTTACATTAATAGGAATGCGCCTGCTGAACATATATATCCACCAGATTTCAATTGCGGCTTTAATAATTGCATTGGGCATGCTTGTCGACAATGCGATTGTTGTCAGTGACGCGATACAGGTAAGGATAGACAGCGGCCAGGAAAAAATGCGCGCTTGTGTGGAAGGCGCGAGGGAGGTCGCTATTCCTGTCCTGACATCAACACTGACTACGGTAGGGGCATTTATACCTCTTCTGCTGCTTCCGGGCATGGCAGGGGAATTTGTCCGCAGTATTCCGCAGATAATTATTATATCGCTGTCGGCTTCATACATTGTAGCGATCTTTGTTTCGCCTGTCCTGGCATATATCTTTTTCAAACCTTCAAAGCATGCACAGAGGAAGCATAGGATACGGGCGTTTTTCGGAACACTTTTGAAGATGGCGCTGAAAAGGAAAAAACTGACGATTGCCGCACTGCTGCCTGTAATAGCTCTCTGCGTGTGGATGACAAGCCTGTTATACCTGCAGTTTTTTCCAAGGGCCGATACAAATATGATTATAATCGATATTGAACATGAATATGCGAATGATATTGCCCAGACCGAAATACTCGCGAACCAGGTTACCGATATCTTAAAGCGGCAGGAAGAGGTAACGGGATATACGGTATCGGTAGGAGAAGGCCTGCCAAAGCTGTATTACTCGATGGCGCCGCCGTCAAAAGCTCAAAACTATGCACAGGTTATGTTTACCGTCGATTTGAAGAAAACAAACCGGTTTAAAAATAACGAAGAGTTCTCAAACTATCTGCAGGATATTATTGACGGTGAAATCGCGCAGGGTACGGCTGCGGTGAAACTTCTCGAGCAGGGAGAACCGATAGGCGCTCCTGTCCGGCTGAGGGTAGTCGGCAAGCGTGATTTAACCGCCCAGGCTTCGGAGCGTATTATGGATGTGCTGAAAACAATACCCGGAGCGTATAATGTCAGGGATAATTACGTGGACGATTCATACAGCTTTACACTCGACATTAATGCCGACGAAGCGCTGCGCCTCGGCGTTACGCAGTATGATGTCCAAAAAGAGTTCAATATAGCGCTTATGGGCGCGAAAGCAGGATATTTGAATGAGAGTGAACGTGATGGTAACAAGAGTACACAAATCCCGATACGCGTTGTGTCCGATATAAAAAAGCCGGATGATATGGGCCTGTTTGCGGTAAAATCTTCCGCCACCGGAAGAAAGGTATTGCTCGGACAAATAGCCGATATCGGTATTGAGTCAGGGATTTCGAACATCCAGAAATACAACAGGGTTAATTCAATAACAATTTACGCGGACGTACGGCAGGGATTCAGTTCGACGGACATTCAAAAACAACTTGAAAATAGGCTGAAAGAAATTGATCTTGGTGATGTTGAAGTTGTTTTTGACGGGGAGCGCGAATCAATTATAAAGTATTTCGGAGATATAGGAATCCTGGCCATATTTGCCGTATTTGTAGTTTATTTGATTCTTCTGATCCAATTCCGCTCGTTTGCGCAGCCCTTTATCGTAATGGCGACAATACCGCTGTCGCTTATAGGTTCCGTTATCGGCCTGTATTTGTTCCGCCAGCCGCTGTCGTTTACATCGCTGTTCGGAGTTGTCAGCCTGTTCGGGATTGTTGTTAACAATGCGATCGTCCTGGTGGACTTTATCAATTCTAAAAAGGCTGAAGGGGTTACCGCGGAAGAAGCCTGTATTGATTCGGTCGAAAAACGCTTCAGGCCGGTAATGCTTACAACAATAACAACGGTTGTAGGGCTTATTCCATTGATTTTTTCAGACAGCAACCTGTTCAGGCCGATGTCGATATCCCTTGCTTCAGGACTGTCATTATCCACATTTTTAACCCTGATTATAATACCCGTCGTATACGCGATTGTGGATCGGGGGAAAGAAATTGTTGCTGTTCAAACGAACAATAATAACGGTTAATTTTTGTCAGGGGGATGGTTCCCTTAATACATTCGGGAACCATTCCTTTTACACTTTATCAGAAGAATGATCCCCTTGATACCTGTACAATATTTCCCATATGTACTATATTTAAGCTGTAATTAACATCGCCGGAGGGATTTTTTGAGCAATCTGGTCCGAAAAGTACAGGAAACAATCGGGGGAAAATATACCGATAAACTATTGCCGGCGTGCCGGTCAAGTTTGACGAAGGCTATCCGGAATCGCCCAATGAATACGGAACAGCGTATGCCTATTATGTTTATGATACCGAATCCGCCACGGTTCATGCATTGTTCAAGTTAACGCAGGACAGCGCGCAAAGAGCCGCCCAACGAATACAGTAATGTTGCTAAGGATTTTCAGTTTGAACTTGATTTTTTAAAGGACAGGGATTCTTTTATCAATGAATTTCCCCCCCTTTACATTTTGGGGAAAACGGAGTATTATGGAAAAGGATTTGAAGTTCCGGCGAAGTTTTACCGGCTGGATATTCTTATAATTAACAATTTGAAAACCTGATATTAGGGGTTTCATTCGGAAGGGGGTTGTTACGTGATGACGCGTTCATATTGGTTTGATTTTAAACTTTATTTTTCTGCATGCGTATATTATGATAACAACCTGCAACCGGAGAAAAATCGATCCTTTTAGCCCAAAATTTGCCATAAAAGGCTGCAGGTTCTTTGGAAACTGCAGCCTTTATTTAATGCCTGTTTTTTCGAACAACCTATACGCCGGGTTTTATGAAACAGGAAAAGCGGACCGTTTCTGCTTTTTCCGGGGAGGTTATTATGAAAAGGATAAAAGTGCTTAAGCAGTTCATGAGAAAAAACCTGCTGAGATATTTTTCTGCAATCCTTTTTTCAGGAATTTCGGTATTGTTTTCTGTTGTCAGCCCTATGGTGGTCAGTTTTGCGATTGACTCGGTAATCGGCTCCGAGCCGATGGATCTGCCGGCCTGGCTCATGAGGATGGTGGAAAATTACGGCGGAAGGGAAGCTCTCAGGGAAAAATTATGGCTGCTTGGCTTGATTTTTTTAGTTTTGCAGCTGCTGGCGGGAGTTTTCCAATATTTAAGAGGGCGATGGATTGCGATAAGTACCGAGAACACGGCAAAAAACATAAGGGATACCTTGTATGATCATCTCCAGCATATGGAGTATTACGAGCATGTAAAATCCCAGACCGGAGACCTGACACAGCGATGCACAGCGGACGTTGAAACCACGCGAAATTTCCTCTCAGGGCAGCTTCCCCAGGTCGGAGAGATCCTGATGAATGTTACGCTTACGCTTATAGCAATGCTGAGCATCAATGTGGGACTCACATTATATTCGCTTTGCGTTGTTCCGTTTATATTTATCGCGTCGGCCGTCTTTTTCACAAAGGTAAGAAAAGTTTTCAAACAGGTAGAGCAAAGCGATTCCGAACTGCATACCACGCTGCAGGAGAATTTAACCGGCGTTCGCGTTGTAAAGGCTTTCGGAAGGCAAAGCTATGAAATAAACAAGTTCAGTGAAAAGAACAGCAGACACAGGGGCAATGTCAAAAGATTAATCGATACGATGTCCTGGTACTGGTCGGTGTCGGATTTGCTCTGCATGGCGCAGGCGGCGCTTGTGTTGTTTATTGCGGTAAGCTGGGCTGCGTCCGGGCGAATAACTCTCGGAACGGTACTTCTGTTTACCGTATATATACGAAACCTGATATGGCCTATCCGGCATCTCGGCCGTGTAATATCGGATATGGGGCAGGCGTTTGTCGCGTTCGACCGCATTATTGAGATACTTGATAAACCTGCTGAGCCGAAGGATATCAGCGGCTTAAAGCCGGAAATAAAAGGAAATATTGTGTTTAAAAATGTTAGTTTCCAATATCCCGACGGAACAAGCCCATTAAAGGATATCAGCTTTGAAGTTAAACAGGGACAGACGGTCGGGATCATAGGACCTACGGGATGCGGCAAATCTTCGCTTATGCACCTTCTGGTGAGGCTTTTTGATTACAATGAAGGATCAATACTGATTGACGGTTACGAATTGAAAGAGATCGACAAAAAATGGCTTAGAAGCCATATCGGTATTGTCCTGCAGGAGCCGTTCCTGTTTTCAAAAACAGTTCTTGAAAACATAAAAATAGCGAACCCGAAAGCAACACGGCATGACATTGAAAACGCCGCAAGAACCGCTGCGATACATGACTCGATAATGTCTTTTGAAAAAGGCTATGACACGCTGGTCGGAGAAAGAGGCGTAACGCTTTCGGGCGGACAGGTGCAGCGCGTAGCCATAGCGCGGACTGTTCTGAAAGATCACCCGATACTTATATTTGACGATTCGTTAAGCGCGGTCGATATGGAAACGGATCTGATGATCCGTGAAGCGCTGAAGGAAAAAAGCAGGGGAGTGACGACGTTCATAATATCGCACCGCATCAGTACTTTGGCGCAGGCGGATCAGATTATAGTCATCGATAAAGGGCGCATTATTCAAAGAGGGACTCATGACGAATTGATCCGCGAACCGGGTATGTATGCGCGGATATGGGCTGCGCAGAGCGAGGAAGAAATATAAAAGAGGTAGAGCTGTATGGATAAATTTCAGGAAGAAGTATTCAGTAAAGGTTTTAAATTAGACCTGTGGAAAAAATTAATCCGTTACGCAAAACCGTATAAGAACAGGCTTATTGTCTTAAGCATATATATGGCGATCCTTGCCGTTTTTGACGCCGTGATACCGTTGATGCAAAGGTATGCGATAGATAATTACATAATCACAAAAAACACCCGCGGATTATTGGCCTTTTTTATAATATATACGTTGATTATGATTATACAGGCCGTAGTTGTAAAACTGATGATTTCATCGGCAGGTGTTGTTGAAACGGGCGTTTGCCACGATATACGAAAAGACGGGTTTGAGCATCTTCAGGCCCTGTCGCTTTCCTATTATGATAATACCCCGGTTGGATGGATGATGTCGAGGCTTACATCGGACATATGGAGACTTGGAAATGTACTGTCATGGGGGCTTGTCGATTTTTCATGGGGATTTTTCATGATGGTGGTTACAACGGTCGTAATGCTTGTTCTGGATTGGAAGCTGGCGCTTCTTACGTTCACAGTCATTCCTGTGCTTTTTGTTGTGACAATCTATTTCCAGAGGAGGATTCTGTTCAACCACAGGGATATTCGGAAAAACAATTCCCTTATTACCGCTGCGTTTAATGAGGGGATTCAGGGAGTAAAGACCACAAAAACGCTTGTCCGGGAAGAAGAGAACCTTAAAGAGTTCAGGGTACTGACAGGCGAAATGAACAGAAAATGCATAAGCGCCGCCACATTTGCGTCTGTTTACATGCCGATTGTGACACTTCTGGGCAGCATCGGCGCAGGCCTTGTACTGTGGCGCGGTGGAAACGGGGTTATTGCGGGCCGGGTAAGCTATGGAACGATGGCTGTATTTATAATGTTTGCCGTCCAGTTTTTCTTCCCGATACGCGACATGGCAAGAATCTTTACTGATTTGCAGTCGGCACAGGCATCGGCGGAAAGAATCCTGTCGCTTTTGGAAACAAAGCCCGATATCAAAGATGACGATGAGGTTATAAACAAATATGGAACAGATAAGGGAAAATGGCCGAAAATAACCGGGAATATCGAGTTCAGGAATGTCAGTTTTACTTATAAAACCGGTGAAAAGGTTCTTGAAGATTTCAACCTCACGGTAAAACCCGGCGAAACGATTGCTCTTGTAGGAGAAACCGGCGCCGGGAAAAGCACGATTGTCAACCTTGCTTGCAGGTTCTATGAACCAACCGAAGGGCAAATATTTATCGACGGCTATGATTACACGCGTATGCCGATGCTGTGGCTGCACTCCAATCTCGGGTATGTGCTTCAGAATCCTCATTTGTTCAGCGGGACCATAAGGGAAAACATTATGTACGGGAAGCTTGACGCTACGGAGGAAGAGATGATTAGAGCCAGCAAACTTGTTAACCTTCACCCGATAGTAGAGAGGATGGAAAAGGGGTATGATACCCAGGTCGGTGAAGGAGGCTCGCTCTTGTCCACAGGCGAAAAACAGCTTGTTTCGTTCGCCCGCGCAATAATATCGGATCCGGCGATATTTGTTCTTGATGAAGCTACGTCATCCGTTGACACGGAAACGGAATACCTGATACAGCAAGCGATTAAAAACATTCTCAAAAACAGAACAAGCTTTATTATAGCGCACAGGCTGTCAACAATCCGTTCCGCCGACAGGATACTTGTAATCAGGGACGGCAGGATACTGGAGGAAGGGACCCACAGTTATCTTCTGTCGCAAAAAGGATATTACGCAAGGCTTTACAGGAACCAGTTCATTGTTACAGCGGAGAACAGTTAATGCATTTGGGGCAATTTCCGTTCTAAATTGCATAAAATCAAATTACGGTCAACTATCATAAAATGAAATAAGCATTAATAAAAAGGAAGTTGATTTTATGCAATACGTAATGCCCGGGATGCACCGGCTTCCGCCTTTGCCTTACCCTTACAATGCGCTGGAGCCGGTAATAAGCGAGGAGACACTGAGGATACACCATGACAGGCACCACAAGAGCTATGTCGACGGCCTTAACAGGGCTGAACTGTACCTTGTAGAGGCCCGAAAGACCAATGACATCGAATATATAAAATACTGGGAAAACGAGCTGGCTTTCAACGGATCGGGACATATCCTGCACAGCATATACTGGACAGTTATGGCTCCGCTTTCTTCGGGCGGCAGCCCGGGAGAGAAAACCGTTTATCAGGTAAACCGGTATTTCGGAAGCATGGACGCTATGAAATCACAGTTTATTGACGCGACACAGCAGGTTGAGGCATCGGGCTGGGGAATCCTTGCATGGAATCCCGCATGGTGGCGCATGGAAATTTTACAGGCCGGCAAGCATCAGAACCTGACCCAGTGGAGCGCGATACCGCTGCTTGTCTGCGATGTGTGGGAACACGCATATTACCTGGATTACAGGAACAGAAGAGACGAGTATGTCAATGCGTGGTGGAACCTGATCAACTGGAACGAGGTTGAGAGAAGGCTTGAACTTGCGATGAAGGGACAGGTACCGCTTGTCGGATAAACTAAAATCAAAAAGGAGAGCTTTTGCTCTCCTTATTGTTTACCAGTTTCCACCCTGATTGCGGCTTCTGTTATAACGCTGCTGCTTCTTTGCTCTTCTGCAATCTGCGCATCTCTGCGGTTCATTTTCGAAACCTTTTTCCTTGTAGAATTGCTGTTCACCTTCGGTAAACGTAAACTCCGTTCCGCAATCTTTGCAAACTATGATCTTATCAGCCATTTCATATACCTCCTTAATTTTTTTGGATTAAAGTACTTCCTGACCCAATGCTCCCAACAAATTAAAGAGGCTTGTTCAATGAAATAGCTTTTAATCCAATTTTTTAATGACTTTAATGTATCATAACATGCGCGAAATAAAAAAACAAGGGTTTTTGCAAAATTTATTTCAGAACTCCCCGCAGTATAAAGCTGAAAAAACATGGAAATAAAGGTGCCCGATGTATTGAACGACCCAAATATTTATACTATAATAAATTGAACTGCCAACTATTGTGCGATATACGGGCACATGGGAGGCATGTGAGGAAAACAGTTTTTTTCAGCGTAATAATAAAAAAGATTTCTTTGCGGATTGATATTTCCCTGGAAAACTTTTTACAGACTGATTGACAAAGAGCCGGCATGTTTTTGTTTTGAAAATAACCGGGAGGTATAATTATATGAAAAACATTCCATTGTATGAAGTCAGGCATATTGAAACACTTAAGGATATGCTTAACGGCAGTGCCGAGTTGTTCGGCAGTGAAACGGCATTCCTTATAAAGACGGAAGAAGGGGGACCGTATAAGCCGGTAACTTTTACACAGTTCAGGGACGACGTTAACGCTTTGGGCACAGCCCTTATTGATCTTGGCCTTTCCGGCAGGAGAATAGCAATAATCAGCGAAAACCGTTACGAATGGGCTGTCGCGTATCTGGCGGCCGTTAACGGGACGGGGATAGTGGTCCCGCTTGATAAAGAGCTGCCCGTTTCGGAAATAAAAAGCCTTCTCCTGAGATCAAAATCCGATGCGGTTTTTTATTCGGAGGCAAAAAGGGCAGATGTGGAATCTATTGCCGAAGAAGTTCCCAGCCTTAAATATCTGATTTCAATGGATGCCGGCAAAACAACCGAACAGGTTTATTCATACTGCGATCTTCTGGCAAAAGGATATACGCTTATAAAAGAAGGAAACAGAAGTTTTCTGGATGCGGAAATTGATAAGGAAGCAATGAGCATTCTTTTATTCACATCGGGAACGACGGATACGTCAAAAGCCGTTATGCTGTCGCACAGGAATATATGTTCAAATCTTATGGATATGTGCTCAATGCTGTATATTGACAAGAATGATGTTTTTCTTATGCTGCTCCCGATGCATCACACGTATGCGTGCACATGCGGTTTTTTGTGCCAGATATACCGCGGCTGTACAATCGCTTTCTGCGAAGGGTTGAGGCATATCGTCAAAAACCTCAGGGAATCGAAAACAACTGTTCTTATCGCGGTTCCGCTGCTGCTTGAATCAATGTATAAACGGATATGGGATCAGGCGTCAAAAGATCCCAAAACGCTGAAAAAATTGAAAACAGGCCTTAAGCTCAGCAAGTTTTTATTGGCAATCGGAATAGATGTGAGAAAAAAACTGTTTAAACCGATTCACGATAATTTCGGAGGCTCTATACGCTTGTTTATAAGCGGGGGAGCGGCTATAGATCCGCAGGTTATTCAGGGTTTTCAGGACTTTGGAATCCATTGCGTTCAGGGCTACGGTTTGACTGAGTGTTCGCCTATCATTGCGCTGAACCGTGACTGCGACTATAAAAACAGTTCTGCCGGCCTGCCGCTGCCGAACGTCCGGATAAAAATAGATAACCCCAATGAAGAGGGCATTGGTGAGATTGTAGCAAAGGGTCCGAATATAATGATCGGATATTATGAGAACGAAGAAGCCACTAAAGAGGCAATTGTCGACGGGTGGTTCCATACCGGGGATCTCGGTTATATCGATGAGGATGGTTTTGTATATATAACCGGCAGAAAGAAGAATGTAATTGTCACTAAAAACGGCAAAAACATATACCCCGAGGAGATTGAAACGCTGCTCGGAAGGAGCCCGTTTATTTCAGAATGCCTTGTTTACGGGAAAGAGGGCGAAGGCACAGGTGACATAGAAGTTGCTGCGGAAATTCATCCCGATATGGAAAAGATACGTGAAGCACTGAAAACGGAGAACCCGACAGAAGAGCAGGTCCGCAGGCTTATTGATGATGAAGTCCATAAAGTGAATAAATCACTGGTGCTTTATAAGTACATCAGGCATTTTACAATTCGACATATCGAATTTGAAAAAACAACAACTAAAAAAATAAAACGCCAGTACAATGATAATCATTCTGTTAACTGATGGCAACATATTCTTGCCCCATATGTTCAGAAATTAAGATAAAATCAAAAACGCCGGGTTAACTCCAAATCCGGCGTTTTTCTCTGCAAAAAATCTTAATGGGATGATAAAGCATTTGACAGTTACATGAGAAAATTTGAACTCCCATATGACAAAAAGATAAAGGAATTATCAAAGGGGATGGCTTTGGGCTCTTTGATATATTTCATTCTGGAGCTTGTACTGCGCAGCACGGGTTTTTCTTTTATCAAAACATATCCTGTAACAATAGAGTCTTTTACCGGAGCGGTTTTCGCGATTTCTATAATGCATTCCCTTTGTTTGCCGATAATTTTCAAGTTCGGGTACACAAAATCAAAGGTAATTAATTTTGTCATTTTTTTCGCATTCTTCATCGGGGCTTCTCAACTGGCAAACTATATTTATGCTAAAAGGAATACAGGCTTTGCAGGAAAAGCATTTGCTTTTTTTGAAAACAGGCCCGATTATTTGATAGCATTGGCGGTAATTGCCGCGGCTGCCCTTCTTGTGCTGATATCATTTATGATTTCGTTAAGGGTTTATAAAAAGAGAGAATTCTAAGATAACGGGGGAAATAATTTCCTGTTCAGACGTTAAACCTGAACAGAGTTACATCCCCGTCTTTCATTACATAGTCTTTCCCTTCCGAACGCACAAGGCCGTGTTCTTTTGCAGCATTGTACGAGCCTGCTTTTATAAGATCGTCATATGAAACTACTTCGGCTCGTATAAAGCCGCGTTCGAAATCGCTGTGGATTTTCCCGGCAGCCTGCGGGGCTTTTGTTCCGTTTACTATTGTCCACGCGCGGACTTCTTTTTCTCCTGCGGTAAAGAAGCTGATGAGCCCCAGGAGTTTATAGCTTTTTTTGATAAGCCGTTCAAGTCCTGATTCGTTAATTCCCAACTCGGAAAGGAACAATTCCTTCTCATCATCGTCAAGCTGTACGATTTCCTCTTCGATTTTTGCGCAGATTACCATTACTTCAGCGTGCTCTCTTTCGGCATAAGCTTCCAGTTCTTTTAAGTACCGGTTGCCGGCCGTATCCGACAAATCTTTTTCGGATATGTTCGCACAGTAAAGAAGAGGTTTCGATGTCAACAAAAACAAACCTTCGAAATATTTTTTCCATTCAGGGTCTATAGACATCGAGCGGGCCGGCTGGTTGGATTCAAGATGACAGAGAACGCCGTTTAGAAACTCAAGCTCTTCAAGGTATTTTTTCTCACCGGATTTCGCCAGTTTCTTTACCTTTTCTATCCTTTTTTCGACCATTTCAATATCGGCAAAAATAAGTTCAAGGTTGATTGTTTCAATATCGCGGATAGGGTCTATCGAACCGTCGACATGGGTAACGTTCGGATCGTCAAAACAGCGTACAACATGTATTATCGCGTCCACTTCGCGGATATGGGACAAAAACTTGTTCCCAAGGCCTTCTCCTTTGCTGGCTCCTCTGACTAGGCCGGCAATATCGACAAATTCTATCGTAGTATGCGTAACCTTCTTCGGGTTATACATTTCGGCGAGCCGTTCAAGGCGCTCGTCGGGCACACTGACGATTCCGACGTTTGGTTCTATCGTGCAGAAAGGATAGTTCGCGCTTTCGGCGCCTGCCTTTGTAATTGCGTTGAATAAAGTGCTTTTTCCTACATTCGGAAGTCCAATTATACCAAGTTTCATTTTTACTCCTCCAAAAATGCCCAAAGATGCCTTCCTGTCATTTAATCCTTACACCGTATATTTTTTTTGCGTATGTTCCGACTACTATCATATCGTCAAATATCGCAGGAGAAGCTTCAACATTAAGCCCTACCGATATGGTATCGAGTATTTCGCCGTTTTTCGGATCGATGAGGTGCATATCTCCTGCGAAATCACAGAATATCATATAGGTTTTCCCGTCGTCGGACAGGAAATCTACGGGCGAGCTCCAGCTATAATTTTCAAGATCTTTTACCCAGACTTCATTACCGGTTTTTTTATCAAGAGCGACCATTTTGCCTCTTTTCGCGTCACCTGTTTTCGCGATGTTAAATATTACGAGATCGGAAATATCGTTTTTTCCGACCACGGGGGTGGACAGCAGCCCGCCGTTCACACCCGACTGGTATATGCAGCTGTATTCCCTTTGCCATATCAGTTCCCCGGTAAGGGCATTGAATTTCCTGAGCTGGCAGTTCGCAGACGGAATTTGCCCGTTATTGCAGCGTATATCGGCTTCATTTCCCGTATAAAGGAAAACCCCTTCATCAGTTTCTTCAATGACTATCGTGCTGTCCGTATCATCCTCAACATTGGCTATCCAGACAGGCTCAAGGGTATTGATGTTAATGCACTGGAGCATTCCTCCGTTGTCGGCAAGATACAGGTAGTTCCTGTATACGGCCGGGGAATTCTCATAACCGATATTTATATCGAATACGGGTTTGTATCTGAACTTCGTTACTTCAGGATCGATCGTGAGCGTTCCGTTTTTGATGTCAAAGTTGGTATTCAGTTTAATCCTGTAAAGCAGCCCGTTTTCGCCCGGCTGAATCAGCGTGTCGGTATTTTTGTCTATAATGCCCGACGGATCAAATGCGCCCCACAGCCTGAATGCTTCGGGGGTTGTTCCTTTTATTGAATAAATGAGTTTTTGATCTATCAGACTGAATATCCTGTATTCATGGTATGCCGCATTATCCCCGTTCTGGTTAAGACCCTGCCCGGTGTAAAGTATCGGGTAACCCCTCGGATCTATTGTTGCCGTACCTTTTGTCGAGTAGCCTATATTAATCGGATCGCGCGTCGGCTTGCCGTTTTCAAGGTTCAGAAAATATATGTTGCCGTCAAGCGTCGGATATATGACCTCAACGAGGTTGGTCTGTTTAAGGGCGGGATCGATATTCATCAGTTTTCTTACGTCTTCATCCCAGCGGACGATAAGCGGCTGGCCGGTCCAGCCCACTCCGGGCCAGTAGGTATTTCCGTAACTGATCGATCCGATATCCTTCGTCCAGACAAGTTCAAGTTTTTTTTCGGATACGAGCCGTGAACCGTATGCCGCGCTGTTTCGGTAGTGGTTTCCCCTGAACGTCGTTATACCTTCCACATTGGTATATTCTTCGGGAGAACCGAAAAAGATACCGGGATTTTCAACATCAGAAGTTATTATGTCGGAACCCAGAAAATGCCAGTACGTAAACTCGATGCCATTGAGTGCTTTTGTTTTCGCGTATTCGGGAAAAGAATTTTCTCCGTTAAAAACCGGAGGAATATCGGGATTTATGTTTTTCGGTTCAAGCGTTATTTCAGGCAGTTGAACCGGAACGGTTTCCATCGATGGTTCGGCCGGTGGTTCGGTAATTTGTCCGGCAGCGGTTTCCTGACCCGAAGCGGGCTGATTTGATTCGGCGCGTTCTGTCGGGGAGGGCGGGGCCGGATTGTCACCTGCCGTTTTGTTCGTCGTATCCCTTGACGTGAGTAATAAAGCAACTGCGGCAATAATTGTTAATATTAATAAAGAATAAAAAACCCGTTTAATTTTCATCTGCATCAAAGGCAGGGCAGCGTATACCCTGCAATATCCCTTCCCTCGTTTATTTATGTTCCCGAAATGCTTTTCCTATTTTAGCACAATTGCATATCTGTTTCAATAAAAGCCGAAATCATGCAATATTCACTGAAAAATAAACATATAAGGCACCTTCCGTAAAATTACGGCAAACAATAAACAGTAGGAGAATTATGCAAACCTCGATACCAGCCGAAAAAATTTGATATTTCCGAAATTATTGTTAATATGCCGCAGGATATGTTCGATATGTATATTTGAATAAAGGCTTTTTTGTTATTTTTTGAAGAAAAGCTGGAATTGACAGGCAAATATTTTTATAGTATTATAGTATTCGGCACTTAACAAATTTATGCAGGAATGTTTGATTGGTTTACATAATTTTTACCATTTAGGGTTGGTACCGTTTTATTTTGAATAAATTGACACTTATTAAGCATATAAATATATATCCATATATTTATATTTATTATGATAAATATCCTAAAATAGCTTGAAGGACAAGCTCAAATTTACAGGGGGTGCCAGTTATGTTGTTAAAAAAATGGTGGTTTTATGTTATTATAGCGGTTGTTGTTATTCTGATAGCAGTACCGCTGATAACCATCATAAACCTAAACAATTCCGTTTACGACTTGAGCTTTAATTATGTTAAAGTTGAAGATTTGTTAACGGAAATCGCCAAAAAGCATCTTTATTATGACGCAACAACAAAGACAGTTGAAATTGAACTCGACCAGGATGTGATCAATTCTCTCTTAAAGGATCAGTTGGCGCAAATGGATTTAGGTCTGCCGCCTAAACTAACAATTCAGGAAGCCGCATTCAACACTTCCGACCAGCGTCTTTACGTAAATGCCAAATACGGCTCAATCAGTCTTCCGATCAGTGCACTCGTTAAAATTCAACCCAGTGATACAGGCATAACAATTTCAGCGGATAATTTCAATCTCGGCAAGAAAAAAGCTCCCGGGTATGTAACAAATATGATCCCGAAGGATCAGCTTACCTTTGTAATCAATTACGCTGATCTTGGCATACCTCAGGTTTTCACCGTAAAGGATATTAAATACAGCACGGGAAATGTAAATATATTTGTTGAGCTTAAAGTTGATGAAATTAAGAAGCTGGCCAAGAATTACAGGAACGAACTTGAAAGTACGATAAATACTTTCAAGGCATCCCAGTCCGATGCGGTTAAAACATTTATTGACAAACTTTTAGCCCAGGGCATTCTTTCTGATGCCAATGTCGATAAATACGTTGATCAGATACTGAACAATGAGGAATTGGTTAACAGCGCTGTGCTCTTTGCACTGGCCCCTGATCTCGATAAATACTCGAAGGGGTTTGAAAATATAAGCGTAGCTATTATGGATTGGGCTGCTCCGATTCAGACCGTAACCTTTGAGGGAAGCATTGAAGAAATAGTTGAGAGCATTATTTATAACGATGAGCTCCATGAAATGCTTACATGGTTCGTCCCGATGGCTACTCTTTCCGAATACATAGATACAGCTGATATGTATTACACTGTTTACAAGGAAGCCCAGGGATCGCTGAATACGCTTAGCATGGCTCTCGAAAAAGGCGATATTGAAATGGCTATCCGCCAGCTTGTAGCCGACAGGGATCTCTATAAAGCTCTTACAACCATACTGCCAAGAGAATCTGTCGACTATTACCTTGGCTCAATTCAAAACTACTACAACCTTTATGCCAGTGTCACAAAATCTTTAACGGATGCGTTGAATTCAATACCTGATGATGAAATAACGAAGCTTGTACAGCAGGCTGTTGAATATGCGTACATGGTCGATGACGGCAAGTCAGAACTGCTGAATATCATCACGGGAATCGACACGAGAGTTGTAAAGGAAATAGTTGAATACTGCAATAACGATGACGGAGTAATTAGAGCATACCTGGATACTATCCATCCGGATTACTACAACCAGTTCATGTTCTATGTTGAAAATATTGATTCTCTGAAAGAACAGCTTATTGCCTCTATCAAGAGCGCGGATATAGGCGCAATAGCAGAAGGGGCCAATATAATAAAAGATATTAACAGTGAACTGGTGAATGTACTGAACCTGTTAAGGACTCAGAAATATGAAGCCGCGGGAGCTGCGATGGGCAAGATAAGCTTCAGCAAGGCGGAAGCTTTCATAAATGAGCAGGCGGCAAAAATAAAACCGTAAGCAATAATATCATATTTCATATGCTGAAAAGAGCTCCCGGAAAACAATCCGGGGGCTTCTTTGTTAAATAACCTGAATAATGCCTTTAAAGGATGACGGACTTAATACATAAACCTGTATTATAAATTGAATAATATAAAAATAATCCCAGGAGGAGAATGCTGATGAAATCGCTTAAAGACTGCTATACAATGCATAATGGAGTTTGTATTCCGTGCATTGGTTTTGGAACATGGCAAATTCCCGACGGAGAGGCTGCCGTATCGGCTGTAAAAACAGCGTTGTCTGTCGGCTACAGGCATATTGACACCGCAGCGGTATACGGAAATGAAGAAAGTGTAGGATTGGCGATAAGACAAAGCGGTGTTCCGAGGGAAGAAATTTTTGTTACGAGTAAACTCTGGAATGACGCGCACGGATACAAAAATACGATGGACGCATTTGAACGAACAATGGAGAGGCTGGGACTGGATTATCTTGATCTGTACCTGATACACTGGCCTAACCCGATAAAGTACAGAAACCGCTGGCAGGAGGCAAACGCAGGGACATGGAAGGCCATGGAAGAGCTATATAAAGCAGGGCGTATACGTTCGATAGGAGTCAGCAATTTCCGCATTCATCATATCGAAGAGCTTTTGAAGACTGCGGCGGTTGTTCCGATGGTAAACCAGATACGTCTCTGCCCCGGCGATACGCAGGACGAACTCGTAAAATACTGCAGAGAGCATAATATCCTGATAGAAGCGTACAGCCCGCTCGGAACCGGCAAAATTTTCGATGTTCCCGAGATGAAAGCTTTTGCTGAAAAGTATAACAAGACCATAGCGCAGATATGTATCCGCTGGAGCCTGCAGATGGGTTTCCTGCCTCTTCCGAAATCAACGAATCCGGAAAGAATAAAGGAGAATTCCGATGTATTTGATTTTGAACTGTCGCAGGAAGATGTTGAAAAAATTGCGTCCTTTAAAGGGATATGCGGGTATTCAAGCGATCCCGACAAAGTACCGTTCTGATGAATGTACGGTTTATACTGCGAAAAAATAAAGGCCTTCCGTTGGGAACGGCAGGCCTTTATCATACATAAATCCGTCAGGAAACCGGTATTTTTAACATCCTGAAAACTGCCGAAACCCGGACAGGGCTTTTCGCTGCCATGCACGGAGCCGAATTCCGTAACGCGGATAATAAATAAACATGGAAAGCAGGCAGTATTTATTTTAAAATAAGATTTAGTAAATGGAAATGTTGGAAAAAAACCATTTCATCGATGAAGGAAAGAGGTGTATTAATGTCGCTTTTCGATTTTTTACAGCAGATAGTCCGTACACCGATGTTGTTTGTTTCAACTATACTGGCTCTTGGCGTTATCCTGGTAAACGGCTGGACTGACGCTCCCAACGCAATTGCGACGTGTGTTTCAACCAGGGCTATTACCGTACGTCGTGCAATTATTATGGCTGCCGTATTCAACTTTCTCGGCGTTTTTGTGATGACGAGTATAAACGCGTCAGTGGCAATGACAATCTACAATATTGTTGATTTTGGCGGAGATACTCAAAAAGCGTTGGTTGCATTATGCGCAGCTATGGCGGCCATTGTCATGTGGGCAACCTTAGCATGGTACTTCGGTATTCCAACCAGCGAGAGCCATGCCTTGATTGCCGGGCTATCAGGCGCCGCTATAGCAATTCAAAACGATTATTCCGGAATTAACGGGACAGAATGGATTAAGGTGCTTTGGGGACTGGTATTGTCAACTGTACTGGGTTTCGTGATGGGTTTTATCTGCGCAAAGCTCACAGCCTTTATATTCAGCGGTTATGATCGGATAGCAGGCGAGCGCATTCTATCCAATGCACAGGTAGCCGGCGGTGCGGCAATGGCCTTCATGCACGGAGCACAGGATGGTCAGAAGTTTATGGCTGTTATACTTTTAGGTGTTGCTCTGGCAAACGGGCAAACTGATGCTACGACCTTCGTTGTTCCGGTCTGGCTTATGGTGGTATGCTCTGTTTTTATGGCTCTGGGCACGTCAATCGGCGGATATCGAATCATCAAATCGGTAGGTATGGATATGGTGAAACTGCGGCTATATCAGGGATTTTCGGCCGATCTGGCCGCAAGCATGTGCCTGCTTCTGTCATCGCTTACCGGTATTCCGGTCAGCACTACTCATACTAAAACTACGGCAATTATGGGTGTTGGAGCATCCAGAAGCCTTCGAAATATAAACTGGAACATTGTAAAAGACCTGATTTTTGCCTGGATATGCACTTTCCCCGGCTGCGGGTTGTTAGGCTTTTTAATGGCGAAACTCTTTCTTGCTTTGTTTGCATAAGGCAAAAGATATGAACTATAAAAGGTAAAAATCATAACCGTAAATTTTATATAGATGCATTATCCGAAAATAATATTATGCGGGGAGGATAAAACATGAGAAGAAAAAGCAATGACTACTTTAAATTATTGGAGCAGCAGGTGGAATTTTGTCTGAAAGCTTCCGACTTTTTAGTTGAAGTACTTGCAGACTATTCGGCCGATAACATTGCGCAGCAGCAGATAAAGATGCATGATATCGAGCATAAAGCCGATGAGCTTCATCATAATATTGTGATAAAGCTTTCAAGGGAGTTTATAACTCCTATTGATCAGGCGGACATTCTTCGGCTGGCTCAGATTATTGATGATGTAACCGATGCGCTTGACGAGGTTACTTTGAATATGTATATGTTTCATGTAGACAGTATTCCGGAAGCGACATCGATACTTGCGGAAAAAGTGAATCAATGCGTAAGAGCTTTTAAAGATGCAATAATTGAACTGAAAAACTATAAAAAACCGGAGAGACTCCGCCAGTTGTTAATCAAAGTAAACAATTTTGAGAGTGAAGCGGATGCCGTATACATAAAGGCGATATACGAAACGTTTAGTCTTGATGCCGGTATAAAGAATATTTTGGGAATAAAAGCAGTTTACGACAGCCTCGAAAAATGCTGCGACCTGTGTGAAGACGCAGCAGATGTTATTGAACAAATAATTATGAAAAATTAATTATCATGTAATAAATTAAATATGGGTGCTTTTATTCCCGCATTATCAGCATTTCTCGCTGCAGGCCCACAATCGCTCTGCTACCGGTTTCCAGTTTTCAGCCGCTGTTTTACATTTAGCGGATAATTCTCTTACATTTTCCGGGTTCTGCAAATCTGTAGAAACAGCATTTGTGGATTCCACCATTTTCGTTAATGCACCTGGGTTATCGAGGAGCGGGCATGGACGAAGATGGTTTTGATTAAACGGCTGCGAATCGTGGTAAGCCATGAACAGTGGGGACAGGTATGCTTCAAGCAGGGACTTTTCGTGAATATTGGAATCGGAATAATGGATAAAAGCGCACGGTTCAATATCACCATTTGCATTGATATGCAAATAGTATCGCCCGCCTGCTATGCACCCTTCCACGAACTCACCGTCATTCCAGAAATCCATTATAAATATGGGCTTTGTTTTTCTGAATTTTCTAACCTGGTGATACATGAATTCGCGTTGTTCCGCCGTCGCAATGAGGTCGGGAACAGCGTTAACACCTACCGGCATGTAAGTAAAGAACCACGAGAATTTTGCGCCCCATTCAATCATGCTGTCAATGTATTCCTCGCTGCCGATCACCTCGGCATTTTCTTTCGTATAACAGCACGAAGTACCAAACACAAGCTGTTTGCTCTTCATAATTTTCATAGCGTTTATAACCGATTGGAATGTTCCTTTTCCGCGCCGGGAATCTGTTTCATTTTCAAATCCTTCAACACTGATTGCAGGAATAAAGTTTTTAACACGCAGCATTTCATCAGCAAATTCTTCATCAATTAAGGTACCATTGGTGAAAGCAAGGAACTCGCAATCCGGGTGGGCTTCGCAAAGCTTAATAATGTCGTTTTTGCGAATTAAGGGTTCTCCGCCGGAGTATATATACATATAAGTACCAAGTTCCTTTCCCTGCCTGATGATACTGTCCAAAGTGTCATAATCCATCTTGAGCCTGTTCCCATATTCCGCAGCCCAGCAACCGGTACAATGCAGGTTGCAGGCAGAAGTGGGATCCATCAGAATAGCCCACGGAATGTTGCAGTTATATTTTTTCCTGTTGTAATTCTGCTTTTTGTTCCCTATAAAAAAGGTCTGAACGATTAGATTTTTGAATAATGTCTTGCGAACATCGGGATTGATGTCGGTCCAAAAACTTTTTATATAGCGGTACCAATTATTGTCACGATCTTTAATGATTTCACGAATTACCTTTCGTTGTTTTTCATAAAAGTTATCACGGTCAAACTTGTCCCACCATTTCATCAATTTGGGTATATTTTCGTCCGGGTCCTTATCGAGGTAACCAAGAACTGCTGTTCCGATGATGCTTGCAGCCTGTTCCTTCAGTGTTTTGTCAGCCATACCTGTCCCTCCGTTCAGGTTATTTGCTCTAAACTATTATTGAGATTAACCCTTTCTTTGTTTTATCCAATGCGGCAAATGTTCTTTAATTCCTAAAATCAAATTTACTTTATTATTTGACTTATACCACATATGTGTATTATAATAATTAACAATAATAGAAACAATGGTCGAAAATGCCTTGTACTGCGGTAAATACCACATTTCTGTAATGAGTGCGGTAAAAGTAACATTATAGTATGAAAAAGTAGAGGTTCTGGATATGGAAGAAAAGAAAACGGTTGATCGGCGGGTAAGAAAAACAAAAAGGGCGATCCGGCATGCGTTTGCAAAATTGCTTTCCCAAAAGGATATCAATGATATTACAATCCGTGACATTGCCGATTTGGCGGATATAAACCGAAAGACTTTTTACAGTTACTATTCAGGCATTCACCAGGTAGTTGATGAGATTGAAAATGAAGTTGTTCTCGCTTTCGAGTCGGTACTGGGTGATATTGACCTTAAACGCGACCTGAAAAATCCCCATAGTATATTCGAAAGGCTGACAGCAATCATTAATACGGATTTGGAATTTTACGGGCACCTACTGTCAATGCATGGAAATGTGAGCCTGGTCAGCAAGATTGTGACCATGCTTATAAACAAGTCAAAGGAAGCCCTCCTTTCGCAAATTGAAATGGATGATAAAATCGCCGATATTGTTTTAGGATACGCGATTACGGGTATGATTGCCGTTTATCAGCAATGGTTTAACTCTGACCGTCTTCAGTCCATTGAAGAAATATCGGAAACGATTAGTATTATGTTCTTTCATGGATTCAGCGGCGTACTTGAACAGCAGAAAAACTATCGAAAAACCCATGGCTCCGAAGAATTACGGCAATAGTGCTTGTAATGGCAAAACGCTTATGCTATAATCATTTTTAAATCAATCGGGCGGAAAACCGCGTATGCGGTAAATGCTCAGAATAAAAGAATATCGTAAAGCGATGAAAGAGCAAAGTAACCTGTCCCCTCTTCTGCCAGAGAGAGAATGTCGGCGGCTGAAAGCATTCTTCTGAATGGGACTGTGTGAATTTCACTCCGGAGCAGCTTCTAATAAAAGCCGGTTATCCCGCCGATACAGGGTTTGAGTGTATGCGGGTTTTCCCCGCATAAATATAGGTGGTACCGCGGAGTAATGCTTCGTCCTATTTGGGATGAAGCATTTTTGTTTAATAATTTAGAATTTCCGAACAACCGGGTAATTTCGCATCTTAAGTGTTTGACAAAAAAATGTTTAGCAGCGGCATAATATATTTGCTGAAAGGAGAGAAAAACATGAAAGAGCAGCTCAAGTCAATTGCAGAGGAAACTTTGTCAATGCTTGATAAGGTTACCGATATTAAAAGCCTCGAGGAAATCAGGGTTATGTTCCTCGGGAAGAAAGGCAAACTGACCGCAATCCTTAAAGGAATGGGCGCGCTGTCGGCGGAGGAAAGGCCTGTTATCGGACAGATGGCCAACGATGTAAGAAAAAGGTTGGAAGAAGCCATCCAGGATGCAAAAACGAAGCTTGTTAAAAAAGAAAGAGCCGAGAAAATATCCCGCGAGGTTATTGACGTAACGATGCCCGGCACTTTTATACCGAGGGGCAAAAAGCACCCGCTAACGCTTGTACTTGATGAAATAAAGGAAATTTTTCTCGGCATGGGTTATGAAATAGCGGAAGGACCCGAAGTTGAACTCGACTACTATAATTTCGAGGCGCTGAACACTCCGAAAAATCATCCGGCAAGAGATGTACAGGACACTTTTTATATAAACGAAAACGTGCTGTTAAGAACTCAAACCTCACCGGTCCAGGTAAGGGTTATGGAAAAGAAAAAACCGCCGATAAAAATTATCTGTCCGGGCAGGGTATACCGTTCGGATCAGGTGGACGCAACCCATTCGCCGATATTCCACCAGGTGGAAGGACTCGTTGTCGACAAGGGCATTACAATGGGGGATTTAATCGGAACGCTACAGGTTTTCGCGAAAAGCCTTTTCGGCGAGGATACAAAGATACGGCTGAGGCCGCATTATTTCCCGTTCACGGAACCCAGTGCGGAAGTTGATGTTTCATGCTGGGAATGCGGCGGAAAAGGCTGCAGGATATGCAAGAATGAAGGCTGGATTGAGATATTGGGAGCCGGCATGGTACACCCGTATGTTCTTGAGGTGTGCGATATAGATCCGACAGTATACAGCGGCTTTGCATTCGGTCTCGGAGTGGAAAGGGCCGCTATGGCGAAGTTCAATATAAACGACATGAGGCTGTTCTTCGAAAATGACATGCGGTTCTTAAAGCAGTTTTGAAATTGCCGTATGCTTAACATTAAGGATAGGAGTGGTTTGGAATGAAAGCACCGATTTCTTGGTTAAAAGATTTTGTTGATATAAACAAAGATGTTAAGGAATACGCGAAAGCGATGACTCTTTCGGGAAGCAAGGTTGAGGGAATTGAAGACCTCGGCGCGTCAATTGAAAAAGTCGTTGTCGGAAAGATCGTATCAATGAGGCCGCATCCCAACGCCGACAAGCTGCAGATTGCGGATGTCGATATTGGTACGGAAACGCTGCAGGTCGTTACCGGCGCCCCGAATGTCAAAACAGGCGATTATATCCCGCTTGCGCTTCCGGGAGCGAAGCTTCCCGGCGGTGAAATAAAAGCGGCGAAGCTGCGCGGGGTTGAATCTTTCGGAATGATGTGCTCGATCGACGAGTTGAACCTGACCCGCGACTATCTTCCGGACGCGCCCGAATACGGGGTATACGTTTTTAAAGACAATCCCGGCGTTGGCAGGGACATAAAGGAAGTTCTCGGACTTGAACCGGTGGTTGAATTTGAAATAACAAGCAACCGTCCGGACTGTTTAAGTATTTTGGGCCTGGCCCGCGAATCCGCTGTAACCCTGAACAGTCCTTTCAGAAATCCGGTTATAAAGGTTAAAGAGGAAGGCACGGGAAAAGCTTCGGACTACATTTCGGTTTCCATTGAAAACCCCGAACTGTGCGCACGATACGCGGCGCGCGTCGTAACCGATGTTAAAATCGAGCCGTCGCCGCTGTGGATGCAGAGGCGCCTAGCTGCGGCAGGAATGCGGCCTATAAACAATATCGTTGACATTACGAACTATGTAATGCTCGAACTTGGCCAGCCGATGCACGCATTTGACCTTAAATGCATAAAAGGAAACCATATTATTGTAAGGACGGCCCGGAAGGACGAGAAAATAGTAATGCTTGACGGTCAGCTTCGCGAGCTTGATCCGTCGATGCTTGTAATAGCCGACGAAGAAAGAGCGGTCGCGGTCGCGGGTATTATGGGCGGCGAGAATTCCGAAGTAACACCCGATACGACAACGCTTCTTCTTGAATCGGCGAACTTTTACGGAGCATCGGTAAGGCTGACATCGAAGAAATTAGGCATAAGAAGCGAGGCATCGAGCCGTTTTGAAAAAGGGCTTGACATCGAAAACGCGATTACCGCTATAAACCGTGCCGCGCAGCTCATCGAGGAACTCGGAGCCGGCAAAGTCGTTCCGGGTATCGTCGATTGCAACCCGGTAAGACCGGAGCAAGTGAAAATCAAACTGAATCCGGGCAATATCAACAGGCTGCTCGGGACAGAAATCGATTCCGGCTGGATGCTCGAATTGTTCGAAAAACTTGAATTCGGCGTTGACCGCGAAACAATGGTCCTTACTGTTCCGTCATTCAGACCCGATATCAAGAGGGAAGCCGATCTTGCCGAAGAAGTCGCGCGCTTTTTCGACTATAATAACATTGCTCCAACCCTTCTGCCGGGTAAGGCTACGACTCTCGGAAGAAAGACGTTCAGCCAGAAAATGGAGGATTTCATTATCGATCAAATGCTGTCAAGCGGATTGTACGAAACATACACGTTTTCTTTTACAAGCCCGAAGGTGTTTGACATGCTAAACCTGCCTAAGGACGACAAACTCAGGAATGCGGTTGTGATAACAAACCCGCTTGGCGAAGACTTCAGCATTATGCGTACGACGACAATACCGCAGATGCTTCAAGTTATCAATATGAACTACAACCGTAAAGTTGACGAAGGACGGTTCTTTGAAATTTCATACGTTTATTTGCCCAGGGAAGGCGAAATGCTTCCCGACGAGAAAAAAATGCTTACGATAGGCATGTACGGCAATACGGATTTTTACGATATAAAAGGAATTGTGGAGCAGTTGATTTTACGGATGAATATACAAAATGCCGAGTTTATCGCCGAGAAGAACAATCCCGTTTTCCATCCCGGGAAGACAGCCAGGGTCGTAATCGGCGATGAAACGGCAGGTTATGTCGGGGAAATCCACCCTGATGTCGCCGATAATTTTGACTGCCCGTACGACACATATATAGCGGTGCTTGAAATTAAGAAGCTCGTTGACAATGCCGACATGGTAAGGGAATATAAACCTCTGCCGCGGTATCCGGCCGTATCAAGGGATATAGCCATTCTTATAAATGATAATATACCGGTCAGGGATATTGAAAAGGCGCTCAAGCGCAAGGGCGGGGAATATCTTGAGGAAATAAAGCTTTTTGATGTCTATAAAGGGGAGCAGGTTCCGGAAGGCAAAAAGAGTGTGGCGTACACGCTTGTATTCCGCTCGCCCGACAGGACATTGGTTGACGATGAAGTCAACAGGGCGGTAGGGGATATGATCAATGAACTGAAAATGGAATTCGGCGCCGTACTGCGCTGATACCGCGCTAGCAACGCATTAATCATATTCTTACAACGGGGGTGGTGAAATCCTGGTCACCGCCCCTTTGTGATTTGTCTTTAAATCCAAGAACATAAACGTCGGTCGCGCGCACGTCGTATTCAAACATCTTTTTTGACAAACCCGTTAATTCGCTTCTGTATTTTGATGTCTTTGTTATAACCGGAACGACAGCGGTGTCCTGCATACGCTGGAGCAGCTCACGGCCTTTTTCATTGAAACCGAGGACGCGGATGTAACCGCAGGTTTCATCGGCAATAATGCTTTTAAGGTCTGTTTTTGTAATTCCAAGCAGTGTATTGAACAGAATTCTTTTTATGCGGGTTGAAGGATATCTTGATGTCGCGGTTGTTTCGATCAGGTCGTCGAGCGTACCGGCTGCAAATGCTGTGGAGATGAGCCTGCTTTCGAGCCCTTCGTTTACATCTGGGACATGCTTTAATTTGTCCGGACCGATTGTTCTCAGAAGGTATAAGATTATATCGGAGAAATCCCCGGGGAAAACCGGCCCGCGGTTGTTTTTGAAACATTCGTTAAGCGCTGAGCGCGTTTGGGAAGGGATGTTCCCGTTAAGAACGGGATCGGAAACGGAACCCGTTTCTTTTAGAAATTTACGGATCGCCGTCGCGCTTGAGAATGACTCGGCAATAATGGAGTCCTGGTAACCGGAGCCTTTTCTTCTGATTGTTACCGGTTCCATGCTGCTTCCGGTCGTGATAAGCGCTTTAAGGTATTCTATCGCGAGTATGTTGTTCGATTTGTCCATAATGCCCTCGGGCGCATCATGCAGGTATCCCGTAAGCGCTTTTTCCCGCGCGGCAGGGAAAGAAAGCCCCTGTTTTAAATATTTTTTCAGCAAAGTCCGGAATTCGGAAGGCTCTTCAGCCAGTACCGACGCTATGTGTTTTAATGTTTCCAGCTCGCCCTGTTCGCTTCCGAAGCATAAATAATTGATTATGCCGGTCTGGTTCAGTATGCGTACCGCGCCGCGGGCAAATATCTCCGCTGAAGCGCACGCGAATACGACGGGCAGTTCAATGACGAGATCAATTCCGGAGTTCAAAGCCATTTTTGCCCGTGCCCATTTATCGACAATAGTAGGTTCGCCGCGCTGGACGAAATTGCCGCTCATAACGCAAACAGCGTGAGTAGCCCCCGTTTTCTCGCGCGAAGCAGCTATATGGTAAACATGTCCCGAATGCAGCGGATTATATTCGGATACGATCCCGAGAACGTTCATTTATTTTGTCCTCTCATTCAAACTTAAAAGCTGTGGATTTAACTGCGCAATTCATTTCATTGAGCCTGCTGCGTATTGCCGATAGCGATAAAACGCGCCGCACTGACAATATCCGCTTTGAGGCCAATTAACATGTAGTAGTATTAATTATAATTTGTTAAGGCAAGAATAACAAGGGAGGTTTTTTATGTCTGAAAAACTTGTTGAAGTAATACGGAGCGGTATTGTTGAAAGCGTGCATTTCGGGGATATAGCGGTTGTGAATAAGAACGGCGGCCTTTTGTATTATGCGGGAAACCCAGAACAGATATGCTTTTTCAGATCATCGGCGAAACCGCTTATTCTGCTGTCCCATCTGCTTAAAAATATACACGGTCATTTTAACCTGACACTCCGTGAACTGGCAATTATGGCTTCGTCGCACAGCGGAGGCAGCAGCCATATTGAGGTCCTTTCCGGCATTGCTAAAAAACTCGGAGTGCGTGAGAGTGACTTAACCTGCGGGGTACGCGAGCCTTTCGGAGAAAAAGAAAGGTATGAATTATATAAAACGGGCAAAGAACCGGGGCAGTTTCACAACAACTGTTCGGGAAAGCATCTCGGAAATATAGCGGCATGCAAGGCAGCAGGCTATTCATGGGATTCGGTGAGTGATCCGTCTCATCCCGTACAGCTTGATGTTAAGGCGTTAATTTCAGACTTCTGCGGTCTGCCCGCAGGCTCAATTCATGTGGGAGTTGACGGCTGCGGCGTTCCTGTTTTCGGCGTCCCTTTGAAAAATATGGCTTTGGCTTATTCACGAATATTCGATACGGACTTTATGAACGGCAAGTACGCGTATGTACAGGAACTTCTTCGTAGAGCGGTAACGCAGAATCCCGACATGATTGCGTCGGATGACAGAATTGATACGCAGTTAAACAGGCTTACAGGAGGTGATCACTTCGGGAAAATGGGTTCCGACGGCGTATTCTGCGTTCATATACACTCCAAAGGAATCGGTATGGCATTAAAGATCCTGGACGGATCAATCAGGGCGGTTGCTCCGGCCGTAATTGAAACACTGGTCCAGATAAAAACGCTTCCTCCGGGTGCAGCGGAAAAGCTTGAAGATTTCCATTATCCACCCGTAAAAACATGGTCAGGCCGCATAATCGGGAGCATAAATCCGGTTTTTACGCTTAAACAAAAAACCCCTTGATTCTGCCGGCCGGTTCCGGCTTTAACCAGGGGTCAGGATTTTAGCTGCAGTGATTGTTTAAACCCGATTCTTCCGCGTCAGCAGTCTGTTCGGCACAATATATAACGCTAAAATAACAGCCAGCAGCAGGCAGGAAATTGCAATATGAAACGGCAGCGTGGATATCGGATCGATAACAATCTCGCACACTTTTTCGATTAATCCGAAAAACGCTTTTACCACCGCGGGAGCTTCCAATTCGCTTATAAATGCCTTGATTGCCTCAAACTGCGTATATAAATTTGAAACTGAGAACGTAAATGTCCCGTTTGCCTCATTGCCTATTGCGTACTTTCCTGAAGCAAGGTTTCCCGCCGCGGCATATCCCAACGCCATATTGGCGGCAGACAGCGCTGCGGCAGCAAAATTGCCGAGTGCAACAAGTGGGGCGAGGGCGATGTTGCCTAATGAAAGAAGACCGGCGGAAATATTGCCTATAGAGAAAATGCCTGCGGAGATATTTCCGATAGAAATAAACCCGGTAGAGAAATTGCCCACGGCAATAATGCCTTTCGCTTTAGGTCCGAAAGCAAAAACACCGCGTGCGGCAGGCAATCCGTAGCTATATCGTACACGGCCGTATCTGCCGCCGATATTTATCCCTCTTGCGCCGGTGGTTCTGACATATGGCACAGGCACTGCATAATTCGTCCTTATAATATGGACAAGCGGAAGACCGAAAAGTGTCTTTTCCGATTTATATTCAAAAAACGGTCTTTCGGCTGCGCCGGTGAAATTTTCGTACAATTCGGCAGCTACGGTGTCCGGGTCGCCCATGCGCTCGATGATCTGCTCAATAGTTTCCCCGCGCTCAAGCCGCGAAGCAATTTCGTTCTCGAGGTCGGATTTTAGTCTTTTGCGCTCTCCGGACGGCAGACAAGAGCGTTGAATAATTTCACGGATATACTTTTTCGCATTCATATCTGATCCTCCATTATTCTCATAATATCTTCGGCGATGGCTTTCCATCGGGCATATGATTCTGTCATAACCCTTTTTCCCTTTTCGGTGATGGAATAATATTTTTTTGGCTGCCCGCGGTAAGAAGGATGTTCCCAGCGTGTTTCCATGATGCCTTCATCCTCCAGCCTGTAAAGTATCGGATAAAGCGTGCCTTCTTTGATGTTCAAAGTTCCGGCTTGCCTGTTAAGTTCCGATACAAGCTCGTAGCCGTACATTTCTTTTTTTGAAAGCAGCTTAAGAATCACAATTTCAAGTATTCCTCTCTTAAACTGCTTTGTTATATTATCATTCAAACTATCACTCCTGTTATGATACAAAGTATTATGTATTACAAAGTATATTGTAACATATTTATACTAAAGTTTCAACAGAAATATTCGCAGTTATTTTCGCTGCCCGGTTCACAGGCAGCAGCCGGCAGTGTTGAAATATTATTTTAAAAAGCGCAGAAAACAGCGGTATTAGTTAATATTTGGATGTAAAAAATAAATATTATATGGTAAAATATAAAAAAACAATTAAGGAAAGGATGACCGTGATGAATCTGAAAGGAACAAAGACTGCAGAAAACCTGCTTAAAGCATTTGCGGGTGAATCCCAGGCACGCAACCGTTATACTTTTTATGCTTCGGTTGCAGATAAGGAAGGGTATAAGCAGATAAGGAATATTTTCATTGAGACCGCGGACAACGAAAAGGAGCATGCGAAACGCTTCTATAAATTCCTGCTTGCGGGGTTGAAAGACGAACTGCCTGCGACAATAATGATAAACGCAGGATATCCCGTTGCTCAGGGAAATACTCTTGATAACCTTAAAGCTGCGGCAAACGGCGAAAATGAGGAATGGTCGGAGCTTTATCCGGCTTTTGCGAAGGTTGCCGAGGAGGAAGGCTTCCCTGAAATAGCGCAGGTATTCCGCGCGGTATGTGTATCCGAGCAGAGGCATGAAGAAAGATATTTGAAACTTGCGAAGAACATAGAAGAAGGCAAGGTTTTCAAGAGAGACGAAAAGGTTTTGTGGAAGTGCGGAAACTGCGGATATGTCCATGAGGGTAATGAAGCGCCGAAGGAATGCCCTGCATGCGCTCATGGCCAGGCATTTTTCGAACTGTTCGTAGAAGCTTATTAAGGGAAAACAACCGTTTAATCCCGTATTTTTGAAAATGCCATTTTCATAAGATGAAATGGAGGTTTTCTTCAGAAGAAAAGCGGGCTTAAGATGATAAGCCTGCTTTTTTTGCATATGCGGTCGGGCGTAACGGATAAAGCTAAGCTGGTGTGTGCGTCCGGGCGCAGCTGATAAAACCGGCTTGCGGCAATTGACAGACTCGTGATTCAGTGCTATTATTCACGATGTAGCAAACGGGTCGTGATATCAGATATATTTTCGAATATTGCAAAACTGTACGGCGCCCGGTGCGTTTTTGAAACTAAACTATATGGAAAAAAGGTATGAGATAAATGATACATACATTTTCTTTAAATAATATGTATTTTGCGGTTGACGGAAACAGCGGAAGCGTCCATATGCTTGATGAATTAAGCTTCCGCCTGCTCTCTGAAATGCAGGAACTTGTTCCGCTTGAAAGCGTAATAGGCATAATAAGAGACAAGGAAAAGAACGGAGCCTCTTTTTCCGGTAACCCGGATGCAAAGCCTGTTGCCGCATATTCTTATGAGGAAATCGAGGAAGCGTACAGCGAAATAAAGGAATTGAAGGAGCAGGGCCTTCTTTTTACCGGCCCGCAGGAAATTGAAAAAGCGGTATCAATAAAAAATATGCCCGACAGCATTAAAGCGTTGTGCCTGCATGTTTCCCATGACTGCAACCTGACATGCGAATACTGCTTTGCTTCGAAAGGCGATTATAAAAGCGGCCGTAAGCTCATGGACAGGGATACGGCGCTGAAGGCCGTGGATTATCTCGTGGAGAATTCGGGGAGCAGGAAAAATATCGAAATCGACTTTTTCGGCGGCGAACCGTTGTTGAATTTTGCTGTTGTCAAAGATGTTGTCGACTATGGAAGAGAGCTTGAAAAAAAGACAGCTAAGAAGTTCTGTTTTACAATTACTACGAACGGTATGCTGCTTGATGATGAAAAAATCCGTTTTATTAATGAATACATGGACAATGTGGTAATAAGCATTGACGGGAGAAAGGATATCCATGATTCCATCAGGCGCGACAGGTCGGGAAGAGGAACATACGACAGGATTGTGCCGCTTGTGCAAAAGCTTGTAAATGAAAGGAAAGGCAAGAGCTATTATATAAGGGGAACTTTTACTTCCCGAAACATGGATTTTTCGAACGATGTAAAGCATCTCGCATCGCTGGGTTTCCGGGAAATATCGATCGAGCCCGTGGTCGGGTCGGGAGATGAACTGTTTATAAAAGACGATGATGTACCGCATATTTTATCAGAATATGAAAAATTCGCGGTTGAGTATGCAAAGTCGGTGCAGGAAGGAAGAAACAGCTTTAATTTCTATCATTTCAACATTAATTTGTATGAAGGTCCCTGCATATACAAAAAGATAGCTGCCTGCGGAGCGGGATTCGAGTATTTTGCCGTATCGCCCGAGGGCTTTTTGTATCCGTGTCATCAATTTGTAGGGCAGAATGAATTCATCATAGGAGATATAATTAACGGCATTAATAATACAAAACTTTCAGACAGTTTCAGGCGCAACAACATCCTTACGAAAGAAAAATGCACGGACTGCTGGGCAAAGCTGTATTGTTCGGGCGGGTGCCATGCAAATGCTTGGTATTCTAACGGTGACACTTCAGTACCTAACGAAACGGCATGCATACTGCAGAAAAAAAGGATTGAATGCGCCATCATGATCCAGGCCGCAAAATCAAATCAAAGTGTTGAATAGAGGCAGTATTTCCGTTCGCGCCGGGTAGGTATCACTGCCGCTGCATCCTGCTTGCCTGTGGCGCTGTCAGGTTTTTCCGTTCTTATTATGTTAAGTGTTGTCATAACGAAATTCGGTTTGCGCATTTCATTTTTTTACGCAATTTTACGAATCGCGGATTAACCATTGCGGTTTTCAGCGGCATTGGTTCCGCGTTTTTATATGTGTTCAATTCATAAAGATACATTGTATTTCTTGCCCAATACCGAACCCGGATCAACGATTCTTTATTTTCAATGTTTATGAATGCATTGAAACCTGCGGGCAGCTTTCAGGAGCCTTTTACACCGGCACCCGGTTTCTCCGGCAAAATTTTTCCTGCTATGCAACATACTACTTGACAAATAATATTATACAATGTATAGTATTGATAGAAAAATAATGGGGGTAATATAATGCAGTCATTTGTTTGCATAACCGGAGCCACGGGAGGACTGGGAAAGGCTTTTGCGGTGGAGTGCGCAAACCGTGGCTGGAATTTATTCATAACGGATATTTCGGAAAACGCTTTGAGCCGTCTCGCGGACGGACTTGAAACAGCATATGGCATAAAGGTTTTGTATTACGCGTGCGATCTTACCGATGCGGACTCGAGGGCATGGCTTATTGAAGAGATGTCGGACAGGAAGATATGCCTCGACGGGCTAATAAACGTTGCCGGGCTTGACTTTGAAGGAAACTTCTTCGACAGGACAAAAGAACAGATCCGGACACTGATACGCCTGAATGTGGAAGCAAACCTTGAAATCACAAATGAACTGTTAAAACTGAGGAATCGTGACAAGACTTTCAGAATCATTAATGTAGCAAGTCTTGCAGCTTTTTATCCTATGCCCGTTAAAGCTATGTACTCCGCGTCGAAACGTTTTTTGCTGAATTTCTCGATAGCCTTAAGGGAAGAACTGCGGCCGATGAACTGTACGGTTACCGTGTTATGCCCCGCCGGTATGCCGACAAACGAAAAGTGCATCCGCTCTATAGATGCCCAGGGCTTTGCAGGGAGAATAACAACAAAGAACGTAGGATATGTCGCAGCATGTACGATTGACGCTTCGCTTAAAGGCAAGGCTGTTTGCATTCCGGGATTAACAAATAAAATTGTGCGGTTTGCCGGAAGCCTTGTTCCATCCGGGTTGGTATCGCAGCTTATCGGCGCGAGGTGGAAGGAAGCTCACAGGAAGGCCTGCCAGGGTAATAAACCTGTCCTTCGGACGGATAACTGAATTATTTTGTTTTATTGGAAGGAATGTGGTATTTTATGTGTAGTAAGTATAATGTCGGCGATATGATTATTGTTATTACGGGAGCGACATCGGGGATAGGATTTGCCGCAGCCGCGCAATTGGCAAATAAAGGCGCTTTCGTTATAGGAGTCGGAAGAGACAAACAAAGGTGCGCCGAAGCTTTGCAAAAGATCAGCGGGGATACTCCCGGCGCGAGGATACGGTATATAACGGCGGATTTGTCGTCATTAAGGCAGGTAAGGGATTTATCGGCCAGCATTAAGTCCGTCGCAGCAGAAACGGGAAATGAAAAAATAGATGTGCTTATAAATAACGCAGGAACGTTTTCGAACTGGTATGTTTCGACAGAAGAAGGCTTTGAACTGCAGTTTGCCGTGAACCATCTCGCTCCGTTTCTTTTAACGCATGAACTTCTGCCGCTGCTTAAGAATTCGGAAGCCGGCAGGATTATAACGGTGAGTTCCGGTTCCCATTACCGCACGCGGATAAGATGGAATGACATACTTATGCGGAAGCGTTACAACTGCCTGCTCGCATACAAGCAAACAAAACTTGCGAATGTGCTTTTTACGATGGAGTTGAACCGCAGGCTTGGTCCGTCATCAAATGTACGCGCTATTGCTTTTGACCCTGGCCTTGTCAATACCGATATCGGGCTTAAGGGCACTGCGGGGATAGCGAAATGGATATGGCAGAAACGCAAAAATAAAGGTAGGAGCGCGGATATACCCGCGTCGGAAATTGTCTGGCTCATCGAAAATGTTGATGCCCGCGAAACGAATGATGTTTACTGGAAGGGCTGTAAGCCGAAAGCTCCAAGCCCGTACTCCCGCAGGGAAGACGCCGCGGCCCGCCTGTGGGAAATATCAGAAAAGATGTGCGGCGTTAGATGGTCTGCAGGTTAAGGCCCAAGGAGGGAAATTAAGTGGATGCCCAGATGAAAAAAGGGCTATTGGATGCTTGTGTTTTATATATATTAAAAAAAGAGGATACATACGGATATAAGCTGACGCAGGAAATAACCGGCATCCTGGATACTTCGGAATCAGCTCTTTATCCTGTCCTGAGAAGGCTTGAAAGCCAGGGGTTTCTTGAAACATATTCGGCGGAATATTCAGGCCGGCTGAGGAAATATTACAGGATTACCGCAAAAGGGATTACGCGGCTTAATGAAATAAGAAATGAACTGAAGGAGTTAAAGGACTTGATAGAGCTAATCATAGGTGGTGATAATTGATGAGCGATGCTATAGACAGGTTTATCGGCGAGCTTGAAGCACATCTCAGCGATCTCCCGAAAGATGAAATAGAAGAAGCTGTCAGCTACTATCGCGAATACCTTAACGATGCGGTGGAATCGGGCGAAGACCCGGAGAACGCACTTAACAGACTTGGAACGGCCGAGAAAATCGCGGCGGTGATTCGCGTCGAAACAAGCATCGACAGGGCGCGCAGCAATCCCGGGGTACGCAATTACGGCGCTGTATTGAAAAATTCTTTCCGTGTCATAACGACCCCTTTCTCGATATTGTTTTTATCAATGTTTGTCATGCTGTCGGGCGGTATATTCATAACCTTTTACGCCGGGGCGTTCTGCACGTTTCTTGGTTCGGTATTAAGTCTTGCGGCGGTTATTTACGAAGCCGCGAACATGTCCGGCAAATTTATAATTGAGATCATCGGGATACTCGGAGCGGGAATCATGTTTTCCGCGGTTTTGATGCTTGCAACGATATGCCTTTATAAATTGGGACGCCTGTTTATCAGGCTTTCGGTGTGGACAATAGGTAAGATTCTTAATAAACCGCAGCAAAAAGGGGCTCCGTTAAAAAGAACGGCGGATGAAAAATCAAAACCGATCCGTACTGCCGTTCGGCTTTTTTCGGTTCTGTCCTTCGCCGGATTTGTTGTTTTTGCCGTTTCAGGTCTTCCAATGCGTTATTTTAACATCTTTAACAGTATGAAACCGCAGGACGTTGAACTTATGTCGTACGAGTTCGATATAGATCAATTGAACGAAATATCGGTTGAAACGGCTCATTCGATCGTAATCGTATCGGAGGGTTCGGGCGATAAAGTCAGGTTTATTTATGAAAAACCGGACTGGCTTGACTGTGCTTTCGCAGCGGAAGGAAACACCGTGCGTTTCCGTGAAAAGTCAAACGGCAGGCTTCCGTTTTTTGAACTTGTTTCGCTGCATGAAAGCCTTACCGAGCTTAAAGTGTACATTCCGAAAGACGCCGGAGTGAAAAGAATGACAGTTAAAAGCAAAGGCGGTCATGTATTCGTTTCGGATTTGCCTTTAAGCATACGGGTAGAAACGATGAACGGAAGCATTCAGGTGAACCTGCCTGATACGGACAGCGTAAATGTCGCTGCGGAAACTTCTAAAGGCGTAATTTATTCAAATAACACACCTGCAGGACAAAAAACCGGAGGGAAGACCGTATATGCGATAAACGCCGGTTCTGACAAAACCGTCGAACTGCAGTCCGCAAACGGTGATATACGCATAAACAAATAATCTTATATAATATTTACCGCCTGTAAAAATAAATGTCCTGACAGCACCGGGCTGTCAGGACATTTATCGTATTAAGGCTCAACGTCAAATGTTGGGGTTGAACCAAGTAAAATGGAGTAGCATATGAATTATTGGCAGGCGATCATGTTTGGTCGTCTGCCTTTTTATGTATAAATTTAAGCCATAGCATACAATA
>Ga0134100_1000064_pt1 | contig 126197 bp, 112 predicted proteins | sample 11_taG_2_FD_94444 | JGI IMG/M metagenome (GOLD analysis project Ga0134100, IMG submission 94444) | Switchgrass degrading microbial communities from high solid loading bioreactors in New Hampshire, USA - 11_42_5_180_A3 metaG | ecosystem: Engineered > Bioreactor > Semi-continuous > Anaerobic >...
GCGTTCCTGTGGGCCGCCGCAAAGGCGTCATTCACATAACAGTCCACCAGCGGGGCAAGGCTCCTTACAAGATAGGTGTTAAGCATCTCTTCCGGCTTTAGCTTCACCGCATCCTCAAAGGTCGATACTTCTTCCGTCAGATACCTCAAATTCCCCAAAAGAATCGCTTCCCCAGGCTTCAAGGCTTTTACAGCCTCTTGGGCCGCAGGTCCGCATACGTCATCAATGTATTTCACCTCAATACCAAGCAATGCCGAAAGCTTTTGGGCATGCTCCTCCATAGGTATAAGGTTGTGATAGTCAAGGGTGTCCCCCTGATGGGCTATTATTGCAAGCTTTGCCCCTTGGTCCAGCAGGTATTTTATCGTTGGTATACTCTTTTTTATCCTGTTCTCATTGACAATCTTCTTTGTCACAGGGTCGATGGGCGAGTTGATATCCACCCTCAACAGCACCGTCTTCCCCTTATAGTCCAGAGCTTCTATCGGCCTTATGCCGGACATCGTTTTTATTTCATCCATCTTCCCAACCCCAAATACTTATTTGTCAGTCCTACAGCCTCAAGCCTGTCGGTCTGCATTTCCATAGCAGCCCTGATGGCGTCCATGCTTTCCGGAATAACCACAGCTTCCTGCGGTATGTTGATGGCGTACATTATGTCATCTCCAGAATTCACTACAGCCTCTTCCCATACAGCTATTTCATACATGTCTCCTCTGGGATTCCCAAGGTCTCTAGCGTACCTGAACAGTGAAGCGTTCCCCAAAAAGCCGTCCGCCAACCTCACTATCCTTATTCTTGGATGCTCACTGAAGAACTCCAGCAGGTTTTCCTTGGAAATCTTTTTCTTGGTTTTTGCCACAACTGTGATTATATGCCCGTGGGTCACAGGGGTATGAACAAGGATACCTGTAGCGTCTATATGAGGCATGATGGTCATAAGGTCTACAGCCTGATGGCTGGGCGCCTTGTCAACCTGGAGCGCGTTTGTGAGCCCCCTGTGGTAGTCGCCCGGGTCGGCGACGCGCCTTATTATGGTTATGGCTACCTTCTCAACCCCCACTTTCCTGTCAATGCAATCAACCGAGCGTATCAGCCCTGTCGTGTTGCAGGACGTAAGCTTCAGGAACTGTTTGCCTATGCCCTTCTCATAGTTGGCATAGCCATGGAAGAATACGTCTGCCACGCTGTTTTTCTCCCCGCCCTGGAAGATGGCTTTCTTGCCGTACCTCTGGTAGAGCTCCTTATTCTTTGCGCCGACTCCTGCACTTGTTGAATCCAGTATAATGTCGCACTGCTGGATAAGGTCTTCAAGGGAACCTGAAACAGGTATTTCTGCCTCATCAAAAAGCTTCTGATTCTCAGCGAGCGCATTATACAGCTTGTAGGGCATCCCTTTCTCTTTTAATGCCCTCACAGCCAGAGTCGGAGCCACATCTGCAACTCCTACAAGCTCCATATCCTTTTGGAGCGCCACTCCGTCCGCCAGCCTCTGGCCTATCACTCCATAACCCACTACTCCTACCTTTACCAATTCTATCTCCTCCTATCTAACCTGAAATATATGTGCTAAACATTATTCAATATCAAAATACTTGCCTACTACGGCTTCTGTCTTTTCCTTACCGACCCTGATGGCCTCCTCCACATCCCAATCCCAGTACTCAGGCCTGAAAAGCTCCACAGAAACCATCTCACTGTAGCCGATTTCCTTAAGCGTTCTCAAAATTGAATCAAGGTCTACAGCGCCTTCTCCGGGCCATAGCCTCTTGTCATCCCTTAAGGCCCCAACCGGCAGGTCCTCTGCATCATCTATATGGAATATGAAAACTTTCTTTGGATCGGCCTTCTGCAAATCCTCTATTCTTGAACCCATGGCATGGAAATGGAAACAGTCGAGAACCATTCCGACACTGTCCCTGTTAACTGCTTTGACGATATCGTAAGTCTGCCCGAAGGTGTTTACAGAACAGTTTGGATACCCTACAAACTCATATGCGAGCTTTACGCCGTATTTTTCAGCGCAGTCAGCCAGATCGTTCAGCACCCTGATCGACTCTTCCTTTATTTGAGACTTTGTGTATCCGCCCACATCAAAAGTAGGCACTACAACTATCTTTCTGCAGTTGATCTTTTCGCCCACTTCACATAGGAACTTCAGGTCATCCTTTATTTGCCTGTATCCTGCTTCATCCCTGAATGTAATAAACTCCAGCGCATTAAATGCATAAGGTTTAATCCTGCTTTTTTTGAAAAAATCTGCAAGGTCCTCCACTGTATGTGTTTTTAGGTAGTCCCTCAGTTTGTCCAGCCTGATTTCTATGAGCTCATAGCCGTATTTCTCGCAAAGCTCAAGGTCCTTCTCCAGCGTTGAATTTTTCATGGTTGTTGCTTGGTTAAAACAGATTTTCATGCTGATCGCCTCCACGTGTGGTTATTTTAAATGCATTTTTGCATTTCTTGTTTCTCTTTCATCTCTTCTTCCTTTTATCAATCAGAACAGCTACGACAATTATTACTCCTTTCAGGACTTGCTGCACATAGGGAGATACATTAAGCAAAACCAGCCCGTTATTAAGTACGCCAATAATAAGGGCGCCTATGATCGTCCCAGGAATCGTGCCTATTCCTCCTGCCAAACTTGTTCCGCCTATAACCGAAGACGCTATAGCATCCATTTCATAGTTGACGCCTGCTGTAGGCTGTCCCGCGCTGAGCCTTGATGCAAGCACTATCCCGGAAACCGCCGACATGATTCCTGCGAAAGTATAGACCATTATCAAATACTTCTTTACATTTATACCGGACACAATTGCAGCTTGCTGGTTTCCGCCTATCGCGTACACGTATTTCCCATATCTTGTGTGCTTTAAAAGAATGTGGGAAATCACCGCACACAACAGCATAATGTATATAGGCACCGGTACCCTGAGAATGTATCCTCCCCCTATAAACTCAAAGCTGGAAGAAATGTTTGTGACAGGTTTGCCGTCACTTAAAATCAGAGCTACACCCCTTGCCGCCAACATCATGCCAAGAGTAGCAATGAACGGCGGAATCCCACCTAAAGCCGATATGGAACCATTGATAAAACCCGCCAATGCACCGACTGCCAGACCAATAATTATTGACACTATCAATGGGTACTGGTCACTTGCAAAACTTGCTGCGACCACTCCCACTAAGGCTACGACAGAACCTGAACTCAGGTCTATGCCTGTAGTTATTATGCACATTGTGACTCCCATTCCGATTATGGCTGTAAGAGAAACTTGCCTGACAACGTTCATCAAGTTCCTGACCTGCAGGAAAGCGGGAGTCAATATTGACAGCAGCACTATCATACCAAGCAGTATAAAAATGGTTTGAAAGTTTTTAAGATCAATCTTGTATGAATTAGTCCGTACAGTTTTATTTTTAACTTCGTTAAGATTACCTATATTCAGCATTTTTTCATCTCCTGACTTATTAGATTAACTGACCATTCCTGTCGCATATTTCATAATATTTTCCTGAGATGCTTCTGCCCTGCTTAATTCTCCTGTCAGCCTTCCTTCGTGCATGACAACAATGCGGTCGCTCATCCCAAGTATTTCCGGAAGCTCTGAAGAAATCATTATTATAGCCTTCCCTTGCTTTGCCAAGTTGGACATCAACCTGTGAATTTCCGCCTTTGCGCCCACATCAATTCCCCTTGTAGGCTCATCCAGAATAAGGATATCGGCGTTGATCAAGAGCCATCTTGCTATCAATACCTTCTGCTGGTTGCCCCCGCTTAAATTGTTTACAATTTGATCCAGCCCGGGAGTTTTGATGTTTAACATTTCAACCAGCTTATTGCAGTCATCCTCCAAGGCTTTATGGTTAATCAGACCTGTTTTTATATAGTTATTAATGTTCACTATAGACATATTGTCTTTTACTGATAATGGCAAGTACAAGCCTGAAAATTTCCTGTCCTCCGTCAAGAAGCCTATCTTATGCTTTACCGCATCCTGGGGGGACCTGATGTTGACCTTCTTACCGTTTATATACACCTCACCGGTATCCGGAGGAACTATTCCAAATAAACTTTCCATCACTTCTGTACGGCCGGCCCCCATAAGCCCGGCCACTCCCAATATTTCACCTTTCCGCACCTTAATATTTACATTCTTAAATTTCTTACCCCTGCTGAAGTTTTTTATTTCGAGAATGACATCCCCTATCTGGGCCTCTTCCTTAGGGAACAGGTGCTTCAGCTCTCTGCCTACCATCATTTCAATCAGTTTTTCTCTGCTAGTTTGACTTGAAAGAACTGTATCAACCAGTTCGCCATCCCTTAACACAGTAATTTCGTCTGCAATCTTGAATATTTCATCCATTTTATGAGAGATATAAATGATTGCAACGCCTTTGGATTTTAACCATTTTATGATTCTGAACAAGTGTTCAACTTCCTTCTCCGTTATGGCCGAAGTGGGCTCATCCATAATAATCAGCTTTGAATCATAAGATATGGCTTTGGCTATCTCAACCATCTGCATATATGCAGTTGACAGGTTTAACATCTTTTCTCTCGGATCAATTGAAATCTCAAGCTGCTTGAGCAGTTCTACAGTTTTCCTCTCCATTTCCCTGTCATTGACCCAGAAACTGTTTTTATGGCGCGGCTCCCTTCCCAGGAAAATGTTTTCCGCCACCGTCATATACGGTACAGGGCTTAATTCCTGATGTATCATGGATATCCCTGCGTTAAGCGCATCCTGAATGGATTGGAATTTTACAAGCTCACCGTTAAATTTGATTTCCCCGCTGTCAGCTTTATACAAGCCGATGAGAATCTTCATCAATGTAGATTTCCCTGCCCCGTTTTCTCCCATCAGCGCATGGATTGTCCCTTTCCTGACTCTAAAATCCACATTGTTCAAAGCCCTGACTCCAGGGAATTCTTTGGATATCTTTATCATCTCCAGCAAATATTCCTGCTCCATTTTTTCACCCCTTTGCTAAAGCCAAGCAGACGCAGGAAGCTAACCTGCGCCCACCTGGCACATCCTAACAAGAATCTGGATTTTTATTTGTATCTCGCTTCGTATTCGTCTGCTTTTTCCTTAAGCACCAGCTCATAAGGAATCATAATCTCTTTCTCAACCTTTTCACCTTTTACGACTTTTACAGCAGTATCTATAGCAGCCCTGCCCTGGCCTTTGGCATCCTGGAACACCGTGTAGGCCAAAGTACCCTCTTTTACAAACTTCAGGGCCTCAGGGGTGGCATCTATACCTGCAACCAGGATCTTACCCGTCAGTCCCGCATCAGCTATGGCCTTCATAGCGCCGATAGCCATTTCGTCGTTATGAGCAACTACCGCGTCTATCTTTAAATTTGACTGAAGCCAGTTTTCCATAACTGCCATACCTTTATCCCTATACCAGTCCGCCGATTGGTCTGCAACAATTTTTATATCAGGATACTTTTTGAGGACATTCATGATTCCCTGCTGCCTTAATATTTGAGGCTCATGTCCCTGCTGTCCTTCAAGAACGGCGATATTACCTTTCCCGCCCAACAATTTTGCCATCTGCTCCATCAGAATCTCTCCGGATTCAACACTGTCGGAGCCGCAATATGATACGGCTACTTCCTGGTTTTCAAGCTTTCTGTTGACACTTATAATCGGAATATTTGCGTCTACCGCTTGCTGAACCATAGGCACCGAAGCTTTGGCGTCAACAGGCATGACTATAATGGCACTGGCTTTCTGTGATATCAAATTCTCCATCTGGGACATTTGTGTATTGGCATCATATTTTGCATCCTGATAAACAAACTCGATGTTTTCAGACTCATACTTCTTAGCTGCCTCTTTCATACCGTCCATCATGTAAACCTGGAATTGGTCGCTGAAGTCGGCAATCAACACTCCGATTATTTTCTTTCCCGAAGACTGCTCTGCCGGTTTAGTTCCCTGGTTCTCTTCCGTTTTAGCCGGTGTTTGCCCTGTCTGCTCATCCTTTGCCTGTCCCTCTGCCGGAGCCTTGCTCTCTGCTCCGCAGCCTGCAAGCAGTGAAGCCGCTAACGCCAACATCACTACTACTGCTAACACCCTTTTGAGTTTCATAAAAAAATCCTCCTTTTTTAAATAAGACTTGTTTTATTTCTACCTTGTTATTAAAGGGTAGAATACTAATTGATTGTTGCAAATACGGTAAAACCCCTTCTTCGGCCGTCATAAGCCCATCCATCTCAGAGGAAAACCAATTTATTGCCTTCAAAGGATTCCTTGGCCGCATATGCCAGCTCTGTCGACTTCACTCCGTCATACACCGTAACGTCAGGCTTTCTTCCTTCCACTATGCAGTTTACGAACTCCCGTAATTCATTCAGGTATGCCCGGTCAAACCTCTCCAAAAATCCTCCCACGCATTCGTTGACCGCGCCGGTTTCATTAAAGACCGTGACAAGGTTTTTATAGGGCACCGTCCCGATTCTCAATGAGCCCTTTGTTCCGACTACTTCGGTTTCTATGTGATATCCGTGGGCACATGTCCTTCCGGCGTAAAATAATCCCATCGCCCCATTTTCAAACTGGACCAGGGCAGCTGCATTATCAGCGTCGCCGTACTTTTCGAATTCCTTATAGGCGTAGCAACCGCCTATCGCATATACGCTTTTAGCCTCAGATTCAAGGTACCATCTCGCCAGATCAAAGTCGTGTATGGCCATATCAAGGAATATGCCCCCGCTTGTTTCGGCAAACCTTATAGCCCCCTGGATGGCATTGACGGGGTCTAAACCGTAACATCTAATCAAATAGGGTTTTCCTATCAAACCTTCCTCAATTTTTCTTTTGGCATAGGCATATGAGCTGTCATAGCGCCTCATAAATCCAAGCATGAACACTTTGTCACCATGCCTCTCCACCGCTCTGGCTGCAGAAAGGCACTCTTCCACCGTAATTCCCAAAGGCTTTTCGCTGAATACATGGAATCCCGCGTCAAGAGCTGCTTCAATCTGCCTGCAGTGTTCCCCTGAAGAGGACGATATGAATATGGCGTCCAATTCCTTATTTCCGAGCATTTCATCAAAGCTGTAGTAGCCGTATTTGATGTCCCAGGCCCTCTGAACCTCGTCAACTTCACTTTTGACAATGCTGCAAACTGCCGTCAGTTCAGCGTTGGGCACGCGAAATGCGATGTTTTCCGCATGTTTTCTCCCAAGCCTGCCAAGCCCTACAATGCCGATTTTTACTTTTTTCATACTGATTACTCCTCTAACTTAATTGAATGATGGAATCTGCCGGCAAAAGAAATAGCCTACTAAAAAAAATTTGTGATAAATTATACAATTTAGCTATAAATTTTTATTTAAGTAAAATAAACGAATTACTCCCTGGAAGCGTTTTCATAAACGCCCTGATTTTCTTAAAAGGTGCATTAGAAGCCAAAGACCCGAAATTTTTCTATTACCTTTACAATGCCTTTGCTGACTCCCTGATGACTAATTTAGTAGGCAACAGAATGGTCTGCGGCGTTGATCTGGTATTTTCTTTAATTCTTTTAAGCAACAGCTCCGCCGCACTTTTTCCTATGTCGTAGAATGGCTGCGATACGGTGGTGAGTCTTGGAGAAATTATAGAAGCCATTTCGATGTCATCATATCCGACAATGCTGATATCATCCGGTATTTTCAGCCCTTTCTGGCTGATTGCCGTATACGCGCCTAAAGCGATAATATCATTATAGGCAAAAATCGCCGTCACCTCAGGAAATTTTTCAAGCACCTCCTTTGCCATATAATAACCGACATTTGAGGCAAACTTTGATTTTATTATATAATTTTTGTTTACAGGTATCCCATTGCTCTTGTGGGCCTTCAAGTAGCCTTTCATCCTGTCGGTAATCGTGGAATTATCATACTCGTAAACCAAAAACGCAATATTCCTATGCCCCAGCTTAATAAGGTAATCAACCGCTTCAAAGGCTCCTTCCTCATCAGTAGTATTAATGCAGTCAACTTCTTTGAATGTCGATTGCACCGAAACAATCGGTATAATACTTTTTGTTCTTGCTATTAAATTGGTATCACTGGCATAAGCGCTGAATATAATAATTCCGTCCACCCTTTTTTCAAGCATTTGAGAAATATATTTGTTCTCCCTTTCCGGGCTGTAACGCGTATCGCACAGGAAAGACGTAAACCCCTCGCTCGACAAAATGCTTTCTATCCCATCAATAGCATCCGTGAAAAAAGGGTTGGTGACATCCGACACAATTAAGCCTATGGTCTTGCTCGACTGGCTTACGAGGCTTCTGGCTATCGCACTTGGAACGTAGTTCATTTCTTCAATTATTTTCTGCACTTTTTTTCTTGTCTTTTTGCTCACCGAAGGACTTCCGTTGAAAACCCTTGACACTGTGCTGATGGAAACATTAGCTTTCTTTGCGATGTCATAAATCGTAATGCCTTGACCTGTATTACCAGTAATAGGCGTCACCTTCTTTTTGCTATCGCTTTCACAGTATTAAAAATTCGACGCCTTTTTTTAATATCCTCTTTTTTGAAAGCACTTTCATAAAAAAGCGTGCACATGTGTATATATAAGCGATATAGCAGTTTTAACAATCATTTTTGGATAAAATTTCAAAAAAAATAATCGCTTTTTTTCAAGGTTTTGCTTGTGAAAACTTTAACTATTTGGAAGCGTTTTCAACAAATAGAACATCTTACATTGTTAAAATTTTAGCTTTTTCTTGAAAGCATTTTCATACGCCGGCTTCCCGGGCTTATGCCTTGACTACAATGATTCTATCTCTTCTCTTACAATCCTGACCCAGTTTTTAATATTGTCCGGATTATTGCCGAGAGTGTGGTTATCCTTCATTACAATCTCTACACAGTTGTCCCTGGTTATTCTGAGCGCTTCTCTTATCTCTTTTCTGACAAGTTCCTCATCCATTTTGGGCACAGCAAGATGGGACGGTGAAGGCTTCATTGAATAGATGTAATCATGCTTCAGCTTATCGGACATCACCTCTTTGTTTGCCCACGGAGAAACCGAAACCCTTCTCAGATTTGGCACGGTTTTTACTATGTCTATTCTCTCATCCAGGGGCTCACAGCAGCCATAGCAGGTAAGCCCGAACCTTTCCATAAGCTTTTTCTGATATGGGAAAATAAACTCTTTAAACATTCCGGGAGAAATCCCTACGGTAACCTGGCTTTCCGCAAGACCCCACATATCTTTGGTCCTTACCCTTCCGTCAAAAGCTTCTGCCGGAAGTTCATCCGTAAAACCCATGCCGCCGGATCCAACAAAAGAACCGTCATTGTTAAGGCACAATAAATTGTTTGATTCCAGGAAATCCAGCCTCTCCATGGTGCCCTCAAATAATATTTTCATGACCTCATGGACACACTCCGGCTCATCATAAAAGTCGTACATGAGCTTATCCATTCCCCTTAAGAACACCAGCTCATCGGTAAGTCCGAAGGACCAGAACCAAACTGTATTAATCCTTGCATTTAAGTATCCGTCAAATATCTCATGAGCCAACTCCAGTAGATTTTCTGTTGTTTTGTAATCAATATCCAATTGGGGTTTTGTTATGTCTTTTATTTGGCTGTAGTCTTCCAAAATCGTTTCTATGTGGTAGGCTCCGCCATCCAATTTAGTTTTTTTCTCAGTTCCCTTCTTGTTACTGCCTGCCACTCCCCACGGCTTTTCCTTATACACGTAGGGCAGGTTGAAATAGGGTTCAACCACGTAATCATCATTCATTTCATTTCCCCAGAAAATCTGCTTCCTCAGATGGTCCTCCCAATGCCTGGCAACGCTGTTTTCACATTTTATTTCACTCTCAGGTATCAACTCATTCCAGCCGTTTTCAGGATCACACAACAAAACAGGCCTGGTCCTTTTCAAACTATTGTGGTCTATCCACAGTTTTTTCCTTTCCTCCATGATAGGCCTGCTCGCTATTTCCGCCACTTGTTTGCCCAGTTCCCTGAGGATCATTTTGTCCCTATCCGGGAAGCAAATGTCCGAGTAGTCCGCATTGTTGAAATTAACTCTGAAATTCAATTGCTCAAACACATTTATTCCCCCTATGGCGTATAATTTCATATACATTTTTATGTGACCGGTCACGATAAGTGCAAAATTTTTACCTTCAAATTTTTATACATAAATGTTTTCTTTTGTCAGTATTTCCAGTCTGGTATACACTTGCCTTCTTGCAGGCAGCTTATTATGAAAAAAGTAGTCAAACAGTATTTTAATGGGCAAATATCCTTGCATGAAAGGTTCCTGAGTTATAGTGAAGTCTATTATTTAGTCTTCTATCAGCTGTAAGGTTTCCGCCAGTTTATCGAAACACACAAATTTTATGTCTCTTCTGTTTGATTCGCGTATAGCCCTGCCAACCCCTCCAATGCCTCTTCCTGTTATGTATATGGCGTTTAAGCAATCCTGGGCTTCCAAAGCCTTTGCAGTCTTTATGTATGAAGTTTCGTTATCGTTAATGCCCTGTAAAATATCAACAATTTTTATGTCAGGATATTTATTTTCCAACACTTCTTTAAAGCCTTCAAGCCTTTCCTGTAAAGCTTTTATCTTCTCCGGTCCGGTAATCACCAATACATTTCCGCCCTTTGGAAGGAGCTTTCCAATGAGGGTCCCGGCAACCCTTCCGCTCTTTTTCAAGTCCTGGCCTACAAAACACAACGTGTCGACGCCGCTTATATCAGTATTAAAGGTTACAATCTTTATGTTTTCCGCCGCAAGTTTATTCAGTTCCGCCCTTATTACTTCTTCATCCAGTGGAGATATGGCTAATGCAGATATATTTTGGCTATGCAGATCTCTGATGCACTCCAGCTGCTCATGAACATCGACGCCGGACATAAAACGGCATTCCACGGCGACGCCAAAACCTTTCAGCTCATGAGAAGCCTGCTTTATACCCTCATGCACCTCCTGGAACAGAGGGTCATATTTGTTCAGAATCACAACTCCTATTCTTAAAGGCTTTTTTTGAAATGCCAACGCTTTACCTGCAAGATTGGGCTTATAACCCAATTCTTCCGCTATCCTTTTTACCCTTTCCCTCACTTCCTGGCTTACGCCTGGCTTGTCATTCAAAGCCCTGTCGACAGTTCCCCTTGATACACCTGCAGCTTCAGCTATAGATCTTATAGTGACTTTCACTTTTTCCTCCTGTGCGTGACCGGTCACATCGTTAATTCTATTATATACTTCCCCTTAAGACAATGTCAATACCGTCTGCAACATTTTTAGCCGGCATCATCTTCCTTCACAACATCGCGTATATCACACCCTTTGACTGCCCACATGTTCATCAACCTCATGCCTCGGCCTGTACTTTGCCGACTCTCGTTTTTTTCCCCGAAACTTTACCATTCCTCTCCTCTGATTGTTTATAACCTTTGATATCTTTTGTCCTCTCCAAAGCTAAACACCTTGCCTTTTGTATTAAACTTTATTTCCCAGCGTAAAAGATGCCCAATAGATTGCGATAACAGCCCAGTTGCACCCCTTGGCATCCCAGGAGAAGTTTACTTCCAAATTGTTGACAAAGCCTTTATCATGGTATATAGTATACTATAAAACTAGGATTTGTATAATATAAAACTGGGAGGTTGCATATGAAAAAAATTAGAATTTTTGCTGTAGTTCTAGCGGTCTTCTTTGCCATCAGCATGCTGTCGGCGTGTGGTTCAAGCAAGCCTGCTGATTCAAGCAAACCGGCCGACTCAAGCAGTTCAACTGATTCAAACAAGCCGGCTGATTCGGGCAATTCAACCGCTTCAAGTGAGTCATCCGGTTCAAGTGAAACAACATCAGGAGAAGAAGCCAAGTATAAGGATGGAGTATATAAAGCGGAGTTTGATGATTTTGACAGCCACGGGTGGAAGGCTTTCATAGAAATCGAAATCAAGGACCAAAAGATCGCAAGCGTAAAATTTGACTACACAAACAAAGACGGCCAGTTGAAATCAAAGGATGAAGAATACAAAAAGAACATGGAAGCTCAAGCCGGCACTTATCCTGAAAAGTATATAGCCGAGCTGCAGGATCAGTTGCTCAAAAAGCAGGACATTTCGGCCGTAGACACTGTAAGCGGTGCGACAAGCTCAAGCAACAACTTTAAAGAATTAGCTAAAGCAGCTCTGGATATGGCTGAAAAGGGCGATACTACTTTAAAGAAGCTCCCGGCGCCTAAAGAATAATGAGCTTGCTGGCACAACTTGATTTCAATTGCTCAAAGTAACAATGGGGCTGACCCGAAGGATGCTCAATCCGAAGGTCAGCCCTTTTTAAATGTCCTTGATTCCTATTTCCGAAACTAAACAAAGGAAATTGCTCCAGAGCTTCTGTCGCTCAATTCACGCCGCTATTCCATTTCTGGTACAACTTGATTCGTACATCTGCATGCTGTCAGAAATTAACCGGCTGCCCATACATTGCGCATTCAAGTATCTTTTTGAGCTCGGAAGCTGTCGCATTTCTTGGGTTGCTGCCTGTGCAGGGGTCAAGAGCCGCATTCTCGGCAATAAAGTCCAGATTTGAAGCAAATGCTTCCTCAGATACTCCATGTTCTTTTAATGTAGGCGCTATTTCAAGCTTTGCGTTCAATTCTTCTATTGCCCTAATCAGCGAGTCGACCAACTGTTTGTCGGTTTCACCCTGCAATCCGAGCTTTCTGGCTATTTGGGCATACCTGCTTCCGCATGCTTTCGAGTTGAATTTGACTACATATGGCAGCAGGATGGCGTTGCAGCAGCCGTGAGGAATCCCAAACTGTGCTCCGATTTTATGGGCAAGGCTGTGAGTTATTCCGAGCAAAGCATTGCTGAAGGCCATACCCGCAAGGCACTGGGCAACATGCATTTTTTCGCGCGCTTCCTTGCAGCCATTGTAGGAGTCAACAAGGTATTCAAAAATCATAGTTATGGCTTCCATAGCCAGAGGATCGGAGAATTCGGACCTTGCAGAAGCGACATAGGCTTCCACCGCATGGGTCAAGGCATCCATCCCTGTATGGGCCACAAGGGTTTTAGGCATGGTCATCGGTATTGTAGTGTCTATTATTGCTATATCAGGCGTAATTTCAAAATCCGCAAGAGGATACTTTATTTTAGTTGAGTAGTCTGTAATAACTGAAAAAGCCGTAACCTCCGTCGCAGTACCGCTTGTAGACGGAATCGCTACAAATATCGCCTTCTTTCTCAGTTTGGGCATTGAAAAGGGTTTTTTGATATCCTCAAAGGTGAGCTCCGGATGCTCATAAAGCACCCACATGGCCTTTGCAGCATCAATGGGTGAGCCTCCCCCTATCGACACAATAACATCAGGTTTAAATTCCAGCATCGCTTTCGCACCGGCCATAACCGTTTCGATAGACGGATCAGGCTCAACGCCTTCAAATTTGCTTACTTCCAAGCCCGTATCTTTCAATATGGTCTCCAGCTTTTGGAGAAAACCGAATTTCTGCATGGAAGTGCCGCCAGTCACGATGAAAGCCCTCTTATAGCCCCTTAAATTTTTTAACTCTTCCATAGCGTTATTGCCAAAATAAATATCTCTGGGCAATGTAAATCTCGACATTGAAACTCGACCTCCCAATCTGCTTTTGTTAAATTGTTAACAATTTAAGTATAACCACATAAGCAGATAGGAGCAATAAAACAATTCTTAAATATTTTTGCACCAGATTTTCGGGAGTATAGACAGATACGGTTTAAAAACCGCTGATGTTTATTTTTACGGGAACCGGTAGGTCTGATATGGCACAAAACAGCACTCTCTCAAGCAGCCTAAGATGATTTTCCAAGCCGTTTTCTGCTTCAGAGGATGCCGTTCCTTTTTTTAATAGAGCGTCTTTTTAGAAAGATACGGAAAGCTGAAAGCTGCAGCCCATATAAAACCCTATGCCGCAGCTTTCAGCTCCCACATTCCTTAATTATTCGTAAAGGAGAGGCTTGATTTCATCAGAATCTATGTTGGACTTGTCATACCAATGGAATCCGGTATCAATTTCCTTTTCCAACTTCTCGCCTTTTATAGCCTTCACAGCAGCCTCAACAGCCTTATACCCTATACCGATAGGATCCTGTGTAACAGCACCTGCCTCTAACCCGCTTTTTATAGCATCAATCTGCTGTTTTCCGGAATCATAACCTATAGCAACAATCTTGCCTTCCTTTTTCATTTCTTTTATGGCATTCAAAACACCGATTATAGAGCCTTCGTTGGCACCGAAGAATCCTTTAAGATTCGGATGAGCCTGGATGATTGCTTTCGCAAGGTCGGTGGACTTGAGGTGGTCTCCGCCGCCATACTGTATATCAACGATCTTGATATTGGGGTATTTTTCCTTTATGCGGTTCACAAAACCGTCGCGGCGGTCAACTCCGGTGCGGCTTGTCTGGTCATGGACGATGACGGCGACTTCGCCTTCTCCGCCTATAAGCTCGGCCATTTTATCGGCAGCCAGGGCGGCAGCGGCAATATTGTTGGTAGCAGCGGTTGTAACCGGAATGTCGCTGTCTACGCCTGAGTCAAACCCTATTACGGGTATATTGGCAGCCTTTGCCTTTTCAAGGAGAGGTATAGCCGCCTTGCTGTCCAACGCAGCCAGGCAGATGGCAGAAGGCTTCTTGGAAAGAGCGGCTTCGAGCATCTCTATCTGCTTGTCAACCATAGACTCGCTTTCAGGGCCTTCAAAGGTTATCTTTACGTTGTAATCTTTTGCAGCCTTCTCGGCACCTGACTTAACAGCCTGCCAGAACTGGTGCTGGAATCCTTTCGAAATTACAGGGATGTAGATCTCACCGGAATCGGCCGCTTTCTCATCCGATTTCTGGGCAGAAGCCTCGTCGGCTTTTGCTTCCGACTTTTCGGCAGGAGCTGCAGCAGAGTCGGCCGGTTTCTCATCCGACTTCTGGGCAGGAGCTCCGCAGCCGCCCAACAGAGCTGCCACAAGCAGCAGGCTCAAAAGGACACTAATCAGCTTTTTTGTCTTTTTCATATCAATCCCTCCTGGTTTTATTTTTTTTGCATTAAGCTCCCTTCAGGAGCAAAAATACCCTGAATCCACAAATATCACTGCTTCCTGCGTCGGATAGTATCCGCGTATACGGCCAGTATGACGATGATACCCGTGACCACCGTCTGCCATTCCTGGGGAACTGAGAGGATGCGCAAACCATTGGTAAGCACACTGATTAAAAACGCACCTATGATAGTGCCCAATATGGTGCCCTCGCCGCCGCTTAAAGACGTGCCGCCGATGACAACCGCGGCAATGGCATCCATTTCATATCCCTGACCCAAAGCAGGCTGTGCGGAGTTCAAACGGGATGCCATCAATATACCGGCTAAGCCGCTGAAAGTTCCACCGAGTGTATAGATAGCGATCTTCCAGGCATCAACATTGACGCCGGACAAGCGGGTAGCTTCTTCGTTGCTGCCGATAGCGAAATCATACCTGCCCAATACCGTCTTTGTCAGGATAAGGCTTGCAACAACAGCCGCAGCAGCAAAGACCAGAACTGCATTAGGAATATCAAATCCGGGAATTATTGAGCCCAGGATGGAACCCATGGCAATCTGGCGGAATACCGGCGTATCATTGAAATAAATCGGTTTTGTGCCGGAAATTACCAGTGAAAGGCCTTTAGTAACCATCATCATACCCAAGGTGGAAATGAAGGGCGGTATTTTCATCTTGGCTATCGTTAAGCCGTTTATCAGCCCACACAAAGAGCCGGCAAGCACTCCGGCAATCACGCCTAAAGCAAGCGGCAGCTGCCAGAAAGTAATAAACACACCCGTCATTACCGACGAAAATGTCATCACCGTACCAACAGACAAATCAATACCCGAGGTGATGATCACAAATGTGACGCCCAACGCCAGAACACCGTTAACGCATGTAGCAAGCACAATGGAGACTACATTGTCAAACTGAAAAAAGTTTGGCGACGCCAGGGAAAATGCGATGAATAAGACAATCAAGCCTCCAAAGGCCATCAGCTTCTGTGTAGCATCCGAGCGAAACAGGGAATTTTTTTGAATAACCTTGTCCTCCATATTTATATACCCCCGAATTCAGTATTGATTATAACGAACCTTCAGCGTGCATCACGCCTCCCGCTTGGTAGCAAATTGCATGATACGTTCCTGGGTAGCCTCGGCAGCACTCAGCTGGCCTGTAATGCGGCCTTCGCACATCACTATGACACGATGGCTCATGCGCAGGATTTCCGGCAGTTCTGATGAAATCATGATAATAGACTTGCCTTGCTCCGCCAAGTCGTTGAGCAGCTTGTAAATCTCGCTTTTTGCGCCCACATCAATACCCCGCGTAGGCTCATCGAATATCAGGATATTGCAATCCCGCGCCAGCCACTTTCCCACGACCACCTTCTGCTGATTACCGCCTGAAAGGTTTTTGACCTTCTGCCTCAAGCCAGGCGTTTTTATTTTAAGCGTTTCTACGAAATGCCCCGCCGTACTGCGCACACCGGCATTGTTCACCCAGCCCAGGAAACCTATAAATTTCCTGAAAGAAGCCAGCACTATATTGGTTTCCACATCCATGCCCAGCGTCAGACCGTAACGCTTGCGGTCTTCGGACAGGTATCCGATGCCGTGCTTAACGGCATCGCTGGGGCTTTTTATATGAACCTTTTGGCCAAATACGTAAATCTCACCGGAGTCGATAGGATCCGCGCCAAAAATGGCCCGGGCTACCTCTGTGCGTCCTGCGCCCATAAGTCCGGCGAAACCCAGGATTTCACCTTTTTTTAATTTGAAACTGACATCCTTGATTACGCCGCGGCGGTTGAGATTTCTCACCTCAAGCGCCACTTCCTGTTCGTCACTTTCCGGAATTTGGGGCGAAGTTTCATAGATGGTCCGTCCCACCATCATGCTTATAATCTGGTCGATTGAAGCCTCCTGGGTATTTACGGTACCTATATAGCAGCCGTCACGCATGACGGTGATACGGTCGGAAATCCGTTTGAGCTCTTCTATACGGTGGGATATGTAAACGATGCCTACACCTTTTTCACGAAGCTGACGGATGATGCGGAACAATTCTTCTATTTCCGACTCTGTCAGGGCTGCCGTCGGCTCGTCCATAACCAACACCTCGGAATTGAAGGACAGCGCCTTGGCAATCTCCACCATTTGCTGCTTGGCCACGGTGAGGTCCGAAACCTTGACCCGAGGGTCCAGATCCAGATGCATCATGGCAAACAACTGCCGTGTCTTCTCGTTGATCTCCTTTTCGTCCACCAAAAACTTGACATCCTTACGGGCCTCACGGCCGATGAAGATGTTCTGTGCCGCTGTGAGGTGAGGCATCAAGTTGAGCTCCTGATGAATAATGCTGATGCCTAACTGCTGAGCCGCTCTTGGGCTTGGGATTTCAATCTCTCTGCCTTTGTAAATTATGCGGCCCGCATCTTTTTTGTACACGCCTGTGAGAATTTTCATAAGTGTGGATTTGCCGGCGCCATTTTCGCCTACTAGGGCATGAACCTCACCCGAACGCAGTTCAAACTGGCATTGGCTGAGGGCATGGACACCGGGGAAGGTTTTTTCTATACCCTCCATCGACACTAAAACTTCACCCATATTATCCACCTCAAATCCAAGGTATATTGACCGACTGACAATTCAGAACATTCATATAAGCAAGCTTTTGATTGGTTTGCAAAAGAATGATAGCATTTTTTTATTGACAATTTAATATAAAATCCTACTGGGTTTGGTTAGATTTATTACTTTTTAATTGACGAAGGGAATTGCTTTTTAATTGACAAATGGAAACAGCAGCTTTTGATTTTCAGGAGTGTACATATTCTCCTTGTCTATCACTTTCAAGCCCGTATCAACCACCTTCGGCACACTTTTCCCGTGTATTATGTCTACCGCATACTTGACTCCCAGGTAACCCATGCTGAAAGGGTTTTGGACTATTGCAGCCTGGATCACCCCATCCTCAATAAACTCGATTTCCTCAGGATCGCTGTCAAAGGCTATAACCTTTATCTTTCCTGCCATACCAAGCTTGCTCACGGCCCTAGCAGCGCCGGTGGCAGAAACGGCATTCAAACCGACCACCGCATCCAGATCCTTGTTTTTCGATATGATATCAGCAGTGATTTTTTCCGCCAGCTTTGAGCTGGTAAAAGCGTATTCCTTGGCTACAATTTTTATTCCGGGATATTTTTCAATATATTTTAAAAATCCTTCTTCCCTCTGTCGGGCTGTAGCAGTCTCCTTAACGTGGCTTATAACTGCAACGTCACATTCCTCCCCCGCATACTCGATAAGCTTCTCGCCGGCCTTCATCGCAGCCTCTACGTTGTTAGTCCCGATAAAGCATGCAACCTTATCGGATTCCAGGGCAGAGTCTATTATTATCACCGGTATATCAGAATTAACAGCCCTTTCGACAACCCCGACAAGCTTTTTATAGTCGGATGCCGCGAGCACAAGAACATCGGTATCCCTCTCTATAGCATCATTTACCATCCTTATCTGCTCTGCCACATCCTCTTCATCATCCGGCGCATTAAAATTTATGTTTACACCGAACTCCTTTCCCGCTGCTTCAGCTCCCATCCTTACGGTTTTCCAGAAATCCATCTTTCTTGATTTTACTATTACCTCGATGTTCTTCTTTTTCTCGTTTTTATCGCTGGCCGTCAAATCCTGTTTGTAGCAGGAGCTCGTCATGAACAAGATCAATACCAGCATAACGGCCAGCAGAGGCTTAAAGGTCTTTTTCAATCATGCCACCCCCATTTTTTCCGCCTTCTTCGGCAGGGAGCCATATTTTCACAGTCGTACCTTCCTCCAGCTCACTTTCTATTTCAAGGCCATACTCTTCCCCATAGAATAGCTTAATCCTCTCATGGATATTTTTTAGCCCCACTCCCGAACCGCTTTCGCTCACAGTCTCATTCTTAAGAACCTTCTTAAGGACTTCATCCGGCATGCCCAGCCCATTATCGACCACTTCGTACAGCAGCTTTCCGTCAACTCTTGATGCGGTAATCCGGATCTTCCCTTTATCAACCATATGCTCGAATCCATGGTAAATCGAATTCTCAATAAGGGGCTGCAATATCAGCTTAAGGCTTTTACATTCAAGAACTTCAGGCTGTACCTCTATTTCAAACTCAAATTTGTCTTTAAACCTTATCTGCTGGATTATCAAATAGTTCCTTGCATGTTCAATTTCATCCCTCACTGTAATAACTTCCTCGCCTTTGCTTATGCTGGTACGGAAAAGTTTTGCAAGGGCGGTTACCATAGTTATGACCCCCTGATTTTTTCCATTTTCCGCCATCCACACAATAGAGTCGAGGGTATTATATAAAAAGTGTGGATTTATTTGGGCCTGAAGGGCTTTAAGCTCACTTTTCCTCTTTTCTTCCTGCTCTTTTATTATCTGATTCATCAATTCCTTTATGCGCAGTATCATAATATTGAAGGTTCTAGACAACTGCTTTACCTCATCCTCTCCTTTAACTTCAACATTTATATCAAATTCTCCCTTCTCAACCCTCCGCATGAGCTTCTCCAGCTTTTTTATAGGATGGGATATCTTCGCAGAGATGAGCGTTGAGGCGGCAACTGCGAAAGCCGTGCCGAATATGAGCACAAATACCGCAAAGCTGCTTATTTCTTTTGTCGACGTCATAATATCGTCAATGTATGATACGCCCACAATCCTCCAGTCCGCGTATTTGACATTCTTTAAGGTAATAAGCCTCTTCTCTCCGTTAAAGTTCTCTATGTAGCTCCCTTCGCTGCGTTCCAGCACTTCTTCAATATTCTCATCTTTCAGGCCTGCGTAAATCAACTGCTGTTGGGGGTGGTAAACAATGTTCCCGTGATCATCCACCACGTATATATAGCCCCTTTTGCCCAGGCTGACACTGCGGCACAGCTCGTCGATAACCTTGAAGCTCATGTCCACGAGGATGACGGCGTTGAATTGCTTTCCACTGATGTTTGCATTTGTTTCCCTGCTCAGGGAAACCACCCACCTTTTCCTCCCTTTGAAGGCGTTTTGCACATGGGGTGGTGAAAAGATAAGCTTGTCCGGGTGTGTAACAGCGTTCTTAAACCAGCTTAGCTCCTTTATATTGATGCTCTCCTTCACAACGGAGGCCGGAGTGCTTGCCACAAGCTCGCCTGTGTCCGAAAAAATTCCCAGAGTAACTATGTCATTTCTTGCGCTCACAGTCACCTCAAGGAGGTTTTTTATCCTGTCTCCTTGATTAAGGTAATTGCTTGACAAATTATATGCTATCAGGTTTGAAATTTCAATCATGCTTTTCAAGTAATATTCCAGGTTGATGTTTACCTGATTGACTATCTGCTGCGTGCTCGTAGAAGCGTTCTTCTCCGCCGTCTCGGAGAATTTGTTATAGAGCGTAAAGCCGACAAAGCCCATTGCAAGTATTGTAACAGCTGTGAAGGATAAGGTTATCACCGATTGGATGCTTCTTAATTTAAAATTGATCGACAGGCTTTCAATCAGCCTTCTCACCTGTTTTCTAAACAACTCTTTCAAGGCCGGTTTCTCCTATTCCACCTTTATTGTGAATTTAAATTGCTTCTGTATTCTTTTGGCGACAGCCCGTAAAACTTCTTATAGCTGAAGCTGAAGTAATGGGGATCGGAATACCCGACTTTTTCTGCAATTTCAAAAGCCTTAAGATTAGTGGTCTTCAGCAGCTCCTTAGCTGTTTCCATGCGAATCCTCTGAAGAAAACTCATAAAAGTTTCACCTGTCTTTTTCTTAAAAATGGAGCTGAAGTAGCTGGGACTTATGTGCAGATACCTGCAAACCTTTTCAATGGTAATTTCGGGATTGGAATAGTTCTTCATCGCGTACTCTTTCGCCATCTCTACCTGCAAGTCACACAGGTCTCTTCTTTTTCCCGAAATATATCCCATCAGCTTAACACATATCCCTTTAATCCAGTTTTTCACCTCATCGATTGTGCTGAAATTATACATATCTACAAAGAGGTTCACATTTTCCCCGAATATTTCGGCGATGTCTACCTGCAGGCTTTTGCACACCTTCACTATTGACGCTATCATCTCAATAAGGTATATCTGGCAGTCCTTCAATGATGCCTTTACTTCTACCAGCTCTTTAAAAAGAAAGTCCAGATATTCGTTAATTTCCTCAACAGTACCCACCCTGATATAGGTGGAAAGCATCCTTTCCTTTTGGTCGTCGAACACGACTTTTTCGGTGGACATGGGCTCGATATCATTTATATATATTATCCTGCCACTGCCCATAACCATCCTGTAGTCGAGGGCGGTGACGGCCCCTTCATACGAATGGGAGATACAGCTTATATCATCGCAGGCAGCCCCAAGGCCTATAGTCACAGAGAGCTCCAGAAACTTAGCCAGGCTTTGCCGTATTTCCTCCAGTACAAGAAACATGTGCTCCACAGCCTTATCCTCATCATCGGTATCATGCCCTGCTATCAGAACCACATGATCATTATGAATAAGCACTACACCTGAAAGGTATTTGTTCATAATTTCCTCAGATATATTGGAAATTGCAAATTTCAGCAGCTCTTCATCCTCAATGGTACAGGCTCCTGCATTTGCAGCGCCGTGGTCTACGCTCACTACAGACACCATAAAAATGCTTCCGCTGAGTTTAATGCCATAACTGTCAAACTTCTCCTGAATTTCGCTTCTCTCCAGTTTTCTTGTTATCAAGGTAGTAAGAAGTTTATCTCTCAGTACAGGAAGGCTTCTTATGTAATGCTGCCGCAAGGCGTTCAGATCCTCTCTCCTCGCGATTTCTTCATCAATCCCGGCTTTCACCTTTTGAAGAACTTCTATGATATCGGTTGAAGAAACAGGCTTCAAAACATATTCTACAATATTAAGCTTTATCGCCTGCTGAGCAAATTTGAATTCGTCAAAACCCGTCAATATCACTATTCTGGTTGTTGGGAACCGTTCCCTTACAACCTTTGCCAACTCCAACCCATCCATGAAGGGCATTTTTATATCGGTGATTATAACATCAGGCACGTTTTTCTCTACCATCTCAAGGGCTTCTTTTCCGTTTTCTGCTTCCCCTACAACTTCGAATCCCCACTTATTCCACTCTATCTTATTAAGAATGCCCTTTCTCACTTCCTCTTCATCGTCTACAAGCAGCAACTTATACATACGCATCCCCCCCATAGGCTGATGTGTGAGTTGTTAGCATATTCTTACTTTAATTATATAACATGGGGTTGCTGAAACTTAATACAAAATCTTACTAATTTAATTAAGAAAAACTACTTTTTCAAATCCTGTCGGCAGCAAAGCAGGAAAAGCCCTGACATTTCTTATATGTCAGGGCTTCCTTTTGGGCCGTACTTTTGTATGGCATGGCATTAAATCAATCTTCTATCTCTATTTTTACTATTGTAGAATTAACTATCTCAAATTCGCCTTCCATACCCCTTTCCAGGTCATCCAAATCCGCATTCCTGATGCCTTCAATGGTGATTTCGGCATCCTCATCCACTTCGTATATGTAGTCCTCATCATCTACTTCCAGCTCAAGCTTAAGTTTATTATTGACACCGTAAATTATGTCTTTTATTTCTCCTTCTACTTCAAACCTTCTATTCTGGGCATATACGTAGGTTACAACACCGTCTTCAATTTCAGCTTCTACTTTCATCCCGACAGCCAGGTCCTCCAGTTCCGCATCCTCATCCTCGATTTCTACCTCTGCATCCTTTGAAAGGCTGTACTTTTCATCATCTACGGAAATGTAATATTTCCCTGACAGGCCAATGCCGGTTAAAACGCCCTTAACTTTTTCCTTTTTCTCTTTCTCCGCTTCTCTGTATACGTAAATCTTTCTAGCCCTGTTTCTGTTGTCAACTGTAACAGTCACGTCGTCACCGGCCTTCAATTCATCAAAATCCCCTTTAACGCCTTTAAAATACACTTCTACGTCGTCTATCACTTCAAAAATTATCGTCATATCCTTGATCTTTACGGTTATGGTTGCCGTTCCCACTTTTACCAGTTCTCCGGTATATTTTGAGATTATTTTATCAGCGTCCTTATCTTTATAAATTATCTCTATATATACCACTTCACCGTCTTCAACCTGCAGGACGACCTTGGAGCCTTCCTGTATATCGAAGTAGTCGATTCTTTTTCTGTCTTCATAGACTACCACATCATCACTCACATCAAAGGATTTATTTTTGCCGTTAATATTCACTAAAATCTCATCGTCATCTATCTCTTTTACTATCCCCTTATACTCATTTAAATCCTTATCGCTGTCCACCTTCTCATCAAGATTGTCGAACAGCACCGCCATTTCCGCCCTTGTAAGAGTACCCATGGGATTGAATCTTTTGCCGTCGCCTGTCATTATCCCTAGTTCATTTATAAGGTATACATAACCTACAGAGCCCTGAGGCACGGCAGCCGCGTCAACGAAGGGTAAGTCTTCGTCCATGTATTCTTCCGCTTCATCCTCTTTTCCAAGGGCCCTTATTACATATTTAGCGACTTCATGCCTCTTGACCGGCTCATTGGGCTTGAAATACATCATATCCACATTATCAAGGATGCCTTTTTTATAAGCTGTGGTGACGTAGCCTATGGCCCATTTCTGGACCTCTCCTCCCTTGTATTCCTTAGGCAGCGTTTTTACCGAAAGGGCTTCATCCTCCCAGTCCATTATCCTGAGTGCCATCACCACCGCCTCAATCTTCGTAACCGCCCTGGTCGGGTAATATTTCCCATCATCCGCTCCGCGTAACAAACCTTTCAATTTCAATTTTTCAATTGCCTTCTGTGCCCATTTAACCTCATCCGAATCACTGAAAATATCCTTTTCATACCACCCTTCCTTTCTTAAGCACCAACTATTTCGGGTCAACCCTAAATTTTTATATTATATATATTCGCAGGCATTCATCTTTATTGGGGGTAATTTTTTATTTTTTACCGATACACAAAAAAGGTTCTAATAAATATTGAATGTTGAGGTGACTACAATGTGATATGCCCATTGCCAAGTTAGACGGGTCAAACACCTAAAAGGAAGTGCTGAAAAACGGCTGCAATACTGCCCCTTCTAGGAAAAGAAAATTTTAACCAAGCCCATATTTAAACTATTATCAGAAAGCTTGGTTGTCATGCATAAAATCATAATTTTCCGGCAATAATTCTATAAAGGTATTTCTATTCCCTTAACCTTTGGCATACGGGACTCTGCGCCGAATCCCGTCCTTGATAGAAGGTATCCGGTCTGCTGCAACATATCAGGAACAAAAGTCCTTTTCACAAGGCATTGGAAATATCAGTCCGGAGAAACAACCCTCTTAATCCTATCCAAAATCAGTTGAGAATGGAGCAGGCAATCCAGAACCAAATAATATCCGCCCATCAGCGTTGCATCCCCTTCAACTTGTGAAAAATCTATTGTCAGGGCATCATAAATCTCCTTATAAACCAGTTGTTTTACCGTGTCTCTAACCATATCAAGAAAATCCGGTAATCGCGGATAATCCGCGCCGAGAATGATTACTTCGGGATTAAGTATTAAAGCAAGACTGGCAATACCATATCCCAAATGCCACGCGGTCTTTTCTACAGCCCATCTTGCAAGAGGATTCCCTTTCTTATATTCCTCTATGATATCATCTAAAGTACTTTCTTCAGACAGCGTAGTTTCCGGGAACTCATTCAACCTATCCAAAACATATCTTTTTATTGACTCAGAAGAGGAATAATACTCGAAAGTTCCTCTCATTCCGCTTTCCGCCACAGGTCCGTTAAAATTGATACCCATATAGCCAATTTCGCCGGCTGTTCCAAGTTTACCCTTTAAAATTTTACCGTCAATAATTATACCCGCACCAACACCTTGTCCCGTTGAAAGTATTTCAACCAGTATACCGACATTTTTTTTAACTTTTGACCAGTGTTTAGCTTCTGCAAATGCTGCAAGCTTCGCATCATGTTCAACAAAAACGTGAATATCAAATTCTTTTTCAATTTTCTCTTCTATCTCTTTTTTTATGTCTATCAATTTTAACTGTTCAAAGCCTGAAACTAAGGTCAAGTTTTTATTACCCTGAATAAAGGGACCGGGAACTGCCACACTTATTCCAAGAATATACTTCGCACCCACATCTGTTATCACATTCTTCAAACTTTCTATCAGCGTGTCAAGCGTCTTGCTTATTGCATCAAAGGTACTTATGGGTTCTTTGTAACTATGCAGGCAATATCCATTCAAGTCAATTAATTCAATTTCAAAGTATTTGCGCGTAATTCGCAGACTAATTATCCTACCTTTTTCAACATGCAACTTAATCACATCTGTCTTGCGCCCATATTCACCCACCATCTGGCCTTTTTCTTCAATAATCCCCATTTCAATGAATTCGTTTATTATATTCGTTATCGTAGCTTTTTTTAACCCAGTTCTTTTCGCAAGCTCGACTCTTGAAATAGGATTCTTCTCTAACAGCAATTGTATTACAAGACACCTGTTTAACCGTTGAACATCTTCATTATTCATTCCAAGCTTCAAACCTTATCACAACCTTTCAAAGTTAACAACAATGCTTCTAAGTTTATACCATTAACTGACACTATTAAATCAGCTTATTATATGGTAAGCGCTAAGACATTATACATAACATCATTTGTTAGATATTACACATAATGGTACCTATTTTTACAAATAATAAAAAAAGTAAACGGCTAAACGATTATAAAGTTAATTATATAAACTCAAAGTTAATTATATAAACTAAAAAAAAATTTGTCAATAGCTCATACTGCTGTCGCGGTGTCAATTTATAAAGGAGTACAGGAATTTAAGAAAGACTGAATTTCACATTTATTATCGAAAGGTAGAATTTAGTTTCTCATTTAACGCACATATTTTATTGTCTGTTGTTTTTCGTTAGAGGTTTTGGTATTATGGTACTTATATTGAATAGAAAATAAGTATTGTTTACACTGCACGAAACGTTAAGGCATCACCACATGCGATAGGTTCGCCGGCATGTCTTAAATCCATGCCCAATACCAAGGATACCATCCTTCAGAATCCCCGCAGTAAACGGATGCCTCACCGCATCCGTTTACTACAGAGACCCTGAACGAGCTTAATTAAGGTATAGGGTTTTTCATACAATCGTTTACTTTTGCCATTTAGCCCATAATGCTCACACACGTCTTCGGGATTTGAAAGTTGATTGAGTATAGGGTCTCTCGGACTTTTATGCAGTCTTTTCATGACATGAGCGATTTTCTGGTCTTGGGAAAGCTTTGCCATGCTTGATGCTTGGCATTACTACCGCTCAGTGCCACATTGCCTTCCTAGCTTGTGAGCCCAACCACCTCCCTCACGCAGAGCACAAGCCTTTCACAGTCATGCTACTGTCTCCTGCATTCCTTTATTAATTAATCCATTTTGACGCTTACCTGGTAGCTGCCCGGTGGTCATTCATAATTTGGATGCAAAATTACCTTGAGTGTCCCCGGTCCACCTTTTTCAGCAATTGCTATTCCTTTGTTGTAATCCGCAAGATCAAATTCATGGGTAACTAAATTTTTTACTTTCACCATACCGGATTCAAGATATTGCAGAGCCCTATCGAAGCAATGAGTCTGCGCCCAACTAGTTAAAAGTGTTAATTCATGCAGATACCAGTAGCAAGGATTAATTGTCCATTTTTCCGCTTCATGGGGCATTGCAAACATCATAAATTTTCCGCCCATTTTGGCAAACTGTATTGATCTTTCCATGACCTCTACACTTGCAGTAGTATCTACTATTATGTCAAATCCCCGTGGAGCAATTTTTTTAAGTTTGTCTTCATGGATACTTGGGTCGTTGCTGTCCATCAAAATGGTTTCTGTACAGCCCAAACTCTGGAGTAATTCCAGTTTATCTTTGCTCCGGCCGCAAACAACTACCCGTCCCGCAGAAGAATGTAATAATAATTGAATCAATACTATACCGGTAGGTCCGGTACCGAAAACCAATACCTCGTCGCCATAGCGAATCTGCAACCGATCCATGGTATGTACCGCACATGCTGTTGGTTCGGCAAAACAAGCCTCGTTAAAAGAAAGATTATCACTGATTTTAAAAACTTTATCCGCATTTTGTACGACATATTCAGCAAATCCACCGGGACCGTTACAGCCTAACGAATAAAAGTTTTCACAATAGAGCGGCTGGTTTCTGCGGCAATAATAACAGTTTCCACACAGCACAGTATTATCAACAGTTACACGATCCCCTTCTTTAAGCCCTGTCACTGATGACCCAACTTTTACAACTACACCGGAAAATTCATGTCCATTTACCAGAGGAAAGCGGGCAATGAACCCCCCGCGTGCCAAAGCGACATCGGCTCCTTTGCAAATACCACATGACATTACTTTGATCAGGACCTGGTTTTCTTTGCACTCAGGAATAGGTATCTGTTTTATCTCGCACTTGCCCGGGCCGCTATATACATTAGCTCTCATCATCCCATCCATTATAGCCTCTTCTCCTCCTCTATTCCCGTTTTCTCAATATAGTGGACTTGACCTTGGAAATTATGTTCTCCACAGTAAGTCCATATTTAACCATAAGCTCTTCAGCTGTACCGGAATGCCCAAAAACATCTTCAATGCCAACCCTTGATACAGGGACAGGGATACTATCTCCTATGACCTCTAAAACAGCAGATCCTAGTCCGCCGATTACATTATGTTCTTCAGCCGTAACGATAGCTCCTGTTTCTTTGGCTGCTTTAATGATAATGTCCTGATCAATTGGTTTAATAGTATGCATATCAATGACTCTTGCTTGAATTCCTTCCTTTTCGAGCCTCTTCCCAGCTTCCAAGGCCATTTGTACCATTAACCCCGTTGCTATAATCGTTACATCGGTCCCATCTCTTAACATTACACCTTTTCCCAGTTCAAACTTATAACCGGGAATCGAATCCGTAACATTCTCAACCGGCGCCCTGCCTAAACGCAAATAGCACGGGCCTTTATATTCTGCTATTGCTCTTACAGCTTGTTTTGTTTCATTCGCATCTGCAGGGCATACAACAGTCATTCCAGGAACAGTTCTCATCAAACTCAGATCTTCAATACACTGATGAGTTGCTCCGTCCTCTCCGACTGACAAGCCGGCATGTGTCCCCACAATTTTAACGTTTAAACCCGGGTATGCTATTGAATTGCGAATTTGATCATAGCCCCTGCCCGCAGTAAACATTGCAAAAGAATTACAAAAGACCGTTTTCCCCGTTGTTGCTATCCCTGCAGCCATCCCTATCATATTGCTCTCAGCTATACCTGCATTAATAAAGCGTTCCGGATACTTTTTAGCAAAATATACGGACATAGTGCAAATCGACAAATCCGCATCAAAAACAACGATATTTTCATCGGCTCCGATTCTGCAAAGCTCTTCTCCGTATGCTACTCTCGTTGATATGAATTCTCCCATATTTACACCTCCAACCTTGCAATCGCCTCATCCAACTCTTTAAACGCTAGAGCATATTCTTCTGCATTCGGTGTGTGTCCGTGCCATTTTACCTCATTTTCCATGAATGAAACGCCTTTCCCCTTTACAGTTTTTGCTACGATCACTGTCGGCATCAGTTTTGTTTGCGAAGCCTGGTCGACTGCATCAGAAATCTGTGCATAATCATGCCCATCGATGGAAATAACATTCCATTTGAAAGCTCTAAACTTATCCTCGATTGGATACGGAGACATAACTTCCTCGATTGTGCCGTCTATCTGTAGGTTATTGTTATCGACAAACACAGTCAGATTATCAAGCTTGTAATTTCCAGCTGCCATTGCCGCTTCCCATATTTGCCCTTCCTGTATCTCTCCGTCTCCAAGAATAGCAAACACACGATAATCCTTTTTGTATATTTTCCCTGAAAGAGCCATACCAACTGCGGCGGACAAGCCCTGCCCCAGCGATCCGGTGGACATGTCTACTCCGGGAACATATTTCATTTCCACATGTCCGGATAAATTGCTGTCAATTTTTCTAAAAGTAAGCAAATCTTCGAGCGGGAAAAACCCTCTCATGGCTAATACTGCATACATGGCCGGGCTGCAGTGCCCTTTTGAAAGAACAAGCCGATCCCTGTTCTCCATTTTTGGATTTTTCACATCAATGTTCATTTTTTCAAAATATAAAACTGTTAAAATATCTATAACCGAGAATGATCCTCCGACGTGTCCTGAATCTGCAGATTGTATAGCCTTTAAAGCTTCCTTTCTTATTTTAGCTGCAAGCAACGCCAATTCTTTTACTCTTTGTTCTTTCATATAAAAAACTCCCTCTCACACACTTAAAAAATTATGTGTATATTTGTTTCCTTTTTTATTTAGTTCAACCTGTATTTCCCATTAGTTTAAGATGTGAGTAATATACATTTTTATTGTCTGAATCTAAGTAAGAAAACTTCCTACTTAGATTCTTATTATAAGTCTTTATATCTTTATCATAGCCTTTACTACTTCATTTTTATTGTTAATAACGTAATCAAATGCAGTTTGAATATCTTCAAAATCAAATTCATGTGTTACAATACCCGAAACATCAATAATCTTTTGCGAAACAGCCTCAATCGCTTTAGGGTAAATATTTCTATACCGGAATACTGATTCAATTCTGACTTCCTTTGCCATAATCTTTGCAAAATTAAATTCGATAATTTCCTGAGGAGATATGCCAACTAAAATGATTGTGCCTCCACGCTTTACAACATAGGGTGTATAACCTATTGTAACAGTCGAGCCTGCTGTTTCAAATACTTTGTCAATACCTGCACCATTTGTCATCTTATCAATTTCTGCAACTACATCACACTCTGCCCCATTAATGACAGAAGTTGCGCCTAGTTTTAATGCATACTCCAACCGCTTTGGAATAACGTCCACGGCAATAATATTCGTCGCACCATAAGCTTTACATGCAAGAAGAGTTACCAGCCCAATACAACCAGCTCCTAATATGACTACTGAATCTCCCAGGGTAATTTGTCCCTGCATTGCTGCATGTATACCAACAGACAGTGGCTCTATAAGTGCACCTTCTTTAGTTGAAATATTGTCAGGAAGTTTAAATGCCATATTTTCAGGAAACGCAATATAATCCATAAAGCAACCTTGAACAGGAGGTGTCGCTAAAAATCGCACGTACGGGCAAAGATTATATTTCCCGCTTTTGCAGAATTCACATATCCCACAAGTAATGCCCGGTTCCAGAGCAACACGATCGCCAACTTTTAAGCTTTTCACGTCCTTACCCAATCCTACTACAGTGCCTGCACACTCATGACCTAATATAAAATCTCCTTCTACTGCGAAATCTCCACATCTCCCGTCATGGAAATAATGCACGTCTGAACCGCAAATACCTACATACTCAAGTTTTACTAATACTTCATGTTCCTTTGGTACAGGAACTTCAATCTCCCTAATTTCCATCTTGTTTAATCCGACCATATATGCTGCTCGGTTTTTCATAGATTTTGTTTCGCACGACATCCTATGGCATCCTCCCTCTATCATCTTTTTAAATTCTGCTGGACCTCGCTCGTGATAGGCCTATTTTGGTGAAAAAGCTCCCCTTCAAATAACATTTAAGAAGTATGGCCGAGGTTCATAACCCGTAAGCAAAGTACATGATACCATTTACTCTGGGATTTTCTTATGTGTTCACCTGTCTTCATTACCTAATTGCTTAGACCTTACAATCACAAGCTGCAGGTTTCTCCAGTGATGTGGCTTGTTAGAAATGACTTTCTGACAGCACCATGAACCCCGAGCATTACTGGCTATATTTGCACTCCCTGAAATACAGCATCCTATAAATTCTTTTACTTTTTCTCTCCAGATTAGAGACACAATTCCCACATGCCTACCTTCTACATTCTTGTAAGGCAGCTGCATCCTTTTCTCTGCGATTATGGCTGTCTACCTTTTACAGTTGGAATCATCATAAAGCTTCTTCCTGGAGACTTGTGCAAATATATACCAGTAATGCTCGGTCAGTTCAGACCTTACTGTAATTTTGCCTTTAACTTTCTTTTCTGCCGTTTCCCACGCTCATTTTTTAAAGCTTGGAAAACCCACATAGTATCTTTAGTAATAAACTATTTTAATATGGACAGAAAGCAGTTTATTTGATCAAACCTCTTTCTTTATACATCTTAACATACTCATCAACATTATCCTTGGTGATCAACGGAGCCGGTATGTCTTGATGAATCTCAGTTTCCTCACCCGTCAGCAATTGATGCATCGCTTTCATGTTTAGTTGCGCAAGGTCAATGGCGGATTGAAGCGCAGTTGACGTCATCTTCCCTTCTTGGATCAGCAGACATGCTTCAGCCGTGCCGTCAACACCATAGGCTAAAATGTCCTTATACTCGTCTTTCCCGCTGACAACCTCAAGAGCTCCGGCACACATATTATCATTCATGGATATTATGGCATCAATATCGCCAAAGGCTATTACCCAGTCTTCCATTTTTGCCATAGCTTCATCTTTGTTCCAGTTTGCAATATCTTCCGCAAGAATTTTTACATCCGGCCTTTTATCAAAGAACTCTTTCTGCCAAGCTTCTCTTCTTGCTGTACTATGATAATTTCCCGCAGGCCCAAGCAAAACCACAACTTTTGCATTCTGAGGGACTTGTGATACAGCAGCCCTAGCGTTTACAGCACCCTGGTCATAGGGGTTCGCATCTATGGACGAAGCGCCTTTAATACCCTCAACACGGGGATTTGTGGTGATGCATTTGATGCCTGCAGCCACAATTTTTTCAATATAGGGCTTCTGGGCTTCGTTATTGTTTGCCTGGACAATGATTCCATCAAACTTGTTTGCGATAGCATTCTCGATCATGGTATTCTCTTTATCGTCGTTTGCTTCGCCATCGAAAATTTCAAGGCTTATATCATCGTACTTTTCTGCTTCTGCCTTCATCTCATTGGCAAGCCAGGCAGCAAAGGAATCAGCTTGTGCCCTTGCAATATAGGCAACCCTATATTTCTTCTTCTCTGTCGTTTGATCTCCCGTCTGTGTTGTTTTACTTTCCGTCTGTCCGGATGATGCAGCAGCTTGAGTCGATGCGCTTTCACCGCCCTGCTGATTTGAACTGCTTGCACAGCCAGCAAACATTACTGCTACCATAGCAATACAAGCAATCAGTGCAATGACCTTTTTCATTTTTTATCTCCTTCCTTTCTTTTTTTATAATATTGATAATAGTTTTCCATTCTATTGCAGCATGCATTTGCAATAGAATGTATCCTATTTTAGGATCATAATTACTTATAAGGGAAAGTATGTTGCATTTTATTTTTTACTTTCTGTTGCTTCATTTCCTCCTAAAATTACCTTCCTTGTCTTTCTGTTCTTAGCTGAAATATCATAAATAACTGCCAGCGCGATAATAAAACCTTTTGTAATTTGTTGAACATATGAATGTACGCCCGTCAAGTTCATAATATTGTTTAAGAATCCGATAATAAATGCACCTGCTAATGTACCCATTGTCGTTCCGACACCGCCGGAAAAACTTGTACCACCTACGATAGCAGCCGTCAAGCCTTCCATCTCATAGCCTACAGCCCCGTTAGGAAGCCCTGCATTAACACGCGACATAAATAATACACCAGCGATGCCTATCAGAATACCATTTACGAAAAACGCTTTATATTTCGCAAGGCCAACATTTATTCCGGATGCAATAGCCGCTTCTTCATTTCCTCCAATCGCATACAATGACCGCCCAAAACGGGTATGCCTCAACATATACCAAATGATTACCGTAATTACAGCCAGGAAAATAATGGGCGTCGGTATACCTGCGATGGAGCCTTGCCCAAATATTACATAATCTTTAAGTTGTAATATATTTTGACCTTTTGTATATAACAAGGCGGATCCTCGGGCAATCGTCTGCATGGCTAATGTAGCAATGAAAGGTGGAAGTTTGAAATTTGAAACCATCAACGCATTAAGGAGATTACATATCACGCCAACGATAATCGCGAGAAAAAACGCTCCCACAAGAGAACCCGTCTTTTTATAAAAATCAACAGACAAAACACCGGCTAACGCAAGAACAGCTCCGGCCGATAGATCAAGCATTCCACCTATGATCAGCAGCATTTCTCCATAAGCAATGATGGTGCCTACCGCCACCTGTCTTATGATGTTAGTTATGTTGGCCGTGGATAGGAAATTTGGACTTAATATGCTACAAATGATAAACATTAAGAAAAGTAAAATGAACATGGAAAATTTTTCTGAGGTTTTTTTAAGTTCACTAAAGCTTCTTAACATTTTTATACTCTCCCTATTATTAAAATGTTCCAATTGAATACTTCATAATTGTCTCCTGGGAAAAATCTTTCCTCTCTAAATGTCCTGTTATCCTCCCCTTACTCATAACATAGATGCGATCACACATGCCAATTAACTCCGGAAGCTCGGACGATACCATAACAATTCCTTTGCCCGCCTTGACAAGTTCCGTCATCAATTTATATATTTCAAATTTGGCACCAACATCAATTCCTCTTGTAGGCTCGTCTAAAAGCAGTACATCCGAGTCCCGCATCATCCACCTTACAAAAAGAACTTTCTGCTGGTTCCCACCGCTCAGCGCTTGTATAGCAGTTTCCAAAGTAGGCGTCTTTACTCCGATTTTCTTGAAGTAATCCCCTACAATCTTCCGTTCTTTGGCTGAATGGTTAAACCCATTATAAAATACTTTCTCAAGGCTGCAAATGCTTGCGTTTTCCATCACACTTCTAATCGGGATGATCCCATACCTTCTTCTGTCCTCCGACATCATCGCCACTTTGCTTTTTATTGATGTCTCTGGATTTTTTATTTTTACTTCTTTACCTCTTATCTCTATTGTTCCGGAAGAAATGGGATCAAGTCCGAATACCGCCCGCATCACCTCGGTCCTGCCCGAACCCATTAGCCCTGCGAATCCTACGATCTCACCCTCCCTTACTTTAAACGAAATATCTTCAAATATACCCTCACTGCATAGGCCTTTTACTTCCAGCAAGGTTTTGCCTATAGGGACTTCTTCTTTTGGATAAATATCTTCTATCTTGCGTCCAACCATCATGGTGATCACAGCATCCATGTCCAGTTCAGAAGCCGGATACGTTCCGACAACAGCGCCATCACGCAACACAGTAATATCATCTGCGATTTTAAAAACTTCTTCCAGCTTATGGGATATGTAAATGATGCTTGCGCCTTTTGATTTCAACTGAAGGATTTTTTCAAACAAGATTTCAACTTCTCTTTGTGAAATCGCTGATGTGGGTTCATCCATGACTATAATATCTGCATTATTCGAAATTGCTTTAATTATTTCTAACATCTGAATGTCGGAAACTGTCAATGTCTTTAATTTCTGGTCTGGCCTATAAGGCAATTTTTCTCTTTGAAGCAATTTAATGGTTTCCTCACGCACATACTTCCAGTTTACTTTCCCAAACTTGTTTACCGGCAACCGCCCCAGGAACAAATTTTCTTCTACGGACATTTCAGGTACATAGTTTAATTCCTGCGCTATCATCGCAATACCATATTTCTGAGCTTGAATTGGATTACTTATCTTTACCGGTTTTTCATCAATAAATATTGTTCCCTTATCCGGCGTATAAATTCCATTGATAATTTTCATCAGTGTCGATTTGCCGGCTCCATTTTCCCCGCAAAGGGCATGGATAGTTCCCCTTCTCACGGAAAAATCAATGTTTTTTAAAGCTTTAACACCTGGAAAGGATTTTTCGATATTACTTACCCGAAGTTTAATATCGGATTGCATCACATCTAAACTCCTTTAAATAGAATTACTTGATCACATGGCGTAGCCACGATGTATAACCGACCGTATTAATAACAATATAAAGTAAATTTTATAATTCAGAAGTTGAGTTTTTATTGATTAAAACAATTTTATTTAATTTATAAGTTCACACTAATAACTTATTCGACCAATTTTTTCAAATTTTATAAACCATACCAGTTTCTTAAGTTAATTATATAAACTTATGCACGTTTTGTCAATATTTTTTTTATGTTTATTTATATTTTTAGTGCAAGTTGCACAATTCACGGCAAAGTGCCTGCCATTCTGTCACTTCTCACCCCAGAAAAGCTTTTTTCAGAAATTCCAGCGATGTTCTTAATTCCCTGTCCATGGTCTCTACATCTGCATTTCCGCTCAAATCACGCCATACTTTAATATCACGGCCAACTTTTCCACCTTCCAACACGAAAGGTTCCATAACAACAGCCTTCTTATAGTTTATATCCCTAAGGGCCTGTCCTATTTCATTCCATGGCAGATGTCCTTTCCCGGGAACCTTCCTGTTTCCTTCCCCAACATGGAGATGGCCGAGATAATCGCCTGCATATCTTATGGCATCAGCTATATTATCCTCTTCGATATTCATATGGAAAGTATCCAGCAGAATTCTACAATTCTTGCTGCCTACATCTTTACAATATCTAACTGCTTCTTCACTTGTATTTAGTATATTTGTTTCATATCGGTTTACAACTTCCAGACAATAGTCAATACCGAGTGCCTCTGCTGTCTTCATCAATTCCTTTACACTAATAACCCCACGTTCCCATATGGCTTTCTTATCCAAGTCTGAAAAATCGCAAGGCCAGTAAGAATACAGTACCCCAACAAGGGCCCTCGAATCCAGCCTGTCCATTGCCTTCATTATATCAGTCAGATATTTTATACCTGCTTTTCTAACCTCAGGATCTTTCGAAGCAATGTCCTTATCCTTAGCAGGACCTATATTTGAGGTAATATTTATGCCTAAATCTCTCGCCAATGCCTTCAATTCATCAATCTCATTGTTTGACATTTCGAGCAAATGCCCCGCCGATATCTCAAGAACGTCAAAGCCCAATTCTGCAACCTTTTTGGCATAAAACTTATAATCACCTTTCCATTCATGGGTCCAATAAGCAAAAAGAACACCAAATTTCATAGCTACATCATCCTCTCATTATCTCATAAGTTTTGTCTCGCTTTATATCAAATGGTACCCAGTGAAGCCAGTAGAGAATTTTACCAAGCCGTATATCCCCCATCTACCGTAAATACGCTTCCGGTGACATATGACGACGCATCAGATGCAAGATAAACAGCTATACCTCCCAGTTCCTCAGGCTCACCTACTCTTCCCATAGGAGTGAACTGCATCCACCTGTCAACTGTCGGTTTATTCCTTTCATCTTTGATGAACATGGCCGTGAGCTCAGTATTCATGTATCCGGGTGCTATTGTATTTACACGCACATTGTAACCTGCCCATTCAGTAGCAAGGCTCTTAGTCAGCAAGATCACCCCTGCTTTTGACGCATTGTAAGCACACTGGCATTGAGGTGTATTTACTATAAGTCCTGACATTGAAGAAATATTAATTATTGACCCGGATTTTTGTTCAATCATCACTTTACCAACTATCTGAGACACAATAAACACACCGGTCAGGTTAACATTAATGACGTCATTCCAATCTTTCAAGGACATCTCTTCCGCCTTGACATGCCGGACAATACCTGCATCGTTTATTAAGATATCTATTTTCCCAAATTTTTCTAATACCTTTTTGACGCCTGAACTAATTTCATCATAAGATGTGACATCAGCTTTTACAACCATTACCTCTACATTCTTCTTGCGAATTTCTTCTGCAGTTTTTTCTGCTTTTTCTTTATTGATATCAAAAATAACAATATTAGCCCCTGCATCTGCAAGTGCATTAGCCATTGCCTTTCCCAGTCCGGTCGCAGCTCCCGTTACTATCGCACACTTTCCCTTAAGATTAAATTTTTCCATAGTATTCATATTTCATGACCTCCTATATACCCCTATATAAATAAATTTTTACAATATATAAATCAAGCTTTTTACAATAATTAGATTTTATATTTCTTTTAAGTATATAATCTTTTAATCAAGTTACAGCTTCATTTTTGCACATCAACGGCCCCAGGTAATTCCCACCCAAAATTAAGCGCTCTTCCGGCAAGCCCTTCTTTTTACCAAGAATTTCACATATCCTGCAAAATCTTCAGGTCTTATTCCTCTATAACCGCCATATCAGTTTATCTTGCTTAGCCGCAGCCTCTGTCAGAATATAAGACCTCTTCAATTGCTGCCTCGATTACAGAAGGATTAGAGCTGGTTTTTCTATGCCTCGATATTCTCTCCCATAATCATTTTATATACATTTTCTTTGCTGATATCTCCTTCCATAGGCCCAAAAGCCGCTGTATTCAAAGACGCTGCGGCAGTCGCAATTTTAGCACACTCCTTCAACGGCTTGTTTTCCAGCAGACCGCACAGAAATGCAGCATCAAAACAATCCCCCGCACCGGTTGGGTCAACCGGCGTGATATTGTAAACACCCAGACTAAATTGCTCATCTTTTGTATAAACTGTGCAACCCTTTTTGCCCCGTTTTAAAGCAATAATCTCTGTCACACCATTGTTTAATATCTTATTAACAGCTGATTCAACCGTCTTTTCACCGCTGATCAGTAATAGTTCATCTACCCCGGGAAGTAAAACCGAACAGTTTTTCATAACCGGTCCTATAATCTCATTAATATCCCTTCCCTGAAGAAGCTCTTCACGAATATTAGGGTCAAAGGAAACTTTAGCCCCTTTTGCTACAAATTTCTCCATCGTTGTAATGATTTCCCTACAAAAGTCTTCGCTCGCCATCAGCGAACAGCCCATGACATGGAAAAACTTAGTGTTGCATATTTCTGTCACGTCTGGCGATTTAGCCATAGCTGCCGGTGTATTGCCAATATGATAGATAAATTTTCTCGACCCATCATCGAAATATGTAACAAAAGCAACAGCAGTAGATAACCCATCCACGGTAAGCACTCGGCTACAATCCACGCCGTCTCTTTTAAGCCTCTCAATCACGCACCTGCCAAAATCATCGGCACCTACGCCTCCTATGATACCCGCAGAATGTCCCAATCTGGCCACAGTGTCAATAAAAATTGCCGGTGCACCGCTCGGGTAAGGTCCCAAAAATTCTCCTGCTTCATATAGCTGTTTACCAGCCTCAGACCTCATAATCTCAACAAGAATTTCTCCCATTGTCCAAATTTCGCTCAATTTTGACCTCTCCTTAACAATTTTCAGTTATTATAGTTATGCACCATGTAATTTCGTGCTCGAGCACGAAATTAACTAAAAAATTTTTGGCCTATGCTCAGAAATATCTGTTGTGATTCTAGTAACAAATAGATTTTTAAAACTATACAAAATCAATGTTCTCATCAGTTCTGATATCAATGTTTGTTTTGATAAAGTCCTCAGCCGGTACCTTTCCGCTTATTAAGTAATCAAACAATATCCGAAGCGGTAAATATCCCTGTCGATAAGGATCCTGACCAATAGTAAAATCAATAACTTTTTCTTTAATTAGTTCGATAGTGCCCGGTACAAAGTCATGGGAAACTATTTTAATTTTCCCCTGCAACCCTAACATTTTTATAGCTTTACCAAGGCCATCTGCCCCACCGCCTGTCAAATAAATTCCTTTGATATCCGGTACTGTCTCACAAAGAGAGAGTGCATGTTGAAAAGCTACGGCATCCATATCCTGGTTTTCAACTATCTTTATAATCTCAATTTCCGCCTTTTCTTCATTAATTTTATCCACAAAGCCTTGAATGCGTTGCCGATGACACAATAAACTGGCTGAACTTGTGATAATAGCCACTTTCCCCTTGCCATTCAAGAGCTTACACATCAAGCCTCCTGCTACTCTACCTCCGATAATGTGGTCCTGCCCCACAAAACACATCCGTTGTGTACATTTTATATCAGAATTGAAAGTTACGACCGGTATTCCTTTAGCAATAATTTTATTTATATAATCCCTTACTGTATCGTCCTCAATAGGAACCATCGATATTCCGCTAACTCCAGATTTAAGAAGTCTCCTTAAAATCCCTATCTGTTCTTCTGCATCCAAACTTTTCATTGTCTGCATATCTATTTTTACGCCATAATCATAAAGCTCTTGGGATGCTACGGATATGCCTCTCTTTATCTCATTTACGAATGGGTTATGATCTGGTGCTATGATAACTCCCAGTGTTATAGTTTTTTTCAAGTTTACGAGAGTCTTAGCTACGATATTAGGTTTATACCCCAATGCTTCGGCTATCTCTTTTACCCTTTTTCTCGTTTCATCTTTAACACCCGGTTTGTTATTAAGCACCCTATCAACTGTTCCTCTAGATACGTTAGCCATTTCAGCAATTTTTTTAATTGTTACTCTCATTCTACTTTCCCTTATATCTAGATTCGTGCTCGTTCACAGTATCGATTGTACTACTTGCTTAGGAAAAAATCAATAGTTTTTTATATTTTTCTCTTAAATTTTTTAGTCAAGCTTTACAACTCCTTTTTTATTTTTTCTCCTGGCTTTTCTTAGCAGATTGACGTAAAACCCTATTTTTTACCAGTATGCAAAAAACTTTAGAAACTAAAAAATCCGTAAAACATAGTTCTACGGATTTAATTCAGACGTTATCATAATTACTTAGGTTCTACAATAAATGTTGGGGGTGAAAAAGAAATAATTCTTTAACTCTCCAACATTTTTTTATAAAATAAGAGCATAGAGTTGAAATCTCAAGTAAAATGAAGCCTCGACACATCATTTTGAAAGGAGACTCAATCTATGCTCTTACACTAATTGTACAGAAGAATTGCTTGGTATCGCCGTATAACAAACCGACTTGCGGCTTATGTTATCAGGTCTTTGAAAGAGGTAGGCTCAATGAAAAGCGTGTCGGCCCTGGTCAATCTCTCTCAGCCTACAATAGCCAGGATATTTGACCAGGTTGGATATTCAGCTAAAGCCCTGCCAAGAGCCCTGTCATTGGATGAATTCAGGAGAAATAATGGAGCCAAAAAAATATGTTTATCCATTGAAAACAATGCGCCTCCTGCAAACATGCAGTTTGCGGGAGGCGCATCCTAAACATAGTTCATAAGTTGCTTATCTATTTTAATTAATATACTTTCTTCCATTCGGCTATGTTTGAAGAGTCAAATTTAAAGGGATCACCGAGCATGATTTCAGTTCCGTCTCCAACCTGAACAACTTCCCTGTCGCCAAGTCTTCCTGCTTTAAATTTGTCTCCTGCTTTACCGGTGATGGTCCCTTTCACCAGCGCGTCGGCAGCAGAACCTGCCAGGTACCCTAAATCAATTGGGTTCCACAGGTACATCCACTGGCAGACGCCATTCTCAATGTATTCAGCCATTTCGCTGGGCAGCCCGAGACCGGTCAGCTGCACTTTGCCCTTAAGGCCTTTATCGGTAAGGACCTTGCCTGCCGCGGCAATACCGACTGTTGTAGGAGCAATTATGCCTTTGAGATTGGGGAATGACTTGAGAAGGCCTTCTGTCTCGGCAACGCTCTTGTCTCTGAGGTCATCGCCGTAAGCAACCTTTACAAGCTTCACATCCTTATATTTAGGATCTTCCAGCTCTTTTTTCATCCATTCGATCCAGGTGTTCTGGTTGGTTGCCTGGGAGGTAGCGCTTAGAACGGCAATTTCGCCTTTCCCGCCGATCATTTCATAGATGGCCTGTACCTGGACACGGCCGATTCGCTCAGGGTCTGCCTGTTGTATATGCACCATGCGGCTCTGTGGATTTACCGCGGAGTCAAGGGAAAGGACTTTAATTCCCGCATCCATGGCTTTTTTAAGAGCAGGCTGGAGAGCGTCAGGATCATTTGCAGATATAGCGATTGCATCGACCTTTTGGGCCACAAGCTCTTCAATCATTTGAATCTGAGCTTCAGCCGTAGGCTGATCCGGTGCCTTTGATATAAATTCCCCTCCGTTTTCTTCGATAGCAGCCCTGAATCCATCTGCCATCTTCTCCATGAAAGGATTGCCTGCGCTCTTAACTATAAGAGCAAACCTCTTTTTACCCTCCGCTGCTTTAGCCGGTTCCTGGGCCTTTGCAGGCTCCTCTGACTTTGACGGTTGCTCAGCCTGGGCGGGCTCATTTGACGCGCCGCCGCAACCCGCCAGCAGGGAAACGACCAGCACAAGCGAAAGAATTGCTGCTAGTGTCTTCCTCATAACATTTTGCCTCCTTTTAGAACTATTTTTTTATTTATACAACCCAGTCTTTCGACTGTTGTATATTCCAAAATATATATTTTTTTGATTTTTTTTACATCTATTCTGCCACAATTATATACCCTGAGGCCATGTGGCAAGTCTTTAAATCCGCCGCTTGCGACTGGATTGGTTCTTGGGTACGGCAAGCGCCGGCTGGCCTTTCACAATAAATGCCCTCCGCCCCGTCGTGTGCTGCAAGGGCGTTTAAGCCTCCGCTTTATGAAGCTTGCGTCTTTTGCCCATATTTATTTTCAAATTCGGAATCATTACTGCAAATATCAGAAGGAGGCCTATAATGATAAGCAGCGCCTGGGCAGGCACATTCTTGAGGCCAAGGCCATAACGCAGCAGGCCTATAAGAAAAATCGACAGTATGGCCCCGATGATTCTTCCCTTTCCTCCGGCTGTACTGACGCCGCCCAGCACAACCATGGCTATCACATCCAGTTCATAGCCTGTCGCCACATTGGGCCTTGTACTGCCCATTCTTGAAGTAAGGAACAAGGCTGTCAGGCCTGACATAAAACCTGTCAGAGTAAAAACGATTACCTTGATTTTGTCAACCTGTACACCTGAGAATCTGCTTGCCGTAATATTGTTTCCCATTGCGTAAACGCGCCTGCCGAAAGTTGTTTTGTGAAGCAGCAAACCAAATATGACGGCAAAAACGGCAAATACAATAAGGATAAATGGAACGCCTCCAACATATCCCCAGCCGAGGTACTTGTACCACGAAGGGAACTTGCCGGACGCCTGATCTTCAAGTATGATATATGCAATTCCACGGTAAATTATCATCGTAGAGAGAGTGACAATAACCGCCGACAGCTCTTTGAATTTTACTATCAGCAGCCCGTTTATCAAACCGCAGACAGTTCCGACTGCAAGGCATATTATCATCGCCAGCTCCATGGGCACCCCCAGGTTATTATATGAAACAGCCATGATAACCGAGGACAGGGCGACCGTCGAAGCCACCGAAATATCAATATCGCCAAGAATTATCACAAAAACCATAGGCAGAACGATAAAGGCTTTATCAAGGAATGTCATCGTTGCATCGATTAAGCTCCTTAAATTCAGATAATATGGTGATAAAGACGCATTGATGATGTTTACGGCGACGAGTATCAATACCAGTAGCCATTCCCATTGGAAGAAAAAGCTTCTAAGTTTAAACTCTTTTTTAGCAACAATACTTCTCTTTTCCATAGCTTATATATTCCTCCTCATGAGATTATTCCTGTCGACTTTTCTCTTGACAAGAGCGTTTATTATTACGGCTACGAGTATAATGACACCCTGAATTGCCTGTTGCCAGAAAGGCGACACATTAATAAGCGGCAGCGCGTTGTCCAAAATACCCAGCAGAAGAGACCCCAGAATGATTCCTGAAATCTTGCCTGAGCCTCCCGCAATGTTTACTCCTCCGAGAACACAGGCGGCAATGACATCCATCTCATATCCCATCGCAGTGTCGCCTTGAGCCGAAGCGAATTTTGAAACCCATAAAACACCTGCAAGCCCTGCCAGAGCCCCCATAATTGTATAAACCATCCATAGCACCTTGACGGTGTTTATGCCGCTGATTTTAGCTGATTCCGGGTTGCTTCCCACAGCGTAAATCTGCCTGCCTGTCCTGGTATGATTGATAAAGTAATAGAAAACTATGTAGATAACGACGGCTATAAATATCAAAGTATTAATTCCCAGAATTGAACCGGTAGCAATCCCTTTGAAGCTTGGCGACATCTGATGGGCGCTCACCCACTTTCCTCCGCTTATCATAAAAGTAAGTCCCCGGTATACGTTCATCATCCCAAGAGTTGCTATGATTGGAAGAACGCCCCCTCTGGAAATAAGGAAGCCGAGGATAGCACCACAGACCGTACCGATTAATGTGCCAAGCAGCATTGCAAGCAAAGGGTGCAAATCCGGGTTCGCACTGACCGTCAGAGCTGATATCATGCCCGACAAGGCCAGTGTTGCTCCAATTGAAAGGTCAATGCCCCTTGTGACAATAACAAGCATCATACCTACCGTAAGGATGCTGAGAATTGCTGTATTCTTAATCATATCGTTTATATTTTCCAGCGTCATAAAGTTCGGATTGCGCAGCTGCACTAAAACAGAAAGCAAAATAATAAACACCAACAGCCCTAATTCTCTGAACTTGCCGATACTTGTGACTCCTAATTTCTTTTCTAAAGCTATTTCAGACATAAACGTTCCCCTTCTTTTATACTTTATATCGCGCTCCCGCAAGCTTCTGCTCCGGCTTTATTTACCATAGCCGCTTCAAGGATTGCTTCCTGGGTTGCGCTTTCCCTATCAAGGATTGCAGTAATTCTTCCTTCACGCATGACGATGATCCTGTCGCTCATTCCGAGAACCTCGGGCATTTCGGAAGAAACCATAATAATGCCGTAGCCCTGACACGCCAAATCGCTCATTATTTCATGAATGGCGGACTTGGCGCCGACATCAACACCCTTGGTTGGTTCATCAAGAATAATGACTTTCAATTCGGCAGAAAGCAATTTGGCAACGATAACCTTCTGCTGATTGCCCCCGGACAATGAGCTTACAAGGTCAAAAATGCTGTTAGCTTTTACATTTACTTTTTCGGATAGCTCTTTTGCAACTTCTGCCTCTTTATCGTCGTTCAGCCAGCCCTTATCGGATAATTTATCCAGAGCCGATAAAGTAATATTTTTGCTGATTTCCCACTGGAGCACCAAACCCTGTTTCTGCCTGTCCTCAGGCAAATACCCTATTCCAAGCTTCATAGCATCCAGCGGGCTCTTGATTTTTACTTCTTTTCCTTCCAGATATACCTTTCCTTCGTCATAAGGCATGATCCCAAAAATGGCCTGACATACTTCACTCCTGCCGGAGCCCACAAGGCCTGTAAGTCCAAGGATCTCCCCCTTATGAAGGGTAAAGGAAATATCGGCAAAAAATCCGATTTTCCCGAGTCCCTCAACGCGCAAAAGCTCCTCGCCGATTTTCGCTTTTTTCTTGGGGAACAGCTGGGTAATTTCCCGGCCCACCATAGCAACAATAAGTCCTTCCCTTGAAATCTCCTTTACCTCCCACGTTCCTATATACTTCGCATCTCTGAATACCGTAACCCTGTCTGCCAGCCTGTACGTGTCTTCAAACCTGTGAGAAATAAAAATTATTGAAACACCCTTGTCCCGGAGCTGCTCGGTGATTTTGTACAGCTCTTCGCTCTCCCTCTTTGTAAGAGCAGCCGTGGGTTCATCCATTATGATGATTTTGGCGTTTGTAGACAGCGCTTTGGCAATTTCGACAATTTGCTGTTGGGCAACGCTGAGGGCACCCATCTGGGTTCTGGGGTCAAAATTGGCACCCAGCCCTTTTAGCAGTTCTCTTGCCTCAGAATGCATCTGGTCCCATAAAATTCTCTTTGTGCCCTTTTGAACTTTTTCGTGGCCAATAAAGATGTTCTCCGTAACGCTTAAATCAGGGTAACAGGTGACATGCTGGTAAATAGCGGCTATCCCCAGCTTCTGGGCGTCTTTCGGATTTTTTATGTCGACTTTTTGGCCATTTAAATAAATTTCGCCCTCATCCTGGGGATGCACTCCGGTGATGATTTTAATAAATGTAGATTTTCCAGCGCCGTTTTCACCCATCAAAGCATGTATCTCTCCACGCTTCAATTGAAAATGGACATTGTCCAGGGCTTTTACACCCGGAAATACTTTTGTGATACCTTTGAGTTCGAGAATATACTCAGCCATAAATCTACTCCTGTGCCTGCCTTTTTTAACTATTAAACGCCAACGAACACTTTAGAGTGTTGTGGGCAAATAACCTTTCGTCTGATTATTTTCTTTTATGTTTTTTTATGTTCTTTTTATATATATTCGTTAAGTAATACAAAAATCCTTCTTTTTTGGAAAAAAATTTTATAATACTGTTATAAATAAATCTTACACTTTCGTCAAAACAGCTTATAATCATGAATGTTCGGTGCTGAAAAAGTAATTCCAGAAGTGCTGATCATCATATACAAGAGGTTAATTATGTAAAATATTTCAATAAATACTATGAAAGTTCAAAAAATAATAGCTACAACTGTTTTCTTTTATGTTTTTTTGTGTGTTTTTATGTGTTTCCATAACATAGCCCTTTAAAGCCCCATGGCATGCTTAACAGACAGAGTCCTCACCCCCCGACGCAAAATACAGGATCTTTTCCTGGGAAGCCTCTTCTTTATTAAATATTTTACGTATTTCTCCGTTAAACATTACGACAATTCTGTCACACATCCCCATAATCTCCGGCAAATCGGAGGAAATCATTATGACTGATGCACCTGACAACACCAATTCATTAATAATATTATATATGTCCACTTTCGAGCCAATGTCAATTCCGGCAGTAGGTTCATCAATAATAAGGACTTTTGCATTGGCGAACAGCCATTTGGCAAAAATAACCTTTTTCTGTTGACCCCCGCTTAAATTATTGACGATTTCCCTTTCTCCGGCAGTAATTTCAAGCCTTTCTATCAGGTCTTTCGAGGATCTGTATTCAATAGTCTTATCTATGAAGCCCATTTTTGAAATCCTCTTCAAATTGGTAAGAGTTATATTTTCGCTTATCGATGCATTGGATATGAGCCCTTCCCCTGTAGCAATTCCGGTTACATAACATAGACCGTTCATTTTTGCTATATGGGGTGTCATGGTTTTGAAGACCTTTCCGTTTATATGTATCTGCCCCTCATAGGGACCGTTGATGCCGAAAAGGACTTTTGCAAGAGTATGCCTGCCCGACCCGCTTAATCCGGTTATTCCGAGAATCTCACCTTTTCTCAGGCTAAAACTGATGTTCCTTATGCGGCCTTCAAATCCCAAGCTTTCCACCCGCAGCAGTTCCTTGCCGGTTTTTACTTTAAGCTTGGGATACCTGTCTTCCAGTTCCTTGCCTGCCATGGCCTTGATAATTGTATTGATGTCCACTTGATCCACGCTGCAGGTCTGCACCACCTCTCCATCCCTCAGCACCGTGACCAGGTCGGCTATCCTTTTTATTTCTTCGATCCTATGGGATATATAAATAATTGTGACTCCCAATTTCTTGATGTCCTTGATGGCTTTAAAGAGCAGCTCAGTTTCGTGTTCCGTAAGAGCGGCGGTAGGCTCATCCATTATAATTATACTGGCATTTTGGGACAGGGCCTTGATGATTTCAACGAATTTCTGCTGTCCTATGCTAAGCGCATTTACAGGCAGCCGCGGGTTTACTTCAAGTCCGAAATAATCCAGGTATTTGCGCGTTTCCCTATAAAGCTTGTCCCAATCGATAGCTCTGACCCATTTCAATTTCCTTAAAGGTTCTCTTCCAATAAATATATTCTCAGCGATATTGAGGTCAGGGAAAAGCCTTATCTCCTGATAAATCATAGATATGCCCAGCTGTTGGGCCTGCTTTGGATTGTTTATGAAAACCCTCCTGCCGTCTATATAAATTTCACCTGAATCCGGTGTGAATAATCCGGCGAGAATTTTCATCAGCGTAGATTTTCCCGCCCCGTTCTCTCCTACCAGCGCATGGACCTGCCCTTTATCGGCGCGAAAGTCTACGTTGTTTAACACAATGTTATCGCTAAAGGATTTTGTGATTTTCTTCATCTCTAAAAAACTGCACAACCCGCTTCCCTCATTTCATAAAAAGTGTTGGCTTTAAAGCCTCGCCCCGCAACCAAAACTATTCTGATTGCCAGCAAGTTGTTAAATTTAAAGGGTGGCCTTTATACAGGAGGCCTATTCGAACTCAAAGCCCGTATACAGCTTTATCGAATGTTCAAAAAAGTATTTCTTATATTCAGACGGTATCTGCTTGTTTGTTATTACTTTCTTTGCCATCGTCAAATCTCCGAGCTTTGCGAATGCGGTGCAGTTAAACTTGGAATAGTCGGCAACCATTATGATCTCGCTGGATATTTTTTTTATCCCCTGTATCACCATTACTTCTTCATAACTGTCCACAGTATATCCGGAATCAAAATTGACGCCTTTTACGCCGATGAACGCTTTATTAATGTAAATCCCGTTCAGCGCCTGAAGTGCGAAGCCGCCTACAAGGGTCGAAGTAGAATGAATAAGGTCCCCTCCGGTGACTATCACTTTTATGCTTGCCCTGTCCCTGAGTTCGTAGCCTATGATCAGGTCGTTTGTGACAACGGTTATCCTTTTATCCTTGATGTTCCGGGCTATTTCAAAGCACGTGCTGCCCGGGCTTAGATAAATCGCTTCACCATTTTCTATCATCTGAGATGCAATTTTTCCTATCATTCTTTTTTCTTCGGTTGAGCTGCCCTCATGATCGTATATCAACGGCTTTTGGACAAAGTCCTCATTCAGGACTGCTCCTCCGTATGTCTTGATTAGAAAGCCCTCCTGCTCCAACTTGTCCAAATCCCTGCGGATAGTGGCCTCCGTTACGGAAAAAAGTTCGCTTAGTTCGAATACATCAACCCGTTTTTCTCTAAACAGTATTTCTTTAATCTTATTTAATCTTTCAATGGCAAACATTTCAAAACCCCTTGCAGGTTAAAAAATATATAGTAATCGAAAAGGATAACAAATAATTTATAAAAAATTATATCACAGTTTTGTTCTTTTGCGCATTCTTATGTTTATACCTTTAAATGAGGGCTCAAAAAAAATTAAGACTTTGGAAAAATGCATCCTTTTATAAAGCTATTTCGCATAAAATGCATCTACATTTTCTTTCGTCACAATAGTTACCCCTGTGTCCACAAAAGGCGGCAAAGGGCTGATGCCTTTTTCTTTCCAGCCTTCCACCGGATTGATCAGATTGTGCTTGATATGATACAGAAAATTCATTGATTGATATCCCATTATATAAGTGCCCTGGGCTATTGAAGCAGAAATCACCCCTGCCTTGATAGCATCGAGGGTTCCTTTATCCGTATCAAAGCTTACAATCTTCACCTGGCCCACTTTGTCAGCCTCTTTTACGGCTGTTGCGGCGCCCACGCCGCTGATGGCATCTGTGCAGAAAACACCTTTTATATCAGGATTTGCCTGAAGCATGCCTGCAAGAACCCTGGCGGCTTCTGTCTGGTCATGCTTGCCGTTGCCCACCTGGACAAGCTTCAAATTGCTATACTCCGATTCCAGCGCTTTTTTGAAGCCCGCGACCCTTTGTTCGTGGTTCAGCTGGGCAGGAAGGGTAATTATCACGACCTGGCCTCCGCTGGGGCCTATCTGCTCAGCCAGGGCTTTTGCTGCAACAGAACCTGCATATTCATTGCCTGTAGCAAGGAAGGAATATCTCCCGCTTTTCGGAGAATCGGCATCAAAGGTTACCACCGGTATGCCTTTGTCCATGGCTTTTTTAATAGGAGCCTCGAAAGCGTCGGGATTCATGCATGATACGGCGATGCCCGCAGGCTTTTTTGCTATGACCTGCTCAAGGGCTGTTACTTCCTGGTTAACATCATATTGAGTGCTGCCTGTATAAACTGTTTTTACGCCGTACAATTTCCCTGCATCTTCAAAGCCTCTATAACAGTCTTTCCAATATTCCATACCCGAAAGAAAGGTCACCATATAATATTCTTCGCTGCTGTCACCCATCAGCGGACTCTTCGGCAGTCCCGCCGCCGTATTATTCCCTCCTGTATTGCTGCAGCCTGCCAGGACCACAGCTGCTAACGCCAGCGCCCCGATTAAAGCTATAATAATCTTTGCCCTTTTGTACATCATTTGCATTTCCTCCTGAAAGATTTATCCTTTTTATGCTTTCGCCTTAAGTTTTTGAACTCTATTCTGATGGCTCACATAATCAAGTGTAACCGCAGTGATGAGGATGACACCGTTCACAAGCTCCTGCCAGTAGACAGGGACATTTAAGAGTATAAGGCCGTTATTGATAAGGTTGAGGAGGATGATGCCGAGGACCGCTCCGGATATCGTTCCTTCGCCTCCGCTAAAGCTTGCGCCGCCGATCACCGCTGCCGAAATGCTTCTCATATCTGCCCCCACGCCTGCCGTAGGAGTGGCAACGGTAAACCTGGCCATGCTCAGGATGCCTGCCATGCTTGTCAATGTAGCCACCAATAAATAAACGCCTATTTTAATTTTTGAGGTATTGATGCCTGACAGGATGGCAGCCTTTTCGTTGCTTCCGGTATAAAATACCTTTCTTAAAGACTCGGACCTGCGCATCAAAAAATCGCCCACAACCGCTATAATAATAAATACTACCACAATAAAGGGCAAGCCCAGGACCTTACCCTGGCCTATGAAGGCAAAGGATTCGGGAACGCCAAAAAGCGATATGGGAGACCCTTGGGTCAGGACATAGGATGCGCCTCTGGCCATTCCTGAGACCGCCAGGGTGGTGATAAAGGGGTTAAGGCCCACCCTGCCTATAAAAAAGCCGTTCACCAGGCCGCACAGCATGCCGATGGCCAGAGCCACAGCACATGCAAGCCAGATGTTCATCCCCCCTAAGTATAAAGCTCCTGCGGCCACTCCGGTAAGCGCCATTACAGAGCCCACCGACAGGTCAAGGCCTCCCGACACCAGAGCGATGGTCATGCCTACTGTGATCATACCGTCTGCTGCAAGGCCTATGGCTGTTGACATCAGATTGTCCTTTGTAAGAAAATGGGGCGACAGCACGGTCAGCATCAAACTTACCGTGATTATTATCAGAATTACCGTTATTTCCCTCAGCGAAGCGATGGTTCTCCATATATGATTTGATTTTACACTCTTGTATGCTCTTTTTGCCGCATCTCCCAAAATCATTTTTAAGGTCCTCTCCTCATATTTTATTGGGGCTCAGTTTTATTGAGGCTTAGTAGCTACATTCCAGACCCAGCAGTCAAAATTTGGCATGTCCCTGACGATAAGCTGTCTTCTCATGCTGATTCTTTTAAATTCTTCACCACACTCTGCATTTCGGCTGCCGGCAGCAGAACAGTGACCGGCTTTATATTCCTATATTACCTTATATGTTAAAGTATACCATAAAATTCTAATAAGAGATATTATAATTTGTGATGAGTTTTGTATCAAGAAGGATTAGGACCCAAAAGACGGATGTGTTTTCGAAAAAAAGGAGCCGCTCTTTTACAGCTCCTTTAGAATCTATATTAAAATTACCGGAGCGGAATCCGGCCGTATGCTCCTTGCACATCATTTACGCGCTTCTGGATTTTGTGAAGACATCAAAGGCCACCGCAAATAACAGCACCAGCCCTTTTATCGCCTGCTGCCAGTCAATGCCCAGGCCGATTATGGACATACCGTTATTCATAACACCCATTACAAGGCCGCCGATAATAGCACCTACGACGGTACCTATTCCTCCGCTGGCCGATGCGCCACCTATAAAACAGGCGGCAATCGCATCCAGCTCAAATCCGTTGCCGGCTTTTGGCGTGGCAGCATTCAATCTGGCGGCAAAAACAAGCCCTGAAAGTGCAGACAGCACTCCCATGTTCACATAAACCCAAAATATTACGCTCTTTGTTTTTACCCCTGACAATTTCGCCGCCTTTTCGTTTCCGCCCAGAGCATAAATATGCCGTCCTGCCACTGTTTTGCTGGTTATGAACGTGTATATGACAATCAATGCAAACAACAGTATTAAAACATTCGGAATACCTTTATACGTGGCAAGCACGAAGGTGAACAGGTTGATTACCGCCACGATCCCAGCCATTTTTGCAATTAAAAATGCCATGGGTATAACATCGAAGTTGTATTTCTTTTGGGTATTCCTCTTTTTTAACTCGAATATTATGTAAATTACAGAAAAAATGATCCCGATGACGGCAGTCGCGATGTGGAAAGTCTTTCCGCCAAAGAAATCAGGGATGAAACCTGAGCTTATTTTCTGAAACGCTTCCGGAAAAGGCGCTATAGACATACCTTTCAGGGCAACCATCGTTAAACCCCTGAACACAAGCATACCGGCAAGGGTGACGATAAATGCGGGGATATTCACATAGGCAATCCAAAACCCCTGCCAGGCTCCCACAAAAGCACCTATTAAAAGTGAAACTAGAATGGCTGTACCAACGGGAACTTTGTAGTTCACCATCAATATGGCGGAAACAGCCCCCACAAAAGCAGCTACCGAACCTACTGACAAGTCAATGTGACCCGCAACGATAACCAATAACATGCCTATGGCCAACACCAGAATATAACTGTTCTGCAATATCAGGTTGGTGATATTTAAAGGCTTTAACAAAATACCGCCGGTTATGACCTGGAAAAACAGCATAATTGATATCAGCGCTATCACCATACCGTACTGCCTGATATTGCTCTTAAACATAGTTTTTAAAGTCTCCATCACTTATGCCCCCTTTTTATGACCAACAACATATTTCATGATTTTTTCCTGGGAAGCTTGCTCTCTGCTTAATTCCCCGGTGATCTTTCCTTCGCTCATAACGTAGATACGGTCACACATTCCGAGTATCTCAGGAAGCTCTGAGGAAATGAGCAGTATTCCCTTGCCCTCCATAGCCAATTGGTTAATGATTGTGTAAATTTCATATTTTGCACCTACGTCTATGCCGCGGGTAGGTTCATCCAGAATTAATACATCCGGCTGCGCAAATATCCATTTGCTCAAAACAACTTTTTGCTGATTCCCGCCGCTTAAATTAACTGTTTTCTGCAAAATGCTCGACGACTTGATATTCAGCTTTTTGCGGTATTTTTCAGCCTCCAGCACTTCCTGGTTTTCATTTACTACAAATTTATTTGATATCTTTTTTAAATTAGCCAGCGTTATATTTCTTTTAATGTCATCTATCAAAATCAGTCCGTAATTTTTTCTGTCCTCCGTAACATAGGCCACTCCGTTCTCAATCGCCCTGCTTACAGTAGTCAGATGGACTTCTTTGCCGTCTTTATATATATGGCCGCTTATTTTTCTTCCGTAGGTCCTGCCAAAAATGCTCATCGCCAATTCCGTCCTGCCTGCGCCCATCAAACCGGCAATACCCACAATCTCTCCTTTTCTGATATAAAAGCTGACATTATCGATGACTTTGCGGTCATCGTGGAGGGGATGATATACATTCCAGTTCTTTACCTCAAATATGATATCTCCTATATTGGGCTCCCTTTTAGGGAAGCGGTGCAACAGGTCTCTTCCCACCATGCCTTTGATGATCCTGTCTTCGGTTATATTATCCTTTTCTACGCTCAGCGTTTCGATTGTGGCCCCGTCGCGCAGGATTGTGATGGAATCCGCCACTTTGGATACTTCGTTTAATTTATGTGAAATAAGGATGGACGATATCCCCTGCTTTTTGAATTCCAGCAATAAGTTTAAGAGATTCTCGCTGTCATCATCGTTCAGCGCTGCGGTAGGTTCATCCAAAATCAATAATTGAACCTTCTTCGACAGTGCTTTGGCGATTTCAACCAATTGCTGCTTACCAACGCCGATATTGGTGACAAGTGTATTCGGCGATTCATTCAGTCCTACTTTCTTAAGCAATTCTCTGGTATGTGTAATTGTATCATTCCAATCAATAATGCCCTTTTTTGCCCGTTCATTTCCCAGGAATATATTCTCGGCAATTGACAAATAGGGAATCAAGGCCAATTCCTGATGTATGATAACTATCCCCAGGCTTTCGCTCTGCTTGATATCCTTGAACTCACATACTTTGCCTCTAAATATGATATCTCCCGTATATGTTCCGTATGGATATACGCCGCTCAGGACTTTCATCAAAGTCGATTTACCGGCACCGTTCTCTCCGACCAGCGCATGAATCTCGCCTTCTCTCACCTTGAAATTTACGTTGTCAAGGGCTTTGACCCCCGGAAAGGTCTTTGTGATATTCCTCATTTCCAGAATTATGTTCGACATCCTATCTCCAACCCCCCTTACGATGTAGTAAAAATCTAGTGATGGCCATATGGCCACCACTAGATTTTTTTATGTAAGCTGTCGCAAAATTATTTATGCTCCAGGCAGTTTAAAACTATTTAAGCTGGTCTTCGGTATAGTAGCCACTGCCTATCAATACCTCTTTATAGTTTGACTTGTCAACCGAAACCGGCTCCAGGAGGTAGGAAGGAACTACTTTAACGCCGTTGTCGTATGTCTTGGTGTCGTTAACCGGCGCTTCCTTGCCGTTCAACACGGCGTCCACCATGGCAACAGCCTTCTTGGCCAGCTCTCTTGTATCTTTAAATACCGTCTGGGTCTGTTCACCGGCTATAATCGATTTAACTGAAGGCAGTTCAGCGTCCTGACCGGTTATAACAGGCATAGGCTGGCTTGGAGTTCCATATCCGACGCCTTTTAATGAAGATATGACTCCGATGCTTATGCCGTCATAGGGCGACAATACAGCATGTATCTTTTCGGTAGTGTAGTAAGCGCTCAACAGGTTATCCATCCTTGCCTGAGCGGTAGCACCGTCCCATCTTAACGTGGAAACTTTATCCATGCCCATTTGTCCGCTTCTTACGACTAATTTCCCTGAATCAATATAGGGTTGCAAAACCGACATGGCTCCGTCATAGAAGAAGTAAGCATTGTTATCATCAGGCGAGCCGCCGAACAATTCGATATTGAAGGGCCCTTTGCCCTCTTTTAGACCTAACGCTGTTTCAATGTAAGAACCCTGCAGGACGCCTACCTTGAAATTGTCAAAGGTTGCGTAGTAGTCTACATGAGGAGTCTTCTTGATCAAGCGGTCATAAGCTATGACAGGTATTTTGGCATCGCTGGCTTTTTGCAGGACATCTGTGAGAGATTCACCGTCTATTGATGCGATTACTAAAGCATCAACACCCTTAGTAATCATGTTTTCAATCTGGGCTATCTGATTTTCCACAACATCTTCGGCATACTGCAAATCTGTCTTGTAGCCTAATTTTTCAAATTCCTTAACCATGTTGTTGCCGTCGTCAATCCATCTTTGGGATGACTTTGTAGGCATTGCAATACCTATTGTCTTTGCCCCACCCTTAGTTTCAGCCGCCTGCTCGCTTTTTTCTTCACCTGACGGTTCACTTGCCGCTCCACCTGCCAGCTCAGTCTTCGTGCCACAGGCTGCCGCTGAAAGCGCTAAAGCGAGTACAAGCATTAATACCAGCAATTTTTTCATCTTACCTTCCCCTTTCTTCTATTTTATGATTAATTACGTTTATGTTCAAATTCTATCATATTCGAAACTTAATGACAATACTTTTGCTGAAATTTCTTTTCGTTTTATGATCATATTTTGTGCAAGTTATATAAAAAGCCGCAAAACCTCTTTTTTCTGGTTTGCGTGTTTTAACGTTTACGTTCGATTCCTGAACATATATGTTCGATTTCAAACTTTATTTTTATAGGCAGATTGCTATATCAAGCCCAATCATGTATAATAAAATTGGGTGACCAATCTGCGCTCATAACGGGAGGATTTCATGTTTGCGCCTGAACGGATAAGGATCATTAAAGGTATACTTTTAGATAAAAAGCATATAAATGTTTCGGATTTGAGCTCAATATTGAACGTATCCGAAGTCACAGTCAGACGTGATCTCGAAAAACTGGAAAAGGAGAATTTCCTTATCAGGACCCACGGTGGCGCTATTTTAAATGATCAAAGCTTATTTGACGAGGATGAATGTGACAATGTCGAGGATGACCCTTATCATGAGCAAAGAGTCGAAATCGCTGAAATTGCCTCCCACATGATTCAGGACAATGACGTCATCCTTTTAAGCCCCGGGCTTACAAACCTTTGTATCGCTAAAAAAGTACTGAATAAAAGAAATGTGACTGTTCTGACAAATTACCTGAAAATTGCTTCAGAGCTTGCCGCCAACGCAAGCATCAAGGTCATCCTTCCCGGAGGAGACCTTGACCCTGCGTCTATGATTCTTACAGGGAAATTGACAGAAGAAAATATAAGGAGCTTTTTCGTTTCAAAAGCTTTTATTGAAGTAGAAGGCGTCAGCATGGAAAGGGGATATACGGTACAGAGTATTGACAGGGCTTCTGTCATCCGGGAAATGGTTAACATTACGCGCGAGCGCATCATTGTATGCCCGTACAAATGCTTTGACAACATCGCCTTTTCTCAAATTGGCCCTTTGACCATGGCAAATAAAGTTATTACAAACCCTTCGGTGCCCGACCAATACAAAAACTACTTTTTCGAAAACAACGTACAGCTTTTTACTGCTTTTAATTCTTATGAAGGTGGTCTATAAATGGTAGAGCCTGTATTAAAATTAGAGAATATAAATAAAAAAGTTTCAGACTTTTTCGCTTTAAAGGATATATCCCTTGACCTGTATAAGGGTGAAGTCCATGTGCTTATCGGCGAAAACGGTTCGGGCAAAACCTCCCTTATGAATGTTATTGTCGGGGCATATACTAAGGACAGCGGGAGGATTCTTATCGACGGGAAGCCGGTAAACATCAGCTCTCCGACAGATGCCAAAAAGCTGGGAATCACGATGATTCACCATGATTCCCTCCTCTTTGAGCATTTTACAGTGGCAGAAAACATTTATATAGATAACAAACCTTACCTGAATAAAAGCTTAAAGCTCATCAACTGGGGCAAGATGCACTCTGACTGCCAGCAGCTGTTTAACAGGCTTGGATTTTCCCTCAACAGCAAAGACATAGTCAAAAACCTCAGCCTGGCGCAAAAGCAGCTCGTTGAGATTGCCAGGGCGTATATATCCAAGGCCAGGATCATCATTATGGACGAACCGACATCATCCCTGGCCGATTCCGAGTCCCTCCTCCTGTTCAGCATCATAAAAGAGTTGAAAAAGGCCGGCGTGTCCATACTCTACATCTCCCACAGGCTGGAGGAAATCAAGCAAATCGGGGACCGGATTACCGTTATCAGGGATGGGGAAATCATAGGCACCCAGGATATCAGGAACATGAATGTAAACAACATCATCCATATGATGACAGGTATGGAGCTGAAGGAACGTTACCCCAAGCTTAGCGTCAAGCTTGGCAAGGAAGTGTTAAGGGTTGAAAACCTCAATTCGGGGGATACTCTGAAATCAATAAGCTTTTCGCTGAGGAGAAGGGAAATATTAGGAGTTACAGGTCTTGTCGGATCAGGCAGGACAAAAATTGCAAAATGCATTTTCGGCCTTGATAAAATCGATTCCGGTGAAATATTTTTAGAAAACTCCAAAATTGATATAAAATCTCCGTCAGATGCGATTCGCGCAGGCATAGGTTATGTGACGGAGGACAGGAAAACCGAGGGCCTGTTCATGTATCTCAATATTCCTGAAAATATTACAGCTGCAAACACCTCCAAGATTTCCAACCACTTTTTGATCGACAAAGGAGAAAAAGTAAATATAGCCGGCGCCTATGTGGATAGGCTCAGAATAAAAATCGGGACAATAAGAGACAAGGCTGCCTATTTAAGCAGCGGAAACCAGCAAAAGGTAGTGCTTGCAAGGTGGATTATGTCGCGCGCAAAAATTTTTATCCTTGATGAACCTACGAGGGGTATTGACATTCCCTCCAAGGTGGATGTGTACAATATTATGAATGAAATGGTGGCCAAGGGAGCTTCAATTATATTGATATCCTCGGATGTAGACGAGATCATCGGAATGTGCGACCGCATCATGATACTCTATGACGGCCGGATAGCAGCCGTCATCCCCAGAAGCGAGGCCACCCAGGAAAAGATATTGTTTTATGCTACCGGTGGGAAAGCATAAATAGGCCTTTTAAAAAATACTCATCTCCTCCTTTTTAAAAGTTTAATAATCGTCTTTGAGTAATTTTTCAACAGTATTTACATCATTACTAACCGTCAGCGGCTTCACTGCCGGCCCTTCGACTATTTTTCCTTCATAGGAAAACCTTGAACCGTGGCAAGGGCAATCCCAGGTCTTTTCAGCGGAATTCCAGTTTAATTCGCAGCCCATGTGGGTGCAGGTGGTGTTGACCACATGAAGGGTACCCTGTTCATCCTTATAAGCCCCGGCCCTTTTTCCGTCTGCTTTTATGACTTTCCCTTCCCCGGGCTTAATGTCCACGTCTTCCGGCGGCAGGGATAGCTTTCCGTCTAAAAGCTGTTCCGCAACATTGAAGTTTTCCACGATAAAGTTTTTGGCAGAGGCTATGATGGTTTTGCGTGACGGATTATAGACATCCTGCCATGGGCTTTTGCCCTTAACGATCAGGTCTTTAATAATTACAGCGGAAGCCATGCTGTTTGTCATGCCCCACTTTCCGAAACCGGTAGCTATATACATATTGGGGGTATCGGAAGTAAAGTTCCCCACATAAGGCAATCCATCCATGGTCATACAATCCTGGGTGGACCATCGGAAGGGTATGTCTTCTACTGTAAAGATGCTGTTTGCAAAATCTATCAATGTCTCGTAGTGCTTGGTTGTGTCCTTACCCTGCCCGGTTTTGTGATGGTCGCCGCCCACCAGTATAAGCTCACCGCTTTCGGAATCCTGATATCGGAGTGAACGCGCCGGCTCCTCAGCGCTTATATACATCCCCCCCGGATATTTTTCCTTCGCTTTAACGGCGACAACATAGGACCTTTCGGAAAAAATCCTTGTAAAATACAGGCCGGGTTTGTTGTAAAAAGGATAATGAGAGGCGATAACAACTTTTTCCGCAGTCACTTTTTTCCCCCGGTCAGTCTTAATTATATACCTGCTGCTTTCCTCAATATCCACGGCTCTGCTGTTTTCAAATATGGGGACGCCGTCATCATAAATGTTTTTAGCCAAAGCGAGCAGGTATTTGCGTGGGTGAAATTGAGCCTGGTTGTCAAAACGCACTGCCGCTTTAACGGATATGGGAAAAGGTATGGTCTCTGTAAAGAAAGCCTCAATGCCTAAACTTGATGCCGCCTTAACTTCATCGCTTATCTTTTGAATGTATTCCTCCTGCTGTGTATATACAAAGGCGGATTGGGGAACATAATCACATTCGATATTATTATCATCAGCTACCCTTTTTATCTCCTTGATGGCGAATTCGTTGGCATCGGCATACTGTCTCGCCAACTCTTCTCCCATTTGGGTTTTAATTTTACTATAAATAAGGTTGTGCTGGGACGTGATTTTTGCCGTTGTATGCCCCGTAGTGCCCTGGGCGATGCGGTCGGCTTCAAGGACTGCTACCTTCAGGCCTTCTTTTTTTAGAAAGTAGGCACATGATATTCCTGTTATGCCCCCGCCGATTATCAATACCTCCACGTTCATGTCCTCATTTAAAGCCGGATAATCTGTGGTAGGTGTGGAGGCTATCCAATAGGATTGAGGCGGAGCTTTAAAATTCTTTTGCTCTTCTGTATTCAACGCTATCCCTCCAGCTATACACATTATTTTCTGCGAATTTATTTTTTGCTTTTACAACATAAAATATCCGACCCTTTAAGAAAATTATGAAGGAACGCTCATTTCTGAAAGGATTGGCTAAAACAATTTGAAGTGCTGATAATTAAACGCCTTGAATATAACAGAGGGGTTAATAAAGAAGAATGCCCCGAAAGGATTATTGCCGGGAAACCTTATCGTTGAAATCAAGGTTTCCTGGCAATAGGCAGCGGTAAGGAAGGCGGTGCAGCCCGCCTTAAATCCATTTAACACCTTTCTGCACCATATTTCTGACCTTAGTTTCAACCTGCTCCAAAACCTCAAGCATCCGCTTCGACAATTTCTCCGCTTCAAGATAAAAGGTATGCGCATCTTTTTGATCTCCGCTCTTTACGGCATTTATCGCCTTGTCTCCCATGCTGTGAAATTCGCTGTGGATCGCATCTATACTTTTCCATTTCTCTGCAATTTCAGCGTTGTCTATATCTATCGCGTCATAGAAGTGGCCAAAAGCGCACTTTTTTGAGTTTGTCTGCAGGGGATACAGCCGCATTTCATCCACAATCCTCTTGAGGCCGTTAAGCCACTTAATATGCGCATCTTTGGCCTTTTTTATAATCTCGATAAAATCTTCGCCGGTGGTCGCATGGGTGCCACCTTTCAATCTTTCCATCATACCCTTTACGACTGAAGACAGCTCATTATCTATTTCTGATATTTTCCCTGCAATTTCCACACTCTTGACAGCATCATTATGTATGTCCTGGGTCATGATGCTCAGTTTCTCAGCATCGTTGCTTGAAGCCTCCATTGCCTGGTTAATTTCATCAGCCGCAGCACGTATTCTCTCCATAGATTTGCTGACTTCCGCCACATCTTTAATAGTCCTCTGGAGCATATCCACGCTTCTTACCGTAGTCTCGTTCACCATTTCTATCTTTTCGCTCATCTGCCCTGTAGAAGAAAGTGTTCTTTCAAGACTTTCTTTACCTTCACGGGCAGCACTTTGTATCCGGCCGACGAACTGCCGCATGCCGTCAAGATTTTGCTTTGTATTGTCTGCAAGCTTCCGTATCTCCTGGGCCACAACGGCAAAACCCCGGCCGCTCTCTCCGGCCCTGGCAGCTTCTATGGCAGCATTTAGAGCCAAAAGGTTTGTCTGCTCAGCTATTACCTGGACGCTGTCCACAATTTTGCCAACTTCTCCGGCAAGTTCAATCAACTGCTGAATTTTTTCGCTCATTATATTTATGTCCTTTACAACGTTCTCTTTTAGCAGCTGGACCTCCTTTAAAAGCACCACGCTTTCATCGTTTTTTTGTGCCAGAACTTCAGAATCTTTGGATAATTTCCCCAGAGTCTGTGAAGTAGCACCGATTGACTCATATACTTGATTCATGGTCGCTGTGGTCTCTTCAACGACAGCCAGGTTTGACTGGCTCAGAGTTGCAATTTCACCGGCAAAATCTGTCAACTGATATGATATATGGGACATTTCAACATCGTAGCTGCTTATAGAACTTACTATATCAAGCAGTTTTCTGGCTGCATTCGACATTTCTCCTTCATTGTCGAGAAGCTTTTGGAAATTCTCCAAAACTTTGGCATGCAGCGGATATTTTACCTCCGGCTTTTGTACAGGCCTGCCCTGCATAGAGTCTTCCACGTACTTGACAATACAGGCCGCCTCATTGCAAGAGCCTTTGCTGTGACGCTTAAACACAAATACCACCTCATCTATTTCTGCAATATAGTTTACCAGCATCACTTAACCCCAATTACCTTACTTAATTATATACCACACTATTTTATAACCACAAGTTAATATATTATTAATTTCGCTAATTCAACTCATAAACTGACTTGCAGGAAACAAAAAGCGACAGGCAACCACACGCACGCTATGCGACAAAAACAAAAGCCCATCTTTCATGGCGAACTCCTTAGGTTCCGTTTTAAGATGGGCATGGGCATGTGTATATGAATTTCGGCAGCTCTGTATTCATCACTGCAAACGAGACTTGTTTGAGGCACAAAGAGAGCCGCCCCTATTACTTTTTCTGCGTATCCCGCCAATGCTTAAACTCTCTGCGGGCTTCGGATATGGTTACAGCAGTCTCATCCAGCTCAAAACCGTCTTTCTCCCTTAAAATCTCCATTAAATGCCCTATCCTCGGCAGCCTCAAATTAACACTGCGCAAAATTTCTTTTTGAGAAAATACTTCTTTGGGAGTACCCTCCAGCATAATCCTGCCCTGATCCATAACATAAACATAGTCACAGTAAAGCGGCACAATGTCGATATCATGGGTTGAAAAAACCACAGACAACCCTAATTCCTTTTGTATCTCCCTTATCAATTTCATAATTTCACTAACTCCTATGGGATCAAGCCCTGCAGTCGGCTCATCAAGCATCAGCACCTCCGGTTCCATGACCAATACCCCTGCAATAGCCACTCGCTTTTTTTGTCCAAAGCTGAGGCAGTGAGTAGGCTTGTCTTTAAGGTGAGATATGCCTGTCCTTTCCATTGCGGCCTTTACCCTTCTGCGTACTTCCTCCTCAGGAAGTTTCATGTTCACCGCTCCAAAGGATATGTCCTGGTATACGCTTGCTGAAAATAATTGGTTGTCGGGGTCTTGAAAAACAATCCCCACCGATTTCCTCAGGTCTTTAAGACCTTTTCGGGAGTAGTCCAGGGGAAGCCCCTTAAATAAAACCTCACCGGCCGTCGGCTTGAATATGCCGTTAAGAGAAAGAAATAACGTCGATTTCCCGGCGCCGTTGCCCCCCAGAAAGGCTGTTGTCTTACCGCGCTTTATTTCAACTGTCACTCCCTTTAAAGCATGGGTCCCGTCATTGTATCTGTAATGAAGGTCTCTTGCCTCCAGTATATTCCCGCTCACCAAAGTGCCCCTCCCTTAATCTGTCTCAAAATTACGGCAAACAAAACCAACAAGGCGTTGACTGTTATAGCCAGGACATATCCTGTCCGGTGGCTTACATAGGTTTCCTCAAGCACATTGAATTCTCCCTCATAGCCTCTCGACTCAAGAGCAGTATACAGCTCATCCGAGCGTCTATAGGCCCTGATAAACAGCACCGAAACCAGAGAGCCAAGAGAGCGGTATCCTGTAGTAAGGCTTGAATAGCCTAATCTGCAGTTTTGAGCGTTATAAATGGTGTCTGCCGTATCAATCAAAACAAATATAAACCGGTATACAAGCCCCATAAGTTCCACTAAAAGCTTGGGCAGCCCCAGCCTTCGAAGCGCTGCCAACAAGTCCATTACCGGTGTGCTGAGGGACAAGAAGTATAAGCAGGAAACCGCACCCAGCGCTTTCAGAAACAAAGAGAGGGCCTCACTCAACCCTGTATAGGAAAAACCGATCCAGGCACCTCCAACAGCGATAGAAGCCAGGAAACCCTCCGGCCTTTGGGACATCTTCACCGCAACAGTAAGAACACCGATAAATAAAAAAGACATGGGCACCAGCATCAATTTTATGAAAAAGCGGAGAGGGGTACCGCCTTTTAAAACAGTCATACCCCCCATAATAAAAATCACAGCAACAGATATTATCAGATCATCCGCCCAAAGGCACACCCCCAGCGTCAGCAAAGCAAAGACAACTTTCTGCATGGGGTCAACAGCTTTAAGCTTCGACCTGTATGCGTATTTATCTATCGAAATCATGTTCCCTGTTCATCCTCTTTCTTTTTACGCCCTCTCAAATAACCCAGACCGTACCCTATTACAGCGGCACCAATGGCTGCCTGCAATGCAAAGAGCGCACTCTCTATTTCACTGCTTTTGGGCTCAAAGACAGGCGAGAACCAGGGTTCGTAATCAGCTTTTATTTCTGCAATGGCTTCCTCCGCTTTGCCGTCTGCGCCCTCAAACTCAGCATCTCTGGCAACATACAATGGTATAACCGCTAAAACTACGACGACAAATACCAACAGCAGATTCACAAAAAGCCTATTCTTTTTTGCCCCGTTTAATGCTCCGGTTTCCATGGCTAGCCCTCCTTTTGAAGTAAATTCAAACCCTTCAGTTCATCTTTGCCATAGGCGGCAATAGCATTAAATATTAGCACCGTAAGTATGCCTTCACTGATTGCCAATGGGATTTGCGTCAAGGCGAATATGCCCATAAACTTTCCAAGAGATGCGCCAAAGCCGCCGACCTCTGCCGGGAAAGCAATGGCAAGCTGCACCGACGTAACAACATAAGTCATAAGATCACCCAGCGCCGCAGCAAGAAACACTCCCAGCCATTGGGGCCCCTTTGCTTTTTTTACCAGCCTGTAGGTTGCAAACGCCACCAGCGGCCCGGCAACCGCCATTGAAAAGGCATTGGCGCCCAGCGTTGTCAATCCGCCGTGGGCTAAAAGCACAGCCTGGAATAAAAGCACTATCAGCCCGAGAACTGACATGGCCGTAGGCCCGAAAAGAATGGCTCCAAGTCCTACACCCGTCGGATGTGAACAGCTTCCGGTAACAGAAGGAATCTTCAATGCAGAAAGCACAAAAGCAAAGGCTCCTGCCATTGCAAGGATTATTTTCAAACGCGGATTTTCTCCGACGGTTTTATTAATCGAAGACAGTCCCATGACTATAAAAGGAATACACAATACTCCCCAGGAAGCTGCCCATACAGGTGGCAGAAAACCTTCCATTATATGCATTGCAAAAGCTTGCGCTGGCATAACCGTAAGCATTAGCACAAGGCCGGCAGTCAGTTGTAACTTTTTTGACAAACCAAATCACTCCTTATAACACATTTTTCAACAACATCAAAAAAACCTCTCAACTAACAAGTCAAGAGGTTATAGAAAACAGGCGCGCATATCTCATTTTCATGAAATTTCCCCCCTATCACTCGTAGAGTTGTGGAAACGCAAAACAGGCAGGTCTTCTGGCTCAAGTCTCATCATCCCTGCAGCCTTCCCATCCGTCACCTACACCCGGAAGCGTGCCGGCACGCATCAAGATGCAACCTGGACAGTGGCATACAGCAGGGACTCCTCTTACACAGCGGCGGGACCGCGCGGGATTCTCACCCGTCTTCCCTTTTCACCGATTCACAGCCCCGTTGTTCAGGACATAATCGGCACCTGTTTTAGATTATTCAGTTTTAAGTTAATTATATCTTATAACATCTGGTTTGTCATGGAAAATTTTCATTTTATTATAACTTTTTTATTTTTTCACCATCACGTCAAAAACAGATACCCTTGCTGCAAAACTCCTATCTCAAAAAGTCAACTGCCACCTGCATCTAAGCCTCATCACTGAAATTGCTTATTACCCATGACTACCCGCCGAGCGGAAGCAAGATAGTGAGAAAGCCGTTAACTGCAGCAATCCGGATAGCAGCCCCTTAGTCCCTTTGTAATGCCTTAATTTTCGAAATGCTTTAAGATTGTTTTTATTTAAATAATGTATAATAATAAATAATATCGATTTGAAGGAGAAAAGATTGAAGTGAAAAGCACCCTTAAAGAATTCTGCCTGTCCTTAAATATAGAATATGTCGGCATAGCCCCTCCGGGGCCTTATTATGAACTGGAGGAAAGGTGGAAGAAAAGAATAAGCCAGGGATATTACACCGGCTTTGAAGAAAAGGATTTTGCAAGAAGGATAGACCCGAGATTGACATTGGAAGACGCCAGGTCCATAATTGTCTGCCTGTTTCCATACTTTATCGGCCATAACGAGCAGGCAAACCTGTCCAAATCAAGCTTCTCTTTGGACTATCACTTAATAGTGAAAGAAAAGCTGGAGCAAATTGGAGATTTCCTAAAAAGCAACATCAGCAATTTCCGCTACAAGGCCTTTGTAGACAACGGGCCTTTGGTGGACAGGTACCTGGCTTATCTGGCCGGTTTAGGCTTCTTCGGTGTGAACGCCCACATCATTACAGACAAGTATGGCTCCTATGTTTTTATCGGTTATATTATAAACAACTATCCCTTTGAATTTGACCGGCCTTTGGACAGGACCTGTGTAAAATGCGGGCTATGCGTTAAAAAATGCCCGGGCCACGCCATTCTGGGGGATTTTGATATAAATCCTTTGCTATGCCGCTCTTATATCACCCAGAAAAAGGGATCCCTGTCCCGGCAGGAGACAGACATCCTTAAAAAGCACCGGCTCGTCTTTGGATGCGACATCTGCCAGGATGTATGCCCACACAACAGAGGAATTTCATACACCGCCATAGATGAGTTTAAAAAGGACATTAAATATAAAATTGATTACAAAGAGCTTACGGAAATTTCCAACAAGGAATTCTTAAGAAGGTATAAAGACAGGGCTTTCAGTTGGAGAGGTAAAAGCATGCTGGTTAGAAACTTTGAGCTCATATACGGCAACAGCCCTGCAACTTAACCTTCAATCCCCCTTGCGAGCCGGCACAGCAAGTCACCTTATTTAAAGCCTGCAAAATCTTATCTTAAAAGCTGTTAAAATACTTTAAAAAGTTCTTTTTTAGCTCCGCAGACAGGGCATATGTCAGGGACCTTTCCGGCTTCCGTATAGCCGCATACCGGGCAGACATGCACCGGCCCCAGCTCCATATCCTTTCCCTGCCTTGCCTGCTCCTGAGCTTCTCTGAAAAGTAAAGCATGGATTTTCTCCGCTTCCAGCGCAAAATGAAAGGCCCTTTCCGCCCCTTTCTCCCCTTGAAAACGGGCTGTTTCAAGATAAACCGGATACATCTGGTTAACCTCATGAAGCTCGCCGTCGATGGCTCCTTGCAGATTGTCCACCGTTTTGCCTGCGCCAAATACGGCACCGGCCGTAACAGACGCCCCACCGCTGCGCTCTCCCAACTCCCGGAAGTGGTTATCGGCGTGGGCCCGTTCCGCATAAGCTATAGCGTTAAACAGTCTTTTGATATTCGGGAAGCCTTCCCTCTCCGCCATGTCACCCCATATCAGGTATCGCATGTGGGCCATGCTTTCCCCGCCGTAAGCCGAGCGAAGAAAATCCGCGGTCATATCATTTTTCACAGCCATAAAGCAACCTCCTTACGCTTTCCTCCATTACTGCACTTTAATGCAGACCTTTTTATTAGATTTATACAAAAAAACAAGCAGAAATCGGTTTTTATGCCTAACTCCGCCTTACTCCTCAGAGTCGGGCAATCGCAGCTGCCACACCTGCCTTCAAAATTTTATTTTATATTAGTATGCTGACATTCAGGCATTATATATACTGTTTATCGCCATTTTTAAAAAATAAATAATTTATTCAAAAAGAACGGTATTCTCCCAAAATAGGACTTAAAGAGAAATACATTAATTTTTGTCGTTTAGGAAATAATGTTTTAAGGTATATATATTTCAATTAATACATCAAGGAGGATTTCCGATGAAGGCTAAGGTTTTACTGTTATCATTTGCTTTAATAATTTCTTTACTGGTGGGCTGTGCACAGCAACCTTCCCAGTCTCAGACGCCGAATCAGACGACACCGCCGGAAACGACGCCGGACGTGCAAACATCAGCTTCAATAGTAGCCGACAATGCCGCTTTCGAAAAAGCTATCAGCAACACCGGCACATGGATAATATGCCTAACAAAAGATTTAACTTTCGATAAAGACCTGGTGCTGGATGGTGAATTTAAAAACGGCAAGAAAGATGATGAAGGCAAGGATATTATACAGCGAAAGATAGCCCTTTATACTCAGGATGAAGATCGCACTGTGACCGCCAGGTTCACATTAACGGCGCCAAAATTGACTATAAACAGTCCGAATGCCAGGATCCAGAGCGGGACTTTCAAAGGCGATTTGTATGTTTCGGCAAAAAATTTTGAACTAGTGGATGCTACAGTTGACGGAAATGTATATTTTACCACTGAGGAAGCCCAATCCACATTCAAGATGGATGAAAAAAGCAAAATAACAGGCAAGCAAGAGCTAAAGAAGTAAAAGCCTACAGAAAACGCGGCATAAAGCAGTGAGTGCACCGTCGGCAAATCTATCGAAAGCATATAAAAAAGCTTTAAAAATGGTGGCTGCTGGTATGAAAAAACCCTGTACGGCATTTATACAGCCGTTTGCAGGGTTTTTACAATTCTGATTTGCGTAAAGCAGGTGTGTCTCTCATAGATATGAGCATATTTTTAGGTCAGGAGGTTACTATGGAAAAGAAGAAGTGGGATTTGGCAGCTTTAGCGTCAATTCCGCTCATAATGACCTTTGGCGGATCGATGATTATACCTGTACTCCCAACTATAGAAAAAAAGCTTAATATCACAAGCTTTCAATCCAGTATAATAATAACCATTCACTCTGCCGTAGCTATATTTTTAATTCCTGTAGCAGGTTTTCTGTCAGACCGCCTGGGAAGAAAGAAAGTCATCATACCAAGCCTTATAATCACTGCTGTAGGATCTGCTGTTTCCGGCTGGGCAGCCTGGAGGCAGTCCTACTGGCTGCTTCTCACAGGAAGGCTTATACAGGGCGTAGGTTCCTCCGGCGCCTTTCCGGTGGTCATTCCTACGGTAGGAGATTTGTTCAAGAGTGAAAAAGATATAAGCAAAGGCCTTGGGATCATTGAAACATCCAATACCTTTGGGAAAGTATTAAGTCCCATCCTAGGATCTGCTCTGGCCCTTTGGATATGGTTCAGCCCTTTGCTGGCCATTTCTGTCTTTTCTCTCATATCCATATTATTGGTAGCACTTCTTGTCAAGGCGCCAAAGGATAAAAAGGAAAAGTCCGGCAGGGAAACTTTCAAACAGTTCTGCTTCAAAGTAAAGGATATTTTAAAGCAAAATAAGGGGTGGGTCTTTGGAATATTTATAGTAGGGTTTATATGCACCTTCGCCTTATTCGGTTTCCTCTTCTATTTTTCGTCGGCTCTGGAAGACAGGCACAATATAAAGGGGCTCAAGAAGGGCCTTTTCCTTGCCGTACCGTTGCTTTTATTATGCATGGCATCCTTCACGACCGGAAAAATAATAGGCAGGAACAAGAAGCTCATGAAATGGATGATACTCGCAGGCAATGTCGTTGCCGCAGCAGCATTAGCCCTATTAGGACTATCGGAGCAATCGGAGCAACTCGTGATATTGGCGGCTCTTTTATCAGCTGCAGGGATCGGATTGGGTATAGCTCTTCCAAGCCTTGATTCGCTCATCACCGAAGGCATAAAAAAAGCATACCGCGGCACCGTAACCTGTTTATACAGCAGTATGCGCCTCCTGGGGGTAGCCTTTGGTCCGCCTGCCACAGCCGTGCTCATGAAGTCAAATAGCAGGATTATGTTTTTTGCCCTGGCAGGCGCCAGCGCCCTCGCCGCTGTCTTCTCGCAATTCCTTATAAAACCGAAAAAATCCGCGGCGTAATAAAAGGGGGATTGTAGGTGTGTGACTTGTAAATTCTTATATATTATATATTATATATTAAGGGTAATAAAAATAAAAGGCAGTCACACACCTAAAACAGCCGGCGTTATGGTGCCAATTTGCCGCTTTATAGGCGCTGCCTATTATTTTTATTCAAAGCATGGATGTTACACGGTCACGGCTGATTAATATCCGCCAGGACACTATCGTAAACACCCTTTACACACCTGTTTCCAACCCAATTTTTGCATAAACCGCATGACATATCCTCATGGGCGGTATTAAATTTAGCGTCCTTATGGCTGTCCGCATTGAAATGCCTGCAGGATTGTGCTACTACCGTAAGCTGGTCGTCACCGGCATAATCCATCATGTGAAATACCTCCCGAGCCGTTATACAGGTTATTATCTGTAATACGCGAGGTGATTATGCACTATTCCAGTTTGATCAAATTCGCATATGAGGCCATAAGCCTCTTCATACCTGCAGTTTCAAAGTGGATTTCAAGCTTGAAATCGCCTTTTTCCTCCTCTACCGAAGTTATGGTGCCCACTCCGAACTTCTTATGCTTCACCACATCACCCACATTAAAGTTCATGTCGGATACAGGCTTTTTCATCTCATTAAGGCTAAAGGCTTTTGTTTCCGTAAATAAATTGAGGACGCCGTTGTCAAGGTTTTCCGGCGATGTGGAAAAAGCGGCCGGCCTGCTTAAGCTTTTTCCATGCTCGTCAATTAATTCTTCTGGTATCTCCTTAAGGAATCTGGAGGCTCTGTTGTAGGTAGTGTTTCCAAACAGTGTCCTGTAAAAAGTATTTGTCATATAAAGCTTTTCCTTCGCCCTGGTCATCCCTACATAGCACAGCCTTCTCTCTTCTTCAAGGCCGCTTTCCTCGGATATGGAACGGTAACCCGGGAATATCCCTTCTTCCATCCCCACCATGAACACAACCGGGAACTCAAGGCCCTTTGCGCTGTGCAGCGTCATCAAAACAACGCTGTCATTGCCCTCCTCAAGATTGTCCACATCCGATACCAGGGATGTATGGGCAAGGAAAGCCTCAAGGCCCTCTTCCAAGCCGGCCTCTTCAGCCAGCTCTTCGTTTTGCCTCTCAAACTCCAGGGCAACCGATATCAGTTCCTTTATATTCTCCATTCTTGTCTCCGCCTCCACAGTATTCTCCTGTTGCAGCTCCTGCAGTATTCCCGAACGCTCAATAATTTCCTCAATCAGCTCCGACACTCTCATATTCCCCTTTAAAGCCCTAAACCTGGATACAAGGTCCACAAAGCTGCTGAGCCTTGAAGCCACCCTCTGCAGCTCCGGAATCTCCGAAGCGGACGAAATTACGCTGAATATGCTGCAACCCCTCCGGCGCGCAACGTTTTCTGCGGCTTCCACCGTAGCATTGCCTATGCCCCTCTTGGGAACATTTATAATCCTTTTCAAGGCTATGTCATCCGAAGGATTCTGTATAACCCTTAAATAGGCTATAACATCCTTGATTTCCTTGCGGTCGTAGAACCTTAAACCGCCAAAGATCCTATAAGGTATTCCTTCCCTTACAAAGGCCTCCTCAAGAACGCGGGACTGGGCGTTTATCCTGTAGAGAACGGCGAAGTCTTTATAATTCTTGCTTTCATAAGCGCACAGCCTCTTTATCTCATCGACCACAAATGCCGCTTCGTCATGTTCATTATTGCCGCTATAAACCTGTATATTGCAGCCTTGGGGGTTGTTGGTCCACAGGCTTTTGCTTTTTCTACCCAAGTTGTTTTTAATAACACTGTTGGCAGCATCAAGTATGGTCTGGGTAGACCGGTAGTTCTGTTCCAGCTTGATAACCTTGCAGTCTTTGAACTCTTTTTCAAAGTCAAGAATATTCCTTATATTGGCCCCCCTCCAGCCATAGATGGAGTTGTGTACTACAACCCCGCCGCAGATATACTGCCTCATATGAGGAACAGACAGGTCATATACCTTCCCCTTATATTCCTCAATCTCGACACTTTCTATTATGTCTTCCACAATTTTCCCATCGTAGAGCACAGCTATGCTCATCGTCGGTTTCATATGAGAAAAGGGCATGTAGTAATAGCTGTCCCCTTCGGTCAGCTTCGCTTTTTTCAATATTTCCAATTTTTCATCAACACAGGATATTTTATTGGCATAAATATCAGCATCATCGTACTCCTTCCTTTCGGTCTCCAGCCTCCGTGCACTTCCGGTGTCCTTTTCGGCTGTGAAACCCGCAGGACCCGCCCTGTGTATTAATGCATCTCCTGATGTGTTCAAGCAAATCCTGTGGCTGTGCCAGCCGGCATCTGCCCCCGTCTTCTCGCCGCCAAAGGCGGTTATGCATATCATTTGCCCTGGGGCCTGACCCCTGATGACAGCATTGCATACATGATGGGGATATTCCTCATATATCAGGAGGTCCTCCATCAGCCTCCGGGCAGCCGCCTCAGTGTCTATTTCGCTGAATATCATATCTATGTAAGGCTGAGTGAGAGCGGTATTCCCTCCGTCACCGTAAAATGCCATTGTCGGTATGCCATATTTAAAGGAATACAGCTGTTCATAAAAATCCGCTTCCTTTTTGTCTTTAGTGGCATGCAAAATCCACATCTTGTCGCCCTGTTCCTGGTTCAGCTTTATAAACAGCCCATCCACTGCTTCACCTTTTCCGCTTCCTACGCCCTTTGTTTGACCGATGCGGTATCCCATCCGTTTTTTGTACATCAGGTACACATAGTGTACCCCTCGCTGAACATTGATTCTGGCAAACCCGATGTGATTAGGCGTAGCTTTTACGACTCTGCCGGATTTCGTTACAATTTTTACGACAGGCCCCTCATACTTTTTCTCAATCTTCTTCTCCACCTTGCCATTTATAACTTCTCCATGGCCTGCGGCGCACAGGACCTGGCATCCTTCTTCCACATCCTCTACCGGAATAAGTCCTGAAGGAGTATAAACCGGCATGCCCTCAACTACGCACTGGTCGTCGTCGCCAACTACGCATAAGTTCCTGTTCATCTGGGCAAGGAGGCTGATAAGCGAGTACTGGGCCGTATTTGTGTCCTGGTACTCATCCACAAGTATATACCTGAACTTCCTCTGGTAATACTCCAGTACGGTTGGGTTGTTCAAAAACAGCTTGATGGTGTGCATTATAATATCGTCAAAATCAAGAGCATTATTTTGCTTGAGCTTTTTCTGATAAAGCTCGTATATCTTCGCGATCTTGCTCATCCTGAAATCCGACGCATACATCTTGCTATAAGTGTCCGGCTCTATAAGTTCATCCTTGGCCCTGCCGATCAAGTCAAGCACCGTTCTGGGCGGGTAGTTCTTCTCACTCAGATTCAGCTCTTTCAAACAATCTTTAACGACCGTCTGCTGATCTGACGAATCAAAAATCACAAAATTCCTGTCAAAACCTATCTTTTCTATATCTCGCCTGAGAATCCTCACGCACATCGAATGAAAGGTACTGACCCATATGCTTTCGGATAAATTTCCGAGAAGCTTTTCTATTCGTTCTTTCATCTCCCTGGCTGCTTTATTTGTAAAGGTGATGGCAAGAATGCTGCCCGGATATACATTTTTCTCCTTGATAAGGTATGCAATCCTGTGGGTCAATACCCTGGTCTTGCCGCTTCCTGCACCCGCAAGTATTAGCAAGGGGCCGTCGGTATGCAATACGGCTTCCCTTTGCTCTTTATTTAAACCCTCTAGTAAATCCATAGCTTCCTCCCCTGGCTGGTCAAATCAAAATGCCGTGTTTTGTCACGGCTTATCGATTATAGATTAACTTCTGTACCCATATCCGGCACTTCCAAATAAATTTTACTACAGATTACCTCTTTTATCCACTTCAATTTTCAATACATATGTTCAAATTCCCCGTATCTAAGCAAAATGCCATAACGCTAAGGTTATGGCATTGCAGCGCAACCATATTAAGGTAGCCTTCCGCTTTGGAACACTATACTTCCGGTTCTATCAGCCCGTAATTTCCGTCTTTCCTCCTGTAAACAACGTTTACCTCCTTTGTATCGGCGTTTGTAAATACAAAAAACTCATGCCCAAGCAGGTTCATCTGCAGGATTGCTTCTTCCACAGCCATAGGCTTAATCGCAAACCTCTTGGAACGTACAACCTTAAATTCCTCTTCTTCCTCTATTCCATCATTCTGGGCTACATTGAGCCCTTCGGTTTTAAAAGCGTTTTCGTGCAGCCTTTTCGCCAGCCTTGTCTTGTTTTTCCTTATTTGCCTTTCAAGTATATCAGCTGCCTTGTCAATAGAAGCATACATATCGTCGTTTGACACTTCTGCCCTAAATACTATCCCATTATAAATGATCGTCACTTCCACAATCTGTCTATTTTTCTCGACGCTCATTGTTACATGAGCTTCAGTATCAGGATTAAAAAACTTATCCAGTTTCCCTAGTTTTTTAGATACTCTATCCTTTAATGCATCAGTTACTTCAAAATTTTTCCCGCTCACAATAAATTTCATTGCAACAGCAGCCCCTTTCATACAATATTTAAAAACCTTGAGTATTAAAGCATGATGGTTGGACAACTATTTTATTCAATGTTTTATATTATTACCCATCCGCAGCACTTTCAAACAGAATAATTAACTATATTAGTATTATTCTACATTTAACAAATAAATCCTTCCTTAGAACTTTTTTTGCTTTTTTATTTTCCGTATCCACATTTCACCCACAAAACACCTGTTTTGTGGGTATAAAACCTGTGGATAATGTTGATAAATCTGTGAATAACTTATTTGGGCTTGTTTCAACTGTGGATAAGGCTGTTATTTTTTATGGCCTGCTGATGTTATTATGTTTACCGCAAAACAACCAAACTTTTTCACTTATTTAACAGCTTGTCGGCTATGCTGAGGAGGAATATTCAAAATTTTCTGCATATTTAAAATCTCCTGTAATTTGATGTTTTGCGGTTATGCATATTTAACTGCTGTTAACGCCCGAAAAATACTTGTCGGGAAAAAGGTCCTTGACAGGCCGGCTGAAGCGTTTTACAGGTAACGGCCGTTCCTCGGGGCTGATATCCTATTTGCTGCCCTTAATTGATTGAATATATTTGTTATACAACTCTTTCAATTCTTTCTTCTCTTTTTCGGTTATCCTGGACTTTATAAGCTTTTTGGCCCTCGACATTTCCGAGGCGGTTATCCCTCCCTCCGCCATGGCCCTAAGCATGGCGATGTCCTTTGGCGTCAGTTTTGAGAGCACTATATTCACAGCCTTCGCCTTATCTGCTATCGTCACTTTTCTCTCCATTTCCTTTATCTGAACATATGTATATTGAGGCGCCCCTTCCGCACTAGGAGCACTTCCATTTTTCACATATGAAGGAGACTTGGATGTACTGTCGGCGGCTGAAGCCGGATTTTGGGGAAAACTCTGCCCAGCCTCTCCGTCAACGGTATTTTCAGAAAAGCCGGGCTTGGAGCCGGCAGCCGAAAATTTTTCTGAAACCGCCAGGGGCTTTCCATCCTTTGGCTCATGAGGCGCCGCGGCTTCATCTTCTTGCGGCGGAAGGGCGCTGTCATCCCATTCAATGGCGTCCAATTGGGATGCGATTATAAAATCAAAAGCCTTTTCAATGAAAAAATAGCCTCCTGCTGCCAGAAAAGCTATTATTCCACAGATTAAAAAGATCATTTTTTTTCTCACTGGAACATCCTCCCGGAATTTTTATATATGGCCTTCTATGACGGAACAGCCGGCAAACCGCCGCATTTACAGTTGAAGCTGCGGGCGCGCTATATATGGCCATGGCAGGGTCAAAGCCCTTTTTTGGAGCCTGTAAGCAAAGGAAGGCTCCTTCACCGCAGTCCCGCTTGTCATGCCTTATTGAGGCAAAATCTGGATAATGCTTTCCCATAAAAAAAGAAAAACCGCCTGTAGCCAGGGTACAGGCGGTTTTAGTCAGAGGGTGCGCTATTGTATTTTTACGGTATATACGGTATCTTCGCCGCGCTTTTTAAATTTCACCGTAAGGCCGGCAAGATCGCCGAGGGTGACAGTCTCCCAGGTATCATTTGCAGGGGTCGCGTTTATGATAGCGGTCCTTATCTGGTCATAATTCTTTGCCGTTACCGCTATGTAGTCTGAACCGTTGAGGCTGACATATGAAGGTAGCTCTCCGACAAGAGATATAAATAAACCCACTATCTCAATGTCGTCTTTGAGCCTCTCATCTTCCTTGCCGCTTTTTATCGTTGCAATCACGGTGTTGCCGTTTATTTTTATATCCACATAATCATTGTCCAGGCTCACATTGGAATTTCCGTTCAGGTTAAGCCTAAGGGTGACATTCTTGCTCTGGTAGCCTGATTTACTCAACCTGCCTTTTATCTCAACATAAGACCCGAAAGTATTTCTTAAAGTATCCATCCTCACATCCTTATTGTTCGGATCTCCCAGCAGCTCTCCAATGCCTATCTTGTTGCCCGATAATGTGAAAGACTTGTTGTTTACACCCAGGCTGATAGTAGGTGAGGATATGCCGGTGATTTCCAAAGTCACCCCCGAAGGGTCGGTTGTTATGGTTATCCCTGAAATCCTGTCGCTGTCGCCAAGGGTTTTAAGGTCCAGCGTGGCTGTCGAGGCTTTTCCCGGTTGAACAGACACATCATTGTCCGTCCCCACTACATCTATGGTAATCCTGGACACGCTTATTTCCTCGGTGGAGCCGCCTCCGCCGCCTCCACCGCCTCCACCGCCGCCTCCGCCACCGGAGGTATCAGCAGCGTCGGTTTTAGTCTTCCCGCCGACGGTGGCCGTAACACCCGAGGCTATAGTAGTATTTGCCGGTTCTTGTTGTATAGTAACGCCATTTACATTAATTTGGGCATTGGTGATGGCACCGCTTCCCGTTACAGTTGCGGCTGCGTTTGCAGTTAAATTTTCGACCTTCGCCTGTCCGCCGATATTAATTTTTGCTCCGGCCGCAGTTTTTGCAATATTCAGCTTGCCGATGGAACCGTCTTTAACCTCGATGCTCACCGACGGCGCTTCAAGGGTTATCTCTTCAAAATCCCCATCCAGCCATACGGTTTCTCCGGGTTTGATTTCAATTATCTCAACATCTTCAAACCCGTCCCCTGTGACGCCATCCTCCTCAAGTATCACTCCGGACCCTGCCACAACCAGGGGTATATCAGTGGAACCTTTTGCGACTATTCTAATTTTGCCGTTTTGTTTTATGACTATCAGAGCTTCACCGACGGATGTATTATTCAAAATGATGCTGTTTTCACCGCCGCCGCGTACGATAATCCTTCCGGCTACAGTCACGCCGTCAAGGCTTACCTCGCCTTCTCCTATGCCTTGGGTCAGGTATAGGTCTCCGGATATGGTCATGTCTTTAAGCACAACACCCTCCGTGTTTACAAGCAGGTTTCCTTCAACGGTGCCCGAGTATGTGCCCGGCGCATTTTTAAAATCATCCACAATATTATCGAGCAATTTAACTGTCTCTGCTCTTGTCAGGTTGTCTAAGGGGGCAAACTTGTTTCCGGGCTTGCCGCTGACATATTTTCTTTCAAGTAAAGCGCTGACCGCATCTTTGCTCCAGGATGCGATTGAATCCCCATCGGCAAAGCTGCTGTACGCCCTGGGATTTTTAACTTCGAGGTCAAAAGCCCTTGCTAATATGACTGCAGCCTCCTGCCTGCTGATGCTCGCATAAGGATTGAATTTACCTGTGCCGTCGCCTTTTACTATTCCCGCCGCATAAGCCTTTAGGACCGGCCCGGCGAACCAGGCGTCGGCAGGTACATCGGTAAATCCCTGGTCAGCGGATTCAACAAATCCGAATATTCTTCCCACAATGGTGACAAATTCAGCTCTCGTGATGGGGTTGTCGGGCCTGAAGCTCCCATCGCTGTAACCCAATATTACCCCTCGTGCCACCCACTTATCTACAACGTCAGATGCCCAATGACCTGCGGTATCGGACGGCTGCGCCTTTGCTGCAACTGCTGTTGAGAACAGACAGGTTAACACAATCACTAAGATTAACATTTTTTGCAGCTTTCTTGACATTCCAACTCCTCCTATCTTAATTTTTAATTATTATTTAGCAGTTTTATATATGTTCCTGCCATGACCTTGATATTGTAAATATTCCGTACATCGTTCACAGCGGTATCAATCAGCCTATGGCAGTCAATCTTGCCTTCCATTATATTTTCAATTGTTGTTTTGCATTCCTGAAGGGATGAAAAAACCAGCCCATTCTTTCCGTGAATAATCGGGTCTGAGGTCCCAGGGGTGTTGTTTGTCATGCAAAGGTTGCCGCAATACATGGCTTCCAGCAGGGATAAAGCGAGCCCTTCCCAAAGGGAGCAGAGTATGAAAATATCCGACTGCATTAAAAGCTTAATACACTCGTCATGCCCAAGCCAGCCTGTTACGATGATGTTGGGAGCGGTTAGCTCATTTCTTAGCTCACCGTCTCCGATCCACGTAAAACTCAGGTTTGGAAATGCCAGTGCAAGTTGGTTAAAAAAGTAGGGGTTTTTTGGATATGCTATCCTTCCAACGGTGCATATTTTGGGGCATTTAAAATTTCGGGGCCTCATATCCCGCTTGATGCTTTCCAAATCTATGCCGTTTCTTATGAGCAGCGCCTTTCTCGAAAGCTTCAGCGAATACTTATACTCATCATTTCCGCAGGCTATGATATAGCCGCCAAAGCAGCTTGAAAGCTTTTCAATCGCCCAATAAAGCCTCCTTTGGGCTTTAGGCACATTTAGTTGTAAAAATGAATATCCGTGGGGTGTATAGTAAAGCTGCCTGGCTTTATTATTAAAAAGGGTAAAATTTGCAACCCTGCCTAAAACACCTGCTTTAGATGAGTGCAGATGTACTATGTCAGGCTTATATCCTTTAATAATGTTCCTAAGGGCCAGAAACCCCGCTATATCCCTTTTAAGGCTTAAGGAGCGGCACATTGGAACTTCAATAAACTTAACTCCGGGATCAAAAAGCTCCCTGAAATTTTTCGGGGTGTCCGGCCTTATGGAATGTACAATGGTGATATCAAAATCATCCCTGGTTTCCCTGCAAATATTTACAAGAAATTGCAGCACCCCGCCTCCGAATGCTTCAACAATATGAAATATGCTCTTTTTCATTATAGTATCACATTCCTTTTTGTAATTTTCTCAATACATTAAGCTGTGCAAATTTCGGCTTTTATTACCATAAGAAACCCTTTCTGCGAGCTTTTTTAGAAAGGCTTTTCATATATCGTTCTGTTAAATTTTTGGACTAATTTTGCCTTTATGCCCTGAATTATTTTTATAATGATATTCAGCTCCTCAATTTTCATCAAATAAAGGATCCCGATATATGTTACGGCGCCTGTACAAAAGCAGAATACCAGGTTTATTACATTGGATAAAAATGATTTTTCATGGATTACCAGCCCATTTAATACGGTATTGCATATATACATAACTATTCCCATCATGACAGCGGCGGCCAGGATCTTGGCCGATGACCACAGCAGTTTTTTTATTCCTATTTGCCCGATTTTTCTTTCCAAGCTGATGAGCATTAGCACACCGCTGATCAAAGCCGACAGCGATACTGCAGCGGCAAGTCCCCCAATCCCCCAATACTTTACAAATATAAGGCTTAATACGATATTTATAACGATCACAAAAATGCCGTTTGCAACCGGCGTTTTTGTGTCTTGCCGTGCAAAAAAGACGCGGTTTAAAAATTCCCTCAGACCTATTCCAATTATGCTTGCCGAGTAGCAGCCAAGAGCGACAGCCGTCATCCTGGTATCATTTGCATCAAAAGCTCCTCTTTCAAACAGAAGGCTCACTATCGGCACTCGCAGAACAAAAAGGGCCACCATTCCCGGAAAAGCAAGGAGGCAGATAACCCTTACGGCTTTTACAATGGTCCTTTTAAAACTTTCCTTATCGTCCGCCTTGCAGGACAGGTCCGGGAAAACGACGGTAATAATTGAAAGGATGAATATGTTATATACTAAAGTATTAACCCTGTTTGCATAATCAATGGCTGAAACGCTGCCTTCATCCAGGCCGGCTGCCATCGCCCTGCCAATAAATATATACAATTGGTTGAACAGGCTGCTTATCAGGACAGGCATTATCAGTTTAGCCATTTTTCTTATTTCTTCCGCTTTAAAGTCAATTGCCAATTCAAACTTATAACTCAAGCGCATGAATGACGGTATTTGGATGAAAAACATGGATGCCGTTGCTATGGCAGTCATAACCGTGACCGCTTCAATGCCTTTGTTATGCAGCAGCACCATCCCGCCAAATACGGCAAGGTCATATACCGTCCAGGCAAAGATAGGCGTAAAAAACATGTTGTTTGCCTGCAAATAGCCACTTCCCAAATTATATAAGGCATTAAATACAAGCCCGGCCATTGCTATCTGTGTCAATGACACAGTAAGTAAATATGCTTTATCCGAAAGCCCATTTGCAATTGCCTTTACTATAAACGGAGCAAGGAAAATACCAAATACCGTCAATGTAATGGAAAATATGGCGATAATATTAAATATATTATTAACAAAGCGGTTTACCTGGTATTCAGACTTTTTCCTGACACATTCCGTATACACTGGAATAAAGGCGGTTGCGATAGATGTACTGATCACCGCAAGCAATATTCCTGGGATACCAACTGCAAGCTTATATGCATCAGATTCATAGGTTGCTCCGAAGTATGCAGCTAACGCGCTTTCACGAAGCAAGCCCAGAATTTTATTTAAGAAAGATATCGAAGTAATAAGTAATGCCGATTTTGCAAGACTGCTTTTCGTCAACGTGCTATGAGTACTGTTCATATGCTTTACCCAATCCTATATTGTCGTCAGCCGGAAAAGCTTTGTGCATTTTTTCATGTCCTGAATCTGCTTGTTCAAATTTTAAAGTGCTGACTTGCAATAGCTTTACGGCCCTTTTCAGCGGAACTTCAAAAAACAAATAGAGCAAAAACGGCATTACGTTCATGCTGTGCCTGAATGCTGAACCGAAATCAGGTTCAAAAAGGACACTTGTCAAAAAGAAGCTCATAACATAAAAAACAGTATTATCAACCGCAATCTTTTCTTTAAATGCTCCTAAAAAGGCTTTTGAGAACGGTTTTACTTTGATTATGAAGGACAAAATATAAATAGTTATAAAAAGCTGGATTGGCACATATACTATCCCTCTCGAAAGTGACTTGAAAAAAACTTCAAATGGAAAAGCAATCCTTACCATGTTAATCAGGTAATTAGCAATGAATACTGCAATATTCTTACCGGAAGAATGCTGGGGTATTATATTGCCAATTAAAGTATTTGTAAAACCTTCCAGGTACTTATATGGCGAGGATCTTAAATCAATAGCTCTATCGAACAAGCCGGTGAAATAAAATATAATCGTAAATGCTAATAAAACTCCCGACCAAAGACTTATCTTGCCTTTTCTGTCTAACCTTGCCGACAAATTTAGCAAAAGGAATATTATCAAAATGATAAAATAGTATATTCTAAAAAACAACGCATATACCGACAGCAGTATTGATATGGCTACATATTTGTATATATTGGGTTTTTCACTCTTGATTGTTATCAGCACCAGTAAATTTACAACTAAGGATACTATCTCTTTTGTTGGCTGAAGTAGGAAAATACAGTCGAAAATAAAGAATATCAAAAAACAGAGAAAAGCATTTTTATAGTATCGTATTTTAATTTTGCTCACCATGATGCAGAAAACAATGACATATGCAAAACAGGAGAATAAAAACAGCCCTTCATATGTAATATCCGAATTAAGCAAAAATATCCTGAACAACAGCGCAGTGTTATTGTAGCCGCTAAACAAGCCTGAGTCTATGCTGTTGTCATGGAAGTAAATTTTATTGTACGCCGCATAAATTTTTTGAGCATCGTTATAAAATTTACTATCTGCCAAATAATCAAAAGCAAAATAAATAAAAATAGAACTAATTATAAATTTAAAAATTACAAAAGCAATTATTGCATAGTTAAATTTTCTTTCAATTAAATAATTTTTATCTACTTCAACATTTTGATTTATCATTCCGCTCACCTTTTAAAATATCGCAATAATTTAATTATAGAAGCATTCAGATGATGCTCAGCCCTTTGTGCAAGTAAATATTGATCTTTTTTTATTTCATAGCACCATACTTGAAACTTACGATAATGCCTTTTTACTGCCAACCCTCTGTTTTCGCATATGAGAAACTGCCGGCAAAGGACTTGATCCGATGAATCAATGTAGGTGATACATTACCCAGAAATGTTTTAATGCCGTTCTTAATTCTTCTCGTCAAACCTAAATGCCTCCTGTACTCCCTTAATATATCCCAGATGCCCGCATCTGATTTCAAAAGCTCCATAACCAGACTGCGCCTGCTGTCGTCGTACTTTTTTATAGCCTGGCATTTTGCAATATTTTCAATAATATGCTCCTTTATTCTGATCTTTTCCTTTACAGCATCAAGCATCTCCAAACCTTTGCCGGTGTTGCACAGAACCAACGAAACGCCGTCTTCATCATTTTCATAGGTTTTTCCCCAGAAATCGCCCAGGCGCAAATCGGCGGCAGAAAATCTCATTCTAAAATCGCAGGAATAGCAAGCCCTGCTTAAACAGCAATCATCAAAGAACATGTTATAAAAGGGGTTCTTTGGACCGGCCAATGAAATATCCGTGCAGCCGGAGCTTATTGTGGTATTGTATACATGCCAGCCATAGCTCTTATCCCTGAATTTCAGATCCTTTATATCTTTTATTTTATATTTCTCCCTAACCCATTCCAGAAACTTATCCCAGGCCAGGTATGAAGGCACCCCGTGGCAAAACAAGTCAACAAAAAGGAAGCGGCTTCTGATTTTTTTAAGCTCGGTATACTTTCTGATTCCAAAAATCTGACATGGTGTACCGAAAATTAAATACTTTCCGCCGTTATCCCGGAAAATCTGCTTATACGCAGTCGCTGTAAAGGCCTGCAGATACTTGGAACCTTTAAAAGATTCCAATTCATCCAAGCTGTCGGCAATGCTTGCGACGGCAATATTTGCATTATAGTCGTATTTTACACCTACGATCCTATATCCTTTATCAAGGTAATGCCTTGCCAGCTCATATGCTGCGCCGCCTGAAGAACATGACCTTCTTACGCTGATATCCCTGCTGTGGACGGCAAAAAATTTTCCCGCCTTTAAAAAATCATTTACCGGCTCACTGCTTCTTTTGTCAAAATATCCGAAGCATAATTTCTTACAAAAATTACAGTCTGTACACAGCTTATTATTTAGGACAGGTTCCCAGAACCCATCTTCGTTCATTTGCAATTTTAATGCGTTTTGAGGGCACGCAGCCACACACACACCGCAGCCCGCACAGGAATACGGCATGCAGCCCGTGCCGTTAACCGGCTTTAAACCTGGCATATGCTCCTCCGATTGCTATATATTAACCTTTGAAAGTGTTTGGCTATAAGCACTTCCAAACAGGGCCCGGCGCAGAAATTCCTCTGAGCCCTTCCTGTTTTCAGATATCTTTAAGTTGACATATTCAAAATCGATATCTTTTGACATAACTTCTTCAATTTCATTGATGTCTTTCAGTATCCTGTCGGTTAGTCCGTACTGGAGCAAAAGGTTGAAAAGCTTATTGGTGTTGTTTCGCAATAATACTGCCATAGGTCGGTTTGTAATAATTGACGCAATTGAACCGTGGAATGTATCCGTAATCACAGCCTCTGCGCGCGTAAATAAATATAACCACTCCAAAGGGTCTGCTAAAATATTTCTGTCGCACCATGAATGGTATGTCCCGGCAGATACCACCAGCAAGCCCTTTTTCCTTGCATAGGCTTTTATTGCATTAATTTCCTCGCTTTTATTCATATTTGCGTCATATGAATACACAAGTAAATATTTCTGAGCAGGCACCTTTACCTTTCCCAATTTACGAATTTCCTTGCTAAAATCATGTAAAATTACGGGATCACATACAATCGGAGCTTCAATACCTGAGAGGTGCTTTACTATTTCAAAGGTATTGGCGTCGCGTACCGATATATGCTCCATTTGTTTTAGCCCCGCTGCGATTAAAGAACCGCACCTGCGTTCTTCAACAGCCTTTAAATCCGTTTGGCCGAAAGAAGGCGCGTATGCTACTATCCTGCTGCAACCAATTGCATGCCCAAACATCATAAAGTTTATTCCATATTCAAGGCTGAATACTTCGTCGCTACCTATGACCACCGCGTCTACCTGAGAACGGGAGTATTTCTCGAAAAGGAAGTTTTCTTTTTTAAAATCTTTTAATATCAAATGCTTTTTGACATTATAGACAAAATTCCCCAATCCTCGTTTTACCACATATTCTTTTATGAAATAGGGCACGGATTTTACTCCAATGTTGTATTTCAGAGAAAGTGTACTGCTCCCGAAGTCATAATTGCGTTCATATTCGAGGATGACAACCTCGCAACCCATTTTTTGCAATACTTTAGATAATGCAAACATTTGAAGCAGCGCACCTTGATTATCTACATGGTAATGAGTTAAAATACCTACTCTCATAACAAACCCATCCTTAACAATAAATGTAATTTAAATGTAATTTTTAAAAACATTTGTGCCCAGCACTTTATAACCCTTATCGTATCCCATCTGGCATCATATCCTTTGTAATTTAATGAAACAAATTGTGCACTTTATTATACTTTTAGCTGAGGTATTGGAAACTTGAGCAAATATTATCTAATATGCACCATCTCTCTTTAAAACTTTGATAAAAGTTAAAATAATTATCCTGATATCCAGAAGAATATTCATACTATTTACATACTCTACGTCCATTTTCACTCTTTCTTCATAATTGGTATCACTTCTACCACTTACCTGCCATAAGCCTGTTAACCCAGGTTTAACCGAAAATACTTCATGTGCATATTTACCATATTTTTCTAACTCATCTTTCACAATCGGCCTGGGACCAACTATGCTCATACTGCCATTTAGTATATTAATTAATTGAGGGAGTTCATCCAGGCTTGTTTTTCTTAATATTTTTCCTATGCGTGTAATTCTTGGATCATCTTTGAGTTTAAAATTTTCTTTGAATTCTGCCAGTTGTTCCGGGGTGAATTTTTCAATTAATTTTTCTGCATTTGGAACCATTGTTCTAAATTTGTAAACCTCAATATATTTTCCGTACTGACCTATTCTTTTATGCTTAAAAAATATTGGACCCTTTGAATCAATTTTTATCAACACAGCAACTATTAGGAAAATTGGCGAAAATACTATCAATCCAAAGACTGCTCCAAGTATATCTATTCCCCTTTTAAGGCAGTTCAGCAAATTTAAAATCGTTTTAATTATAATTTTTAAATCATAGCTAAAACTGCGTTCCCTTACATACTTGAGATCCAGTCTCACCATCTCATCGAATCCTTCATTGCTTCTTCTCTTAATGTGCCATAACCCAATAAGTCCAGGTTTTACCGACAGCCTCAGATTATGCCATGAATCATACTTCACCACTTCTCTCAGGGCAAGCGGCCTCGGACCTACAATGCTCATGTCCCCCTTCAGTACGTTGAAAAGCTGCGGCAGCTCATCTATGCTCGTCTTCCTTATAATCCTTCCCACTCTTGTTATCCTCGGGTCATTCTTGATTTTAAACATATGGCCTTTCACTTCATTTTTGCTTTCCAGATCCTTCAGAAGCTCTTCCGCATTCGCCACCATGGAACGGAACTTATATATCTTGAAGGTCTTTCCCATCAGCCCGTTCCTCTCCTGGGCAAAAAAAACAGGCCCTTTTGAATCCAGCTTTATAAGCAGCATTACAATCAAAAACAGCGGTGAAAGAAGCACCAGCCCTAAAAAGGATGCAACAATGTCGAAAAGCCTTTTCATAACAAGGTATGTAACCGGTACATTATTCGAAAGCCCTTTTTGAACTATGGCATCCTTAATCCTCAATTGCATCTGTATCATAGGTTAGCCATCTCCTTCTTTATTTTATTTAAGCTTTCTTCGTCTATTATTTTCTGGGCGTTGTCGGAAAACAGCTTCTCTGTGTACTCCTCCCCCGCCCATTTTTTGACCGTCTGGTAAGCCTTGCGGTACCGATCGCTATAATCTTCGGCAAAGTGAGCATTAGATGCGACGAAGCTTACAGCATGTTCTTTTATAAGGCGCCTGCACAGGTATTTCACATGCTGGCCATAAACGCCTGTGATGCTTCCGGCATCTACCTGTATCAGGCATCCTGCTTCCACAAATTCCTTCAATACCTCATGCTCGCTTAAAAAGAACTTGTTCCTTTCCGGATGGGCAATTATAGGGATAAAGCCATCACTATGAAATTTATTAAGTACTTCGAAAATATAAGACGGTACCGCGTCAAAGGGGAATTCAAGCAAAACATACTTTGAATTATTGAGTGTCAGGCATCTTCCGCTTTTTATAAGGTCTATGACATGCGGAGAAGAAAATATTTCGTTTCCCATGTATAAAACGACTCCCAGCCCATATGCTCTCCACTTCAATTCGTCAAACCTTTCAAAAGCCCTCTCCGCCTCAAAAACCTTTTCATGAAAGTGCGGAGTTGCAATTATCCGCCTTATGCCTGCTTTCCCTGCCTCATTTATCATCTTTAGAGATTCTTCGATACTCGAAGGACCATCGTCAACGTTATAAATTATATGACTGTGCAAATCCACCATACCTCACACCCTCTTTTATCGAAACTTACATAAAAAAGACAATGCTTCGCCATTGGAGCGCTAAAGCGCGCTCCATTCCATTTACACCGCTTTATGTCCTCATCACCTCTCCTCCGGGCCGAAACACACAGGTTCGAGGATCCGATTATTTTGCGCTGCTTGAAGGATTAAGACTCTCAAATCTGCCAGTCCGGCTTCAGCTACAAAGCTCCGCCTGGCCTTGGCTTTTCTTTTTCTCTTGCACATCAACTCCATGAGTCCTTCCGTCCAAAAAAGCGTCCCACCGTTCACGGCCGCCCTTTCCGCCGTCTGCGCAAACGGCAGAAGGCCCAGTTTTTCTGTCGTTGCAAACCGGCCTGCTTATCACGCTGTTCTTGTTTACGAATTTTTTAAGGAAATCTGACTTGTCTTTAAGCTTTCTTACATCGTAGCTTCCGATAGAGCCCTGGCATTATCCTTTGCGTTATCCAATATCGTTGCTGCATTCCCGGCAAAAAGCACATTGGCCTTCTCTTCTCCAACCCACAGTGAGACAGTCTGATATGCTTTCACGTAGCAGTCCGAATATCCATGGGGTGTATGGGCATCTGATGCGACAAATTGGGTGAGATTCAACTCAATAAGACTCTTTGAAAAGTCTCTGATCTTTTTGCCATAAATCCCTATAATACTTCCGGCATCAACCTGGACCAGGCAGCCTCTTTCGATAAATTCCAAAAGCAGACCGCTGTCTTTAAGGAAGCATATATTCCTTTCCGGGTGCGCTATAATGGGTACTATGCCTTCCAGCTGGAGCCTATATATTACATCATGGCCCTGTGAAGGTATCAAGCCGGGAGGAAATTCAAACAGCATGTAGTCCGAATTATCAAGGCACAATTTTGTCCTGTCATCAATATTTTTCAATATGAGCGGATTTAGCATGACCTCACACCCAAGCTTAATGGCTACGCCACTGTCAGATGCTTTATGTGCAAGTTTCTGGAAATTTTCAATTACTTTCTCAAACCCTTCCATGTGTTCCCTGAAGTGCGGCGTAGCAATTATTGTTTTTACTCCGGCCTCCTCCGCTTCACAGACCATCCTGAGAGATTCATCCAATGTTTTAGGACCGTCATCCACATCGAATATCAAATGACTGTGTATGTCTATCATGTTAATACCTTCCTACCTTCTTCAAATTGTTTGAGCTCGTCAAACTGTTCTTTGCGTTCTTTGTTCTTTATACTGCCGTAATAGTTGTAGTAATAATTGTAGTAGTTGCGGTAGTCGCTTTTTTCAACCTTATTCAATACAACCCCCAGCAACCTGGCATTGACTTTGTCAAGCTGGTCTTTTACCCTCCGGACTACCTTGAAGTTTACCGTTTTTGATTTGATTACAAGGAGTGTCCCATCTGTCAAAGCTGATATAAGGGCACTATCTATGACGCTTCCAAGGGGTGGGGTGTCAAAAATTACCATATCAAATCGTTCCCTGACGGTGCTTACAAAATCCTTGAATGCCGCAGTTGCCATCAGCTCTGCGGGATTAGGAGGTTTAGGCCCGCAGGCTAAAAAATATAAATTTGGTACGCTGGTAGCACCTATGACATCATCCAGTTCAGAGAGGCCTGATATAAAATTTGTTAAGCCGATATTTAAGCCAGCTCCAAGACGCTTTGCATCCATAGGTTTGCGCATATCGGTATCCACAAGGAGAGTATTTATACCCGCTTTGGCCATCGAAACCGCCAAATTAATGCAGGTCGTAGTTTTGCCTTCACCTGGGTTAGAGCTCGTCACAGCTATGGTCTTTATCTTTTTGTCTATGCTGCAAAATTGGATATTGGTCCTGAGAGTCCTGTATGCTTCCTCCACCGGAGCCTTAAGGTCCTGATGCAGCTTGTACAACGTTTTTATCATTTCAAATCCTCCTATTCAATGCTGAATTCCGGTATTGTACCCAGTACTGTCAGGCCGAGATATTTTTCAACATCCTCCGAGGTCTTGATGGTATCGTCAAGATACTCAATGAAGAACACAATACCTACTGCTGCCGCCAGTCCTGCAAAAAATGCTATTGCGATGTTGATGACAGCTTTAGGCTTTACAGGTTTGCTCGGTACTTGCGCCTTGTCTACAATATTTACGTTCTCCACCTTCATAAGTTCAACAACTCTACCGATGAACACCTCGCCTACTTTATCTGCAATATCCCTCGCCCGCTCGGGTATCTTATCTTGCACTCTAACTTCGATAATTCTCGTATCATTTTTGGAATTCACGCTTATCTTGCCGGCTAAAGCTTCCGGAGTCATGCCCTCAAGCTTCAGCTCCTTAATTACCGTCCCTGTCACAGTACGGCTTTTCACCAACTCCCTGTAGTCCTTAACCAGAAATTGCCCTACCATGACATCATTATAAGCCAGTGCCAGTTGAGAATCGTCCCTCTTGTTAATAACATACAGAGTGGTGTTCGCTTCGTATATAGGATCCAACACACAATAGCTGATATAGGCGGAAATCAACGAAGCCGCAAGCGGCAGGGCAACAACTATCCATAATCTCTTGTAAATAACGTAAAAATACTCTTTGAGTTCCATTAAAACTTCTCCTTTACATAGTGATAAAATCGTTAATATCGTCTCATTCTACGGCACCCTTGTTTTTCGAGACCTGATAGAGCATATGGATTTCGTCAATAGACCTTTCAAGAATCTTCGCAAGCTTTTTTGCATTATCGAGGGACATCCTTCTCTTGCCCGACAAAAGCAAGCTGCAGTAAGGTTCCGAAATGTCAAGAGCTTGCGCTATATCCTTTAATGTTAGATTTTTTTCCACTCTTATGTCATTCAAGGTTTTTATAAAAATCACTCACCTTTTCATGTACTTTTAAAGTTGTAACATTATGCTGAGTTTGCACTGTGCAATATAATATATAATATTATTTACTATTCGTCAAGTGCTATTTTTCATATTGTAATGTCAAATCCGTTTAATCAAGAATAATAAAGGGCCATAAAATTCTTTCTATGGGCCTGAGCGGCTTTTTTACTCATCACAGCATGGAAAAGCGGTGTCAATGGCAATGAGCCTTAGTTCGGTATCATCATCTTCCTTCTTATAATCAATATTTATATATTCTACTCCGTCAATGCAAATTGAGTATATGTAAGTAACCCCTAAACTTATATGAAACATTGGCATTGCTCCTATGATTTCTCTTTTTATGGTATAATAAAAATAATTTACAGAGCATGTATAAATTTTACATTTCTAGGTATAAATATAATAAAACATTTGCATTTTGTCAATAATTAGTTTTCAGTTAGTAATAAAGTTGGTATTGTTATTAAATATAGCTGCTATTTACTTTTCAAATTGAAAATAATATAATTAGGTGGCGAGTATGCTTCGCCAAGCTAAAATTAGCAGGATATAAGTGCTACTGTCCGGCGGCAAAATCAAAAGGAGGCTTTAAAACAATGATAGGAAAGCGTATTAAACAATTGCGCCAGGAACACGGGTTGACACAACAGGAATTTGCTTCGCTGTTTAATTTAAATGACAGCACCATATCATTGTATGAGAATGATAGAAGGATGCCTGAATATAGCATTATAATAAAAATCGCCGATCACTTTAACGTAACTGCCGACTGGCTCCTCGGCAGAGTCAGCGACAAGGATTTAGTCAAATTGGAGGAGGACTACATACCTAAAGAACTACTGAATGTAGGCGTAGAATATCTAAAATTGGCAAAAGAAATGAGCGATAAAAATATCCCTCCTGAAGACATAAGGAAAATTATTGCCGCTATAAACGCTTTAAAGAAGGAGGATTAGTCTTATCAGCCTTAAAATCAATATTTATGTATTCTACGCCGCTAACACAAATTGAATATATGTAAGAAACCCCCAGACTTATATAGAACATCATCCTTCACCCTTTTTTTAAAAAGTTTCTGATTTTCTATAATTAAACTATAAAAAAGCGGCAAACAGTCTTTTTATCTATCGTCCGGTTGCACAGCGACGGAGCACTCTCCAGGTGCCCGGATAAGAAACATGTCTTATAGTCTCCCTTTCATGTTTTAACTTAAAAATTTCATATGAATCCAGCCCCGATTTATTAAATGCTGTTTATAACCAGTTTGCCAACTCCCTGCCAAGGCTGCTCTTTTTTTAATTATATCTGGACGCAAAATTATTTCAAGAAAAAAGTTTCACCATTTCCTCATCAAAAACGCAATTATTTTTGCAGTTTTTACAATACTTATGACAACCAGATAAAAAACTATACCAAAAAAATACATAAAAGTGTAAAATTATAAGGTAATATATATAAAATATTCTATGCAGGCCATGAACTCAATTGTCAGATCTGTTTTAAGCCTATGAGGCGGGAGGCCGCCGGTTTACAGGCGGAATGAGTTATTTCTGTCCTCAAAAGGGTTGCTTCAGATTTTTCGCCCTATGGGTCTCCTCGCCGCGGTTACTGAATATACGGCCTCCCGTCAGTTTCTCCTCCGGCATAATCGATATACTCGTCCCTTTCGGTTTTGTCCACATACACTATCTCCCTTTTTGAAACTGATTCAAGTATATCGAATACCATCTTCACGTCACCGAACTCCACCTCAGGAGTTACGCTTATATCTTCCGTCTTGTTAAGGGCGTTATAGAAATTCAGCAATTCATTATAGAAGCCCCTTTCAGGCGTATATTTTACTTGCTCGGCCCGGCCGTCATGGTAAGTCACATTAATTACGCCGCAGCTTTTTTCCTCAAGATAAATCTCCCCTTTTGTCCCGAATATCCTGAAACCTACTAACGGCTTCTGTGTTTCTATGCCTGACGGATAATAGGTATACTGTCCTATCACTCCGCTTTCGAAGAGAATGTTGGCGTTTACAGAGACATAAGGATTGAAGTCCTCTTTTTGAGGTTTTCCAAAGGCCTGGACGCATCTTACATTTCCAAAAATATGCCTCATGGCCGCGATATCATGCAAAGCCGCATCGAGGAACGCACCTCCGGGATAATCAGGGTGCTGTCTCCACTCGGTAGCCGCAAAAGTATCCTGTGTCATTTCACATGGAAAACATGTAATATTGTTTCTTATAAAATAGACAACTTCCCCGATCTTACCCGACTGTACCATTTGTTTTATTTTATTGTTTTCCTCATTGTACCTGTAGTTTTCAGCTATCATCATTATTATTGAGCCGTATTCTTTCGAAAGCTGAAGGAATTTCCTTGCCTGCCCCATATCAGGCGCAAGGGGTTTTTCACAGATGAAGTGCTTTCCGGCCTTCGCCACATTCCTTGAAACCTCGTAGTTCATAGGTATAGGCACCAGTATGTCAACTGCATCCAGGTCATCCCTTTTGAGCATCTCTTTATAATCATCATAGACATTTTTCAAGTCAAGATTGATTTTCCTTGCAAAATCTTCAGCATCCTTTTTAGTGCGGTTGGCAAGGGCGACGATTTCATATTTGTCCGCCAGCTCCTGTATTGCCGGATAATGCAGCCTTTCCCAGGCCAGACCTGTGCCTATTACACCCAAGCGTATTTTTTTCATCAGCAACCTCCTTATCCGGCATCATCATTTGACCTTTCGGACACTCAGCCCTGTCTGGCTGACAAAATTCATGATATCGCCCTCGCTGTATCTGCCTTCATCATAATCGACCGTTACGGTATTTGCCTGCGCATCTATCCTTACGGCATTTATGCCGTCGTGTGAATGGATAGAACGTTCAATGTCGGCTATTCTGCTCTCATCTATACTGTCCGTTATTACGAACTTGTTTGCTTTCATGAAGTAAGCCTCCTTGTTTTTAAATATATTATTTGCTGAAACATGATATTTATGCGCTTTTGGGTTTTTGGCCCGACCTAGGTGTCCTTTACTCCCCTTACAATGGCTATGATGTAAAGCAACAGCGGCACAAACAGCAGCATGACTATGCCATAGGGTATGAGGAATTCAAAAAAATCCTGGGTCTCCACCATCCCCTTCGGTATAGCAGAGATAATATATATCAGCGGTACCAGAGGTATTATAAAAGGCCTGTGGCTTTTAAAGCCAAACATCTGTGACAGCACCAGGGCCGCGGCAAACATCAGGCCGCATATGGTAGGAAATATCATAATTATCCATAAACCTGTAAATACCACGCCCAGCCGTTCAATGAATATCCCTATGAATTCAGCAGATTCCAGGAGAGTTATCGGCGGAAGTAACTGGAATTTTACAATGTCAACTCCCATTACCCCTATAGTTAAAACTAAAACAAAAAATATAAATAAAAATGCGATAAGAAGCGCGCACAACGCAACTTTCATAGCCTTTCCGGACTTATCTATAAAAGGGATCAAAAACAGAAAAAAAGTCATTTCCGTAAGTTCACCTATTTCTTTAAAACCAAACTTTAATACCGGCAGCGGCCCCTCGGTCAGAAAAGGCAGGAGGTTATCTATTTTAAATTCATTTATCACGCTCAGGCACATGATGATTATAGTAGGCATAACAACTATACATATTAAAACGGATATACGGCACAGGGGTTCTATGCCGTACCAACATAAATATGCAGCCACGAGCAAAAAGGAAAAGCCTATCACTTCCATGGGCGTCTTGTCAAGCAGCGTCAACATTATAACGTTGGAAACGGCACGCAGTACCCGGGCAGATACAAAGAGCCAGTAAACCACCAGCGCAGCCGATAAAATCCAGCCTATTGCCGTGCCGGCTATAATGCGGCTGTACTCACCAAACCCATGCCTGTAAAAGCGCTGGCCCAGTTTAACCATGATAAATATGGCAGGCAAAACAAACAGGTTTGAAAAAATCAAGGCCAGCCATGCGTCACTTCCTACTTCCCTGGTCGCTATCCTTGAAAAGTTCAACGTGCCGACTTCAATTAAGCTTGCTATGATGAAGAATGTGGCCTCACGGGCACTCACTTTATCGTTATCCCTAAACATCTACACCATCCTTAATATTTCCTGCCCACTTTCCTGACCTTAGTTTGGACTTTAACATATACCGGAACCTCGGGGTAAAGCTTATCCCATTTTTCCTTTATCTCTTTCCACTCTCTGTTGTGATACTTTTCAAACTTGTCCCCAAATCCTAGGACATCGGCTTTATATTGTTTCTGGAGTTTTGTCACCGTATCTTTTATCTGCTTTTCTACGGCAGCTGACACAGCCTTTTCTGCCACGGCTATTTTTTTTTCTTCTACGCTCTTCACGGATTGATCGCTTATTTCGACTATACCGCATTCCATTTTTACGTCTACGGCAAAAGACGGCATGCCATCCTGTATTTCGGCATTGAGCCGGGACTTAGCGCTGAATATCTCGGCTGTAATAAAATTTCCTTTTCTCTCCGGATCCGGGGCAACTATTTCGCCGCCCTTTACTTCATCCATTACAAACTGTGCAGCCATGGTTTCCATCTCATCCAGCCAGCCTTGCAGCCTGCCTCCTTTTATCACCGCGCTTCCGGATATTTTCAAACCCTCATCATCCAAAAGGGCTATACCTCCAACCAGTAGGTCGGCACCCTTCTCCAATTTGCTGAGGAACTCGACAAGGCCTAAATTTATAAAACGGGAAGTTTTTCCTGTCTGCTCCGACTGATTCCTTATAAAGGTGCTTACCGCTTGGCTGTGTTTTGGATCAGCATTGAATATATCCCCTGCCCTTCCCTTGGCTATGAGCACCTTTAAGCTCCTATCGATTTCAGGGTCCCGGTCCCAGAAATCCATTATCTTATTAAGGTCATAGGTCCGGGCAAGCTCCTCACCTATGATAAGTACCTGCTGGTGCCCGAAAAACAGGATTTTATCCGATTCGGTGGCCATCTTCCTTAAAGCCTCAAAGAAGCTGGTACCGGTATGCATCATCAGACGTTTTGCCCGCTGCTGAACCCCTCCGTTTCCTCCGCCTCCACCGTTTCCCCCTCCCTCCCCGCTTGTAACACTCGCCATTTTTGCCATATGGGTTTCTACAGTCAGTATATAGAGTTCACGGCCGTCTTCCTTAACATGCCCCTTACTTTTAAATTCATCGCTTTGCGGTACTGTATCCATTGCTGCTCCCAAAACGAGAGCGCGCCTGTCCAATTCCACCTTATCCCAGCATCCTGCTAGCATAGCCGCCAAAACGAACAGTATGACCAATATGCGTTTCATCATGCCTTATCCTTTCTTTGGCGCAGGGTTTCTTCATAGCTGTCCAGGTCCATGCGCTTTTTATCCTGCGTATGCATAAAAGCAGGCCGACGCCGCATGGACAACCATGGAGACCTTATAAGAGTATCTTTTAAATCACGCCAAGTCAGAGGTATCCAGGGTGCCATATAAGGTATTCCGAAGCTTTTTAATATGCATAGGTGGCTCAATATTAAGAGGGCACCCAGTATTATCCCATACATGCCCAGCACCGTTGAAAGCAGCATCAATCCAAAACGCAGAACACGGTAGCTTAAAGCCACATCAAAGCTGGGCACAGCAAAGTTGGCTATGCCTGTCAGGGCTACCACCACCACCATGGCAGGACTTACCACTCCTGCGCTTACCGCGGCCTGGCCTATGACAACCGCTCCTACCACGCCTATAGTCTGTCCCAGACTTCCCGGCAGCCGTATGCTGGCTTCCCTGATCAGTTCAAAGACCGCCTCCATAATGAACGCTTCAATAAAAGCTGGAAAGGGCATGCCTTGCCGGCCTGTAGCTATTGATAATGCCAGGGTGGATGGTATCATTTCGGGATGGTATGACACCATAGCTATATATAAGGACGGCAATACCGTGGCGGTAACAGCGCCTATTAACCTCACAAAACGTATAAGAGAAGCTACCAACCAGCGCTCATAATAGTCGTCAGGCGCCGTCAGCAGGTCGCTCATTGTGGCAGGAACTATTAATATGTAAGGTGTATTATCCACCAAGATACATACTTTGCCTTCCATAAGGGCTGCTGCCACCCTATCCGGCCGCTCAGTGGTCTTCACCTGCGGAAAGGGTGATATCCAGTCATCCTCAATTAACTGCTCTATAAAGCCGCTTCCTACAATGCTGTCAACATCAATACCGTCAAGGCGCTTATATACTTGATCCACCAGTTTAGGGTCTACTATATCCTCTATATACATTATCACCACCTCGGTTTTGCTTCGTTCTCCTATATAATATTTTTTAGCCTTAAGCCTTGGGTCGCGGATACGCCTCCTGATGAGCGTGGTATTGATGCCCAAAGTTTCAGTAAAAGCATCCCTAGGGCCGCGTATAGCGTTCTCTCCTGTAGGCTGCTCTACCTGACGGTGTTCAAAACCCTTGGCTTCCACAATTAACGCATATTCCTGCCTGTCTATCATTATAACGGCGCCGCCTGACATTATCGAAAACAGGATGCTCTCCAGTTCCTTTGTTTCCTTGATGTTGGCTGTGGATACTATAGCTTCTTTAGTATAGCGAAAGGCCTCATTCTCGTTCTCTATCTGCACCCCTGCTATACGGGACTCCAGTATAAGGGGCTTCATTATGAAGTCATCGACAGCCTCCGACTTTATCATCCCATCGATAAATACTAATTCAGCCTTTATCCGCCCTGCTATTTTAAAAGAGCGGAACACAACATCATCGCAGTCTTTGAAAATAACCTGCAGGCTTTTTATGTTTTCGTCAAGGCTTTTACCCAGGGTTATGCCTTGGTAAGCCCCGCCGGCTGATTTAATGGTTTCAATCTTCTTTTTATTCAAAACTGATTTTTTATTTTTAAATAAGTCACTCCATGACATAATATAAAAGAAAAACCCTCATTACAAACATATGTTTTCTATTATTTTCTGCTATGAGCGGTAATACTATTCATTTATCGATTTTAAAAGTTGCAGATGATACAAGTCGATAAGCCCCATATTTTATTTAAAGCTATACTTAATGCATAGACATCTCGGAATTTACTGAAGGGAATGAAAACACCCAGAAAGACAAAAGATGTTTCGGCCACCAAGGGAAATTTTTACTCCGGCTATATACATATAAAAATATATAAAAGGAAAAAAGAGAGCCATCGACTCTCTTTTTTTCCCCGGATACTTCTTCTTCTGTTTCTTAGCAATCTTTTTCTTTTGCAGCTCAATACATTTTTATCTTTTGTAATTACTACCAATTATATTCTATCATGTGCTCTTTGGTTGTCAATATCTGCGCGCAAAATAATTTGTAGGAAATTAGTACTATTTATAAAAAATTACAATTTTTTTGTAAAAAAATATATAATTATGCTATACCTTTATTTCTCGTTTTTTACCACATTAATCGTACAGGTCTCGCAGCCGTTGCAAATGAACACCTTGCCCGAAAAAACATTCTTTATGGTCTCAAGCAGTTCCTTGTTTTTTATCTGCCCGGTACAGTGAATTACAATTTTTCTAGGAGCAAAGGTTATAAGCGTACTGACAAGCAGGTCATCATAGTTAATTTCACCATCTTGTATCTCATTGACAAATTCCTGTATACATTCGTTGGTTATTTCCCCTTTTTTCTCATCCAGCAGGATATATTTGCCCTCAAAGCCTGCAATTACGTGTATCGTATCATACTTTGGCTCCTGTATATCCACGAAATACCTTAGGAGCCTTATGAATTCCTTGTATTCCCTTTCCATAAGAAAATCATCTACGGCTTTGTCCACTATCTCTTCCAAATCCTTTATATAGTCTTTAAGCCTGAAATTTACAAAGCCATCCAATATTAAACTATCGGTATTTTCAAAGTAATCAAGCAGCTTACGCACTATTACGTTTCTCCTGCGTATCTGGAAGAGGGTATTTAAAAAAGTCCTTTCTTCATTTCTTACAATTTTAAGGGCTTTATTTAATATCTCTTTTTTCTCAACAGCATTAAAATAGCAGTAATTGCCGTTGATTATCCTGCTGATGAGTTTTTCTTCGTATTGCCTTATTATATAGTCGGCCAGGGCATTTGACACCAATATCTTCAGCGTTTTATATGATTGTACCGACTTTTCCTTGTAAAGTTTGCCGTCATCTATCCTGCAAATTATGGAAGTCGAACCGTCGGAATCAACTTCATCTATTGAATAATTGATTTTTTTACTCTTTAATTGCTGTAATTGGTTGTTCATATGCTGCATAATATCTTCTGCGCGTCCGTCAACTCCAATGCAAATAAATTGCATTAACTTCACATCCCTTCAAGTGTAGTATATGTCTTAGTATTTTGTTGTATGCAGCAAAGGTTACATGCATTTTCTGCTATATTATATGTAATTTGGACTGTTAAGTTACTATAAATTTAATTCAACTGTTCAGCGCTTGAGGCAGGAATCAGAACAAGAAGCGGTGGGAACATTTTTTAACATTATGCAGGCTTCCATTGAAGTGACGGCGCAGCGCGAATGCTCCAGGGAACGAAAATAAGAAAATTGCACCATATTATTTTGTCAGCAAAGGGATGACAGATCCCACATCTATAACCTGTTCATCAGATGCCTGAACAATTTCAAAGCCTTTTTGGGACAGGAAACTGAAAATTTTGTCGGCGGATTTGAGCCTTTCAAGGCTGCCGGTAATCAACCATCTGTTTTTATCTATAAGACCGGTACTTCCCCCTATAAAACCGGAACTGACACCGGGAAGGACTATGGCCTCCTCCTGCTCTATCACCAGAACCTCCACGCCTTTGGCCTCCGCCGTCCTGGCAATTCCTCGATCGGCAGTTATTATGCAGTTTGAGCTTATAACTGAAATTGAACATTTTGCATAGCCCTGGTTGACATGCACAAGTTCCACGCCCTGCCTGTCCAGTTCCCTTTTTAAGACGGGGTCCATGTACTTTAAATTGTGAAAGGCAAAGTTTCCCACTCTCGCGGCATTGTATGGGATATTCTCGGGATAGCTGGGGCCGGGTACGCAACTCCCTTGAATAAGCCTGAACCCTGAATCCGACAGCAAATTCAGGAGCTCAGGGTGGGTGCCCGGCGCATAAACAATAGCATCACCGCCGATATGGTGGATCATTATATCGGGATGATAGGATATTGCCTCGTAAACGCCGGGATAGGCATGAGTCTTAATGAGTTTAACGCCCAGTTCCCTGAACTTCTGTTCAATTTTGCCGCTTATCCTTCCGTCTACAACCACCAGCAGGACAGGACCCTCCGGCAGGTTTGGGATTTCTACATAGTTCATTTCCGGTCTCCCGATCTGCTAAATTTTATCGACCCTGTCACGTTTTAATCATCTGTTTCATAGTATATACTATTGATGCGGACTGCTGCCCTTTCAGGCAAAATTATTTTTCATTTAACATAAAATCATATTTTATCCCATAGATTTACATTGGGACTAACTGCCGGTTACCGCGGGAATCGGCGGTTATTTAAATAAACGCGCCTTAGCAATAAGGCGCGGTGTTTTTTACCTACGGGGAACCGGCGTCCTATATTTTGTCTATTATGCTTTTAAATTCGCCAAAAATTTCATAGGGGATGGTAACGCCCTTCTGGCTTGGCTTAAACTCGCCGGAGTTGCTGTCAAACCAGAAGACCCTTATATCAACATATTCCCTGTCTTTTTTCGTCACTTTCTTTATATGGACTTCCTCACGGCTGTTTTTTGTAAGCTTCCCCATCATTTCTTCGCTGTCCCAAAAATCTGCCATAGACCCTCCTCCATATTTTAATATATTGTAACCTGCCGTCACATTTTATTATATCAACCATCTCATATACTTGGAAAGGGAGTTTATTTATTACATCAAAACTTTTTCATGAATTATAGAAAATTATAAGGAAATAATAATAATTAAAAATGAGTAAAGGAGATGTTTCAATGAACAGGACGCCTTTGGATAGATTAGCCCTCGTAATAGTCATAATAGGAGCCCTCAATTGGCTGCTGGTCGGGCTGTTCCAGTACGATCTGGTCGCAGCGATATTCGGTGAGTCAACGTTTATCACCAGGGCAATTTATACGATAGTAGGCCTTGGAGGACTATACTCAATAAGCCTGCTGTTCAGAGAAAGTGAACCTGTACGGGAATAGCCCCATACAGTCAGCAGCATAACAATAATTACCGTAATAAAAATTTTCAAACTGCTAATTATAAGAACAAGCTATTGACAACCAATAGCGAATAAATGAAATTTAAGGAGGCTATTAAGCATGGCAAGAAACAGCAACAGCAAAACTCAGTTTGAAAATATGAAATACGAAATAGCTTCTCAGGTTGGCGTTAATCTAAAGCAAGGCTATAACGGAGATTTATCAGCAAGGGATGCCGGCAAAATCGGCGGAAACATCGTTAAAAAGGTATTCGAATCTTATACCGGAAACAGCTATGGCACAAACAGGCAGTAATTATATAAATAAAAAAAGGTTGCCGTGAGAAAAGGCAACCTTTTTTTTATTTATTTACAGGAAACCGCTGTTGTTGAAATCCCACGATTTCAGCCTTAACCTTAAACCACATCATCGGATGAAATTAGTTTTGTTTTGCTGAATCCTGCATAAAAGCCACCCAGGCGAAATAATTATTACCAGGTAGACCGGCTTAAAGCCTAAAAAATCCCAATTTGAGGAGATATCCATGCATATAGCAACAATGTTCCTGATTACAGCCGCCTTGCTTTTCACTCTGGCTTTTATCCCTGACATGTTCCCCCGCTGCTCCTGCTGCCGTAAAATAAAATTCAGGCTTTTCTTCAAGGTGCACAAGCCGCAAAAACTGGCTCCCGGATACGGAGGAAGCAAATCGGTATGCAAGAAATGCTGTATGAAATACTATATAAATGATTTAAAAGACCTTGATCTGGTATATAGAATAAGGAAAAAAGCGGAGGCGGATGTGCGAAACTTCACCATTATACCGGGTTTAGATGAGAACTGCAAAAAAGATAAGGCTTAAGGGACTTATCAGCTATCCTTAGGCGCCAGCCCTGTTTCGGGGGAAGCGAAGGGTTTGCCTAAGAATAACATATCACATAAAAAACACCTTCCATATATTGCCCATGCTCAATAAAGAAGGTGTTTTTCAAAAGTATTCTCTATATTTATTTAATTTTACTCATCCTGTTCCCAGTTGTGGTAGACGTTTTGCACGTCATCCAGGTCTTCGAGGTTTTCTATGAGCTTATCCATCATTTCAATCTGCTTGGGGTCTGTAAGCCTGGTGGTTGTGGTAGGTACCATTTCCACCTCAGCCTCCATAAACTCGTAGCCCTTTTTTTCAAGGGCTTCACGCACAGCCGAGAAGTCGTTTGGGTCTGTCAGTATTTCAAAATACTCATCCTCTACATTGAAATCCTCGGCGCCGGCGTCAAGAGCCTCCATCATAAGCTGGTCCTCATCAGTCTTTTCAGTTCTTTCAATAAGGATTACCCCTTTTTTATTAAACATAAAAGATACACAGCCAGTCTGGCCCAGGTTGCCGCCGAACTTGTCAAAGTAATGCCTTATATCTCCCGCCGTCCTGTTCCTGTTATCCGTCATCGCTTCCACTATCACAGCGACGCCGCCGGGGCCATAGCCTTCATAGGTTATTTCCTCATAATTTTCACCACTCATATCCCCTGCAGCTTTTTTAATGCTTCTCATTATATTTTCATTGGGCATGTTGGCCGCTTTTGCCTTTGCGATAACGTCTTTAAGCTTGGCATTTGATTCAGGGTCAGGCCCCCCCTGCCTTACGACAACTGCGATTTCTCTTCCGATTTTTGTGAATATTTTGCCCTTCTTGGCATCGGATTTCTCTTTCCTGTGCTTTATATTTGCCCATTTTGAGTGTCCAGACATAAAATACCTCCTTCTCCTTAAATTATAATATTAAATCCTGAATTAATAAAGATTCAGCTGCAAAATTTAGGCTTGAAATTTTGTTCCAGAAACAGGACCGGCCGTTGCCGATGGGCGATGAGAGAAAGCAAGGCCCTACTTCTTCCTGTTAATCCAGGACAGCATCAGCTCCCTCGCAATTGGGGCTGCCGATTTTCCCCCCGAAGAACCGCTGTATTCCAGTATCACTGCAACCGCTATCTGGGGGTCGTCTGCCGGTGCAAACCCTATAAACCAGGCGTGCTCCTTGTCTTTTTGTCTCGCCGTCAGCTCGTTTTCCGCAGTGCCTGTCTTTCCGGCCACCTTGATGCCTTTGATTGCAGCGTTCCTCCCTGTACCCTTTTCAACCACCTCACACATCATATTCTTTAAAGCGGAGGCGGTCTCAGCCGACATCACCTGATAAAGCTCCCCAGGTCTGGGACCCTTCAGCACTACTCCCTCAGGGGTAACAATCCTGCTGACCAGAAAAGGTCTCATCATCACACCCTTATTTGCCACAGCCGCCGATATCAAAGCCATATGGAGGGGAGTGACGAGAATCTTCCCCTGGCCTATCCCTACCGCCGCCATGTCCGTTTTACTCATTTTCTTATACTGCATGGAGCTTTGGCCGACAGGCAGATCAAAGGGTATATCCTTCCCGACACCGAACCTGTCCGAAATATCTTTTAACTTATCCTCGCCAAGTTCGGCTCCAATCTGGGCAAAGACAGCATTGCTTGAAACTGCCAGTGCCGTCTTCAAATTTATTTTCCCGTATGCTTTCCCTCCGGCGTTGCTTATCTTCTTTCCATCAACGGTAATTGCCCCTTTGTCCTCAAAAATTCTGCTGTCCAGTCCGTTCTCTATTGCGGCGGCCCCCACTACAACCTTGTAAGTTGAGCCGGGCACATACAGTCCTTGAATAGCCCTTGGAAGAAAGGGCGCCTCTTCATCCTCAACCATATTGTTCCAGTTTTCCGCCAGCTTCCCCTCTCTGGGGTCAAAGTCAGGCTTGCTTACCATCGCCAGGACTTCGCCTGTTTTTGGATCCAGCGCCACAACCGAGCCTTTTTTGTTTCCCATCAGTTTGCTTGCCAAAGCCTGAAGCTCATGATCGATTGATAGGTACAAGTCGTTCCCTTCCCTTTCACTACCTGTCAGCTTGTTTTTTAAATTAAATACAAGGCTGGATTCATTCGTACCCAGCAAATAGGCGTTAAATTTCGCCTCTATAAGTGATTTGCCATACTTCTTCGAATTGTAGCCTATGACATGGCTGTAAAGGGAACCATAAGGGTATATTCTTTCCTGTTTGTCCTCACGGATTTCGCTTTTCGCAAGCACAGTACCGTTGCGGTCATATATGCTTCCACGCAGGGTCTTTTCCTCCTCTTCGTATTGCCTGCGGTTATATGAGTTGGTCATGATCTTATCTTTTTCAAAAAGCTCAAAATAGGTCAAGTAAGCCATTAAAGACAGAAACAGCGCACTAACCAATACAAGGACATGTATAATTCTCCGGTCAACATTCATAAAAACGTCTCACCCTTTGTTATAAAGACTTTTTGGAAATCGCCTGCAATATGCCCAGGGAAATAAATCCCGTAGTCAGCGAGCTTCCCCCGTAGCTTATAAAAGGCAGCGTAATACCCGTCATGGGTATAAACTTGATCACTCCTCCGAGGATGATGAAGGTCTGAAATGCAAACATCATCGCTATCCCAAGGGCTACAGTTTTATCAAAAGGCTGTTTAACGGTAAGGGATACCTTAAAACCGCGGTATGCAAATATGAAAAACAGGAGGATGACGGCCATACCTCCAAAAATCCCCATTTCCTCACATATGGCGGAAAAAATAAAATCAGTGTGGACCTCAGGTATAAAGTCCGGGTGTCCCAGCCCCAAGCCTGTGCCGAAAAATCCGCCGGCTCCGATGGCAAAAAGGGACTGGGTAATCTGGTAGCCTTTATTTGCGATATCTTTCCACGGATTCAGCCACACATCAACCCTTACCCTTATATGGTACATAAGAAAGTATCCAAGCAACCCTCCAACCAAGGCAAAAGCCCCGTTAGCCAGCATGACAGGAACTTTGCTCCCCATCACGTACAAGAACGTATAATACACGGCAAACAGCAGGAGGGCAGTTCCGAACTCCCTTTGCAGGGCAAGAAAAGCCATAAAGCAGTAGCTGATAGCCATAAAAATCAGTTGACTGCTCGCATTAAGCTTTATGCCTTTCAGTCTTATATTGTCTATGCGCAGCTTATCCGGGTCGTTGCGGTATGAAGCCAAAAACAGCACATACAATACCTTTATCAATTCCGAGGGCTGAAAACTGAACCTTCCGACAGCTATCCAGTTGTTAGCCCCTTTTATATGTCTGCCGAACAAAAATGTGAGCAAAAAAAGCACCAGTGAAATACCTAAATAACAGTACAGCAGCTTATCCCAAAGTTCCAGCTTCAAATAAGCATAATAGCTCAGGAAAAACAGCATTATCCCGCATGTAAGCCATACAATCTGCTTAAAGGCCAATTCCTTGTCCAGGCGGTAAAGCATGATTACTCCAAGGCTGATGAGCATTGAAACTATTAAAAACAGGTACTCATCCCCCATATTCATTTTTATAATCAGGACATAGGTCAAGCATATCAGCGCTATTACAATCAGACCCATATATATGGTTGTGTTTTCCAACGGTTTTCTGTAAAAATATAAAAGCAGAAAACCGATGATGTTTATAAGCACCACTGCATACAAAGGTTTAAAATAGTTCGGAAGGATCCGCATAATTTCCACCCATCTCAATACTCTTTTACAAAGATAAAGGTCAGCTGGCCAACCTGAATCTTATCGCCGTTATCCAGGCGAACCATGTCATCTGCAAGCCTCATGCCATTTACCCGTGTACCGTTTGTGCTTTCCAGGTCTTTAATGTAATATGAATCGCCTTTTATTATAAACTCCGCGTGCCGGCTTGAAAGATAGGGGTCCTGTATGGCGATGTCATTTTTCGACGAGCGGCCTAAGGTCTTATTATTGTCCAGTATATAGCTTTCCTCCACTTTGAAGCTCAAACTGTCCCTCCTGTTTATCAGCTTCAAATAGGGATGTTTGCCCGGCGCCGTCTCCAGCCTGTTGTTTATGGAGCGTATATCCAGGTAAATCAGCCTTATTACCGAAAATATGAAAAAATATATAACGGTAGTAAATATATATTTAAGCAGCGAAGAAAGAATCTCAAACATCCTGCTCCCCTCGGATTAATGCTAATTCCTTATATCTTGCAGCAAACAATATATTTTTATTATAACCAAAGGTGGGGAAGTTGTAAAATTGGCAAAAGGATTAGCCATGTGCACAAACCGGTATGGACTTTACCAACTAAAGCTTCTATGCCTAAAAAAACACTATCCGGTTTTTCAGTGGGATAGTGATTTAAAAGAATTCCAGCAAACTATTTTCTCTTATATCAATGTATATCAGCTTTACATAGATTTTCCCGCAGCGACAGGTAAAGACACCTTTAAGCATCAATTCAAAATTCCGTTCTATCTGGTATTACATCGGTATTACAGGCAGCGCAAATTTAAGTATAAAATTTAGCATATAACACAAATCTACCTGTTTGCAGGCTGCCACCCGCTACATTTATTTATCCGGGTATTTTAAATTCCAAAAAGCGGCATCCATTAAAAGTATATACTTTTATAACCCGGCCGGAATAGTAAATGTTCTGTCCTCACAAGCCGGCACAGTAAATTAAGCTAATTTAAAGCTCACCCTAACGCCACCAGCACGCATGCCTGGACCGCCGTCAAACCCTTTTGCCTGATGGTTTCAAGGAGCTCGTCGTCATATGTTCCCGGCTGGAGCCAGATGTTCTTTATGCCCAGTCGGGCAGCCTCCTCAATGACAGGTTTGCCCCGTTTCGGCGAGACGACCATCTCCACTACCTCCGGCACTTCCGGGAGAGAAGACAGGTCCTTATAGCACTTATCTCCTTCCACGGTATCATAGTTCGGATTTACCGGGTACACCCTGTATCCCATTGATTTTAGCTTCCTGTATATCTTATTGCCGTATTTGTCAGCGTCGGTATTGGCTCCCACCACCGCCCAGACCTCCTTTTTAAGCATCATTTCCTCAAGCATTGTCAAATTCACTCCTTCCACCCGATATAGATGCCTCGCCTTGAGGCTATGTCAAGGATTCAAGCCCTTATTATTCTTCCCTCTTCATCCAGCGTGACATAAGTTTTTTCTCCCTGGCTGATCAGCACCCTTGCGTTGGTAGCTTCAATCACCGATTCAGTAAATTTCTCAAGGTCATCAATCGGCACATACACTATTATTTCCACATCCTGTTCATATATTATGCTTTTTATCGCGTATCCTTCGGAAATAAGCTGGTTTTGTACTCTGCCGAAAACACCATACTCAACCACTATATTCATTTCGACGCACAGCTGCCGTACGACCACCCCAGCGGCTTCAATGCCCAGAGATGCGCTTTTGCTGTAGGCTCTGATCAAGCCGGCGGCGCCCAGCAGGGTCCCTCCAAAATACCTTGTCACCACCACCGCAAGGTCCTGGAGCCCCATTTTTTTTATAACTTCAAGCACAGGCATCCCCGCCGTACCCGAGGGTTCCCCGTCATCGCTGAATCTTTGAACGGCACTTTTCCCGCCGATACAATAGGCATAAACATTGTGTGTGGCGTCCCAGTATTTCGATTTCAAAGAATTTATGAACTCAAGGGCTTCCTCTTCAGCCCTTACCGGTTTTACGGTAGCTATAAACCTGGACTTTTTTTCTTCAATTTCTGCCACAGCTTCATTTAAAACCGTTTTATATTTTTTTTGCAACAATCATCACCTTAATTCCGGGGCATGCCGGATATTTCAATAAAAACTGCGCCGAATTATTACTAAACAAAGCGCCAAACATTTTTATTTTTCGCCAGGACCTATAGAAATTTGACCAAACGTAGTTCCCGCCTTAAAGAAATAAATGATAGCATATAACATGCTATCATTTATTTCCTAATCTGTAACTATAATAATTATAATATTATAATATCAATCCTAAATCAACAATCAACGGGTATAATTGCCCGGATATTAGACCGTCACAAGCTCCTTGAACATATTATAAGACAAATTAAGCAATGCCTTGTCCTGACTATAAGTGACAAGTTGCATTGCTTCATTTATATCAAAATAACCTCCATCGGTAAAGCCTTGTTCTTTATTAACTTCATAATCTTCATTAAGGGATCTCATCAGATACCATGTAATTTTATTACAGACTGGTTTTTGTCTTGTTACAGAGAAGAATTCATAATTTGTTCGCCCTGCTGGCGAAATTATCTCAGCTGAAATTCCGGCTTCTTCTTTTACTCTTCTGAGGGCAACTTCGTTCGGTAACTCGCCGTTGCGTATCACACCCTTTGGAAAAACCCATTCACCCTTTTCATTCCTGAGAAGAAAGACCTTCTCACCGCAGAAGACTACGCCTCCTGCGCAGTTTCTTACCAGCATAGCAAAAAACCCCTTTCAATTTTATTTTTGGCAGCCCTGAACATTTGCCATATAAGACAGAAATTGCTAAAAAAACATTGAATACCCTCAATATTCTTTCAAGCTTTATTAGTATTATAATACACTAGACAGGTGTTTTATTCAATCTTAAGAAAATAATAAATATTAAGTTTGCATCAACTTATCGGCAGAATCTTTGTCTATACTACAAATTCCTTAACTTTCCCAACTTCAATTTTTTTGATGAGAGCCCTGATTTTTATTCCAGATTCGACAAAATTTTCATCCAGTATTTTTCCCTTTTCGTGAATATAAGAAACAGCCCAACCCTTGCTGTACGGAATAATCAGCTCAACCTCCATGTCTTCGGCAGGCAGTATTTCGGCGATGCCGTCAACCAGCCGATCCAACCCCTGGCCTGTAATCGCAGAAATCTCATACACCTTGTCCTGGTAGTCTACGGCCGGCGGCATGAAATCCCCCTTAATTTTATCAATCTTGTTCAGGGCCAGTATGATCGGCTTGTTGAAAGCCCCGAGGCTCTTAAGTATATCATTTACCACCGATATACGCTCATCCATTTCCTCATCCGAAGCGTCAACCACATGGATAAGGGCATCTGCAAACACAGCCTCCTCAAGGGTTGACTTAAAGGCTTCTATCAACTCATGGGGCAGCTTTCTTATAAAACCCACCGTATCTACCAGTAAAACCTCCCTTCCGTCCCCCAGGGTCATCTTCCTCGCGGTTGGGTCGAGGGTGGCAAACAGCTTGTCCTCTGCAAAAACATCCGCTTTGCAAAGAGTGTTTATGAGCGTTGACTTGCCCGCGTTGGTGTATCCTACAATAGCGATTACAGGGATTTCATTTTTGCTTCGCCCCTCGCGCACGAGACCCCTTCTTTTGCTTATATTTTCCAGTTCTTTTTCAAGAAAGCTTATCCTTCTTTTTATATGCCTTCTATCAACCTCCAGCTTCTTTTCGCCGGGCCCCCTGGTACCTATACCTCCTCCAAGCCTTGAAAGCTGCCTGCCCAGACCGGCAAGCCTTGGGAGCCTGTATTTAAGCTGCGCCAGCTCCACTTGAAGCTTTCCTTCCTTTGAACGGGCTCTCTGGGCAAAGATATCCAGTATAAGCATGGTCCTGTCAATGACTTTTACTCCCACAACTTCTTCGATATTCCTGAACTGGGCCCCTGAAAGCTCATCATCAAAAATTACCACATCAGCATTTAAAGCCTGCCTCAGAAGGCTTAGCTCTTCAACCTTGCCCTGCCCTATATAATAGGCTGCATCCTTTACTCCTTTCCTTTGGAGGACCTTTTTCACCACCTTGACACCTGCCGTACGGGCGAGTTCCTCCAGTTCATCCAGTGACCTCTCTCCGGCGCTCTTTCCATTTACAATGCGGCCGGGAGAGGTTTCAAGGGCCACAAGTATGGCCCTCTCAATACCGGTTTCGCTTGTATATGTACTGTTTTTCCGGTTTTTATCCCGCTCCATTATGATTTCAAGGAACGAATTTAGCTCTTGGCTCTTTAAATCGAAGGGGCCGTATATGTCGGCCCCGGATGGCCCGTCTGCCGGGCTGTCGGCCGGCAAGGCTACGAAGATTTCGGTCACATTCCCATCCTTCGCCCCGATGGCTATTATCGCATCCATCTTCAGGTTCAGCAGGGAATTGATGTCAACAGCCGACAGCCGACCGTCGCCATTGGGATGGGTGTGTATGCACCTTATCCCTGAAAGCCTGGCTTTATCCCTTCGCCCCTCAATCTCATTAAGGGAAACGGTTCTGCTGTCTCCCACAATGACATCCACTATCCTGCCTTTTCTATTGATATAAACGGCAATCTCCCGGTTAATCTTTCCCGTCAGCTGGGCAAGCTTTAAAGCAAGCTCCTCCGGCAGCAAAACATCCCTGTCTGCTCCCAAATCATATATACTCTCAATTTCAGCCAGTACCGACTGTTTCAGCGATTCAAGATTACCGCTTACATTAGCAGCACTCAACCTTAGCTTTCCCCCCTATTATTCCAAGCTCTTTTCCCACATCCTCCAGGGCGTTCAGCGCCTTGTCCAGGTGCTCCCTGGTATGTCCCGACATTACGCTCATCCTTATCCTGGCAAGCTTTCTGTGTACAGCAGGATATAAAACGGGATTGACATATATGTCTCGCTCATGGAGCCGCCTGCACATTTCCTTAACTTTGTTGTCATCGCCTATAATCACCGGAAAGATGGCAGTCTGGGCATTGCCCAGGTCAAAGCCCAGGCTTTCCAGATTTTTTTTGAAATATCTGATGTTATCCCATAGCTTCTCTCTTAGTTCAGGTTCACCTTCTATGACATCCATGGCCGCTATAAGCGAGGCTGCTACCTGTGGGGTCATAGCGGTGGAAAACATGTAGGACCTTGAATAAAAATGAAGCAGCTGAACCAGCTTTTTATTCGATGCAACAAAGCCGCCTACACAGCCCAGCGCTTTTGAAAAGGTTCCGGCTACTATGTCAACTTTTCCTTCAACGCCCCAATGTTCAGGAGTTCCCCTCCCGTTTTTACCTATAACGCCGGTCGCATGGGCCTCATCCACCATCACATAGGCGTCGTAATGATTCGCAATTTCGACTATCCTGTCGAGGGGTGCTATATCCCCATCCATAGAGTATACGCCGTCAACCGCTACCAGCTTGGTCCTATACCTGTCTTTTACCCTTTTCAGCACCTGTTCGAGAGAACTGAGGTCATTATGCTTAAAAAATTTGACGGTTGTGTTCTTGCAGCCATCAATGATGCTGGCATGTACCAGCATATCCAGTACCGCAACATCCTCCTGACCGAGCATTGAAAGCAGCGTTCCGACATTGGATCCAAATCCTGAGGTATAGATGATTGCTGCTTCACACCCCTTGAACCTGGCCACTCTCTTTTCCAGCTCAACATGTATATCAAGGGTTCCTCCAAGCAGCGGCACGCTGCCGGCCCCTGCCCCATACTTTTCAAGGGCTTCCCTCCCCGCCGCAACCACTTTGGGATGCTGTGTCAGGTTGAGGTAATCGTTGGAAGCCAGGTATACCATTTCTCTAATCTCTCCTGTGTAAGGGTCCACCACCCTTCTCACCGGCCCTGAGCCGTTGAGGGCAACCCGCTTGTATTGAAAATGCCGCCTCCTCCTGGTGTCCTCAATAAACTCATAAAATTTTTCCGCCCTCTGCATGACGTCAAGGCCGGGCATGTGCATGAAATCGGCAAGACTTAATTTAGTTGAATCCATTTCCGCCTCCATATATAGATTATGGCTTAACTTACTTATACAGTATACCAGCCCTCTCTGGAAATTATACCAGCATTTTCATAAGCATAACACACAGTATGGATACGGCTATAACAGCCATCACATTGACTTTGAACCAGCCCATGACTGCAGCCACGAGGCCGCCCACCAGCCCCACGATCGGCATATCCTGCTCAACCGAAAGTATTCCTGGAAAAATCAGCGCTCCCAGCGCCGCGTAAGGTATGCCGTTAAGCCATCGCTTCGCCCAGGAAGGGAACTTGAAGCGGTCCATAACAAACACCGGCAGAAGCCTCGGTATATAGGTAACAATCGACATGCCCAGAATTGTCACAAACAGTTTCATGCTATTCCTCCTCCCCGGCAGGTACAAGCACTCCTACCAGCGCTGCCAGAAGGGTAGCGAACACTATAGCCCAGCCCCTGTTGAGGAACAGCCCGAAAAGATAGCTTAAAGCCATGCTGACTGCAGCAATAAGTCCGGCCTTCCAGGTGCCGCGCACAGCCGGAACCAGCAGTCCGATAAACATGGCGTAAAGGCCGATGGCCATGCTTGAGCTTATGGACGGCGGGATAACGCCTGCAAATATGCCGCCGATGACCGACCCAAGCACCCATGAACCATAAGCCGTCATCATAAGCCCTGCGGCAAACTTATGGTTCAGCTCCGAACCCGGCTCCTGTCCCATCATGGACAGCACCGCAAAAGTTTCATCGGTTATTCCAAAGGCCAGCACAGGCTTCCACTTCTTCGGTGCAGCCTTAAGGCGGTGCATTATGGACATGCTCATGATAAAATGGCGCAAATTCAGCACAAAGGTAGCGAGCACTATCTCCATCCAGCCGGCGCCTGCCATTATCATGCCTGTAGCCATAAACTGGCTTGCCCCTGCGTAAACCATGAGGGACATGCAGGCTGTTTGAAGCAGCGGTATACCGCCTTGGATAGATATGACACCGTAAGCGATGGCGATGGGTATGTACCCTACAGCGATGGGAATGGCTGTTGCCATTCCGCGTCCAAAGTCATTTTTTATGTAAACCGCACTTCTCACATCCAGCTCCCCTGACAAGAAAATTATATATGATAAAGAATACAATAAAACAAGGGGAAAGGCAACAGCCAATTTCCTGCTGCCTTTCCCCCTGCGTCAGGCATAGATGCCCCACTGCATCGGATCACCGCCAATTTAACTCCTCCTTCCGGCAAGGCGGGGATATTTATTGTCAAGGATAGTTCGACAGCTACCACCCACAAGCATACCCCCTTCTACCTCACTCCCGTAGACCCAAATCCTCCTCCCCTGTCATTGCCGATATCGCTTACCGACTCCACCACGGTGAACCTCATCCTGGGCACCTTCTGAAGTACAATTTGTGCGACTCGATCGCCCTTCCTTATTATATAGGTCCCCTCTTCGTTGCCCTTTGAATCTATAGAAAAGGTTCTCTCTTCGTCGCAGCAGCACACCGGAGATGTGTTGGTCATAATTATCCCAAGCTCATCCCTGTATCCGCTGTCAATCGTCCCCGGAGAATTGGAAAGCCTTAGAGGTGTCCTGTAGGAAATACCGCTCCTGGGTCTCACCTGTATTTCATAACCTTCAGGGATGGCAAGCTTGAGTCCCGTAGGAATGATGACTGTTTCACCAGGCCTGATGATCACCTCTTCAGCAGCACACACATCCATTCCGGCATCTCCCGGCCTTGCATATTTAGGCAGTACAGCACCCTCACGACATACCTCAACAAATATCTCTACCTCACTATGTACCGACATTGCATCACCTCCCCAATTTATTTTCAACCCGCTTAAAGCAATGCTTAAACTCCCCTAAAGTAATGGCCTTTGGTAAATCCCCGGGCTTTTATCCTGTTAATCAGTTTCTCATGCCTGCTTATTCCGTCAGCCCCATTCTCAACGATATCCCTGTGCATGCCTACTATCTCCCTTACTTCCTCCGGCCTTTCATCGCTGATATAGAGCCGAACCATATCCACTCCCGAAGCCCTAATTTTATTCAAACTGTCAGGCACAAACAGCACATTGGCATTGAGCAGGGCGCTCCTGCAGTCTGTTCTGTCGCATAATAAGGGGAACTCCATCCCCTTTCTGTCCTTCAGGTGATATTCTCCTTTCCTGCAGGCCTCATCACATTTTGAACCTTCGCTGAAACCGCCGGCTATACTCCCCACAGGGCAGTATTCGCTGACCATCAAAGGTATTCTGCCGTATACCACCGTTTCTTTAGCCAGCCCGGGTATTCTTTTAAGGTTTTCTATCTGGGCCAGAGTCATCTCCGGCGACAGCGTTATTCCGCTTAAACCCAAACCTTTTAGCTCTTCAAGAGATAAACTGTTGAACACATTCAAAGCGTAATCCCCTGCTATTTTAAGCCTGTTTCCCTCATCGCCCTTAAAAATATCTGCAGAAGCGCTGTATATACATTGAAGGGTGCCTAAATTCCCTACAAGCAGTCCGTCAATTCCCGTCTCCACAACAGCCCTCAACCTGGACTTGATCAAGCTGTCATAATTTCCACGGGTGACGGAAGGGATCCATGCAAAAACCTCCATACCTTCATTGCGGTATGTCCTTACCTCTCTCCGGGCGCTTTCATTGAGGAGGGCGCTGAAGGGCAGGTACAACCTGTCCGCATTCAAGTCCCGGCAGGCAGAAGCCCTCTCTTCATCCCATTTGTAAAAATATACCGATATTTTAAGCTTTTGCTCCCCTTTTTGTCCATATTCAATTTTATTTCGACCATTTCCCAGGAAATAAAGTATTTCTTTTTTCTTTTCGACAGTTTCCTCTGTCAGTTTCCGGTCATAGCTGCTTGTCCTTGCCTTTTCCATAAGCTTCAGGGCTTCTCGCCTCAAGCGGTTAATCTCGCTTACGGGTGCTGTCAGCCCCGGATCAAGCTGCACATCAATTTTCTCAAATACAAAGGGAGTGCCTCCCGTCCTGCCGAGCTGTTCGGCAATCCTTTCCCGGGTCAAGGGCTTGTTCACAGCCACTTCCGGGAAAATCTCGCTCTCAACCAGCACTTTATTGTTTTCTCCGTCGCTCACGCTGAAGGACAGCGGGGCTTCCCTTTTCAATATAAACTCACCTTCCAGGCCTATCCTCCTCAGATTTCTGCCTTCTGCAAAGGTCTCCCTGGCCTGGGTGTTCAATTTTTTATCCGAGGTCTTGAACACCATGTTTCCTTTTCCAATGCTTCCGCTGATGCTGCCGACCTCTGCAATGCTTCCTTTCTCTGCCTGATTTGAATTTTTACCCTTTACCTTTATTTCAGTAATAATATTTCCCGGTTGCTCATCCTCACCGTTCCACACCTCTACACCGTCGCCTATCGATAAAGTGTCCTCAAGCTTCAACTTCACCGTTCGCTTATATTTATCGTAAGAAATCACCTTTCCGAGGTAAATTCCCCAGTTCTTCGGTTTTTCATAACACATCATGGAGCTTCCCTGCTTGCCGATGAGGTATCCTTTTGAAAAACCTCCGCGGTTGAAAATTTGCGCCAGGTCTTTTAAATCGCCTTCATCAACGTCAATCTGCTTGGCCCCCCCGGACATGGCTTCATCTACATATTTCCTGTATATTCTCACAACTGTTGCGACGTATTCAGGCGTCTTCATCCGCCCCTCGATTTTCAGGGATTTTATGCCTGTGTTTATAACATCGCCTATTATGCCGACAGAACACATGTCTTTAGGGCTCAGCAGGTATTTCCCAAAGACCCCTGCCGAAATCTGTCCTCCTTCTGCCAGGCCGTCACCGCTTTCTTTTATCAACTCATATGTAAGCCTGCAAGGCTGGGCGCATTTGCCGCGGTTTCCGCTTCTTCCTCCTATAATGCTGCTCATCAAACACTGCCCTGAGTAACACACGCACAGGGCTCCGTGTATGAAAACTTCAATCTCAAGAGGGCTGTTTTGTGCAATATATGCGATTTCCCCAAGAGACAGCTCCCTTGCAAGCACTACCCTCTTAAATCCCAGCTGTTCCAGGGCTTTGACGCCGTCAAGGTTATAGATGGTCATCTGGGTGCTGGCGTGGAGGTTGAGGTCGGGATACAGCTCTTTCAACATTCCGGCAAATCCTGTATCCTGGACTATAATGCCGTCTATACCCGACAAATAGGCGCTCTCCGCAAAGTCCACCGCCTGTCTGAGCTCATGGTCGGCTATCAGGGTGTTCATCGCAAGGTATACTTTCACACCTCTTACGTGGGCATAATCAAGGGCTTTTTTTAACTGATCTTCATCAAAATTCCCGGCAAATTGTCTTGCATTAAACAGCTTCCCTCCCAGATACACGGCATCGGCACCGTTTTCCACCGCTGCCAGGAAAGCTTCCCAGTTTCCAGCCGGGGCAAGCAGTTCAACTTTGTTATCCATCCAGCTTTTCCTTCCACTTCTTCCTTTCCGCTTCAAAAATGCTCAACACTGCAGGCATTATATCCAACAGCGACTCTATTTTTATATACACGCCTTCGGGAATAGGGCCCATAATCACTGCAGGCACCTTGTTCATGGTGTGGGTCTTGACGGTAATATCCTCTATGTTGCCGTGGTCGCTCGTGATAAATATTATATCCTCCTCAAAGTCAACAAGCCTTGTCAGTTCACCCAGGAAGGCATCCAGCAGTTCTATCTCTTTTACGGCCAATTCCATGTCCATCTTATGTCCGACAATATCCGTCATAAAATGCTCAAAAAGGGTAAAATCATAGTCCCTGCTTATAGCGTATATCCTCGCGGCAGCCTCTTCAGGGGAGATCACCTCTACGTCGTACCCGCTGTCCTTTATTATCTGCCCTGTGATATCATGATATACGGCTCTGCCACGGTTGTAATCCTGTACCGTCCTGAATCTCAACTTTGCAGAAAGTGTCATGATCGATGTGACCGACGGACGGTATCGCCTTTCCTTGGGGTCCAACATCTTTGTAAGGTATTCTTCTCTGTAGGCGTTAGAATTTGTCACTTTAAACCCCATATTCAGCAATTTTTTGAAAAGATTGTCATGAAGGATAATTTTTTTAAGAGTAACTGTAGGCTGGCCGTTCAAGTGCCTTCCCAACACCTTGGGAGCATTTACACCGGTAAAAATCGCAGTCTGCCCGGTTGCGCTCTGAGGCAGGCCATTGACTCCAAGAGAAGCGTCTATATGCATTACATTAAAGTTTTCGAGAATATTCCGTATGTTCGGTGCGCTTGCCGCATAGACGGGATTGATGCTTTTATCCGCGCTGCCAATACCAAAGCCATCTATAAATATAAATATCATTCTCATGGCTAGTATGCCAAATCCTTCTGTCTAACTGCTTTTGCCATGGAATTGCGGACCTCTCCGAGCTCCGCCTCCCGCTTTGCCAATTCGAGCTGAAGGCCGGTATTTTTGCTGCTTAAGGTGGCATTTTCTTCAATGAGGCGTTTTCTTTCATCTCTGAGCCTTTCAATCTCATTTTGGGCCTTTTTTAATTCCTCTTTTAACCTGTTTTCACTCTCGTACACCTTGAAAAATTCATCCGCTACGTTGACGGCTGTGAGCACGGCAGCCATTGATGTGCTGAGCCTGCTGTTGTTCTTCATTATTTCGTTCATCTTCTTATCTATATAAAGCGCAACCTTCTGGATGTACTCATCAGACTCAGTCCCTACCAAAGTGTAGTCCTTGCCCGCTATCCTGACCTCCACCTTGTTTTTTACCGCCACATCAACCAGCTCCTTACACAAGTCATATCCTCTTACAATTATACTATATTTCGGCAAAAAAAGCATTTATTTTTGTTTTAATGAAGAATTATTTAATTTTTAATATATTCCTGTATGATTTCGTTGATAAGGTCTTTCATGGCCACGGTTTCCGCCATTATAGTCAAAGCCGTCATAAAAGCCGTGGCATTATTTTTTTCATTTTCCCTAACTCCGTCTTCGCTCAGAAGGCGGCCAATGTTGTCCAACAGCTCCGGGAGGGATTCCTTCCATCTGTCCAGAGCCTCTTTTCTCATTGCCAGATAGTTTTTATACAGATTGACAATATTAATTATGTCATCTTCAAATATATCCGGATTGTTTCGTATAGGCTCCAGTACCGTTTTAATTTCATCCAATGAGTATATGGCCTTCAGGCTGTCTATCAACGTAAGCATCACCAAGTGGTTTTTGGTGTAGTATCTCTTGTCTACAGGCGGAGGAAGCACACCCACCCTCACATAGTTCTGGATCATGGTCTTGGTAAAGCTTCTTCCCTGCCTCTCAAAAAATTTCACTACCTGGGATATGGTGAGCTCGTCGCTTAACGTAGCGATTCTAACCTGGCCGTCTTTATCAACTATCCGGTTTGCAAGCTGCATCAGCCCTTCTTTGTCTATATTTTTTGACATGAGTTTCCACCTCTATGTTTTGTATATTTACTATCTACATAATAACGTGTGCCACTCTATTATAATTTATAATACACTCGCCATACATATATGTCAACATGCATCAACAGCCAAACTTAATGAGCGGGTGCCCCCCGCCCATCCCTTTCAACTGAAACTCAGTATCTTGCCTGTACCGGGTTCCATATAGATCAGCCAATAGCCAAAGGCCCCGTATTTGGGCCTGCTGCCTTCCAGCTGCACCCACCTGCACATATCGCCAAAAGGCTTCTCATCCACACTATATACCCCTGGCACCCCGCATACCAAATACTCTCTGCGCCTCATCACATCGATATAAACGCCTATTATTAAATGCCTGTATTTAAAATGAGCCATCATCACCGCAGGGTTGAACAAAATAGAGCTTTTTACATTGTTCTGGTATAAGATATTATTCAGATGGACCGGGCTGTTCACCTTCCACCACCTGTAATCCCTTCTCCTGCTTAGGAAGGGATCCTCCCGCTGAAAGTACCTGTCGAATTCCCTCATTAATTTTGTGATATCTACAGCGCCTTTGCCTGGCTGTGCTGCGGCTCTGTCCGGCTGCACCGCAGTGGCTGCAGCCTGGCACGCCGGACGTCCTGCACAGGGCTTTGTATTGTTGCCATCCGGCTGTGCAGAGCAGCTGCCGTTTCCACTTGGCCCTTGGCTGCTTTCCGCATCAGCCCCTGCCGCTTTATACTGCCCCGGCCTGTCCTGCAGATCTCCCCGTCGTTCCTCATTCCTTTCAGTCTCCTCAGAAGGATGTTTAGTCTCCCCGGAGGGCTGTTTTTCGTCCTCATCAGATCCGGCTTCCCCGCTGACAGCCGGTTCCGCCTGTCCGACACGCGCAGCAGCAGCTTCTGAGCTCCCGGCCTTTTTTCCATCCCACACCTGGGACAGCCCTTCTCCTGCACCGGCCTGTCGGCCTGCCCCTTCTTCAGCAGGCTGAGCAAGCCTCCTGCTTTGATCAAATTTTTTTTCGGCCTCTTCGGGTATGTTAAATTTAGGGTTATTCTCCGGCGGTATATATTTGCTTGTGGTATTCGCGGCATACTTGGCAAAGGTATCCTCCCTGCTTAAAATCTCTTTCTCCGCCTCTTTGCCATGAGCTTTAACATGTCTCAGGGCCTCGCCCAGCCTGTGCCTCCACGCCGCCTTGCTGCCTTTATAGGCAGCCAGAGGGCAAATAACTGTGGTGTTTCCTTCAGCTGCATACTCCACCAGCACTGCGGCTATGGTAAATTCTTCTATGGGTATGCCCGTCATACCCACATTTCTGGCGTCGAACTCCCAGTTCAATTCTCCCCTGCCCTTGGAAAGGGGAATTACCCCGGCGCACACCGCAGTGGCTTTATTGTCCCAAAGCCTCAATAAATATAGCTTGTAGACGAATTTATCCTGTTCTTCTTTTAAATTCTGGACTGAAGCAAAGAGTTTCCCTTTATCCCCCCTTACCTCTATCCTTGTATATCCTGAAGGTTCCTGACCTGTCCCGTATCCTTTATCTTCCTGGTTAAATATCAGAAATGTCCTTTGAAATTTGGGCTTCCCTTCCACTTGATTCCCCCCAATACTAGATACTAGTATTATATATATGAATAAGAACAAAAAAAATAAACCATCATTATCCTGAATGGCGTTTTTATTTTATGCTCAAAGCCTGATATTTTTGCTGCAGTGCCGAAATCCAAAACCCCTCTTAAAAGCGGCCGCCCAAGAATTCGCCGCAATGGACAGAAGCTTCCGTAGGGCAGGATGAATCCGTCTTTTTCAGCAAAAAAGTTTAGCGCCTATATAAGCAGCTTTGCGCCAGATGCTAATTTTCTCCACAGCCAATTGATATGCCTGCCCTTCTTAAAGCAAAACCGGCTGATAAATCACGCCTTTCAGCATGTATCTATCAGCCGGTTTATTGATGAAATTTAGAGCTATTTTAAACGAAACACATCATGCAGAATTGCCAAAAGCACAATCCTCTAAGCTCAGGCAATTAGCCTTGAAGCCTTTTTTCCAGGGCTTCAAGCTGCGCTGCCAGCTCTTTGGGGAGGCGATCGCCAAATCCTGCATAATATTCTTTGATAGAGGCAACTTCCTTAAGCCATTCCTCTCTGTCAACTTTCAGCAGCTCAGCCATGTCGGCATCGCTGACATCAAGTCCTTCTCTGTCAATGGCATCAACGGTAGGCATATAGCCAATAGGCGTTTTTACAGCTTTTCCTTCGCCTGAAGTCCTCTCGAAAATCCACTTCAGCACACGGCTGTTTTCGCCGAATCCAGGCCACAGCCATTTTCCGTTTTCGTCCTTGCGGAACCAGTTTACATAGAATATCTTAGGCAATTTGTCAGGATCGGTTTTTGTCCCCATATCCAACCAATGCTGTAAATAATCGCATATGTGATAACCGCAGAAAGGCAGCATGGCAAAAGGATCGCGCCTTACTTTACCGATTTTATCAGAAATGGCCGCAGCTGTAATCTCAGAGCCCATGATGGAACCCATGAACACACCGTGGTTCCAGTCAAAGCTCTCGTGAACCAAAGGTATAGTAGTAGGACGGCGGCCACCGATCAGGATTGCAGAGATCGGCACCCCTGCAGGATCTTCCCACTCGGGAGCAATTGCAGGGCACTGGCTGGCCGGTGCTGTAAAACGAGCGTTGGGATGGGCCGCGGGGGTCTCGGAGCCCGGCGTCCAATCATTGCCTCTCCAGTCGATCAGATGATCCGGAGCGCTGCCGCCGATACCTTCCCACCACACATCGCCGTCATCGGTAAGGGCTACATTGGTAAATATGGTATTTTTCGATATGGTTTTCATAGCGTTGGGGTTTGAATCCATCGAGGTACCAGGTGCTACACCAAAGAATCCTGCTTCAGGATTGATGGCATACAAACGCCCGTCTGCGCCGAATTTCATCCATGCGATATCATCGCCGATAGTCTCAACCTTCCAGCCCGGAATGGTGGGAACCAGCATTGCCAGGTTGGTTTTTCCGCAGGCACTTGGAAAAGCTCCGGCTACGTACTTTTTCTCACCTTTAGGATTTGTAATGCGGAGGATGAGCATATGCTCAGCCATCCAGCCCTCATCCCTGGCCAATACGGATGCTATACGCAGAGCAAAGCATTTCTTGCCGAGAAGGGCATTTCCGCCATACCCCGAGCCATAAGACCAAATTGTCCTTTCTTCCGGGAAATGGCTGATGTACTTCTTTTCCATTGGCGCGCAGGGCCAGGCAACATCTTTCTGGCCTTCCGCCAACGGAGCTCCCACCGAATGGAGACAAGGCACAAACTCGCCGTTTTCGCCGAGGGCCTCCAGAACCTCTTTGCCCATGCGGGTCATGATGCGCATGTTAATCACAACATAAGGGCTGTCGGTCAGCTCAACGCCAATCTTTGAAATCGGAGAGCCTATAGGTCCCATGGAAAAAGGAATAACATACATGGTGCGCCCCTTCATGCAGCCTGTATATAATTCAGTCATGGTCTTCTTAAGTTCTACCGGATCAATCCAGTTGTTGGTAGGCCCTGCATCTTCCTGCCTCTTTGAAGCGATATAAGTACGCTCCTCAACTCTTGCCACGTCAGACGGATGGCTGCGGAACAAGTAACATCCCGGACGTTTTTCAGGATTCAAGGGTGTAGCCATTCCGGATTCAACCATCTCCTTCAAAAGGCGGTCATTTTCCTCCTGTGACCCGTCACACCAGTAAATCCGGTCCGGCTGACACATATCCGCCATTTCTTTTACCCAATCTTGCAATTTCTTGTTTGAAGTCATGATCATCTCACCACTTTCTTCTAATTTAGCTTTATTGAAACTCTAATCAAGACTGCAATTTACAGCGGTGACACTTGCGTCGAGTTTTATTAGCAAGTACTATCACCTTATGCTAACCCCTGTAGCAATTCAAATTTAATTATACTAAAATATATGTATAAATAAAAGTACTTTTTGCAAAAAATTAATAATTTTTTAACAATCTTTTTCTGAAAATGAATTTGAGAGTTGTGCGAATTGCATTATTGACAATGTCTCACCTCTTTGACGCTCATCAATACCTAGATTTTTTAGCACTTCTTTTATTTGTTCTTTATCTTTGCTGAAGTACCCGGAATTGAACAATGCATTTACTAGCGTTTTCCTTCTCTGAGCAAAAGAGGCCCTCACCGTCTTAAAAAACAAATCCTTGTCAGCCAAAACCACAGGCGGTGTCTTGAATATGTTTAGCCTTATAACCGTTGAATCCACGTCAGGCTGCGGTATAAAGCAGTGAGGCGGTACGTCAAATATTTTTTCAGGTTTCGAATAGTACTGTACTGCCACCGAAAGAGCGCCATAGTCCTTGTTGCCCGGCTCTGCCATCATCCTGTCGGCAACCTCCTTCTGAACCATAAACACCATCAGGTCGATTCCGGGTTCTTCCTCCAGAAACTTCATGATGACAGGGGTTGTGATATAGTACGGAAGATTTGCCACAACCTTGACAGAGCCGGCTTTGAAACCTGTATGCCTGTTTTTTGTAGCTTCGATAATATCTTTTTTTATGTCCAACTTTAAAATATCCTCATTTATGATATCCACATTATCGAATTCTTTTAAATTCTCAGTCAGGGCAGGCATAAGATGCCTGTCTATTTCTATAGCAGCCACCCTTCCCGCCCTTGCCGCCAGCTCCAGCGTCATACTTCCTGCCCCCGCACCTACTTCGATTACCAGGTCGCTGCTTTTTACATCTGCGGCATCAACAATCCGCCTGGCAACAGCCTCATCAGTCAGAAAATTCTGTCCCAGCGACTTCCTCAGCCTGATATTAAACTTTTTTATCAATTCCCTGATATCCATCCCCATCAAACCTTGCTTCACCTACCCTTTATTGACGACTTATCGGCTACGCACCCTGAAGCTATAAACCGCCGGTAAGCCGGTGGGCGTCATGCCTATGCCAACCCGCTTTCGCTCATACCGCCAATTTTCAAGCTCAATTTGCGTCGCCTTGCGCTTATAAAATAAAATATGCAGCATTTTGCTCCATATCGAAAAATGACCGGGACAAAACATCCCGGTCTCATCTCAGCCATCTTTTTGTTTATTTACGAATCCCTATAAATTTCAGTCTGCAAGCACGTACACCTTTACCCGTTTAACTCCCCATTTATCAACAACTTTCTGGTCGTCAAAATACAAGTCTATCAGATTACCTTTTACGGCACCCCCGATATCGGCCGCCACTGCATAGCCGTAGTCGGGAGTGCTTCCGGCAACCTCAACATATACCCTTGTGCCAAGCGGTATCACTTTTGGGTCTACCGCTATTATACCTTTTTTCACCTTCATACCTGTGTAAGTTATTCCAAACCCGGGATCGCCGGGATTCTTTCCCGTATCTTTAAAGGATGCCGTATACGCCGTTGCCTTCATATCAAGGACTTTTTTGTATCTTATTACATCCCCTCTCGCAGTTTTGTGATTTAATACTGTTCCAAATTCAACAATCTTACTGACGGGAGCCAGCGTCACGGTGTCCTTTATAAGCTCCCTTGCGATTTCCTTGCCATCCTCGAACACAACTTTATACAGTTTCTCTCTCACTCCCTCCTTACCTTCTCTTACCGTCTTTGTCTTTCCTTTGTCCATGCGGTTGTTTTCCCTGGTCACAACCTCATAGGGAATAGGAATTTTTTCTACCTTCAATTCTTCCTTAACTCTTACAACCTTAATTGTCATCTCCTTTTCAATTTTGTCATCCAGGCTTGCGCCAACCAGCTTGTCGCTTTCAGAAAGCTTTACGGAACTGTTCTCCAACGCCTCCCTTACAGTGTCCCTGTAAGTCATCAGTTTAATCTCTTTCCCATCCACCAGGACATTGACCGGTACCGCCCTTTTTATATATATTTCGTTCTTCTTAAATTTCTGCAATTTTGTGTCAAGGGGCATGCTGATATAATCTTCGGGTTTCACGCTTATTCCGTTCTGTTCGAGGACTTCTTTCACGGTAGCCTTCATTGTTTTTGCTATAATCTGTGTGCCGTTGTCATTGATAACCACTTCTCTTTTCAGATGAAAGAATACCCCTACACCGGCAGAAATGGATATCATCACTGCAAGCAACACAACAACAATTTCTCTTACCGAAAAGAAACTCTTAAACTTTTTCAATAGTGGCATGTAACCACAACCTCCTCTAAAAATATATTGGGGAGTGTAGTCATTTTATTCCAAAATGGCGTTTTTGTCAAATTTAATTCCATAAATATCTCTGTATGGAATTATTTACAACAAACATGTACCTTATACATTTCTCTCCGCCATTTTTGATTCTGCCAAAAAGAAAGCGGACCGATTTTATCATTCGGTCCACTTGTGTTTTGTCGCTTAACTTAATATCTCATGTTTCCCATTCCCATATTTCCAATGTTTATTCCCGGTGCAGGATTATATATCGGGTTATACATAGGGTTATGCATGTAAGGATTGGCCGCATATGGATCCGCCATCATGTTTCCCGGCCCAGCCATGCTCTGCCCATACATCATAGGGCACTGCACATTCATAAGATAGGGGCAGCACATCATTGGCATTTGGGGCACCTGGTACATCTGCGGCATATGGTAAATCGGAGAAGCCTGGGACAGCCCTGTCATCTGCTGCATTTGAGTTGCTTCAGGCGCCTGCTGGCAACACTCCTGGCTCATCTGCTCCATCCTGATATCCATCTCTTCTTTATATTTTCTCTCATCCATATCCATATAAATTCCCTCCGGTAACTTATGGTTTACTCACTATCATTATATGAGCGGCTGGGAAAACTGTGATAATTTCTTTTATGTAAATTTCCGTCAGAACTTCTAATGCGCAACGAAAATATCCGAAACCATCCACATGTTCCTTTCCTTGTTATAATTTATTGCGAAAAATCTTTCATTCAAGCCTTCGTCAAATTGGATTTTACCTGTATTTCCCCCTTCTGCTTTTTTAACTTCCAGAGTTGTGAGAAAAAGAATGTCGGCGGTGGTGTTGGAACGCGTGGGCTCAGTATAAAGCTTTATAGACTTTAATTTTATATTTTTGATGCTGCTTTCGCAGCCCTTCCTAAAATCTGCCAGATCCGAAAACCCCATCTTCTCAATAAATTCACTGGTTTGTATATCATAGGCGGACTCGTAGTCTCCGGCATCTATAGACTCAATCCATTTCCTTACCGGCGCTTCAAGAACCTTTGGATCAACCTCTTGCTTGAGCCTGTTTATGACGTCAACCTTATGCAAAAGAGTCTTGTTAATTTCATCTTTTTCCTTTTCCAACCGGTCTCTATATGCCTCAAGCTCCTTGAATTTTTTGTCTGCCTCCTCCAGCTTCTCCCTTAAAGCCTGATTTTCATCCTCCAGAGCCTTGATTTCTCTCCCCAACGCATTAATGCTGGCATTGCTACTGGCCTTTGAGTATTCGAGATCGCGTATATCCTTCTCCTTGTTTTCCCTGTCCCACAAAAGGTAATTCAACGCGATGAATATAACCAGCAAAGGCATACAAGCCATCACCAGAACAAATTTTTTCATAGCGCACCACCATTGGCTTTAATTTATAAATTAACTTATCCTGAACAGTCTCTTGGCATTTTCGGTCGTGATCCTTGCTATTTTTTCAAAATCAGTTCCTTTAATTTCCGCTATTTTTTGCACAACATATCTGATATAACTGGATTCATTCCTCTTACCTCTCAAAGGCTCAGGAGCAAGATAGGGACAGTCAGTCTCCACAAGCAGCCTGTCATCCGGCACGTATTTTAATACTTCCACTATTTTCCTAGCGTTCTTAAATGTTACAGGTCCTCCTATGGATATGTAAAAGTTATTGTTCAAAAGCTCCCTGGCCATTTCGGCGCTCCCCGAATAGCAGTGGAAAACACCTCCAACCTCTCTCGCGCCTTCAGCTTTTATTATACTCATCACATCCTCGTGAGAGTCACGGTTGTGGACTATTATCGGGAGCCCTAGCTTCTTTGCCAGCCCTATCTGCGCAGCAAATGCCTCCTTTTGGACATCACGTGGCGAGAAATCATAATGGTAATCAAGCCCTATCTCCCCTATTGCCACAACCTTTCTGCCGGCTGCCATTTGGGCAATGTTTGAAAGCGTTTCTTCAGTAATTTCGCCTGCACTATGCGGGTGGATTCCCACCGCGGCGTATACAAATTCAAATCTCTCTGCCAGCGCAATGCTTTTAACTGCAGAATTTAAATCTGAAGAGGCGTTTATTATGTAATGAACACCGCTTCGGTACGCCCTCTCAATGGCTTCATACCTGTCATCGTCAAATTTTTCATCATCATAGTGTGCATGAGTATCAAACAGCATGTGCTTTTTGCTCCGATTTTCACCTGTACAGCGTAGTTTACGAAAAATTAGATTAATAATATTATATATCATTATCGCAATATGAACAATTAATTTTTAAACTCTGTTTTGCCCTGTCAATTTGTGGTAAAATATTCAACAAGGAATCAAAAGGAGGGAACTTGATTATGAAGATAAAAAATATCACCGACACCCAAAAATTCTTCAATGTATTATGCAATTGCAAAGGAAGCGTTGAACTGGTAACTTCACAGGGGGACAGGATTAATTTAAAATCGACATTGTGCCAGTATATCGCCCTTACCGAAATGTTTAGCGATCCAAAAATCGACGAAGTGGAAATCATCTGCTCCGAGCCGGAAGATGTCCAAATGTTGCTGGATTACCTCGTAAGGGGATAGCCGCAGCTAAACAGGCTAAAAAAGCCAGCTGTCTTATGACGGGCAGCCGGCTTTTTCGCTGCTTACCTTACCTTTGAACCGCTTTCAATAATCCTGTCGACGGTTATAAGAGACAGCTCTTTGTCCCCCTCAGTCGAGGCAGCCAGGATCATCCCCTGGGACTCTATGCCCTTGAGCTTTGCCGGCTTAAGGTTGGCAACCAGGACCACATACTTCCCTTCTATATCCTCCGGGGAGTAGTGCTTTGAAATACCTGAAACAACCTGTCTCACTTCGCCGCCAACATCCAGCTTCAGCTTCAGCAGTTTGTTCGAGCCTTCCACCTTCTCAGCCTCAAGGACCTTCGCAACCTTTAAGTCGATTTTTGCAAAATCTTCTATTGAAATCAATTCCGGAGCCGCTCCCTGTTTTTCGTGCTTCTCGGCTTCGGACGGTGTCCCGGCCTCAGCGGAACCATGCCCGCCTTTGGGTGCCCCATCTTGTGCCGCCACCTTCTGATCCGTGAGCCGCTCGAGTTCCTCTAACTCCTTCTTGATGTCAATCCTCGGGAACATCACTTCCCCTTTACATACGGCAGTTCCCTCCGGATATCCGCCCCATGTTTTTGCGCTTTCCCATGAAACAGGCCCTTTATCTATGATCCCCAGCTGTCTCCAAATTTTCTCCGGAGTTTCGGGCATGAAAGGCTGGAGCAGTATGGAAATTATCCTCAGGCTCTCAGCCAGGTTATACAAAACTGCAGCAAGGCGCCCTTTGTTGGACTCATCCTTTGCAAGCACCCAGGGCATAGTCTCATCGATATACTTGTTAGCTCTGGATATCGCCTTCCATATCTCTGTCAGGGCTGAGCTGAACTGCAGTTTATCCAAGAGCTCCTCCACCTTCCCCGGCGTCTCCGTCACAATGCTTTTCAAATCCTCATCAAAATCGCCGGCAACTCTCTCTGACGGAATCACACCGCCAAAGTATTTGTCTATCATAGCCACAGTCCTGCTCACCAGGTTGCCCAGGTCATTGGCAAGGTCAGAATTTATCCTGTTTATCAGCGCTTCGTTGGAGAAAACACCGTCTGAGCCGAAAGGAACTTCCCTTAAAAGAAAATACCTTATAGCATCAAGCCCGTATTTTTGTATTAATATCACAGGATCCACAACATTCCCTTTTGATTTGGACATCTTGCCGCCTTCCAGCAGCAGCCACCCGTGGCCGAATACCTGCTTGGGCAAAGGCTCGCCCAGGGCCATGAGCATCGCCGGCCAAATGATAGTGTGGAAGCGCACTATCTCCTTTCCCACAAGATGTACATCTGCAGGCCAGTATTTTCTGTATGCCGAATCATCATCGGACATGTAGCCAAGGGCTGTCACATAGTTTGAGAGAGCGTCTATCCAAACATACACCACATGCTTTTCATCAAAAGAAACCGGGATGCCCCAGTTGAAAGTGGTCCTGGATACGCAGAGGTCTTCCAGGCCGGGCCTCAGGAAATTGTTCAGCATCTCATTCCGCCTTGAAGCCGGCTGAATAAAATCAGGATTCTCTTCTATATGCTTTATAAGCCTGTCCTGATACTTCGAAAGCCTGAAAAAGTAGCTTTCCTCTCTTGTCAGTTCCACTTCCCTTCCGCAGTCAGGACATTTTCCTTCCGAAAGCTGGGTCTCTGTCCAGAAGGACTCGCAAGGCGTACAATACCAGCCCTCGTATTCGCTTTTATAGATATCCCCCTGGTCATAAAGCTTTTTGAATATCTTTTGAACCGCTTCTTCATGATATTTGTCGGTAGTCCTTATAAACCTGTCGTTAGTTATCTTCATGAGCTTCCAAAGCTCTTTTATGCCCGCAACAATTTCATCTACGTACTGCTTCGGCGTCACCCCTTTAGCCTCAGCCTTTCTTTGTATCTTTTGCCCGTGCTCGTCTGTACCTGTAAGAAACATTACATCGTAGCCTCTAAGCCTCTTATACCTGGCTATGGCATCCGCCGCTACAGTAGTATAGGAGTGCCCTATGTGAAGCTTATCGCTAGGATAATATATAGGTGTTGTGATGTAAAAAGTATTCTTCTGCACGTACATGCCTCCCTCATCTATTTAGGCATATTATTTCCAACTATATACCCATTAATTATTAATATACATTTTCAAAACCTGTTTTTCAAGAAAATTTTATTTCCTGGGCTTTCATAAAAGCGCCATGCCCATGCATATTTATAAAATGCCAAAGCGGTGGCAAGAATTATCACTAAAGCAATGCTTAAACGAAGGAGAAATATTTATTTAAGGAGCATTCCTGTAATGAAACAAAATGACTTTTGAAAATAGAAGTACCTCCTGTTAGAATACAGGGTGTAAGGCTCGCGGGCTTACCCCTAATGAATAAGACTAACAACGGAGGTACGTA
>Ga0134100_1000066_pt1 | contig 125153 bp, 108 predicted proteins | sample 11_taG_2_FD_94444 | JGI IMG/M metagenome (GOLD analysis project Ga0134100, IMG submission 94444) | Switchgrass degrading microbial communities from high solid loading bioreactors in New Hampshire, USA - 11_42_5_180_A3 metaG | ecosystem: Engineered > Bioreactor > Semi-continuous > Anaerobic >...
AGGGAACCTTCTTTCTTATGTAGTATTTATTGTGGGCACTTTAAATTCTACAAGAAGTTGGTTCCCTTTTCTAGTATTAACTAGAGAACCGAGTTTACACAAAATATTTTATACTACCAATTTATATATGTCAACAGCCTTTTTTGCTATATTCCTTTAAAACTAAATTTCAATTCCAATTGATTGCTAATATCAAGGAGATATTCTTTATGAGTTTGTGCGCCCCATGAATTGTCTCCCCCTACACCCATTTGCTGTTTTGCGACTCTGACTACAGTATAATGAACAGGCGGTAACTCATACGGATGCATTGCATTTTCCAATTCATGAGGTGTATATGGCAGGGCTGAAAAACTTAAATCTTTTCCGCTAAATAGTAGTCCTCTTCCCAGCTTATTCGTTACCTTGGCGTAATAAACCCCAACCTTATTGCCACATTCCTGAGGTACTAAGTATTTTGCAAGATTATCCCTGACTTCATTGCGGTAAATTCCTAATTTAGCCCCATGGCATCTGTCAACATAAGTTTCTTCTGGTCCCATGCCAAACCATTCAAGCTGGTCATAATCCGCATCCAGTTTAAACATTACTCCAAATTCCGGCATATCTCCTAGTTCCTTAACAGGATCATAAGCCAAATGGACTTCTATTGTTCCATCGCCATATACTGTATAAGAGAGCTTACAGCTGGATGCCGGGCGAGTAGGTAAAAGATAGGTGAAGGTGATTGTAACATGGTTATCCTTTTCTTCCAATACAGGAGACACAACCACTTTCCCATTTTCATCCTTATTGGAAGCATACATGCTGGCCAATTTCCATTGTCCATATCGGGCAGAGAAATTATTTCCCATATCATTATCAATGGGTGCTCTCCAGAAATTAGGTTTAGGCATTGCTTTGAGCATTTCTGTTCCGCCATACCTGTAAGACACCAATCCACCGCTTATACCGGAGAATAGTACATCAAAGTCTTCTCCTTTTACTCCTATATTCCATCTGCCATAAACCACTTTTATAGGCTTTTTGCAAAGGGCAGGCTTTCCTTCCACTTCATACACCTTTTGTCCAAAAGCAATTTCATGCCCTTTACTCGCCCAAAGGGTATCTTCTTTTAATCGGAATGAAACGGTAATCGCATATATACCTTCTTTTGACGGAAGTTCAACTGGCAGCTTTATTTCTTCCTGAGAAAGAGGTGGAATATTGGTTTCTATTCTTTCTTTTTGTATAAGTTTTCCGTTTCTTTCTACCAAGACAAAGCAATCATACGCATTGGTATTTACAAACAGGTTTTTGTTGGTTATAACCGCCTTGCTGCCGTCTATTTTAATACTGATTGGCTGATAATTATACTTTACTTCCTGCATTTTTGGAGAAACTTCTCTGTTTTCACCATACACAATGCCATTGCCACAGAAATTATAATCTGCAGGACGTTCATCAAAATCTCCGCCATAGGACTGGAATTCCTGCCCATACCTATTCTTTTTGGTAATGGACTGGTCAATATAATCCCAAATGAATCCTCCCTGGAACAAAGGGTCTTCCTCACTTAGTTCAATATATTTATGCATAGCCCCACAGGAATTGCCCATGGCATGAACATATTCACAGCAAATAAAAGGTTTTTCTCTGTTATGGGATAAAAATTCCTTAATTTTTTCTACAGGCGTATACATCTGACTTTCTATATCGCTGGTATCGTTATACCTGCGGTCCCAATTCACTCCTTCGTAATGAACCAGACGGGTATTATCCCATTTACGAAATGCCTGAGACAGCTTATAAATATTGCTTCCTCCAAAAGATTCATTTCCACAGGACCAAATGAGGATTGATGGATGATTTTTATCCCTTTGGTACATGGAATATGCCCTGTCTAAAATAAGATTCAGCCACTTTGGATTGTCTCCTGGAATGGCGTCTTCTATGCTTGCTGTACCCCGGGCTACAGTATCCCAGATACCGTGAGTTTCAAGATTTGTCTCATCGATTACATATAATCCGTATAAATCGCAGAGTTCATAGAGCTTGGAAGAGTTGGGATAGTGGCTGGTACGAATAGCATTGATATTATTTTGCTTCATCGTAATAATATCTTTGATCATTTCTTCTTGGGTCACGCATCGTCCTCTTAAAGAACTGAATTCATGTCTGTTTACTCCATTAAATACAATACGCTTTCCATTAAGACACATGACAGAATCTTTGATCTCGAACCTTCTAAATCCTACTTTCTGCAAAATCACTTCCTGAGTCTGCCCGTCATTACTTTTCACTTCAATGAGTAAATCATATAAATAAGGACATTCTGCACTCCAAAGTTTTGGAGAAGCTACAGGAAAACTATAATGGGAGGATTCGGATAAGTCCGTTTCTTTTTGAATCACAATATTTTTTCCATCCATTAAAGATAATTTAATTTTTCCGCTGCGTGTTGCAACCAAATCCAGCATCAATTCTGCATTTTCATATGCATCATCCAATAAGGTCTGAACCTTTAAATCCCAGATATGCACATCCGGTATAGTGTAGAGATATACATCACGGAAGATTCCTGAAAATCTATAAAAATCCTGATCCTCACACCAGCTTCCTGCGGTCCATTTAAACACCTGAACCGCTAACTTATTTTCCCCTGTATTAAGATAAGGGGTCAGTTCAAACTCTGAAGGTGTAAAACTGTCTTCACTGTAGCCCACATAAACCCCGTTAAGCCACAGAGCCATACCACTTTCTACTCCCTGGAAGGATATAAACACTCTTTTGCCTTCCATATGGGCTGGTAACGTGAAGTATTTTACATAGCTGGCTGTTGGATTAAACTCTGTGGGAATTTCTCCCGGATCAATCTCTTCTCTTCCATCCCATGGATATTGAATATTGACATACTGTGGAACATCATATCCTTCCAATTGAATATGTCCCGGTACCCTTATAACATCCCAGGTTTTGCAATCATAGTTTAAATCAAAAAAATTCTTAATAGAAGAATCATAATTTTTAGCATAAGAAAATTTCCAAAATCCATTTAAAGAATATTTAAAACTACTTTCTTCTTCACTTAAGCATTCTTCCAGAGAAGAATAATAGTTATGGTCTGAATGGGGCTCCATTCGGTTTTCCTTAAAAATTTCCGGATTTTTCACAATCTCATAATCAAATGTCTTCATATCTTATGCCCTCCATTTAATGTTTAATCTATGAAACTTTTATTTAACTGCCCCGGTAATACCTTCTGCGAAACTCTTTTGTAAAATGAAGAAAATAATGATCGTCGGAATCGTACATAACAGTACGCCCAACATCAACATACCATAATCCGTTACATAACCCTCTGTAAGATTGGCAACCAACATGGGCATTGTAATACTTTGATCATTTGTCATAATAACCTTTGGCCATAAATAATTGTTCCATGCATTCATGAAAGTGATAGTCATAGCTGCCGCATAGGTTGAGCGCATCGTTGGAATAAACATACGATAAAAAATTTGGAGCTCATTTAGCCCATCTATCCTTGCCGCTTCAATAATGTCATGGGGGAAAGACCTGGCACTTTGTCTAAACAGCATGATCAAAAATGGCGTTGAAATCGTAGGTAAAATAAATCCAATAGTGGAATTGAGAAGACCTGCCTTTGAAAACATCTGGAACAATGGAATCATCGTTGCTGCAAAAGGCACCATCATAGCAAGCAGAAGTATGGACATCACAGTATCTTTTGCTTTGTCATGGAAAATTTCAAATCCATAGCCTGCCAAAGAACAAATACATAAAGAAATTAGTGTGAGGGTAACTGAATACTTAAATGAATTAATCATCGCCCCGGAAACATTTTGAGCTGTCAAAAGATTCTTGAAATTATATAACAATGCCGTACCGGGAATCAGTTTTCCTCTTATAACATCCACACTCATATTGGTAGCTGCACAAAACATCCAATAAAGCGGAAACACCGAAATAATAGAAACAATCGTCAAAAATACATATTCAAAAATTCTTTTTCCCTTCTCAATCACGTTTGTCACCTACTTTCATTTGGATAAAGGCTAATATCGCCACCAATATCAATATCAGATAAGACATAGCCGCTGCATATCCAAAATTCGGAACATATTTAAAGGACATGTTGTAAATATAGTGAGACATTGTAATCGTGGCATTTGCCGGACCGCCGTTGGTCAAGTTCACAGATTCATCAAAGAGCTGCAAGGTTCCATTGGTGGACATGATCGCAGTTAAAAGGATCGTTGGCTTTAAAAGTGGCACTGTAATTTTCCAGAAAGATTGAAATGAAGAAGCTCCATCTATTTTGGCAGCTTCATATATGGTATACTCAATGTTTTGAAGACCAGCCAAATAAAATACCATGTTATAACCAGTCCATCTCCAAATCAATGCAATAATGATAACTGCTCTTGCACTGTTGGGAAATGCCAGGAAATTATACCCTGTTTTGAATATACCTAACTTAATAAGCATCACATTAATGAATCCATCAATGGCAAATAAAGAACGGAAAATAATCGCATATGAAACCAGCGAAGTTGCACAGGGCAGGAAAATGGCTGTACGAAATAAACCTTTGAATCTTAAATTCCTGTCATTGAGCATACATGCCAGAACCAATGCTAAAATAAGCATGATAGGAACCTGTATAATGAGATAAATAAAATTGTTCTTCAATGCCTGCATAAATACATTATCCTGGAACATCCGAACATAGTTATTAACTCCTGCCCAGGTCATCTTGGCACCGATACCTGTGCGAAAAGAAAGAATGAGTGCTTTAAACATAGGATAAAAACTCATAGCCACAATTAAAATAACAGCTGGTATCAGACATGTCCAGCCAAAAAGATTTTGCCTGGTTTTTAATTTGAGCCTTTTATGAGAATAGCTGATCCCGGTATTCATCTCCAGATTATTATTGGAATAGCTCACGAGATCTCCCTCCCTTTACTGTTTTAATAAAAAATTCGAAAAGTATAGGGAACGGCCTGAATAAGACTGTTCCCTATATACAACTTCATGCTTTAGCCTCAATGACTTATTGTCCCATTGTAAATTTAACAGTGGATTCTGCCGTTTCCAGTTCAGCTTTTAAATCAGCGCCAGAAATAACATTGGATAATGCTGTAGCCACAGCATCTCTTGCTTCGTAGTAGTAGATACCAGTATTATTGCTTGGTACTTTAGATGCAAAATCTGTAATCATTGAATAGATCGCCTGATTCTGGAAGAATTCCTGAGGTTCGCCGTATACATCAGAATCTCCTGCCGGAATATAAGTTGCAAGAGCCCCTGATTTTGGCAGAATGGTTTCATAGAATTCTACGCTTCCGGCAAAGGTCTTGGACAAGAAATCAATAGCCAATTCTTTGTTCTTGCTGTTCGTAGTAATAGCCCAGCTTGAACCACCATTGTTGGAATAATTTGTGGCGCTGGATATATTATCTAACTTGGGCATATTGGTGATTTGCCAAAGTCCTTTTTGATCTTCTGCAGTCTGAATCGATCCTAAAATCCAGCATCCGTTAATTGTTCCTGCAACTGTTCCATTGGTGAATGATCCAACATATTGATCCCAATCGTTTACGTGAACCAATACACCAGACTTTATTAATTCAACATAAGTCTTTATAACTTCTTCCAATACTTGGTTGTTAACGATGTTTGGTGTTCCATCTGCATTGAATAAGCTTGATCCGGCAGACTGAAGCATGATCATAATTAAATCAGATTCCCCAGCTACACAGGAGTTTAGTGGTTTTCCGGTTTTTTCTAATACCACTTTAGCTTTTTCAATATATTCAGACCAGGTTATATCTGTAAAGTCTTCTATTGTAAATCCTGCTTGTTCCAAAACGTCTGTTCTAAGAGCCTGAATTACTGCTCCATTATCAAATGGAACGCCGTAGTTTTTACCATCTACTGTGGAATAAGCCACTTTAGACGCTCCAAATTTATCAAATGCAATACCTGAATTGGTTAAATCTACAAAAACATCCGGGAAACTCATTACATTCTTTTGGAATGCATTGTCCTGCATGAGTAAGATATCGGGCAGTGTGCTAAGATCTCCCGAAGTTGCAGCTGTTGTAAGTTTTGTCTGAATATCTTGCCAGGGGGTTTCAATAATATTGAGTTTAAAATCAGGATGATCTTTCTGATAAACTTTTTCAGCTTCCTGCATCGCATAGATATTAAATGCAGGGTCCCAGCACCAAACGGTCAATTCATTTGATCCGGAAGATGAGCCTGTTTTTGCTTCTGTTGATTGGGAATTTCCTCCTGATTGATTTGATTGGTTAGTTTGGGTGCCTGAACCACAAGCAGCCAAAGAAAGCGCCATAGTTGCAGTGAGCAATAATGAAATGATCTTCTTTTTCATTGTAAATCCCCTCCTCTTGTTATATGAGCATATCGAAAATAGTCATATTTGCGCTTTGAATTAGCAAATATGCATAAGTTTTTTTATATGCTCATCTATTTTGTAAGTAAATTATACCAAAAATCATGGGCAATTGTTTTTATATTCACTCAAAAAATGTGCAAATTCAATCATTTATGCAAATACTACCATCCTTTTTGTGCACTAATTCTATAATTTAATAGTTTCCCTTCAAAATTTTCTGCAGATTGTTTCCATTGATATGGCGAAATTCCAACCAATTTTTTAAAATTGCGATTAAAGGTTGAAACCGCAGTAAATCCCACCTTATATGCCACATCTTCCATAGAAATCTGCGTTTTCTGAATGAGTTCACAAGCTTTTTGAATACGAATAAGATTGATATAGTCCACCGGTTTCATATTCATTGTTTCTAAAAACACTCTGCGAAAATGACTTTCACTCATATTGCAGGCCTGGGCCAACTGGCTTATTTTGATTTCGTCTCTGTAATTTTCTTTAACATAGTCCAGGGCTCCGGATATTCTGGAAGTTTGTTTTTTTATTTTTGCTTTTTGCTCTTCTTGATCATTCAATCGTAAAAGTTCTACAATGAGCACATGAACATATCCTTTTACACTTTCCTTATAGTAAATATCCTTTTTTCTCATCTCTCTTATGATGTTTAAAATAATCTGATTTAAAACAGGATACTCACTGGCACGCAACAATAATGGCCTTCGATAAATTTTTTTAAGAATTTCCTGAATAAAGAGGGTGTCATCCCTGTACATATTTTTCAGGCACTGCTCTGCATCAATAAATAGCCATTCCCAATAACTCTTTGTTCCCGGATCACTGCTTGCCCTATGGGGACAGTTGGGTGGAACAATAGAAAACATATCGGGACCCGAGCGTATACTCTCATTTTCAAGTTCCAATGCTCCAAAACCGTCATAGCAATAGCCAATCTCGAGATAATTATGGAAATGCAGGCCATCGATGCCTTCACTGTAGCTTCTAATCCATGATTCTCCCAAAAGCGCTAATACAATTTCATCGTTTGGCATTTCATAATATCTGAATTCGACTTTTTGCTTCCTTTTACTCATTCAGATTCCCCCCAATACCAATCTTATTTCTATTATAGCAAAATTTTGATTATAATATTTCTAAATTATTTATCTTTTCTTTATTTACACTCTAAATAAACAACTCATAATTTAGTCTTAATTGAAGAAAGGTATTAAATGTTAAGCGTAATTTGTTGAAATTTCTTGCCGTGTAAGATATATCATTGAGAGGTTAGTTTAAATACTTATCGGTATATAAATTAAAAAGTTATCATTCAGAAGAAGAATATATGCAAGCTTAGGATTAAAGTCATTACGTTATTCAGGTGAATGGTGCACTGGATGAAGCCTTCACTTACATCACAAAACCGGAAGTTAATTATGTGATTTCCTTTTGACGAAAAGAACCCCCATATTCCCAAAATAATAAACCTCCAGGTTTCAGCCTGAAGGTTTATCGTTTATCTGAAACAGAGAAACTCCCTGCTTTTATTCATATATATTTTTACTCAGATACCTGTCGGACCGGTCAGCAAAGATCATTACAATATTGCCTTTCTCGATTTTTTGAGCCTGCTTTAGGGCTGCTGCAAAGACAGCTCCCGAAGAAGATCCGACCAAAAGCCCTTCCTTTTTGGCCAAATCCTTTACTGCCCGAAAGGCTTCCTCATCACTGATTTTCTCTACATCATCAACAAAATCCATTTCTAAATTGCCTGGGATAAAATCGTTTCCTATCCCTTCTATTTTATAGGAGTGGCACGCCCCTCCCCCAATAATAGAACCATATGGATCCGCTAATACGCCTTTGATCGACGGATTTTTTTCCTTTAAGTATTTCATAACACCGCTAAAGGTACCGCCTGAGCCTGCTCCAGAAATAAATACATCAATCTTTCCTTCCATTTGATCATAAATCTCTCTTCCGGTATAAAGATAATGGGCCTCTGCATTATCGGGATTATCAAACTGATTGATCACCAAAACATCATCCATCTCTTTTTTAAGTTCTTCTATTCTTCTATATGCCCCCTGTAATCCTTCTTCTGTTGGGATGTTGATGATTTCTGCCCCTAATGCTTTCATAATCATCTGCTTTTCTACAGAAAACTTTCCAGGTACGATAAAGATAATTCTATATCCCCTGTTGACTGCTGCCAAAGCAATTCCTATACCTGTATTCCCTGCCGTTGCTTCGATAATCGTGCTACCTTTTTTAAGTCTTCCTTCTTTCTCATATTTCTCGATAAAATGCTTTCCGATTCTGTCTTTAACAGACCCTCCAGGATTCGCAAATTCTAGTTTGGCAAATAATTGAACATTCCCTGGCAGATCAAAATGATTGATTTTTATGATCGGAGTGTTTCCAATTAACTCTGTAACATGATTCACATAATGCATATAACATCGCCCCCTCATTTCAAAGAAATATCTAAATCTTTTATAATATCCTCCACGTATTCTATTCCTACGGACAATCTGATCAGTCTGTTGGTAATACCTAATTTTTCTCTTTTTTCTTCCGGAATGGATGCATGGGTCATTTGGGCCGGTACGCTGATTAAGCTTTCTATGCCTCCCAGGCTTTCCGCCAGGGTAATGATTTTCAAATTGGATAAGACTTTCTCTACAGTAGCTTCAGAATCTACTTCAAAAGAAATCATTCCTCCGGCTCTTGACATCTGACTTTTAAAGATCTCCTGTGAGCCATTGCAGCCTGGATAGTAGATTTTCTTTACCCAACTTTGATTTGAAAGCCAGTTTACAATTTGTTCTGCGTTTTCGCAGTGTCTGTCCATACGAACAGGTAATGTTTTAATCCCTTTGATTAAAAGCCAGCTGTCAAAGGGGCCTAAGATCGCTCCTACAGAATTTTGAATAAAGTGCATCCTGTCTCCCAGCTCTTTATTATTTACAACAACCAGTCCGGCAACCAAATCACTATGGCCCCCTAGATACTTTGTTGCACTGTGAAGTACGATATCTGCCCCTTGAGTGATAGGCCTTTGAAGATAGGGTGTCGCAAAAGTATTGTCAACTACGGTAAGAATCTCTTTTTCTTTTGCCAATTCTACGATAGAACGAATATGGGTTAATTTCATCAAAGGATTGGTTGGGGTTTCTATATAGATCATTTTCGTATTGGCTTTTATGCCGTTTCTTACTTTGTCGATGTTGCTGGTGTCTATAAAGTCATACTCTAAGTTAAAGTTTTTAAATACCTTATCAATGACTCTAAAGGTGCCTCCATATACATCGTCGCTGACCAGAATATGATCTCCCGATTTTAAAAGCATTAAGACAGATGAAATGGCAGACATTCCTGAGCTGAAGGCAAATCCTCTATAGCCTTCTTCCAGATCCGCGATCAGCTTTTCTAAAGCTTCCCTTGTGGGATTGCCCGTTCGCGAATACTCAAATCCCCGGTGTTTTCCCACGCTTTCCTGGGCATAAGTAGACGTTTGATAAATGGGAACGGTTACAGCTCCCGTATAAGGATCCCCGGTAATTCCTCCATGTATTGCCAAAGACCGAATATCCATAATATTACCTCCCCTAATTTTTTTGTGCAGTTAGTATCCAAACATAACTGTTCATTTTTTCAATCTCATAGGTATATCCTTGAGCCCTAAATATTTGAATCAGATCTTCTATGAGCTCATAGTACTCCGTGTATAAATCTTTCAGGAGATTAAAAGCTCGATCAGCTTTCACTTTTTCAATAAGCTTAAGCTTATATTCCTTCGATTCAAACATGGTGTCTGCAATGACAATTTTCCCATCAGGTTTTAATAATCCGTCCATTAACTTAACAGATTCTATTTTTTCAGCATAGGTTAAATGGTGAAATGCATAGGATGCTACAAATGCATCTACCTTTTGCTTTAAGGGCAGTGATAAAAAGTGACCATCCAATATTTCCAGTGAAGGTATTTTTACTTTTGCTGCTTTTCTCATTTCGCTGGAAGGTTCAATCCCTATGACATGAAAGCCCTTTTTTGTCAGCAGTTCGCTTAAGTTCCCCGTCCCGACGCCTATTTCTATTACTGTTCCTGACTTTTTGTCTTCTACTTGTGTACTGATTTTATCTAGTATCTTCGTGTAATTCTCAAAAACTTCTGCATACTCATGGTTTTTGCCATATACTGTGTCGTCATAAGAACTTGCCCATTGGTCAAATAAAGCATTGAAATCAGGCATATTCATCCTCCTTTAAATATGGCGTGATCGGAAAAGCCAGCAACATGCAGTATGTGCGAAATGCGCATCCTGCCCGGAGGGCTTTATGATATAAAAAATCCTTAAGGATTTCCTATGTAATAAAAAAGACTTCTCCTCCATTACATTTAGAGGCGAAGTCTTCCGCGGTCCCACTCTACTTAGGCATAAGCCTATCTTTAATGCGCTATACAGGGCGCTCCCTGATTGCCTACTACGCTTTCAGCAATCCGCTCCGGAGTGCACTTCAGTCAGAATCTCTGCAAGCTGCTCTCAGCCGGTGACAGCTTTTCTCTGTGACAGGATTTCTAACCTACTCTCTCCTTCATTGCATTATCTTCTCAATTCATAGTATTCCGATAAGATTATATTGTTTTCTTTATGATAAAAAATTTTTTTAGATATGTCAAGTAGTTTTTCTCAATTTTGCCATAACAAAAAAGTGGCTGTTATGCCACTTCCCAGTTTTCCCTGATATATTCCCACTTTTTATCCCGACTTTCTATGATGTATGCAATGTCTTTTTCATCTAGATGCCTGAATCTTCCCTGTTTTCTTAAGAAGTTTTCTACGGATGAAAATTCTTTAGGATTCTTATTCAACTTAAATCTTCCGTACTCATATTCTGCCAGATACCAGAGCCCGGTATCTACAACTTCTTTAGCCAATTCCACTGTTATGTCCTCTGGCGTTCCCCACCCTGTCGGGCATGGAGCATAAACATGGATATAAGAGGTACCTTTCACTTCCTTTGCCTTAGCAAGCTTATTCATGAAATCCTGAACATATCCAATACTTGCAGTGGCTGCATAACTAATGCCGTGAGCCGCTACAATCTCAAACATATTTTTCTTCTGAGTGATACTTCCATGAATATTTTCCCCCGCGGGGGTAGTGGTGGTTCTGGCACCGAAAGGCGTTAAGCCGCTTTTTTGAATACCTGTATTCATATATGCTTCATTGTCATAGCAAATGTAAATGATCTGATCGTTTCTATCAATGGCGCCAGATAATGCCTGAATACCTATATCCGCTGTCCCTCCGTCTCCGGCAATCCCTACAGCATGAAAATCTTTAATCCCCAATGCCTTTGCCCCTGCAGCAATACCAGAAAGCATGGAAGCTGTTCCTGCAAAGGTAGATATCATGGCATTGGTCGAGAAACATAATTGGGGATAGACAAAACCTACAGCAGACATACAGCCTGCCGGAATAACAGTATAGGTTCTTTCTCCCAATACTTTTAAAGCCAGTCTCACTGCTAAACTTCCTCCACAGCCGGCACAACCCTTATGTCCATAGAAAAATTCTTTATCTGTGATATTGTGGGCATTGATTCTTTTAATTTCCTTCTCCATCTGTGTCCACCCCCAAGTTGATCCATTTGATGTACTCTTTTTTTACTCCATTCGCTGCTTCTTCCAAGTATGTATACATAAATTTGATATCATTTTTAGAAATATCCCGTCCACCAAGGCCTGCAATAAAATTATAAGATTGAATGGGTTTGCCTGATTTCAGAAGGGCCGAATTGACATTGGTATAAACGGTTCCCTCGTATCCAAAGGAAATATCTTTCTCCAATACACCTACGACTTTTGCCCCCCGGGTTATATCAATGATTTCTTTTTCGGGGAAAGGACGCATAAATCGAATCTTAAGGACTCCGACTTTCTTCCCTTCCCTTCTTAATTCATCTGCGACCACTCTGCAGGTTCCCGTAATGCTCCCTAAAGTAACCAGTATAATCTCTGCATCTTCACATCTGTATCCGTCCACTAATCCCCCATATCCTCTCCCAAACTTTTTATGATACATCTCGTCTACCTCTTTAATTACTTCCGCTGCTTTTGCGGCCGCTCTGTGCTGCTGATATTTAAATTCCATATTATCTCCCGGAGAAGAACTAAAACACATATTCTTAGGATTCTCAAAGTCCAGCTTATTTTCTGTTTCAAAAGGGGGCAAAAATGCATCCACGGCTTCCTGGCTTGGTACTTCTACCAGTTCATAGGTATGGGTCAGAACAAATCCATCTAAATTGACCATCACAGGGGTTAATACTTCTTTATTTTCAGCGATGGCATAGGCCTGAATCATCATATCAAGGCTCTCCTGAGCATCTTCCACATAAACCTGAAGCCATCCACAATCCAGCAGGGACAATGAATCTCTTTGATCCCCATAAATACTCCAGGGAAGCGCCAATGAACGGTTGGCGTTCATCATCACAATAGGAAATCTCCCTCCACTGGCGTAATGCAAGCACTCCGCCATATACAAAAGCCCCTGAGAAGAGGTGGCTGTAAAAGCCCTTGCGCCCACTGCGCTGGCGCCCATGGCTGCTGAGAGGGCAGAATGTTCGGATTCCACATGAAGGAATTCAGATGTAAGCTCTCCTTTTTCCACCATTTCTGCAAGCCTTTCAACCACTACGGTTTGCGGGGTGATGGGATATGCAGAAATCACATGAGGTCTTGCTAATTTGACACCTATAGCAGCAGCTTCATTCCCTGATACAAACATTTTAGTATTCCCCATTTTCCCCCTCCTTGATCATTTCTATGGCTTTATGGATGCAAGCTCTTGCACAGATCCCGCAGCCCTTACAAAAATCATAATCAATGCCTACTTTTTTATTTTCCTTGAAAATGGTCCCTTCCGGGCAATACAAATAGCAAAGACAGCATCCTGTGCATTTTTCTTTATGTACAATAGGCTTTCTGGTTCGCCATCCTGCATTTTTTACAACCAGAGTCCCTGCTGGAGCGGCTGGTCCACAAGGATAATCTTTGATATGCTTTGGTTTTTCATAGTGCATTAATTGTGGCTTATTCATAGCCACTCCCCCTTAATCCGTTCATAAGATTGGTTTAAAACCCGGATATTTTTCTCTGCCAGGCTTGATGAAAACTCATTTTTTATACTTTCTGCCACAGCATGGACTGGAATCACTTCTGAAATACCAATAAGCGCCCCAATCATGGCTGTATTGGTTACAGGCCTTCCCAGTATCTCCTGGGCAATGGCCACTGCATCAAAAGTGACAATCCAATCCGGAGAAATTGCTTTATACTTTTCTTCCCGGGCAGTATTGATAAGAATCTTTCCTCCAGGTTTCAGATCCTGAAGCAATGAGGGGGCAAACAGCGTTTCATCCAATACAACAATATAATCACAGTGTATAATTTCACTTCTGTCCCTGATTTTTTGATCATCTATCTTGGTAAAAGCAGTGATGGGTGCACCTCTTCTCTCCGGTCCAAAGGAAGGAAAAGCCAAAGCATATTTATTGCCGTACAAAGAGGCAGCAGCTCCTAGTATTCTGGAGGCTGTGAAACTTCCCTGTCCCCCTCTGCCATGCCATCTGATTTCAATCATGATATCCTCCATTCTGCATTTTTTGCCTTTTCTCTTAATGTCGAAAGTCTTTTTAGGGCTTCTTTAAGAGTATCTGTCTTTTTTGCGAAGTGAAAGCGAATCAGGTGGTTTACATCTTCTTTAAAGAAGCTGGAACCTGGGACAGCGGCTACCCCTACTTCTCTGGCAAGCCATTCACAAAACACCGTATCACTTGGAGCGCCGAATTCTGAAATATCTACCAAAACATAATATGTTCCCTGAGGTTCTGTATATTTAAGTCCCAGCTCATCTAAACCTTTTAAAAATATATTTCTTTTCTCTGTATAAAGTTTTCTTAATTCTTCATAATATGCATCCGAAAACTTTAGGGCTGCTACTGCTGCTTCCTGCAGAGGTGCTGCTGCCCCTACTGTAAGAAAATCATGAACCTTACGGGCATTTTCAATTACTTGGGAAGGCCCTATAATATATCCAAGTCTCCATCCTGTAATTGAGTAAGTTTTTGAAAGAGAGCTGCAGGAAATGGTTCTCTCAAACATTCCAGGCAAAGATGCAAAATAAATATGTTCATTCGGTTCAAACACAATATGTTCATAGACTTCATCAGTAATCACAAAAACATCATACTTTTCTGCCAGGTCTGCAATAAACTCCAGTTCTTCCCGTGTGAATACTTTTCCTGTAGGATTGGAAGGATTACAGAGAATAAGCGCCTTTGGATTTTGCTCAAAGGCTTTTTTAAGCGCTTCCTGATCAAAGTGAAATGTGGGCGGATGCAAAGGGACATATATTGGTTCTGCCCCGGAAAGAATCGTATCCGCCACATAATTTTCATAAAAAGGAGAAAAGACAATCACTTTATCTCCCGGTTTACAGGCTGTCATCATAGCTGCCATCATAGCTTCCGTACTTCCACAGGTCACAACAATTTGAGTATCGGGGTCAATGGGAATATCCATGTATTTTGACTGCTTTTTAGCAAGCGCTTCTCTGAAGTTTTGTGCACCCCAGGTGATGGAATACTGATGAGGGCCTTCTTCTGCTGCCTTTTTTAAGGCTTCCCTCAATTCCTTGGGAGGATCAAAGTCCGGAAAACCCTGGGACAAATTCACTGCCCCATAGCGGTTAGCTATTCGTGTCATTTTTCTAATAACAGATTCTGTAAAAAAGTCCAGACGATTGCTTACTTGCGGCATATTTTTCCTTCTTTCTATTGTTCTCTTAAGTCAATAAATCTTTTAGCCTTGTGGGTAGCTCTTGGAAGAGCCCCTTCTTCCAGGATCACCACTTCTTTAGGTCTAACGCCTAATCTTGCTTTAATATTGTGAGATACCTTTTCCGACAATTCCTCGTTCGTTATGGTGACATCCGCATGTTTTTCCACTTCTACTTTAAATTTGGTGGTAAAGTTTTCGGAAATCGCATACACTCTGTATTCCCCATTGAGTTCCTTAATGTTTCGAACGATAAATTCTATATCGCTGGGGAAAATATTCACGCCCGAGACAATGAGCATATCATCGAGTCTTCCTACCACCTGAATTCTGCCATGGGTACGTCCGCATTCACATTTTTCTTTGTTGAAAATAGCAATATCTCCTGTTCTGAAACGAATCATCGGTCTTGCCTGTTTTCTTAAGGTGGTGAGCACCAGTTCCCCCCTTTGACCATCCTTTACCGGTTCCAGAGTTACGGGATCGATCACTTCCACATAAATCTGATCTTCTGCTATATGCAGTCCGTTCCTTGCACTGCACATTCCGGCACAAGCCCCATAAATATCAGAAATACCATAGAAATCATACACTTCTGCATCCCAGAGATCTTCAATGGCTTTTCTTGTGGCTTCTATGGAACCTCCTGGTTCTCCGGCAACAATGATTTTATTGATCGCCAGGTCCGTTGCAGGATTGATGCCTTGTTTTTTAGCAGTTTCTCCAAGATACCATGCATAGGATGGAGTCGTCCAGATCACCGTAGGCTGAAATTCCTGCAAAATATAAAGGAGTCGTTCTGAAGGAATGGTTCCTGCCCAGATGCATAATGCCCCCAAATTCTGGGCTCCTATAACATCAGGGCCTCCCACAAACAAGGTGAAGTTTAAAGCATGCACATATCTGTCATGGGGTCTCATGCCTGCCGCCCAGAATAATCTGCTTTGGATATCCTGGAACTCATCAAAATCGGTTTTGGTAAAAGGACTTAGGGTAGGTACTCCTGTGGAACCGCTGGATGCCGAAACAAAGACCACATCTTCTTCAGGCACTGCAGTCAACGTTCCAAGAAGAGGCTTTGAGATTTGAGCGTCCCGCTCAATCTGCTTATTGATGAACGGAAACTTTGACAGGTCGGATAAAACCTTGAAATCTTCGGGTTTTACTCCGGATTCATCAAAAGATTGCTTATAATATGGTGAGTGTTCATAAGCGTATTTCAAGTGTTCTTTGAGCTGTTCTGTCTGATATGCTTCTAACTCTTCCCTTGGCATGGTTTCTATGGATTCATTCCAATATCTTTGATATGACATTTTTATTCCCCCTAATCAGCTGCGTTTGATTATGATCTTTTATCTACTTTTTTAGAGCTATAGTCTCCCAACCATTGAAAACCCTGTACGATTAACACTAAAACAACCACTGTAGTAAGCATGATGTCGGTTTGATATCTGTAGTATCCGAAGCGAATGGCTAAATCGCCGATACCTCCCCCGCCGATAATCCCTGCCATAGCAGAATATCCGATCAAACTGATGGCAGTTACTGTAATGCCTACGATCAGGCTGGGCAAAGCTTCCGTTAAAAGCACATGGTATATAATGGTCCTTGTTTTTGCCCCTGCGGCTTGCGCTGCTTCAATCACTCCTTTATCCACTTCTCTAAAGGCCGCTTCCACCAATCTCGCATAAAAGGCTATGGCTGCAACAGAAAGAGGTACTGATGCGGCTCCTGATCCTATAGTAGTACCCGTAATGAGCTTAGTGACAGGTAAAAGTACAACAAGCAGAATCACAAAAGGTGTGGATCTTACGATATTAATGATCAAACCTCCGATAAAGTTTAAAATTTTGTTTTGAAAAAATAAGCCACTGGACGTAAGATACAAAAATAATCCTAAAGGAATACCTAAAACTATGGATAATATCAGTGCTATTCCTACCATTTGAGAAGTTTCTCCCAGGGCTTTTAATAAATCAAAAATCAGTTCAGCTTGCATAGAGTACCACCTCCGTAAATGCAGTTCTTTCGTTGATATAGTCCACTGCCAGTTGAACTTCCCTTTCTTCTCCCTCTATATCGACGACTAAGATTCCCACGGGTCGATCTCCTATGTACTCGATTTTTCCATGGACGATATTTAGGTTAACATTATAACGTTTAGATACTTCTGATATTAAAGGCTCCGTTGCTGACTCTCCCTTATAGACAATTTTCAGTACCCTGCCCTTAAAATCATTGAAAATCTGCTTAGGGAATTCGAGGTGGAAGGTGTGTTCAATTAATTGTTTTGTAAAAACATTTCTCGGATTGACAAATACGTCATAAACATTGCCTGCTTCTAATAACTGTCCGTCATTCATAACCGCCACTCGGTCACAGATGCTTTTAACCACATCCATTTCATGAGTGATGATGACAATGGTAATCCCTAATTTCTGATTAATTTCTTTAAGTAAGTTTAGGATGGATTTTGTCGTTTCTAAGTCAAGGGCAGAAGTAGGTTCGTCACAGAGAAGAATTTCTGTTTCGTTGGCAAGGGCTCTTGCTATACCTACTCTTTGCTTTTGTCCGCCGCTAAGCTGAGCCGGAAAAGCATTACTTTTATCTGAAAGACCGACAAGATTCAGCAGTTGGTTTACTCTTTTTTGAATTTCATCTTTAGGTTTTCCTGCTGCAACCATTGGAAAGGCTGCGTTTTCAAAAACTGTCTTTCTTTTTATCAGATTGAAATGTTGAAAGATCATCCCTATTTTCTGTCTAAGAAGCCTTAAGTCTTCTCCTTTTAAATCTGTAATGTCCTGATTGTTAATAAAAATCCTGCCTTCTGTTGGCCTTTCTAAAAGATTAATGGTTCGGAGCAGGGTACTTTTCCCTGCTCCACTGGCTCCAACAATTCCAAAAATTTCTCCTTTGTTAATGTTCAGCGAAAGTTTCTGAACTGCTTTAACTTTGCCTTCAGCCCCTTCATAAGTCACGCTGACATCCTGAAATTGAATCATATGTTTTCCTCCCTACTGTTGTAAAAACCAGGCTGGCTTTTGGAAAGCCTTAAACATATAATCTGGATTTTCGATAACTTCCCTGAACTCTTCCGATTCAACGACTTCTTTAATGTCTTTTACAAATTGGGAATTAATATCTTCTGTTCTTACAGCAACGAGATTTTTATATTCTTCCTGTAACTCTTCCATGACAAGGGCTGTAGATAAATCGATCCCTGCTGAAATCGCATAGTTTCCATTGATTGCTGCAAGATCCACGCTGTCTAATGTTCTTGGAAGCTGGGCTGCTTCTACCGGAGTAATTTTAAGATTTTTGGGATTGGATTCTATATCTTTTTCAGATGCTTTTGAAGGATCTATATCCTTATTCAATGTAATAAGTCCTGCCTGTTCCAGAAGCCTGAGGGCTCTTGCCAGGTTGGTAGGGTCATTGGCTATGGTGACTTCGGCGCCATCCGATAATTCATCTATGCTTTGTACTTTCTTTGAATACAAGCCTACCGCTGCTGTTGGCACATTGATTACAGGTGACAATTCAAGGCCGTGGTCTTCGGCAAATTTATTTAAGTACACCAGGTGTTGGAATAAATTGGCGTCAATTTCTTTATTGGCCAGAGCAAGGTTAGGCTGAACATAATCACTGAACTCTTTAATTTCAACCTTATATCCCTTTTTTTCAAGACCTGGCTTAATGCCCTTAACAATCATATCCCCATAAGGTCCTGGAGCAACTCCAAATATGATGGTCTTACTTTCCTTTGATGCACATCCTGTAAGTATCCCTAATATAGTAATAATGGATACAAGCAATACACTTATTTTTTTCATCTTATTTTCCTCCCTATTTTTTTGATTTTTTGAACTACATTTTTACGCATTAAAAAACCTCTTTCCGATGAAAGAGGTCATTTGCTTCCTCTCTCATCTCTCAGCTCATCTGTCTTGAGCTGTTGGAATTAGCACCTTGTAATACATACAGGTTGCCGGGCTTCATTGGGCCAGTCCCTCCGCCTCTCTTGATAAGAGTTTCTTACTAAATCATATTATATTGATAAGAATTATATGAAATAAATTCCGCTTTGTCAATAAGTTTTCAAAAAATTTTATTAATCCTATCTTTTTACTTTGTATTATATAAAACATAAAAAAACCGGGATTCATCCCGGCTTTTATTCAGCACTAAGCTTGAACCAATCTTTTAAAGACTGATAAGCTTCTTTGTAGCGCGTATAAATTTTATTGTACTTTTCTACATTTTTCTCTATAGGAGTTACAGATCCAACAATTTTTATAAATATATTGCAAGCTTCTTCAATACTGCTAAATTCTCCTGCTCCTACGCCTGCTAAAATAGCAGCACCAAGAGCCCCTCCCTGATTTGTATTGATTTCATTTATTGGATATCCAAAAATATCTGCAAGAATCTGTTTCCAGAGAGGACTCTTTGAACCTCCCCCAATGGCAATAATTTGAGAAATAGGTACTCCGATATCTTTTAAAATTTCAAGAGAATCCCGAAGTCCAAAGGATACACCTTCAAGTACCGCCCTTGTCATCTCACCTCTTGTGGTACTCATGGATAATCCCAAAAATGTTCCTCTTGCATCAGGATCGGCATAGGGAGTACGTTCTCCCATAAGATACGGAAGGAATATTACGCCTTTAGCACCTGGTTCCGTCTCACTGGCTTCTTTTAAGAGTTCATCAAAATCCATTCCTTTATTGGCTTCTTCTACCCACCATTTTAAGCAGCTGGCTGCCGAAAGCATAACCCCCATGGAATGATACTTCCCATTGGCATGGCAGAAAGCATGAAGGCGATTCTGGCTGTCTACAGCGTAGTCATCATGGGCTGCAAATACGACACCCGAAGTCCCCAGGGTAACCATTACGGTTCCTTCTTTAACCGTTCCGGTTCCTATGGCTCCGGCAGCATTATCGCCGCCTCCTCCTACAACCAGAACCTCTCCTGTGAGTCCCAGTTCCCCTTTCACTTCTTCTGACAACTTTCCTGTTACTTCATAGGATTCATAGAGTTTTGGAAGATACTCTTCTTTGATGCCTATGTACTCGATCATTTCCTTGGACCAGCATCTGTTTTTAACGTCTAATAGAAGCATTCCGGAAGCATCAGAAACATCCGTTGCATAATCTCCTGTCAATTTAAATCTGATATAATCTTTTGGAAGAAGAATGTGTCTTATTTTCTCAAACAATTCAGGATGATTTTTCTTTACCCATAAAATCTTAGGGGCTGTGAACCCGGTCAATGCCTTATTACCAACAAGCTCTGTGAGTTTTTCTTGCCCAAAATGATTGGTGATGTCCTCACACTCCTCCGCAGTTCTTTGGTCGCACCAAAGTATTGCGGGAAGCAGGACCTTATTTTCTTCGTCCAAGGCTACCAGTCCGTGCATTTGACCACTAAAGCCTATTCCCCGGATTTCCCCTTCAGGAAGATTGTTTTTTTGAATAACTTCTTTAATAGCTTCTTTGGTACCCATCCACCAGTCTTCAGGATTTTGCTCCGCCCAATTACTTTTTGGATAATACACCGGATATTCCCTGGAAGATTCCCCGAGAATTGTTCCGTCTTTATCAACAGCAAGTACCTTTACAGATGATGTACCTAAATCAATCCCCAAAAAAATCATACCTATTCTCCTCCTTGAAAGGGTTGTTGTATCAACAACCCAATAAATCGATCTTTACTACAGTGTATAGATATATTGATTAATTCGATCTTCTAAGAGTTCTTGTCTTCCGGATTTGTTTACAATCTTATCATGCTTTAATGCATAGGCAGTTAATTCTTCAAAGCCTACTTTATTTTCTACGATATCTTTTCCTATGCCTTCATTGTAACTTGCATATCTTTCTTCGATAAAGCTTTCAAGTACTCTGTCCTGAAGTAATCTGTCTGCTATAATAAGACCCCTTGCAAAAGTATCCATACCAACAATATATCCGATGAACAGGTCTTCCACTTCGAAGGATCCTCTTCTTACCTTAGCGTCGAAGTTAAATCCTCCCGGTGCGATACCTCCGTTTTTAAGCACTTCGTACATCGCTAAAACAGCATCGTAGATATTGGTTGGGAATTGGTCCGTATCCCATCCTAAAAGCATATCTCCCTGGTTTGCATCGATACTTCCAAGTACTCCGTTAATTCTTGCCATATTGAGTTCATGTTGGAACGTATGTCCTGCCAAAGTAGCATGGTTAGCTTCTATATTCATTTTGAAATGATCTTGTAAGTTGTATTTTCTTAAGAAGCCTAAAACCGTCATGGTATCAAAATCGTATTGATGTTTTGTAGGTTCTTTTGGTTTAGGTTCAATTAAGAATTGTCCTGTAAAGCCAATCTTTTTCGCGTAATCTACTGCCATTTGTAAGAATCTAGCGTAGTTGTCCTGTTCTAAAGCTGTATTGGTGTTAAGGAGTGTTTCATAGCCTTCTCTTCCACCCCAGAATACGTAGTTTTCTCCACCAAATTTCTTGGTAATGTCAATGGCTTTTTTAACCTGGGCAGCTGCAAAGGCAAATACATCCGCATTAGGAGATGTGGATGCTCCATGCACGAATCGGGGATGACTGAATGCATTGGTTGTACCCCATAAACATTTGATGCCTGTTTGCTTCATTAAGTCTAAAATATAATCAGAGATTTCATCTAAGTTAGCGAATTTTTCTTCTAAGGAGTTACCTTCTGGAGCAATATCAATGTCATGGAAGCAGAAATATTCGATACCCAATTTGCTCATGAATTCAAATCCAGCTTCTGCTCTTGCTTTAGCCAGCTCCATGCCTTCTTTGCCTGCCCAGGGCCTCTTAGCTGTGCCTTCTCCGAACATATCAGCCCCCATAGCTGTTAGGGTGTGCCAATAGCTCATGGCAAATCTGAAATGATCCTTCATAGGCTTGCCTGCAACAATTTTTTCTGGGTCATAGTATTTAAATGCTAAAGGATTAGTAGATTTAGGTCCTTCATACTGAATCTTCTTAATGCCTTCAAAATATTCTTTCATAAGATCCCCTCCAAAGTTTTTAAATTGATTTTAACAACTTAATTCTATTATATAGTATTCACAAAACTTTTTCAACCCATTTTAAGAAGTTATTTTTTAATATTTTCTTACTTTTCTATTCATTCTACCTGCTAAAAAGATCCTGTATTAAGCTTTTAAAATTATATAAGAAGTTTTTTATTGCATAGGAAATTCAGAGGAATTTCCTATGCAATAAAAAAACAGAGCACTTGTAAGTGCTCTGTCTTATTAATGCGGATGAAGGGAGTCGAACCCCCACGGTGTCGCCACCGGCAGATTTTGAGTCTGCTGCGTCTGCCAATTCCGCCACATCCGCCAATACTGGGTAGGAAGGATTCGAACCTTCGGATGCAGGAGTCAGAATCCTGTGCCTTACCGCTTGGCGACTACCCAACAATATTAATTTGTCCGAACAACTTCATATTCTAGCACAAATGATTTAGTTTGTCCAGTAGTTTTTTTCAAAAAAGCCGTCTCACCCGGAGGGCTTTTTATTACATAGGAAATTCGAAGAGATTTCCTATGTAATAAAATAACTCGTACGAAATGTACGAGCTATTATGCATTCATTGTGCTCTGAATTTTTTCATGTATAGCTTTTGCTGCTTTTTTCCCTGCCCCCATGGCTAAGATCACAGTAGCTGCACCAGTCACCACATCGCCTCCGGCATAAACATTTTGCTTGCTGGTATGCATGGTTTCTTCTTCTACAATAATTCCGCCCCATTTATGGGTGTCTAAGCCCGGAGTCGTTTGGCGAATAAGTGGATTAGGGCTTTGTCCAATGGCTATGATCACTGTGTCCATATCCATTATGAAATTACTTCCTTCAACTTCAACAGGCCTTCTTCTTCCTGATTCATCCGGTTCTCCAAGACCCATCTCTACACACTCAATGGCTTTTACCCATCCGTTTTCTCCATGGATTTTCTTAGGATTTGCAAGCAGTTTAAAGATAATGCCTTCTTCTTTTGCATGATGAATTTCTTCTTTTCTCGCCGGCAGTTCTTCTTCTCCGCGGCGATAAATAATATAAACTTCCTCTGCTCCAAGTCTTTTGGCTGTTCTGGCAGCATCCATTGCCACGTTACCGCCGCCAATAACTGCAACTTTTTTACCAACCTTTACAGGAGTAGGATTATTGGGGAAATCATATGCCTTCATTAAATTCACTCGGGTTAAAAATTCATTGGCAGCGTATACTCCGTTTAAACTTTCTCCTTCAATACCCATGAATTTAGGAAGTCCGGCACCGCTCCCTACAAATACTGCCTTGTAGCCTTCTTCAAATAACTCATCAATTGTGATCGAACGACCTACTACAACATTTTTATTGATTTTAACGCCCAGATCTACTATAGTTTCTATTTCTTTTTCAACCAATGCTTTTGGAAGACGGAACTCCGGAATGCCGTACATGAGTACACCGCCTAAAGCATGCAAAGCTTCAAAAATGGTTACATCATATCCTAATTTAGCCAAGTCTCCGGCACAGGTAAGTCCTGCAGGGCCTCCCCCAACCACTGCAATTTTAATCCCATTTTTTGTAATCTGCACTGACTTTTTCTCTGCATGCTGCATATGGTAGTCGGCAACAAATCTTTCCAGCCTTCCAATACCTACCGGTTCTCCTTTTATGCCTCTTACACATACACCCTCACATTGATTTTCCTGGGGACATACTCTGCCACAAATGGCTGGCAGGTTGTTTTCTGAAGTAATGAGTTCATAAGCTTTTTCAAAGTTCCCTGCTGCTACTTCCTTAATAAATTCTGGTATAGGAACGTTCACAGGACATCCGGATACACAGGGTTTATGTTTGCAGTTAAGGCATCTTGTTGCTTCTTCCATGGCTTGTTCCTTGGTATATCCAAGTGCCACTTCATTAAAATTTTTATTTCTTACATTGGGATCTTGTTCAGGCATGGTTACTTTTTTTAAACTCATATTAGGCATTTTACTTTCCTCCTAGTCCAATGCGGCAAGAATGTTCTTCTTCCTTATACATTCCCTGCCTTCTCATGCATTCGTCAAAATCTACCAAAAGGCCGTCAAAATCAGGGCCATCCACACAAGCGAACTTTGTTTCTCCGCCAACAGTCACTCTGCATCCTCCGCACATCCCTGTTCCGTCAATCATGATCGGATTAAGGGATACTGCCGTTTTGATATTTTTCGGCTTTGTAATGCCTACAACAGCTTTCATCATTACAAGAGGCCCTATGGCAATGATTTCATCATATTCCTTACCTTCATTTAATAGTTCATTCAGTACATCGGTCACGAATCCTTTTTTGCCTTTTGTGCCGTCATCGGTTGCATAGTAGACCTTATCGCAAATCGCTTCAAATTCCTTATCAAGGATAATAAACTCTTTGCTTCTTCCACCCAGAATCACATCTACTGCCACACCCATTTCATGAAGTTTTCGTATTTGAGGATATAGGGGGGCTGCTCCAACGCCACCGCCAATTCCTAATACTCTTTTATGTTTTTTAAGGTCAGAAGGTTTTCCTAAGGGCCCTACAAAATCAGGAATCGTATCTCCTTCTTGTTTGCTGCTTAGTAGCTGGGTAGAGTATCCAACAATCTGATAAATAATGGTAACAGTTTCTTTTTCTCTATCGTAATCTGCAATGGTTAATGGAATTCTTTCTCCTTTTTCATCGGCCCTGAGAATGATAAACTGCCCGGGTTGGCAACTTCGTGCTACAAAAGGTGCATGAACAACCATTAGCTCTACAGCTTCGTTCAGTTTTTCTTTTTTCAAGATTTTATACATTTTTACATCTCCTCTGTAAAATAACTCAATAATAGGAGAAGCCTTATTTGAACAAGCAACAAATAAGGCTTCTATTACATTATACATAAGTTACATCTCTAAATCAATTTGGGTATTTTAGTAAGCTATTCCCTGTGCCAACATTGCTTCAGCTACTTTTAAGAATCCTGCAATATTAGCTCCTACCACATAATTACCTTCGTGGCCATATTCTTTAGCCGCATCCTGAGCACTCTTGTGGATATTTGCCATGATTTGCTTTAATTTTGCATCCACTTCTTCAAAAGTCCAGGAATATCTCATACTGTTTTGACTCATTTCGAGACCTGAAACAGCAACGCCTCCTGCATTGGCAGCTTTTCCAGGTCCAAATAAAATACCGTTCTTAAGGAAAATCTCAACAGCTTCTGGTGTAGAAGGCATATTGGCCCCTTCTGCCACTGCAATACATCCGTTTTTCACTAAGGTTGCTGCAGCTTCTCCATCCAGTTCATTCTGTGTTGCACAAGGAAGTGCAATGTCACAAGGGATTGTCCAAATTCCTGAGCATCCTTCATGATACTCTGCATTTGGATGATAGTTGATATATTCTTTGATTCTCTTTCTTTCAACTTCTTTGATTTGTTTTACTGTATCTAATTTGATGCCTTCTGCATCATAAACATATCCATTGGAATCACTAAGAGCAACAACTTTTCCGCCCAGTTGCTGTGCTTTTTCTGCTGCATAAATGGCAACATTCCCAGATCCTGAAATCACTACAGTCTTACCTTCAAAGGATTCTCCTTTGGTTCTTAACATTTCTTCTGTAAAGTAGCAGCAGCCATATCCTGTTGCCTGAGTACGAACTAAACTTCCCCCATAGGTTAAGCCTTTTCCAGTTAATGTACCTGTAAATTCATTGCGAAGTCTTTTGTATTGTCCATACATATATCCGATTTCTCTTGCTCCAACACCAATATCTCCTGCTGGAACGTCCGTATCTGCACCGATGTGTCTTTGAAGCTCTGTCATAAAGCTTTGGCAAAAACGCATAATTTCTCCGTCAGATTTTCCTTTAGGATCAAAGTCGCTTCCACCTTTACCTCCGCCCATTGGCAGACCAGTTAAAGAATTCTTAAAGATTTGTTCGAAGCCCAAGAATTTAATAACCCCGAGATTTACAGAAGGATGGAATCGGATGCCTCCTTTATAAGGTCCTATAGCACTGTTAAATTGTACTCTAAAGCCCCTGTTTACCTGAACCTTGCCATTGTCATCAACCCAGGACACCCTAAACATGATCACTCTTTCCGGTTCTACAATTCTGTCAACAATCCCTGCCTTGATGTATTCGGGATGTCTTTCAAGAACCGGTTCGAAGGAATGGAGTACTTCCCTCACTGCTTGATGAAATTCAGGTTCAGCCGGATTTTTAGCAATGACCCTATCCATGACTTCTTGTAAATAGCTGCTTTTAAATTCCACTTTGTCTCCTCCTCTATACAATGAAAGATAATTATTATTAACATGCATTATATACAATTGTCTGACATTGGCACCATTATATCACGTAGACTGCAATTTGCAAATATATTTTTTTAACATTTCTACAAAAAATAAAAAAAAGCCTACAGAATTTACATTCTGCACGGCTATTCATAAATATCTGAAAGCTCTATATTGAGCATTTCGACATTTTTATAAGAACTTCTTTCATTATTAAGGGGTTCTTTGGCTTTTTCCTTAAGAACTTTGATTGGAAGTTCGATGATAAATTCTGTCCCCTTATGTTCTTCACTCTGCACATGAATGGTACCATTATGCATTTCCACTAAAGATTTAACAAGAAACAATCCTATTCCGCTTCCCTCATATTGCCGTGTAGCACTGGAATCTACCTGACCGAATCTCTGAAAAATCACATGTTGTTTTTGGGATGGTATACCTATGCCAGTATCTTTTACGGATATAAGGATTTTCTCATCCTGTTTTTCTATTCCTACTTTAATGACGCCTCCAGGTAGAGTAAACTTGGCAGCATTGGATAAAAGATTTAACATAATTCTCTCTATTTTTTCTGCATCAAAAGCCATGATTTGCTTGGAGACTTTACTTTCAAACAGAAGGTTAATCGATTTGTTTTTTATGTATTGCTCAACCGACAAAGTAATTTGCTTAACAACATAAACAATATCAGCATTTTCCAAATGCAATTTAAAGAAGCTGGAATCAATTTTTGTTACATCAATAATATTATTGAGCAGACGAAGAAGTCTGTAACAGTTTTGTTTCATAATACTTGCATACTTCTTTTCTTTTTCAGAAGGCAAGTAGAAAGTTTCTAAAAGCTGCAACGTAGATAAAATGATGTTTAAAGGCGTTTTTAACTCATGGGATACATTGGTAAAATACTCTGTTTTGGCTTTATTGTCGCGTTGCGCTTCCTTAAGTAATTTCTCTTGACATTTTATATTTTCCTGGAGGATGAGTTCTACTTTCTTCAAATCTGTGATATCTTTAATGTGCTCCATCACAAGCTGAACTTCATTCGTATCTTTGTCAAAAACGGGATATGCCATGATCTCCACCCATTTTTCCAGTTTCTCTATATAGGTTTGGATTTTTTCAGTCTTTTTGGACTGACAGGCCTTTTGGGTGATCGACTCCGTGCAAGGCTTACTGCACATTTTAAGATCTGTACATTTTTTCCCGATGACTTCTTCACTGGTATATCCCCAAAGATCAAGAGCTGCCATGTTGCACTGAATAATCCTGTCTTCAGTGTCTTTAATGTAAATTGGATCAGGGATACTGTCAAAAATCGTATCCAAAAGGGCCGAAGTTTCTTTTAATTGCCTTTTTATATCATAATGATGGTTTACTGCATTCGTGAAATCTTTAAGTAAAGTATAGGAGCCCGCCAGATACAACGGTTCATCATTTTCATCCCAAATGCCTTTTCCCTGAATGAGAACCCATTCATAATTTGAAGGCTGAATGGCTACCCTGCATTCTGTTTTAAAAATGGATATTTCTCTTTTCAAATAACGTTTTAAAGTCTCATTAACATAATCAATGTCCATAGGATGTATGATTTCTTTTAAAAACTCAATAGGCATATACAGGGTGGATTTATCTCCATCAAAATACTCTCTGATTTTTCCATTATAGTAGATTGTATTTTGAGGTATATCCAGACCCCAAAAACCATCATTAGCTCCTTCTTTTGCTATGTCTAGCCAAATCTGACCCTTTTCCAGTTTTTTGGCATCCGTATCAATCAATCTGTGATTTATATGCTCACCCCCTAAAGTCAAGAAAATTACTTTATTTTTGGAATCAGTATAACAACATTATACCCTTACAGGTAAATTTGTAAATATATTTTTGGAATTAAGAAAAAATTTGTACTAATGTTAAATAAAGAGCTGGATATCTGATTCAAGAGCATCTTTAAGATATTCTTTGGCTTCTATGACCTCTACCTCAGGAATCAGCTCTTCTTTCGAGATCCCCATAATTTCCATAGAAAGCTTACAGCCATAAAAATTCACTCCTCTTTTTCTTGCTCCGTTTAAAAAGTTTATGAGTCTTGGGGCCCCATCTTCTTCCATCATGTCAATCAACATTTTCTTCCCTAATCCACTGAAATTCATCTTAGAAAGTGGAAGTTCTTCCGGTCCTTTTGGTGTCATCATTCCAAACAGTTTTTCATAAGGACTTTTCTCTTCTGTATTTCCATTTTCTCCTGTTCTAAGCAAAAAGAGTCCCCAAAACGCAAAGAACATGGTTACTTCCATATCCATGTCTCTTGCCGTATTGGCTAAAATAAGAGCCGCCAAAGCTTTATCATAGTCGCCGCTAAACATGAGTAAGTTTAATTTTTTGCTCAATTTTTCATCTCCTTATAAAATTTTATTAGTATTTTATCCTCTTATTCAATATTTATAATAAAATTCAACGATCAATGTATAACATTCTTTTCACAAGAAAGAATTTCTCCTTCGAAACTCTCGCGCCAAACGCGGTCGGCAAACCGACAAAATTCAATACATTCAAATTTCCATCCTGCCTGGAAGCTTTTTTGAAATAGGAAATTCGAAAATTTTCCCTATATAATAAATAAAAGAGCGAACTTTTTCGCCCTTTGCATTGATCACAATGATTAATCTAAATTCTCATACTGATCAATATAATATTTTTTATTCCGTACAATACACTCTAATAATGCAGCCAAACGATCAATTTCCTGGAAAGTATTATAAAACCCCAGACTGATTCTGACCATCCCCGGCCGAGTTTTTGTTTCATCTTCTATGTAGGCTTTGATTTCTTCTTTAGAAAGCTTTAAGAGCATCTGAATGTAAGGTTGCGCACAAAAACAGCCATTTCTCACTGCAATACCGCCTTCATAGGACAAGGCCAATGCCACAACCCGGTGAGGAACTCCCTTAATATTAAAAGAAATAATACCTAATCTATCCTCTATATCATGAATATCTCCATATAGTTCTATATCGGGGATTTGAGTTAATTTATACATTGCATAGGCTGCCAACTTTCTTTCATGAGCCTCAATGGCATTCATTCCCATTGCATTAAGGGTTCTTATAGCCTGTATAAGGGCTACAACTCCTATGACGTTGGGAGAGCCTCCTTCTTCATTTTGTGGCGGATCATTCCACACCACTTCATCATGGGTAACAAATTTTACCGTTCCCCCGCCGGGATCAGAAGGTTCTCCAACAAAAACTTCTCTGGGCCCAATTAAAACCCCGATGCCAAAAGGCGCATACAGTTTATGGGCAGAAAACGCCAAAAAGTCTATATGCTCCGGATCTTTGTGAGATTTCATATCAACAGAAGTATGGGGAACGAGCTGTGCTCCGTCTATGAATATTTTAGCTCCGTACTGATGCGCAATTCTTGCTGCTTTATAGATTGGATTAATATATCCCAGTACATTGGATGCTCCTGTCATGGTAACGATCTTTACTTTCCCTTCGTATTTTTTAAGTTTACGCTCCAAATCTCCCATATCCAGCCGTCCATGCCCATCGATTCCAATATAGTCCACATGAAAGTGATTCCTCCAAGGTAAATCATTGGAATGATGTTCCATAGCTGTAGATAATACAACCTCTTTTCCCCCTTTTTCTCCTAATTTTATAGCTGCTTTATTAATGGCCTGGGTTGTATTGCTGGTAAAGATGACCACATCCTTTTTAGAATCAGCTCCGACAAAATCACAGACAATTTCCCTGCCCTTTTCATAAATCTGTGAAGACAGTCTTGATTTATATCCAGTTCCTCTATGAACAGAAGAATACCAAAAAGCAAAACGATTCACCGCATCCATCACCGAAATGAGAGGAGGAGTAGTGGCTCCATTATCAAAATTAACGCCCGTTACACATTTCCCATTTATGAGGGGGACTTTCCCCTCTACACCCACCACCCACTTTCGAAATCCATATGGGTTCATATTCCCCACCCCCAAAATATAGCAAATTGGCTTAATATTATAGTATTAATCAAAAAGAATATGGTGCCTGTCAATATACATTTCCACATTTGGAATGAATCCACAAATGTATATGGCAGACACCATTCTTAGAATTATATTTTAATTGAAGCAACTTCATAGAAAAATTTTCTTGGATAAGAAATGGTCACTACTGCTGTCCCTTCATATTTAGGGGACTGGACCACCCGAACGACTTTTGCAGGACATACTGCCTGCCCATCTTTATTCACCGCCATAACGTTTTCTCCTTTTTTAGGGAGGGGCAAAAATTCATAGGGGATGGATAAGGCAACTTCTTCTTCTGAAAAAATATAGTCTCTAAGGGTGATGGCCTGACCCGGGCAGGCAGGAACACAAAGTCCGCACCCGATGCATTTCTCATAATCTATTTTGGGTGTATTGCTGATCTGATCTCCAATCATTATTGCATGCCTGGGACAGGAAGCTTCACAGGGATTACAAGGGATTTCCTGAGTGCATTCAACGATTGCAACGGCTCCTTTTAATAACCTCTCTTTGGATGGAAACACCATGCTCTTTTGACTTTTTCCTTCATGAATATTGTGTCTTAGCTGAGAAAGCCTGTTTTTAACAGAAGCTGCATATTTTATATATTCTTCTTTTTCATAAAGCCCCAGAGACCAGGCCACTGCAAGGCCTGCCATTCTGCCTTCTTCCATGGCGATGCTCGCTTCTTCTATTCCCGTTATATCTCCTGCAACATAGATACCTTTTATACTGGTTTCCATGTTTTCATCGTGAACAGGAATATGCCCTCCCAAAGAAGGATTGTACAGAAAGGCACAACCTGCCATCCATGCAAGTTCTCCTAAAGGGGTAAAACCCGTAGCAAGGCAAATGGTATCGACATCCAAAATTTTTTCGCTGCCCTCTATGGGTTTAAAATGCTCATCCACCTCTACAATCTCCGCTCCTTCTACGCAAGTACTTCCAAGAGCTCTTTTTATCGTATGCCTCGGATAAAAAGGCACCCCGGCTCTTCTTAACTTTGCCATATGAACCTCATATCCGCCCGCCTTCTCCCCTACATCGATAATTCCTGCCACTTCTATGCCTGTCTGTATGAGTTGATAGGATACAATGACCCCTACATTTCCCGATCCTACCATAAGCACTTTGTTCCCAGGCCTAACCCTATGAATATTCATCATGGTCTGGGCTGCGCCTGCACCCATCACCCCAGGGAGCGTCCATCCAGGGAAATTGATGGGATTTTCCTGGGCTCCTGTTGCGATAATGATTCTTTCCCCTTGGACCGTCAAAGACTTCTTTTTATTTTGAATCACCCATACTTCTTTATTGGCATTAAGCCCTACTACCTCTGTATTAAGCCATATCTCAATACCTAAATCTTCTGCTTCCTTAAGAAGCATTTCTCCTATATGTATCCCTCTCATACCTGCCTTATGTTCCTTAGAACCGAAAAATTTATGGATCTGTTTAAAAAGTTGTCCTCCTGCCTTATGATTTTCATCAATGACAAGCACTTCTCCTCCTGCCTTTGCCACTTCAATGGCACTGCAAAGACCTGCAGGTCCACCTCCAATGACCACTACGGATTTATTCATCATCTTTTTCACTTCTCTCCCAACTGCCCAGGCCCTTCTGGGTTTCTATTTTCATTCCATCTCTCACTGGGGTAATACAAGTTCTTACATTTGGAATACCATCCACAACCATGACACAATCCGTACATCTCCCTATGGCACAAAAGACTCCTCTGGGTTCTTTTCTTTTTCTGGTATAACGGCAGACTTTAATGCCATTGGCAAGCAGCGTGGCAGCAATCATTTCTCCTTCATAGGCTTTAAGGATCTTGCCATCTACCCAGATGGCAACTTCTTTTTTATCTTCCATCTTTCCTAATATAGGATGTTCCATAATTCTATTCATTTAAAAGATCACCTTCTATTCCAAGATTAACTGGACGGACGGGTTGTCTATAGGTTCCCTGCCTTGGAAGGTTTTTCGTTATTTCTTGGATCATTTTTTCTATTCGCACTCTGCAAGTCCGTCCCTGACACAGTCCCATGCCGCATCTTGTAAATCTTTTTACTTCGTTAAAGGTATTTGCTCCATCCTCTATGGCCTCTTCAATTTCTCTTTGAGTAATTTCTTCACATCTGCATATAATAATATCCTCCATAAATACTCCTCTCTCTATTTTTAATAGGGCGAACACTGTCCGCCCTATCATTTTATGACCATTGCGCTTTTGAATTTTTCGTCAATAAAGATACTATAATAATCAAAACAGCAGAGATTATTAAAGCAATAAGTACCCTGTTAGAACCCAGGGCAGGAATTTGTGTGAGTATGGAGCCAGTTATAATTCCAATCCTTGCGCCCCAAGGGGTTACTTTGCTGTTTTTAACGCCCATTTCGAATTTTTCGCCTTTTCTTTCCTTCCAAAGAAGCCCTACTAAAAGAAGGGGGACTAAACCACCTCCGGCCATGGCATAGGCCCTGGAAAACAAGTCTAAAATAGAGCTGGCATAAATGCCTGCTACGGCAGAAAAAACACCAATGACAATGGTTAATCCTTTTGCATATTTAACAAGCTGTGCATCTGTTGCCTTCTCCTTAAAGGGTTTGATTAAATCGTTGACAATAAGAATGGATGCAGAATTTAAGTTTGAATCTGCCGAAGACATACCTGCCGCCAGTACCAGTGCAAAAATCATCACTGCAATACCTTTGGGAACATAATTGAGCATAAACCAAGGCATTGCATCATCCGGTTTTAGTCCTTGATTTAATGTAAGAATCACCATACCTACCAATGCAGTTAACATAACAAAGATAATCGCAATGATTCCACTCCATAAAAGTCCGTCTCTTGCAGCTTTTTTATTTTTAGCGGAAAAACACCTTTGCCAGTAAATCTGAGCTGCCAATATCCCAATACATCCCGTTACAAACTGATTAAGAAGCTGTATGACATTGGTTCCTCTAAAACTCCATAATTCTCCTTTGCCTACTTCTGCGAGTCTCATTCCCAATTCTGTCATACTCCAGCCAACTGGTGAAAAGGCAAAGATATAAAAAGCAACACCAAATATTACAACCAATATTCCTTGAATCAGATCCGTCCAAACTACGGAATATATACCTCCCAGAGTGGTATAAACAATAAATACAAGAGAGAATAATAGAATAATTGGAACAGGATTGGCGCCAGTAATAATGTTAAAGATATTTCCAAAAGCCTTTCCTTGTCCTCCCACCCATGCAATCATAATCATAGAAGCCAGAATACCGCCTAAGGCTCTTGTGACCTTATCTCTTACGATTAAATCATCCATCATTTCAGGAAAAGTATTATAGGTAAGCCGTCCTGCCAATCCTGTAAAAAATAGTGCAAAAATAATTTTAGATCCCTGTTCTCCTAAAATGAATACAAGCCAGGGAAGCCCAAATTGATAGCCTTTACCTGCATGGCCTATAAAATTTCCAACACCCATAATCGTTGCAAATTGTGTAAAGAAAATAAGATATAAAGGAAAAGTTTTACCCCCTATGGCATAATGCGAAAAACTGGACTGGGCTTTTCCCGTTACCTTCCAGGAAATGAACAAGAATACCGCGCACATTACGCCAGTAACAATCCACAACCATACCCCTAAATCCATACTCTGCCCCCTTTAACTTTTTACTTTTTAAACCTGCTTAAATTCAGTTCTTCCATAGGATAGGCCACTTTCTCGCCGCAAATCATAGAAGCCGTAATTTTGCCAGTAACAGGTGCCATAGCAATACCATCTCCTTCATGGCCTGCCGCAATATAGAATCCTTTTTTCCCCTCTACTTCTCCAATAATGGCTTTACCATCCTCGGAAGCTGGTCTAAGGCCGGCAAAACTTCGAATCATATGAACGTTTTTTAAAATTGGAAACATCTTAAGAGCTTCTTGCATGATCAGCATCAACGCTTCATAAGTCGTACTTTGGTCAAACCCTGCATATTCCCTCGTGCTTCCTATTAAGTAATTGCCACTGGAGGCTTGGCTAAGAGCCAGTCCAATTCCCAACTCCCTGTGTTTTTTGGGCTTTCTTTGGATAATCTGAGGGTTCATTTTCGCAGCAATATAATCCGCACTCCAGGCATTGGTTGCTCCAAGGGGTGGTACCTGCTGAGTAACGATAATTTGCCCCCTTTTGGGTTTAATGGGAATATCAATTCCAATAAGTTTTCCTATTTCCGGTGCCCAGGCCCCCGCAGCATTAACCACATATTCTGTTTGTATACGACTTCCATCTTTAAGATCAATCTCCCAGGAATCTTCCCTTTGCATAATGTCCGTAATTTCTATATGAGTTTTTAGGGCCAGACCAAGGGCAGTCCCCTTTTTTAGAAATCCTCTCATAACTTTTAGGGGATTCACCTGGGAATCTTTACTGCAGTAAGTGGAAGCTTTAATGTCTTTTCTTACAAAGGGTTGCTTTTTAAGTACATCTTTTCGATCCAGCATTTCAACCGGGAGTCCGTGGCTATTTTGTATTTTAACAAACTCTTCCATTGCCTTGAGTTGTACATCGTCTTCTATTAGTACCATCCCTCCCCTGTTTTCAAATTCCAGGTCGATCTCCAGTTCTTTAGACAAACATTTGTACATTTCTACACTTTCCAGCGTCATGTCTAAAAGAATACCTGGCTTTTTGGATTGAAAGAAAATAGCATCATCGCAGGAAGATGATGCCCCGCTGCCCACTTCCCCTTTTTCTAAAATCAAAACCTTTTTCTTTTTTAAAAGAAGGTAGTAGCTTACGGACAGTCCTATAATGCCTCCCCCAATGATCACGACATCATAATGTGCCAAGACCTAAACCCCCCACCAATTGCATCAATCAATTCATCAATCATTCGCCTTTCTATAAATATATGGAAAATTCAGACGCAATATAACAAAAAATAAAATACCTGCCGGTTCACATTTCTACATTTGAATGTAAACCGGCAGGCACTATAGGTTCGAATTATGAATATTTAAATATATGCTGCTTATATTTATCTAATATAATCATTAACGGATATCCGATTCCATAACAAGAAATCAATTGTCCAAGCCCTACGCCTCCCATAAATATAAGAAGGGTTGTATTCCACTCAATCCTGCCAAAGGTTCCGTAGTAAATCAGTAGTCCCACAATAAGGGCATTCACTACGATGGGTGGAATGGGCACCAGTACTTTCTTTGGCATTTTATAGGACAGATAGGCGGCAATTAAAGTGGCTAAACTGCCGAAAACGATGTCCACCATGCCAAATTTACTAATGAAGATATTGGATAATAAGCATCCAATAAATAACCCCGGAACTGCCGCAGGGGTAAAGAATGGCAGTACAGTCAAAGCTTCTGAAATACGCACCTGGATATAATCCGTGCTGATCACTGCAAAGGGCAGGGTTAACACCACATAAATTGCAGCAATCAGGGCTGACTGCACCAAAAACAAGATTTTCTTATTCATTTTTTATCCTCCTTAGTTTTGTTTATAGTCAGGATTTCGCGAACTGACTTCTGTAGTACTATAACACAATTAAAGCATAAAGAAAAGCTATTTTTCAGGGTTTTCATATTTTAGATATAATCTGCAATACAATAATACTCCGTTAGAAATTTGTTAGAAGTTCGGAGTAAAAACAGGTTACTATTTAAATAAAGGATTTTTATCCTCTCTGTCGAATCTTTTATAAAAACAAAATAGGAGTGCATAGGGATGTTTTTTGAATTCAGAAATAGAAACAGAACTGTAAAAGAACTGAGAAAAGATAAATGTTACACGGTTAAGGAACTGGCAGAAAAAGTGAACTTAAACCCTTCCATCATCAATAAAGTAGATTCGTTAAAATTAAGAGATGTGCCTGAGCCAGTAAAGTCTAAAATCCTTCCTTTTCTAAAATAATTTTTTGTCGAAGCTTGTCACAAGTGGGCCAAGCTCCTCATATATTATTAGTGAGACAAGGTTAATATATGAGGAGGTGAAAAGATGAACGAAGTTCAAGCTAAACCCAAACCAAAGCCAAATGCACAGACCCATGTTCATGAATTCGTAGGCAGTGTAATGGTTGCCGAAGGTGTAGAGCCCCATAACCACCGTTTTTCCGGTGTAACCAGTGAAGTGATTCCTCTTCCTTGTGGAGGACATAAACATGCTCTATACACCAGTACTGACTTCTATGACAACCATTACCATGAGGTTGCAGCTGAAACAGGACCTGCAATATATGTAGGTGACGGAAGGCATATACATTATGTAAATGCCACAACAACTCTAAATGCGGGCCATACCCACGATTTTATCTTTGCTACTTTAATCAATAATCCGACAGGAAACTAAAGTCAAAAACACAGCGATTGGATTATTAAATCCAAATCGCTGTGTTTTTTATTCCTCACTTATCTTAAAAACAATATACAGTATAGTTATTTCTTAATATTTTGATAAGGGCAACAACGCCCCCTATTTTTTAATAAAAAGGAACATTATATATGTTTTTGTCATAATATGTAGCAGGATTGTGAATCCTAATACTTTTTGAAAGGAGATTGGAGTATGCCCAATGGATTTGGTTATGGAGGGTACGGTTATGGATACGGCTATGGCGGGATTCTTTATCATTTAAGTCGACTGATCGGAGAAACCGTTACGATTTACACAACCAGCGGCGGTCAGTCTGGTTCTGGTTTCACTGGAGTATTGATTGGTGTGAATCCTTCATTTGTTACTTTAGTAACAGGTCAAGGTCCTGCCCCCGGATGTGCTCTTGGAAACACTTGTGGAGGATATGACAGCTATGGTGGATATGGCAATTACAGTGGATACAGTGGTATTTATTCTGTTGGTTCTATTACACATATTCCCGTTTACATGATTGCTTCCTTTACCCATAATACACTTTAAAAAATGAATTCTTCAAAAAATCCTGGAGATTTGCTCTAAGAGAATAAGCCGCATAAGCTGATGAGGAAAGGTCATTTTTGAAAAACTGATTTGCTCATTTGAAAGTCTCAGCACTTCATCCGATAAGCCAAGAGAGCCTCCTATTATAAAGATGACAGAGTCTTTTCCTTTAAGACTCAATTTTTTTATATGGGAAGCAAATTCTCCGGAAGAATATTGCTTTCCCTGAATGGCTAAAGAAATAATATATCCATCCTGATTTTTGATGTGTTTTAAGATTTTCTTTCCTTCTTTTTGCTTCACTTCTTCTTCCTGAGCCGGACTTAAATTTTCTGGCGCTTTTTCATCTTCAAGCTCAATAACTTCTATATTACAATGTCTGGATATACGTTTTTTATACTCTAAAATACCCTCTTTTAAATAAGCCTCTTTTATTTTTCCTATGGAAATTATGGTGATGTTCATGTTCTCACTCCTGGACATAAATAAAGTAGGGAGAAAGCTCCCTACTTTATTTTGATCTTTTTACTCTTTTTATATCTGCACCTAAGCCACCCAGTTTCTTTTCAATGGCTTCATATCCTCTGTCAATATATTGCAGATTCGAAATCGTCGTTTCCCCTTCTGCTGCCAGAGCTGCCAATACTAATCCTGCCCCGGCTCTTAAATCCGTTGCACAAACTTGAGCGCCGGAAAGTTTTTTAATGCCTTTTATAACGGCTACTCTTCCTTCCACTTTTATATCTGCACCTAAACGCTTTAACTCATCTATGTACTGGAAGCGGTTGTCCCAAACACTTTCTGTAATAATACTGGTCCCTTCCACAACACTAAGCAAGGCAGACATCTGTGGCTGCAAGTCTGTAGGAAATCCGGGATAGGGCAGTGTCTTCACATTAACAGCCTTAAGAGGATTGGTAACACTAACCCGGATAAAATCGTCTCCTTCTTCTACGTTTACACCCATTTCAATAAGCTTTGCAGATAAGGACTCCATATGCTTTGGAATAAGATTTTTTACAGTGACATCTCCACAGGTAATAGCTCCCGCCATCATATATGTACCTGCTTCAATCTGATCAGGTATAATCATATAATTCGTACCTGATAACTTCTCAACGCCAATAATACGAATCACATCGGTTCCTGCACCTTTTACATTTGCCCCCATGCTGTTTAAAAAGTTGGCTGTGTCTACTACATGAGGCTCTTTGGCAGCATTTTCTATGATTGTAGTTCCTTCGGCCAAAACTGCTGCCAACATAATGTTAATGGTAGCTCCGACACTGACTACGTCTAAGTAAATCTGGGCTCCCACTAATTTTTCCGCCGATGCCTTAATCATCCCATGCTCTACAGCAACATCAGCACCTAAGGCAGTAAATCCCTTTATATGCTGGTCAATAGGCCGCGTTCCAAAATTGCATCCTCCTGGGAAAGCTACCTCTGCTTTTTTATAACGGCCAAGAAGTGCTCCGAGAAGATAATAGGAGGCCCGGATTTTTTTTACCGACTCATAAGTTGCGCAGAAGTTATTAATATTCCTGCTGTCAATTCTTAAGGTATGAGGATCAACAAATTCACATTTGACACCCATATCATTGAGGGTATTTGCTAAACTAATCACATCATCAATATAAGGTAAATTTTCTATCGTACAAATATTATCGCACAAAATTGCTGCAGGAATAACAGCAACAGCAGCATTCTTTGCTCCATTTACAGTTACTTCTCCCTGCAATCTTTTTCTGCCCCGTATAATTAACTGTTCCAATCCCAACACCTCTTAAACCGGATTTGTCAAATTCATCTAAAACGGTATAAACACCTCAGACAATTATATCACTAAAATTTACCGGAAGAAAGTCCCTTTGTAAAAAATATCTACAGGGCAGTTCCTTCTATGGGAATATATTTAAGGAGAAAATATCGGTTTTATCGCATTTGATTGGTGTATGCATTAATATAGAAATTTCTTCCATTAGCCAATGTGATACGATAATAGGGAATCCCCTCTCCTTCTTTACGCCAAGGACTTTCTGATTCAATGAAGTATCCAAGATCAATCTTTTGAATCACCAGGATTTCTTCAAATCCTTGCTTCTTTTTCATCTGGTTCATAAATCCAAAAAGCATTTCATCGGGAGCATATATGCTCCTTGAAAGGTCTGTATACTTAACAGGCTTCATTCTATAAATATCGGCTTTTTCGATTCCCTTTGAAGTAATGAGAAGGTCTGCATAACTGTTGTATAAGATATCTCCGTTATAAGTTTCATAATAAGTATAAATGTAACTGCTATTGTCTTCTTTAAACTGCCACTGCATCTTTGATACTGTATAACCCAGCTTTTCTAAAAACTCGTCTGCTAATTTCTTGGATTGCTCTTTTGTAAAAACACTGTCTTTTTCAGCACTAAGATCCGCTCTATAGAAAACATATCCCGGGGCAAAACCTATTTTTGCTTTTCCCTTAGAATATACTGTTTGCTTTTCATTTTGGTCAGTAGTGATGGTGGTTACAGCAATATTTTCAGTGTCTCCAAAAATAGTTCTAAAAAGCTTGGTTTGTTCATCTCCATCTATGAATTTAGGCACCAGAATCAGTTTTCTCATAGGAGGGTATTTCTCTGGCAAAAGTGTATAAACCATAATATTATTATCATATAGTAATTTCTTGATATTGTTTTCTTGTTCTTTCGTAAGGGTATATACAGCTACCCGTTTCTGATAATTCATATACCCTAAAATACTGTTTAATATCAGAAAAATAATAATGAGTATATTTTTTACTTTCGCCCAATTCATAGTAAACCTCTTTTCTTAAGAGCATGCTTTAATAGGAAAAAGCTTATCTCCCACTCTGACCATCCAATATACTTTAAGGGGCTTATCAAAATCTGTTTGGTAATATGCCCAGTACATATCGTTAATTTCTATATTTTGTGCGCCTTCGGCAGATAATTGGTTAATGACTTCGCTTAAGGCTTGTAAATAGGATACATTCACTTCATATTCTTCATCGGATCGTTGCCCTTCCCAGGTTAATCTTCTATAAAGTTTTACTTTACCCTCTTCAACGACAATCTTAACCGCATGTTGCATATTGACTTGATCAGCTATTTTCCCAGAAAATACATAGGGTATATCCTGAAGCCTAAAGTCAAAATAAAATTCCCACCCGGCATTGGTTTTACGCTGTCCGGATAAGTACATAGGATTTTCCAGTAGATCTTCCTCACTTAAAGACGCCTGATGCTTGTCCAGGAATCCTTTGGCGATCTGATAAGCTTGTATAAAACTCATCCGGGTGTACTTTACCGTGCTGGATTGATCGATATATTCTATTACACCAGTAGGATAGTATTTAACCATGATACTTCCTTCAATATAATATACTGTTCCGTCTTCCATCTGCTGCTTTCGCTTTAATGTAGGATTCATAAATAAAGGATTGACGATTTGTTCCAGTTTTTCTTCATCTATAGTTCCTTTTGACATTACAGGATCCATCATTACCATCTTTTGATATACAGGCGGTTCATTAAATGCAGGGAGAAAAACATTATTGACAAATTGGTTCATATTGCTCTGCTTAGTAGAAATATAGAGGATTTGTGAAGAGTCTTCTCTGATCTCGTCAATTAAATTGTAAAGCATCATCGAATCATGCTTTACAGCCACCTCATACACCTTATTATATCCTTCATCAATAAAATAACAAGTTGCCTTTTGCCCTCCATTTTTACTGGGCACCAAAAGCACCTGATCAAATCGAGGGATTTTGGATATAAGTTTATTTCCATCAGTCACCAGACCTTCTGTAGGAATAACTCCCGAATACTGAAAAAGTATAGACTTCTGAGACAGGATCTGCTTCCAATTTAAATTATCTTCCTTTATAAACTCTCCTTTAAAAAATATGGCAGTGAGAAGTTCCGTCATTTCTTCTTTTGCCATTTTAAATTCTTCTTTAGAACTTTTTAAAAGCGTATAGGCTCCTCCTTCAACTCCAAAGTTGATGATAATTCTTCTGGGCTGAAGAAGATAAATCGGCTCACCAGTATAATTAACAGCATCAAAACCGTTCCTTACCCATAAATTATAAAAAAAGTTACGGCCTGACAAATTGCCAAACCATAACTTTCCTGTGTGAAATATGCTTGCAAGTATTAAACCTGCCAGTAAAATTGTTTTTAGATTATCTTTATTCATTATTACCACCGCTGTGTATCATTTTAATATGGATTTTAATACAGTATTTTTTGTCGTTTCCTGTTCCGAAAAGATATTATTGATCTTCACTTCTTCAAGTTCTTTCTTGATTTCTTCTTTTTTGCGACTGATCTCAAAAAGAAATACCTGTTCATTATTTTCTTGTTCTACTTTAATTTCTATATAATTCTTTCCAACCTTTAAATTGATCAATTGGCTAAATAGTCCGGAGGCTCCTACACTTTGCGAATAGGTTTCTTTATCTTCCTGTTCTTTATCCTGATAAACTTTAAAAACGAGGACAGTTCCTTCCTTCGCTTCACCTGCAATATTTCTTACTTTGTCAAATGTCACTTCCTGTTCTTTAGTGAGGCCTGCTGTGATTTTAATAACACCTAAATCCAGAATATCTTCTTCAGCAGATGATATTTCGTATGTCTTTGCCGAAACATTTGAATTGGTAGTCAAATCCTTTGCACTCACTTCTGTCATGGGAAATAACATAATCAGAGCAAAAACCATCAAATACAAATACTTTCGCACAGTGTCCCCTCCTTCCTCCAATAATCTATCGTCTTTCACTATATCTATTATATAAAAAAAGTATTACAAAAAGATTACAAGCCCCTTACTTTTAGATTACATCATTTGCAAAATTCCAGGATAATGGTTGTACCCTTGCCTTGCTCGCTTTTTGCCCATATTCTCCCCTTATGATGTTCCATAATTTCCTTGGCAATAGCCAATCCAAGTCCGGTTCCTCCCATTTCTCTCGATCTTGCCTTATCTACCCGATAGAATCTTTCAAAGATTCGAGTTAGATCTTTTTGGGGTATGCCAATTCCTGTGTCTTTTACACCTACTCTGACCCATTCTTCATCTTGAGATATGTATACATCAATTCTTGCTTCCTCAGGGCTATATTTGATGGCATTACTGATGACATTGCTTAAGACCTGATGAATCCTGTCAGGATCTACAGAAACAAAAATCTCTTCAACATTCGAATGAAACTTCATGGTTTGATGTTTCTTTAAAGCATGAATTTGATGCTGCTGTACACTTTCTGCAACCAATTGGGCCAGATTGACGGTTCTTATGTTAAATTTAACTTGCTTATTGTCTAATCTGGATAATTCAAGTAAGTCTTGCACCAGAGCAGTCATTCTGTCCGCTTCATGATTGATCACCTGAAGAAAAGATACCGCCAGCTCTTTTTCTTCCAAAACTCCGTCTAAGAGGGTTTCTGTATAGCTTTTTACGGTTGTAAGAGGGGTCCTAAGTTCATGGGATACATTGGCGACAAATTCCTTTCTCATTTCTTCCAGTTCTTTTTGCTCTGTTACATCCTGAAGTACCAATATGACCCCTTCTGCCTCTCCTTTTTCCCTTCCATAAACCGCAAAACAGCCATTAATGTATTTATCTCCTATCATCATAATATGCTGTTTTATTGAGTTTGGCTTCATTTTTAAAAAATCATTAAAGTGAAGCTCTATTCCGGCACTTTTAAAAATATCATAAAAATACTTTTCCTCTCCGCTGGTCCTTAGCATTTCATAAGCTGCAGGATTAGCGTGAATGAGCATACCTTTTCTGTCAAAAGCCAAAATCCCATCTGCCATATGGGTGATGACTGTTTCCAGCTTATTCTTTTCACTGGACATGGCTAAAATCATTTGACTCAATTCCTCTGCCATATGATTGAAACTTCTTGTAAGCTGACCAATTTCGTCACTGGACTTCACTTCAATCTTGTGGTCCAGATACCCTTCTGCCATTTCTTTTGCCTTTGCAGTCAGTATTTTAATCGGTCCTGTCAGAGTCTTGGCAAAGTAAAAGCCAAAAATCATGGTAATACATAAAGCCCAGATGGATGCTACCAGAATAATATTTGTGATTTTGGCAATGTTTTCTGCTATTTCCTGGGCAGATGCTCTTATATAAATAATATATTGAACCTGGTTATTGGGCAGTACTAAAGGATAAGCATAATCAATATACTCTCTTGCGTATCCCCGTTCCAGAATTAGAATAGGATTTCCCATGGAAGGTTCTTTGTTAACGATCGCCTGGTATACAACCCTTGTATTCCACTGCTCCTGGTCTCCTTCTCCTATAACAATATTGCCTTCGGAATCCAGAATATAAATCTTCTTATTCCCAAAACTGCCGTCCCAAAACCAACTCAAATCTTTCCACCCGGACTGTATAGAACCGTCTTCCGATATAATAGCATTCTTGATCATATCTGCCATATCACTGAGCTCATTATTAATTTTACTGTATTCATGATGCTGAATTTGCCAGAGAATAAAAGTACCGCTGGAAATCATTACGATTAAAACCAAAGTGAGGTAGATAAAAACCAACCTCCACTGAATACTTTTCATATGTATATCACTCTACCCCTTAAAATAATACCCAATGCCTCGTTTGGTTAATATATACTGGGCATGACTGGGATCGTCTTCTATTTTTTCTCTGAGTCTTCGTACAGTTACATCTACGGTACGAATATCTCCGTAATACTCATATCCCCATACTTTTTCTAAAAGGGTTTCTCTTGAGAACACCTGTCCCCGGCTTAAGGCCAGGAATTTTAGAAGTTCAAACTCTCTAAGCGTCAGTTCAATAACTTTTCCGTTTTTAGTTACTTCATACTTATCTAAGTTGATGGCTAAATTGTCATAAGTAATAATACTTTTATTATTTTCTCCTTTGGATTCTTTTTCAGCTGCTGCTACCCTTCTTAGATTTGCCTTTACCCTTGCCATCAGTTCTCTTACGCTAAAGGGCTTTGTTACATAATCGTCTGCTCCCAACTCTAAGCCCAAAACCTTATCCACTTCTTCTGTTCTGGCTGTCAGCATGACAATGGGTGTATCTTTTTTTTCTCTTACTTTTCTGCATACCTGAAAGCCGTCTATTTTTGGCATCATAATATCCAATAAAATTAAATCCGGATCTTTACTGAATATGATGTCAAGAGCTTGCTCCCCGTCATAAGCTGTAAGCACTTCATAACCTTCTTTTTTCAGGTTGAATTTTATAATATCCGCAATATTCTTTTCATCATCTACCACTAAAATTTTTTGATTCATATTCCCCACCTCTTCTCACATCGCTTGATTTCATTGTACCAAAAATATGCTTTTATGTAAAATGCCTTCTTAACAAAAAAGGCGAACATTGTTCGCCCATAAATATAAATCTTCTATTATTTTAAATAATTATACGGATTTTTAGCAGTTCCGTCTTTTCGTATTTCAAAATGAAGATGAGAGCCGGTACTATTTCCCGTACTTCCAACTGCTGCGATCTTTTCTCCTTTTGCTACCTTTTGTCCTACAGTAACATATATTTTACTTGTATGACCATAATAGGTTTCAAATCCGTTGCCATGATCTATTCTTACAAGATATCCGTATCCTCCATGCCATCCTGCTTCTACTACGACTCCTCCATCCGCTGCATAAACAGGGGTCCCTATCGGAGCAGCCAAATCTATACCTGCATGGAATGTTCCCCAGCGAGAACCAAAAGGTGAGGATAATGTTCCCGATACCGGCATCTTAAATGAACCAGTTGCACTTTTTGGGGGAGGTGTTTGGGTTCCAACGATCAAAATAGCTTCTTTAGGCTCTCTGATCACTTTTTCGGATATGATTTCTCTTCCTTCTTCATAGCCGTTGATTCGCACTTTGTAAGCAGTGATTTCTTTTTCTCCCTCTTCTCCATGCTGCTCTACCTTTAAATAAGTTTTATATTGGGTATCATCTTTTTTATAAATCACTGGCTTCTCAATAGGTTCTGTATAAGTAAATTTTTCTTTAGTCATGACAGAAATCACAGGTTTTGGGATCACTAAACTGATTTCCTGGCCGATTTGAAGAAGGCTGTCTTCTTCTAAATCGGGATTTGCTTTTAGCAAATCTTCTACAGTCATGTCATATCTCATGGAGATGGACCATAGCGTATCTCCCTCTTGTATCGTATAGGTTTTTTGCTGTTCTGTACTTTTGGTTAAAGCCGAAACTGCTTCTTCTTTAGTTAGAATCATGTCTAAGGACTCCACAAACAAAGGCCCTATCTCCACTTCTTCTACAAAGGACGCTTCTACCACTTCTGTGCCTTCTTTGATATACGCTTTTTTGACTGCATCAAGAACCTCCTGAGCTTCTTTCTCATCTTTAAGTACCGCCTGAACTTTACCGTCAACTTTTATAGCGTAACATCCTATATCATATGTAATATTCTTTTTGATTTCATCGATTAATTTTTCTTTATCCATTATTTCTTTTTTAGAAGCATGAGTAGGCGCTGTAGACAATTTTTCATTAACATCAATAGCATGATGAATTTCCTGCTCAACCAACAGCTTTACTTCATCAAAAGCTTCTCCCGCCAATGCTTCTTCTACTACTACTCCTATTTGTCTATCATCTAAAAGAACTGCATATGCATTATCCTGGTAAGAAATCTCAAATCCCAAATAAAAAACAGCGGTTACAAGAATACTCAAAACAAATGTCTTGAAATACTGCATCATATCAACAGATTGTATTTTCTGCAGATTAATCATATTGTGCCTCCACACTATAAATGTTATGGTTTCATAATAATTATGTAACAGATTTGTAAAAAATACAATTTTATTTTAACAAATATATGCCATTTTGTAAAGCCTAATGGAAAAAAAGTAGAGAATCCTCTCTACTTTTCCGCTAAAATATTGATTGTATCTGCCTGATCACTGCCATAACTTCTTAAAGTGACGGACACAAGCATCCCTTCTTCTAGATCTCTTCGGCTTAATCTTCTGGTGCCCCGGAATACCTCCACATCTTTGTCCAGCTGAATACGTTTTGATCCATAAGCATCAGATGTTCTAAGATCTAAATAATCATCCAAAAAATTGATATTTTCTATATATCCTTGAACCGCTCTTACTTTGGTTTGATCCTTTAGAATCATTTCTTCGATTTCCAGACTGTCCAGGGCGAGCTCAACTTCTTGGCCTAAACGCACATCATAGATCGTACCGCTTTCTCTTCCTCTGTCTTTTTTAATAATTGCTCCAGAAAGCAAAGGATAAGTTTTTGTTGTGCCATTGCTTAACTCAATGGTTATTTTGGATTGGGAAGTTGAGATCAGTATTTCTTGCACGACTCCTTTTACTTCCGAAAACGAACCTTCTGCATAAAGTCCTATTACTTTATCATACTCTAAGTCAAGAGTGATTTTATCTCCTATTCTAAGATCATTCCAGGCAGCATTTGATATAGATTTTTTGGTAATGATGGTTTCTGAAGTAATCTGATATTCTGTTTTTTCTCCCTTGCTGTTTTCCAGTACTATGATTTTTGTTCCATTGGTCTGTTTTTTCTCAGCTAAAGTGCCTTCTACTTTTCTTTGCTTCTCCATGATCGCTGCTTTATATAAAGTACTGCCCCTAACTTCCGCTATAATAATGTCTCCTTTTTGAATTTTTGAAAGGGCAACTTCTTTATTGTCTTTTGTAATAACTGTACTTTGACCTACAGTATAGGTTTCAACGGTTTCTTTGATATCACCCTTATAATCTACATATTTTACCACTATATCTATTCTGCCGTTTTCACTTACAAAATCCACAATTCCATCAATTCTTTTCGTGGAAGAAAGGTCTGTGGTTCCCTGGCTATTTTGACTGGAATTTGAAGGTGTAGTGGTATTGCTTGGGGATGTCGTATTCTGTTGATTGGTATTTGTATTGTTTGTGTTCGTGTTTGTATTGTTTGATTTAGCACTTTCTAATATTGTAATTTTAGAAATACGCTGCTGGCCATTTTCTTCTATCAGCTCTACCAGCAAAGTATCTCCTTCTTTTATGGTTTCGATATTGGTTTCTTTATTGTTAATAAAAATAGGTGCATCTTTTTTGATATAATAATAGGATTGCTTATTTTCACCATATTGAAGCAATATGTAATATAAATTGCTGTAAAACTTTTTAACGGTTCCCTGTAAATAAACTTCTTTTTGTGGTGTTGAAGTTTCAGTCTTTTCAGCAGATGGCGCAGTAGTACCGGTACCAGTATTTCCTGCCGGTTTTAAGGCATCAGCAAGAACCTTTGCCAGCATTGCTTTAGTTACTTTATCCTTAGGATTAAACTTAACATTGGTTCCCCCCTGAATCACACCTGCATTTTTCAGGTATAACACATAAGGCTTTGCGGAAGAGGAAATGGAATCGTCATCCGAGAATCCTGTAGAACCTGTTTTCTTTAAGGCTTCATTTTCTTTTCCCATTAATCGCACTACAAAAACAGCCATATCTTCTCTTCTAAGGGAAAGGACAGATTCTTCTCCACTTTCTTGTTTAACTACAAATTTAGGCAAGTCTGCTTCTTTTAAAACACCTTTTTGCAGAAGATAAGCAATTTCTTCATTACTGCTTTTGTCCCATTTTGAAAAACTCTTAGTATAACTATCTAACACATTTTTGTAAGTATCTATTGCTTTTTGAGAAAACTGTTTTTCTTCTTCTGAAACACTGCTGTCTACTAAAGGATCTTTATATCCTGCAATCTTTGCTGCAATCTGAGAAAAATAAAAATAATCTATAGTGTTATTGGGTTTAAATTGATTTTGAGTATTGCCCCCCATCCATTTTTTGTCCGTAACCTGCTGTATTGCTTGATAGGCCCAATGGTTTTCGGGTACATCCACATAGACTTGAGCAAAAGCAGACGTTGAAATAGCCATTGCTGCTGCCAGTGCCAATGCTGTTTTCCTAATATGTTTCATATTAATCCCCCTTACTTGATTTTATCTATTTCCAGTTACATCATGTGCTATCATTCCACTTTTTATTGTATGTCAAACTCTTGCTATATGCAAGCTTTTCCAATTAAAATAAATGTATTTTCTTGGGATGATATAGGTCATCCTTATAAGCAAAGGAAAATCCTTCCCATTCGAGTGCTTCTTTTTCATACATGGTCAACATAAACTGTGCCAGTAAAACCCGTCTTTCAACAATTTTTTTCGAATGAAGACTTTTTATCTCTTTTCCGCACTTTAACAGGATCATCGTTTGGTCATCTTTCTCACAGACATCTTCTATATGCAAAAGAGAAAGATATCCCTCACTGCCGTCCGTTCTTCCAATAGGCTTTCTCACTTTAACAGGCACCAATACCAAATCCCTCGAAAACACCAAAGGAAGTCCGTTTCTCCTGTGAATCAGGGAACTTGTCCACTGCCTTAGGGCATAAAGGTCGATTCTTCTCTGATGAAATAAAAAGGCAAGAAAAGCTCTCATACTCTTATCCATATATATTTCTTCGCCTGTACTTACATATATGTATATGCCATTTTCGCCCTTAGGACCGTACGTTGGTAGAATGCCCTGAATCCCTTTTTTAATAACAGTATTCATACCAATCCCTCCTAAAACATTTTGTAGCATTATTTTATCAGAACATATGTTCGTATTCAAGCCTGTTTCAAAATTTTAGGATACTTTCATTATTTTTTTCAGATGATGAAGCCCTTTGTCTTTATGCTTTACAGCCACGCTGTAAGAACAGCCCATCTCTTTAGCAATCATCCCCAGCTGCTTTCTTTTTATATAGAAATCTTCTATCACCTTGCGCTGTTTTTGTGTCAGATTTAAAAGAGCATGCTGGAGCACTCTATATTCTTCTTTTTCTGCTATGTCCTCTTCTATGTTGTTCCCCTCATCCATCAGCGCATCAATAAAAGCATTGCCTTCCTCCCACCCCGTATCCAGGGAACAATCCGCATCTTTCTTTTTTAACTGATTATAATAGAAGAATTTAAGCCTGTCCCTTATATAGGCTTCAAAGGGAACATTTTTTGCAGGATCATATGCTTCAACAGCTTCTAAAAGAATCAGTACACTATCCTGAAAAAGCTCCTCCCTGTCTCTTCTGTTGGAAGGCATAAAAAGCATCATCTTGTAAAAAAGAGGTTTAAATTTTTGAATCAAGTATTCTTTTGCAGTAATATCTCCTATTTTTGCTTTTTCTACATGAATTTGAATTTCAAGCGTCATAATCCTTCTCCTTATAAGGCGCCTTTTGTAAATTCAGTACTGTGATTAAAGCCTATCTCTCCTGGTTTAAAAACCAAAATCAGGATAAAGAACGATTCTGCAGTGATTATGTCTTGGTCTTAATAATTAAGATTAATATAGGTAGATTCTTATGTTAACTGTTGTTTGTCACCGACGAAAAAGTTCTGGTCCACATCTTTACCATTTTTTTAATATTGAAGAATAGAGTCTGATTCGTTAAAATAGGCTGTGTAAGTTGATAGACATAAGTCGCCAACATAATCAATACCCTTCTAATACTTCTAATCTGGTGTTGACTATGAACAATCAACCCCTTCGGGGATGAAGGCACTTCTAATCCTCATAAAAACCAGTTTTCTAAAAACTGATGGATAAATTTGACAGTAACAAAAACCTTGATTATGTTAACCACATCAGCTATAATACACCTATAGTTGGTCGACATAAGTCATCAACATAATTTAAAAATGTTCAAAGCAAAACAATAAGGAGGAAGGCTTAATGAACAATCTTAAACAGAAAATTTTATCCTTCGCATTAGCAACCTCTGTGGTTCTTTCTTCCACAAGTATGGCTTTTGCAGGAAGCTTATCCAATATTGATAAGTTAAATCTTTTATCCGATCTTGGAATAATCACAGGAGAAGGCAACGGGGTTATCGCAACTCAAACAATGACAAGATACCGTGCTTTCGTAATGCAACTTAAAATGATGGGTAAATACGACGAAATGAATAACTTTGCATGGGAAGGAAAAGAAACCTTCAAAGATATCAACGCAAAGCACAGCCAATTCATTCGTAAATTAGCAGCATATTTAAAAGCACATCCTGAATTCGGTATTGAAGGGGATCACCTTGGAAACTTAAATCCAATGGCTCCTGTTAGTGCCCGTGAGTACATGAAAATGATGTTAGTACGTCTTGGATATGTTGAAAACAAAGACTTTACATGGGCATCCATTCCTGTATTTGCACAATCTTTAGGATTGGTTGAATCTGCTTCAGAAGTTGAAGGAAGCCAAATTCAATTGTCCACAATTGCTGATTTCACATACGATACATTAGTAACAAAACCTAAAAACAGCGACAAAACATTAGCACAAGAATTAGGATTAAATGTATCCGCAGCTGAAATAAAATTAGACAGCGTACCTGCTACATCTAACAAAGCTGCAATCACAATCTCCGGTACTGCAACCGGTCTTGATAAGGTAACTGTTAATGGTAAAGAAGTAGCTGTTAAAAACGGTAAATTCGAAACAGAAGTTACTTTAAAAGACGGCAGCAACACCATTATTGTTAAAGGCGATGGCGCCCAAGATGTATCCGTTACTGTTAAATACAATGACGTAGATGCTCCTGAAGTAGTTGATATTCAACCTGTAGGATTAAAACAAGTTGAAGTAACATTTAATGAAGAAGTAGATAAAGATTCTGCTGAAACATTAGCAAACTACGACAACAAATTTGCTTCTGCAAAACTTCAAAGCGACAAGAAAACTGTTGTATTAACATTAGCTAATGCAGCAGCTCAAAACGAAAAAATCAAATTTGATATCGAAGATATCAAAGATTTAAAAGGCAACAAAATGGATAAAGAAACCGTTGAAGTAAAAATGGTTGACCGTGAAGTGCCTGAAGTTGAAGAAGTTTCTGTAAAAGGAAATCAAATGATTCAAGTAACTTTCAGTGAATTGGTTCAAGTAAGCGAATCCAACTTCGAATTAGTTGATGAAGACGGAGACAGAGTCGAAAGAATTAAGAACGTAGAAGTTGACGGCAGAAATGTTAAGGTTCACTTAAGAAAAGCAGTAGATGCCGGCGACTACATCCTTGAAGTAAAAGATGTAAAAGACTATGCAAACCTTGTAATGGTGGACGCAGAATTTGACGTAACCATCGTAGAAGATAAAGATGCTCCAACAGCAACTTTAGTTTCTGCAACAGATACAAAAGTTACTGTAGAATTCGACGAAGACATTAAGACTGCATTAAAAGATATTGAAGCAGAATGGAAGAGCGGTTCTAAGAAAGGAACCTTCGACAAGATCACTGCTGATGACGATAACGATCGTTTAATCACATTTGAATTAGAAGGTGGAAAGACTATTCCTCTTAGTGGAATTACTCTTTACATCTGGAATGTAGAAGACTACTCCGGTAACAAAGTAGATGAAGACGATGCAATCGAAATCGAAGTAGATAGAGATGACATCGAAATTGATACAGAAAGACCAGAAGTAGTAAGCATTAAACAAGATGGTAAAAACGCATTCATCATCACCTTCAACGAAGATGTTCAATTAGGTAAAGTAACTGTATTTGACGAAGATGATGAAGAAATCGATGTAAAATCCATCGCTTACAAAGATGCTTCCAAGAACAAGAAAGAAATCAAAATAGTACTTGACAGCGACGAAGATTTATACGGAACCTTCACTGTAGAAATTGAAGATTTCGTAGATATGTCCACACAAGAAAACGAAATGATTCCTGATTCCTTTGAAGTTAAATTAGAAGATAGCGATATTTCTTCTGATGTCGCAAACTTCAAAGCGTTAAGAGTAATCACTAACGCTATTGAACAAACACTTTACATTCAATTCCCAGAAAGAATGAATGAAAGCTCTGTAGAAAACGAAAACAACTATAAAGTATTCTTCGGCGGTAAATGGGTAACCATCCATAAAGATGCGGATATCACTTTACTTGCTGATGACAAGACTGTAAAAATCGAAGTGAAAGATTGGTTTAACAATAGCGACGTAACACCTGCTGCTATTGATGGTATCCAAATCTTCAATGTAAAAGATGAATCCGGAAATGAATTAGACGGAACTGTATGGTTAGACTTTGCATCCAACAACGGATACGGAGTACTTTCCCTTGACGCACCTGAAATTACAGCAGTTAAAGCAACAGCCAAAGATAAAGCAATCGCAACAGTAAGCGGTTCTATCGACGAAGCTACGTTAGATGCTGATGACTTCTACTTCCAAGATGCTTCCGGCAACAAATACTATGTAGATGATGTAACTTACAACAGCACAAAAGACGAATTAACATTCATTATGGATGACGAATTCCCAACCGATGTGGCTGGTATCACATTGAAATTGGCTGCAAATGTATCTACAGAAAACGTATTTGAACAAGCGATCGAATTAGCTTCTGGATTACCAGGATTAGTAGACGAAATCAAACCTGAAGTAACTGTAACTGATGCAGTATACGCAACAGCTGGAAAATCCGCTCTTGCAGACTTCATCTTAGGTGAAAACGCAGGTACAGAAGGACTTTATGTAATCCTTGAAGCTTCCGAAGCAATCGATGTTCCAACAAGCGCAGAAGCTCAAGCGCTTATCAAAGATGCCTTCACCATTAAGAAGGGAACTAAAGAACTTGCTATCGATAAAGTATTCGAATACACCGGCAACGGTACAGAAAAATACAATAAAGATGGCGTAGACTATGTAGTACTCTTCATCACAGCTGATAAAGATGGCAACGCTGTAACAGCAAACGTAGTAAAAGATCAACTCACAATCTCCTTCAAAGAAATCAGCGTAAAAGCATTAACCATCACTGATACAGCAAGCAACGACAACGTACTTGCAGGCTTTGAAAACAAAAAAGTAACTATTCAGTAATCTAAAAACATTAAAAAACCCGTAGGGAATAAATTCCCTACGGGTTTTGTCTTTTAGATTATTGTTGAGAGAGAAGGTATGGGTTGTTGAATAGGTATACGAGTTGGGCATGTTGAACGGCTGTTTTTTCCTGGGCTACTTGAGCAGAGAGGATTGCCAGTTCCGCTTGCTTTAAGTTTAATTCGATTACCATACCTAAATCATATTGGGTTTTTAAAATATTATATTGTTCTTTTGCCTGCTGTAATTTTGCGGTGTCTATTTGGTATTGTTCTTCCAATTGTTTAATTTGGTTATAGGTGGTACGGATTTTGTCTCGAAGATTATTTTTAGCTTGCATTTCATCAAGCCTTGCTTGGTTTAATTTGCTTTCTTTTACTGCATACGTATCCGTTGGATTAATGGCTGAATAGGTATAGAGACGCAGGTTATACTCTGCTTGCTTTACCGCTTCTCCTTTTAGAATAATGGACGGATCTTTAACCAACGCTCTTTCTATATAAGCATTAAGTTCAACTTCATTCATTTCCATAGGTGTAAAATCTAAAGCATAGTCTAAAGAAGCTCTTTCTTTGTCATCTATGCCCATGAGGCGATTTAATTTTATGTATTCATTATCTAAGGCTTTTTTAAGAGCTTCCAGTTGCTTTTGCTGGTTTTTGTAATTTTGTTCTGCCGTAGTTTTATTAAAGTCGCTTTCTAGTCCTAAATTTGCTTTTTGGGTTGTGATATCTAACTGGGTTTTAGTCGTTTCCAAGGATTTACTTAACAGTTCAATATCCTTTTTAAGATTTTGTATCGAATCGAAGGATGCTTTAACTTGGTATTTGATAACGCCTTCTTGAATTTGTTTCTGATATTTGGTTGCTGTCACTCCGTAATCCGCTTGGGTTGATGCAAGAAGTGCATTAATATGAGCTGCTTCCGCAACAAAAAAAGCTTGTTCACTGGTATTATCTCCTACAGCAGGTCTATGAACTACTACAGCATCCCGAGCAATTTCTTGGGTTTCTTCGGATATTTTGAGGCTTTCTTCTATGCTTTTTAGTGCTAAACTATTTTTTAGAGCCTTTTCTACTGCTTCATCGTAGGTTATCTTGGTACCTTCTTCATCAAGACTTAATGTTGGATATTCTATGGGTTTTGTTTCTTGTATTTCTATTGCTTCTTCCGGGGCTGTATCAATTGAAATGATGTTATTGGTTTCGTCCCAGTTTACCTCTGCACCGAAGGCTTCGCTGACAAAGCGAAGGGGTATCATGGTATTTCCGCCAACTTGTTTTGGAGCAACAGATAATTCAACAGGTATTCCGTTTTTCTTTGCGGTCTTTATTCCCGGAATTAGGCTTAATTCCATATCGGTGGTCTTAGCTCTTACGGCTCCTGTGTTTTCGTCCCAATTTACAGTAGCCCCGAGGACCTCGAATATTTCTCTAAGACCTACCAATGTGGTTCCATTTTCAAGAATGGGGGCAACCTTTAGCGGGCGAGGAATACCATTAACCTGCAAAGTTATAGCCTCAGAAGCATATAGAGGAAGAGAAGATGAAATTAACAGGGATGCCAGGGTTATGGATGCTATTTTTCTTATATGTCTTTTCAAGTTTATTTTCCTTTCTATTTTATTTAATGAATTAACAAAGGGAAAAAACGTAGGGGATACTGCTTCCCTACGTTTTTTATCCTAATAGGGAGGAAGTAATAGTCAAATCACTTCTCGTTTTTATTTTACTTTAATGTCAAAAGGAACTTCGGTATATTTTCCACTGCCGTCATTTTGGATGATTTTAAGGACTATATGGATTCCTTTTGTATCTTTAGGAATTTCGTTAAAAATAATGAATCCTTCTCTTGTCTCATCTTTTCTTATGTCGTTATACCAGTTAGTGTCCCAGAAAACTGAGGGTTTGTCAGACATCTTGTAAGGTACTCCGTCCACTTCTATAATCGTTTCACTTTGTATCAATTGAAGTGGATAAGATTCTTTGTTTTTTACTTCAAAAAATATCTTTGTTTGGTTTTCTTCTGCTAACATAGTGACTGCTTTTACTTCCATATTAGTATACGTCTTAGAAGCGGGCAAAGTATGATAGTCTCTTGAATCTTTCTTCTCTTCTTTATTTTCTTCTTTTTCTTCAACTTTAGTTTCTTCTTTTGGTACTTCTATATAGACTTCTTTTTCTATGATTTGAGGTTCGGGTGTCTTAATTTCTACTGTTTGTGTTTGGGTATTCCAGTTAATAGGCATACCTGTTCCTTCTGCAATAAAGCGAATAGGAACATATACAGAATCTTTATAAATAATAGCTGGTTTGTCTTCTGAGGGTTTCTTTATTGCTCCATCAAATTCAAAACGAATATGATTTCCAAGATAAGCCGATACCAATTTTGATGTTTCAGCAAAAGCACCTGTTGAAAGAGTCAGTACACTACCTAAAACTGTTCCTAATACGATATATCCTAATTTTTTTCTTAACATAATAATCCTCCTTATTAAAATTTTATTAGATGTGAAAAAAGAGACCCCATCAGGGGCCTCTTTTGTATAGGGCTAATTCATTTTAGTTAAATGTAACTGTCTTAGTTGCATCGTCCCAGCTATAAGGAACATTTAATGCACTAGCAACCCAAGAAATTGGAAGGAATGTTCTTCCATCTTTCACTTCAGCTGCTGTATCCATTGTTAATACTGCTCCATTAACTACTAAGTCTTTGCTTCCAATCTTAACTTGAACTACACGATCTCCAAGGATTGTAACAGTCTTAGTAGCTTGATCCCATTTAATATTGGATGGATCGATTCCTAATGCATATGCAACATATTTTACAGGAAGCATTGTACGACCATCTTTGATGTATGGTGCTACATCAGCAGTTACTGTTTCTCCTTCTACTGTGTAGTCTGCACTACCTACTGTGAAGGCAACTTTTACTGCTTTACCAGCTGCTTCTCCTTTATGAGGAGCTGGAGTTACTACTTTAATAAATTCTTTGAAATCAAGAGATTTTGTCTTGAATCCTTCTGCAGATTCAACACCATTAATATCTTTGTTGTTTTGTAAGAATGCATCTCCGGATACTTCTAATGCGTAAGATCCTTCTGCAACAGTACGGTCTACATATACACCTGCACCACTAATTTTAATTGTAGATGCTTCTTTACTTTCACGTTTAATATCGATTTCTAATTCTCCCTCTTTGTTGATATTATAATCACCAATTTGAAGGTCACCAGATGTAACTTCTACTTTAACTTTGAAATCATCACTGAATCTCATAACTTCTGGCTTAATTTTAAGAGTTTTTCCTCTTTCTAATGCACCAGCTTTAGATTCAGTAAGTTCAAAATCACCTACTGCAACTTCTTTGTAACCGATTTGTAATTCTGTTGCTTTAAATGAAGCATTAACTGCACGTAAAGCTTTTGCTAATACTACTTCTGTTTCTTCAGGAAGAGCAGGGCCACCTACAACTGCTTTAACATCTCCTTCAAATTCAGGATCAATAGATACCCAAATCTCAAGGACTACTTTAGCTTTATCAGTTGGACTAGCCGTATCAAAATTGCTTATTGTGATTGTGTTTCTGTCTTTATTAAGTTTTAATTGTGCAGGATCATTAGTACCGGTTGCTTTTGTTCCGTCTGGAAGAGTAACTTTATCGGTATCATCATGAACTTTTGCTTCACGAACTTTAACACCTTCTGGGAATTTAATTGTTGTATTTCTTTGTGTCCACCAAGAATCAACAACGCCTTCTTCAATCGTTAATTTTAATAATTTGTAAGCATCATCTTCATCTTTATTAGCATAATAACGACCGGAAATTAATTCTCTTTCCTTGTCTTCTACTTTAATTTTTACGCCATATTCTACATAAGTACCAACTTTAATTTTTTCAGTAGTAATATCATCACCAGATACTTCTACATATACATCTCCAAGTTCTGCATCTTCTGTAGCTACTAATTTTAGACCACTTAATATAAGAGATCCAATTGTACTAGTAGTTCCTGTCTTATTATCATAGTAAATTTCAAGAACTTCTTTATCCTGTTGACCTCCACCATATGTTGGGAATACTTCACCTCTTTTATGAACGTTACCAGCAAATGCACCAGCACCTGTTAAGGTAACATAACTACTTGTACCTGCAGTTACAGTTGCTACCCACTCAAATCCTCTTGGTGCTGTTAGTTTGATCTTTTTATCACCAGAAGGATTATTAGGGTAGTTATTTCCCAAATCAGTATTATGAGGCAATGACATAGCTTTTAATTCATCAATAATAATTGTTTCTAATTTTAATTCATCTGGGAAATCTGCTGTATCAGCAATAGTTGTTTTTGTTGAACCACTACCACCATTTGCAAATACATATGTACCTGCAGATACTTTAGAGTTTAATGGGTTAATAGTTACTTTTGCTTCACCATCAGCTGTAATTTTTGTTACTAATGGAATTTCAAATTTTGTATAATTTTTGTCACTTGGCAATGTGATTTCCACTAAAGTCTTTGAACGTTTACTATAAGTAGTATCAGATGCTATTGAAGTTACTTTATCTCCTGTCCATTCTGCGCCATCAAAAGATAAACGGAAAGTTTGGCCTTCAAGATCTACGTCCTTCTCTTCAATAATTAACACTGGAGTAGATGATGGATTAGTTGCATGAGTTTTGCTATAATCTGTATCATCTTTCTTTACTGTTGGCACGTAAGTAATGTTGTTATCAGATCTTGCAAATGATACCATTGGCAAAGAAGTAAGTACCATTGCACCAGCTAATAATGCTGCTAACTTTCTTTTTAACATTTCTTTTCCTCCCTTTTTTATGTTTTTGATTTTTCAGAGACCTGCCAAATCTTGCTAATCTCTGCTCTACAAAGTAGATTATATCACTGCAATTTTTACCAGTCAACTCATTTGAACCAGTTGTAACAATACTGTAATATTGTCCACATCCTGTAACAAACTCGTAAACTGGCTAAGTAAGCTTGCGAAATTTATTATAATATGGAATTATTTGCTTTGCAAGTTTTTTTTAGTTTTGTAACAAGTTCGTAATATAATCTTCCTCTTTATTTTTGAGCTATGGCGCTGCTAAGTTCATGGATGCTTTTGGTAAGCTCGTCCAGTTTGGCCTCTACCCGTACCAGAAGATAGATGGATACGATGATGGGAAAGCCCAGATTGGCCACCTGGGAGAAAAGTTCTTCCATAGAATGCCTCCTTTCGCGTAGAGCAGAGCAGCAAGATGGAGGTAAAAAATAGTTTAAAATGGGACATACCTTGTCCATTCAGGTATGTCCCATTTCTGTTTAGGCCAGGCTAAGTTCCTGAGTAGTTTGAGTAATAATCTGGGCGGACTTTTTAGCGATGGGATCGCCGGTGGAGGAAGTGAATACCCCAAGGGTTATGAGTTCTTCCATAGCACTCTTTACTTCGTTGTCGGTAAGATTGGATTTTGGGTCATTTACGGAGATGGTCATAGTACTGCCTCCCTGGGTTGTGAAAACCATTTGCAGAGTTTTCTTTTCCATTTTTAGACCTCCTTTCTTTATTAGATTTCCTTTTGGAGACACACCTCACACAATAGGTAAGGAATGTCCAAAATATTTTAGATATCTGCCAGTTCGGATTCGGTAATCCTGATGATTTTTTCTGTCGGTATGCTCTGCAGGGATGAGATGAGAGCTGCCGCCTGATACATGTTTTGATCTGAAGCGTCCTCTTTGCAGTTGGAGAAGGTTTTGGAACCTTCTTCGTACTGAATTTTTAGCTTTGCTTTTAAAAGAGTGGCTGTAACTGCCATGTTCTCCCTCCTTTCTCTTTGTTTTTAACTTTGAAAGCTTTCACTCAATACATAGAAAAAGGGCAGGGATTTTACCCCTGCCCATGAAAATTTTTTATTTTGTTTTTAAGACCCCTTCTATTATAACAAACCGTTCATTGACTTCTTTCTTGATTTCGTCATGGTCTCGTTCGTTTTTTCCTTCGTTCGTTAATATCACTTCTGCTATAAGTTTAATATCTTTGTACATTTGTTCTTGGATTATTTCTACTCTATTGATGGCTTTTGTATTCTCTTCTATGGCTTTTGTATTTTCTAGTACTTGTGTTTCTAGTCTATCGAATCTTTCTTCTAAACCGTCAATTCTTTTTTCTAGCCCATCAATTCTTCCTTCTAAGCCATCGATTCTTTTTTCTAAACCATCAAACCTATCTTCGAGTTTATTAAATCTGTTGTCAATATGATCGAACTTTTTAATAAACTCTCCATACATCTTTTCCATCATTGCAAACATTTTGTCTTCCATATCCCGTCACCTCCATAAACCCATTATAGTATAATTCGCAGAAAAACTAAAGGCTAAAAATAAAAACCCATCTTCTTAAAGAAGACAGGTTCTTAGGTTAGATTAATGCATTGATTTTGTCTACCAAACGGTCCTTGGGTACTGCGCCCATGATTTGGTCCACTACTTCGCCGTTTTTAAAGAACATAAGCGTTGGAACGCTCATAATGCGGTATTTTGCAGCTAAATCTCTTGCTTCGTCTACGTCTACTTTGAATATTTTAGCTTTGCCATCCATTTCTTCTGCAAGCTGGTCAATCACGGGAGCCATCATTTTGCATGGGCCGCACCAAGTTGCAAAGAAGTCTACCAATACCAATTCCTTAGAATCCAATACTTCACTTTGGAATTCCTGGGGTGTAAGTTGTTTTGCCATGATTATTCTCCTTTCGGTTGCAGGGTAAAATACCCCTTTGGATTAACATTAGTATTTGAAAAAATACTGCATTTCATACAACATTATAATTTTATAATAAAATGTTATACTATATATAGTATAATAACAATCCAATGAATATGCAAGTATAAGCACAGAAAGGAGATTCTTATGAAGCCTTACGAAGATTTAATCGCAGACATTGCAACCAAAGGTATTCCCAACAAGCCCTTTTTTACAGTAGTTCAGTTAAACAACGGCCATGTATATACCATAGAGGCGGACTCAACAGAAGAACTGTACCAAACGGTATCCAGGCTAGAAGAAGAAGCCAAGCAAAAAGGACTGCTCTAGCAGTGTACTTTCTTATGCATTGTAAGGATCATGCCTGCCGTAAGAATTGCTGCTGCCAAAAATGCCGCCTGATAACTTATCCCGTCAATCAGAAGTCCCATCAGTACAGGCCCTATAGCCGACAGAGGGGTGAATAAAATAGCAGCAAGTCCAAGATAAGTAGCTCTTTTGTCTTCTCCTCCAAGGGATATGATAAAGTTTGCCTGAATCGCTGAAACAACACTTTCTCCTGCTCCATGGAGTACAAATACAAAATAGAGCATGTTGATTCCGCTGATCAGATTCATGCACAGGTAGCTGATAAGATAAATAAAGTACCCTCCCATCATGGTGATCTTATAACCTTTCTTATCCGCAACGATTCCCCAAAATATAGAGAAAAGGCTTCTGCTGATCAGCCATAATGCAGTTAAAAAGGCTACATCCTTTGGAGTGATGGGCAGGATGGTTTTGGCATAGACTATTCTAAAATTTGCCGCCGCAGTGCCTATGGTCGCAAGCCCTATAGAACAAATTGCAAAGGTAAAATTCTTATCCTCTTTAAGAATCGTCAATAAATCCTTGGCATATTCTATAAAGGGCTGCCTGTTGGCATTGCGTACGAAATCCGGCTCTTTGGTCTGCATAAGGGCAATATAGGAGATCATCATAAAGCAACCTACCAAAATGAATATTGCCCCATAATTATAAGGAAAGTCAAAGAAAGAAAGCATCAAAACACAAAGAAGAGAACCTATAAATTCCGCGCCGCTGGTTATGGCTGTCCGTATCCCAAAAAATCTTCCCCTTAACCTAATGGGAATGATTTTTGCCATCATATCATTCCAGGTAACATTGGATAAACCTGTAAATAGGGAATAGAGCCCGTAGATGACATATATACTAAAAATCATCCATCGGGAATCTTTTATTAAAAACACCGACAAACCCATAAAAAACCATGGCACGCGCTGTAACAAGCTTATCTTGCTTAAAACTTTTAAATCATTAGGCTTTGATTCTATATAATTTGCCATAAATATTTGAGGAAAATTGATTAAAACAGTGGACATGGTAGTTAAAAGTCCAATTAAGATATTATTTTGAATATAATAGCTGATAAAGTATACGATGGTAGTAGCCAGGGGTACCATTCCAGACCCAAAACAAAAGGTCACTCCATCCAGCGTTGACAAGATCATATTTTTCTTTAGATGTTTTTCTACGAATTCTTGGTTTTCCCTAATATCCATAATATAATCCCCTGTTAAAGTTAAAGTTAAGGGCAAACCAAAAATGGTTTACCCTTTTAAGATTTACCCTTCATAAGGTACAATTTCAATTTTTTCAATGATCACTGCTTCTTTTGGTTTGCTGTGTTCGTCGGTTTCTACAGCTGCAATGGCGTCCACTACATCCATTCCTTCAAATACTTGCCCAAATACAGTATGTACACCATCAAGCCAAGGCGTTCCTCCCTTTTCCTCATAAAGTTTAACCACTGCTTCCGGATATCCGGACTTGCTTAAGTCTTTTAACATTTGTTCTTCTACAGTCTTTTTCTGCACGATGAAGAATTGGCTTCCATTGGTATTGGGACCGCTGTTTGCCATAGCAAGAGCACCTCTAAAATTAAGGGCATATGGATGGAATTCATCTTCAAAAGGTTTTCCCCATATGCTTTCTCCACCTTTTCCGGTTCCTTCAGGATCTCCTCCCTGGATCATAAAATCGTTGATCACCCTGTGGAAAGTGAGTCCGTCATAGTATCCGTTCTTTGCATGAGTGGTGAAGTTTTCCACCGCCTTTGGCGCATATTCCGGGAAAAGACGAATTTTGATTACACCTTTATTGGTAGTCATCACTGCGATTTCTTCTCCCGGTTCCGGCAGGTCAAACTGAGGGGTATCATATATAATCTCTTCTGGTTCATCCAAATCTTGTTGGGCAATTTCTGGTTCTTTTTTCAGGCTTTCCGCCATATTCTTTTGTGCAGCTGTACATCCTGTCAGGATTAAGCTTAAAGTACATACTAAAAATAGTATTTTTTTCAATGTAATTCTTCCCTTCTTTTTGTTTGTACTTTTTTGTCGTTTTATTACATCACATCATTATAGCACAAACAAAAAATTTGGGTAGTGTATTTTTTTAGAAAAAGTTCATATGATTCATGAACCTAAAGAAAGCTTCTATACCTTCTTTGGTTTGCTTATAAACCCCTGCATGTTCTAAAACCGTTTTAAATTTAACGCCTACTTCTTTTTGGATAACTTCTTTGGCTTTTTCTTCACTTAAAGTAATGCCGTAGGAAGATATGAGTTCGTTAATCCAATGAACATGCTGGCTAAGATCTGGATATATTTTAAGTTGTTCTTCCAAAGATCTTGTACCCTTTAAAATTTCTTTTATTTGTTCCAGTTGTTCATTAAGCCTTCCCGGCAGCACTGCCAGCCCCATTACTTCTATTAAACCTATATTTTCTTTTTTAATATGATGTACTTCTTCATGAGGATGGAATATGCCATAAGGATGTTCTTCACTGGTTCTGTTATTCCTTAAAACCAAGTCTATTTCCCACTCCCCTTCTTTGTTTTTGCGGACGATGGGGGTTACGGTATTGTGAGGAATTAGACCATCATCGGTTTTTGTAAAGGCCAAAATGCCAGCTTCTTCATCACTGTACTTTCTCCATTCTTCTAAAATAGCAAAGGACAGGCTTTCTAAGTCTTTCCTGTTTTGTCCTTTTAGGCGTATAACGGACATAGGCCATTTGACGATGCCGATTTTTACATCTTTATAATCCTTATGGGTAAAGGAATAAAGCTCTTTGGCTTCTTCCATGGGGAATGTATGTCTTCCCCCCTGGTAATGGTCGTGGCTTAAAATGGAACCTCCAACTATAGGAAGATCTGCATTGGAACCTACAAAATAGTGGGGGAACCGTTCTACAAAATCAAACATTCTTTCGAAGCTTTTTTGGGTTAATTTCATTGGGGTGTGCTGGCCATTCAGGACAATACAGTGTTCATTATAGTAAATATATGGAGAGTATTGGAAATACCATGCCTCTCCAGAAAGATTCAAAGGAATAATTCTATGGTTTTGCCTTGCCGGGTGATTGAGCCTTCCGGCGTACCCCACATTTTCTACACATAAAAGACATTTTGGATAGCCGCTTTGAGGCGCATTTTTAGCAGCTGCTATTTCTCTCGGGTCTTTTTCCGGCTTTGAGAGATTCACCGTAATCTCTAGATCACCATATTCCGTATGGGTTCTCCAGTATAGGTTTTTTTCTATTCTGTTCATACGAATATAAGTAGTATTCTGGGAGAAATCATAAAAATAATCTGTAGCTGCCTTGATTCCTTCTTTTTGCTCCAGCTCTTCAAAGGTTCTTACCACTTCTCCCTGTCTCGGAGTTAAAAGCCCCATAATTTTGGTGTCGAATAAATCTCTGTGGGTATTGGTATTTTCTTTTAATATTCCTTTTTCATAAGCGTAATCTAAAAGGTGATCCAGTACATCATAAATATTGATATCTGCATCATCTATAGTGCCTTCATAGGGTTCCTGAACTTCCAGTAACTCCATTAAAGCATTTCTTGAAGGGATTACATCGTACTGTGTAATGAGTTTTTGATCCAGAGCGTAACGTATAAGACGCTCTATTTCTTTTTGAGGGCAGATTTTATCCATTGGTCTCTCCTTCCTAGTCCTGATATCCGTCCGGATGAGTTCTGTGCCAATCCCATGCACTTTGTATGATTTCTTCCAAAGAAGTATACTTAGGATTCCAGCCTAACTCTTTGATGATTTTATCTGAAGATGCGATGAGAACTGCCGGGTCTCCTGCACGTCTTGGAGCAACTTCGGCAGGAATTTCATGTCCTGTTACTTTCCTTGCTACTTCTATAACTTCTTTTACAGAAAATCCTTTTCCGTTACCCAGATTATAAATCGCTGACGTATTATCTTTTCTCAGCTTTTCCACGGCTAAAATATGGGCATCTGCAAGATCTGTTACATGGATATAGTCTCTTATGCAGCTGCCGTCTTCTGTTGGATAATCATCACCAAAAATCATGATTTTATCTCTTTTTCCCAAAGCCACTTGAAGGATAATTGGAATAAGGTGGCTCTCAGGCTTGTGGTCTTCACCAATTTTTCCGCTTTTATGGGCTCCGGCAGCATTGAAATAACGAAGGACTACATACTTAATACCGTAGGCATTGTCACACCATTTCAGCATTTTCTCTACGGCGAGCTTAGTATCCCCGTAAGGGTTTGTTGGAAGCGTTTTGTCGCTTTCTAATATTGGAATATTTTCCGGCTCGCCGTAAGTTGCTGCAGTGGATGAAAATACAATTTTCTTCACGTTATATTCATGCATTTTCTTAAGCAAAGTAACTGTTCCATATACGTTATTATGGTAATACTTTAAGGGATCTATAACGCTCTCTCCAACTAAGGATTCTGCTGCAAAATCTATAACTGCTTCTATAGTATTTTCTTTAAATACCTGGTCTAAAAAGGCTTCGTCCCTGATGTCTCCCACATATAGTTTTGCCTTTGGGTTTACTGCCCCTTTATGTCCTTTTTGAAGATTATCTACTACGATCACTTTTTCTCCCTTTGAAATGAGTTCTTCTACAGTATGGCTTCCTATATAGCCTGCACCGCCACATATTAAAATTGGCATAATTTCCCTCCTAGTCTAATTTTCTAGCTCCGTCTCCTATATTGGCAATGTAAAAGTCTGCTTTTAAGCCGGTTTTCTTTTCGTAATTTTCTCCTACCTGCCTCATAAATCTGTTCACTGCTTCTTCTTTTACAATAGAGATCGTACAGCCTCCAAATCCTGCTCCGGTCATACGGGTACCCAAAACACCGTCTATTTTCCATGCTTCTTCTACTAAAGTATCTAATTCAAAGCCAGTTACTTCATATAAATCTCTTAAGGATTTATGGGATTCATTCAAGAGTTTTCCGAAAGCTATAATATCTCCTTGTTTAAGCTTTGCAACTGCTTCTTTTACCCGGGCATTTTCATACACTGCATGTTCTGCTCTTTTTCTTACAGTTTCAAAGGTAATAAGGTGTTTGTTTTCTTCCCAAACTTCGGGAGTAAGATCTGCCAAATAATCGATATCCAGACGGGTTTGAAGGGCTGCAACCGCCATATCGCATTCTCTTCTTCTTTCGTTGTATTTTGAATCTTCTAATCCTCTTCTTTTATTGGTATTGGCGATGATTAATTTCATACCTTGAAGATTTACCGGAACATATTCATATTCTAAAGTATCGCAGTTTAAGTAAATGGCTCTGTCTTTTTTGCCCATGCCTACGGCAAATTGGTCCATGATGCCGCAATTAACGCCCACAAATTCATTTTCTACCTTTTGAGAAAGTTTTACCATTTCCAGTTGATCGATCTCACAATTAAAGAAATCTTTTAATAAAACACAAGTAACCAGTTCAATGGATGCTGAAGAGGAAAGCCCTGCTCCATTGGGAATAGCGCCATAGTATAAAACTTCAAAACCTCCCAGAGCAAAACCTTTTTTAAGAAACTGGTCCACAACGCCTTTCGGATAATTTGTCCAGCCGTCTTTTTTATCATATGCAATATTATTTACATCCACTTCTACAAGGATGTCAGTGAAATTAACTGATGCAAATTTTATTTTGCTGTCATTTCTTTTTCGTGCAGCAGCAGTGGTTCCAAAGTCCAGAGCGCAGGGAAAAACATTACCGCCGTTATAGTCAATATGTTCTCCTATCAAATTAATTCTTCCTGGTGCAAAGAAAAGACTTGGTTCTTCGCCCTGACCATAAAGTTCTGTAAAGCGACTTTTAAGTTCTTGATTATTCATTATGATTACCTCCTTTTATATTTTTTAAAATTATTTTTTAGGGCTTGTGCAGGATTCTCTGATCATCAGATTGGTGTCCAGGATGATTTTTTGAAAGCCATGCCCTGGGTGTTTTATGATGTCCAGCAAAAGTCTTGCTGATGTTTTTCCTAGAGCATACATATTCTGATCTACGGTTGTAAGTTTTGGTTCGCTGATTTCTGAAATGACTATGTTGTCATATCCAATCACGGATAAATCCTCTGGGATAGATATTCCCAACCTTTTGGCTGCCTGCATCACACCTACCCCCATCCAATCATTGCAGGCAAAAATTGCAGTTGGGGGTTCTTCTTGCTCCAGTCTTTTTTGAACTACCTGGATAGCAAGTTCCACGGTTTCTAATCCGTTCCCGTTTTCTATGACCAAAATGTTCTCTTTCTTTATGGGGATTTGACGCTTTTTTAAGGTTTCATAATAAACTTGCTCTTTTATGTCATAAGAGTAGCTGTTTTTGGCTCTTAAAAAGGCAATATCCCTATGCCCCAGCTTAATGAGATACTCCATTGCCTGCAGGGTACCCATTTCCTGGTCATTCAGGACAAAATTGCAGCGCACTCCTCTATGATAGCCATTGATCAGTACCAAAGGGATTTTCTTGGCACATTCTTCATAGAAACCGTTTTCTATATTTTCATACCTGGGGTCTATAACTAAAATGCCATCCACTTGCTTTTCCAAAAGATTTTGGATCTGAGTTCTTTCGGATTCTTCTTTTCCGTCGGTATCACATAAAAAAAGAGAAAAAGTTTTTTGACTGCACACTTTCTCTATGCCCTTTACCACAACAGGAAAGAATAGGTTGGTAATACTCGGGACAACCACTCCTATGGTGTGGGTACTTTTTCCGATTAGGCTTCTGGCAAGATAATTCGGTTTAAAATTTAATGCGTTTATGGCCTCTTCAACTTTTTGTCTGGTTTCTTCTTTTACGGGGTAATTATTATTGATCACTCTGGATACGGTGGTAATCGATACGCCTGCGTACTTTGCCACGTCTGCTATGGTCGGCTTTTCCAATGACCCACCTCCTTTATAGAAAAGGTTTTCTATAAATTGAGCATAGCACATTTGATTTATATTTTCAAGAGAAAATATCGTAAATCAAAAATACCATACGTATTTTCCATTTAAATAATATTATTTAAATAATGGGGTGGACGACTCTTTTCTTTTGCTTTGATTTCCATGGTTAATCCTAAGACTCTGATCCTTCTTAATTTAAAGTTAGATACAAATATGTCTTTTCTCGTTAAGTATATTCCTAAGCCTATGGTAATCATTAACAAATCCATCATAGCACCTCCTTTCGGCTTATGATGCAGACTTCACTGTTTCATAGCCCTCCGGAGGATAACATACAACCCCCACGGACCTTATCCGTGGCTTTTTATTTTAATTAGGAATTATATCATAAAATTGATTTAAAAACATTACTTGTTTTTTATTGAATGAGAAAGTGATTCATTACTTTTGGATTAGTCGATGTCGTAAACTTCACAACACAAAAAAGTAAGGAAGCTAGTTCCTTACTTTTTTGCGTTGGTTCTGATTAAGTCCATGACTGTATCGATGCCATTAGCACCTTGGCTTTTTTGCATGGCTTCAATATAGATATGTCGATTCCGATAAGTATCTTTAACCATTTCTATTAAGGTTTCTTCTGTCAAGTTTTCTTCTTCCAGTACCTGACTAAAGCCCTGGTTCTTAAAAGAACGAGCATTTAAAATCTGATCCCCTCTGCTGGCCCTGGCTGACAGGGGGATTAATATATTGGGTTTTTTAAGGCTTAAGATTTCTGCTATGGAGTTGGCCCCTGCCCTGGAAATAAAAATGTCAGCCGCTGCAAACAGGTGGGGCAGTTCTTCTTTAACGTATTCGAATTGTTTATAGCCTTTAGTATTTTCTAAGGACTCGTCCTTATTGTTTTTTCCGCAGATATGGATCACATTAAAGAACGGAAGCAATGAAGGAAGAGCTTTTCTTAATACATTATTGATGGTAACAGAACCAAGACTTCCTCCCATCATCATCAGAATTGGTTTTGTATCGCTAAAGCCGCACAATTTTAGCCCTTTTGTTGCCTTCCCCTGAAAGAGTTCTTCCCTAATAGGTGTCCCTGTTAAAATACCTTTTTCCTTTGGGATATGATTTAGGGTTTCAGGGAAGTTGACACAAATCTTTTTTGCAAAGGGAAATGCCAATTTATTGGCAAGCCCCGGGGTGATATCGGATTCATGGATGATCACAGGAACTCGTCTAAGCCATCCTGCGGCAACCACAGGAACCGTTACATAGCCCCCTTTTGAGAATATAATATTGGGTTTTAACTTTCCAATCAAAGCCAGGGCTTCAGCTCCCCCTGCCAACACTTTAAAAGGATCTGTTAAGTTTTTTATGTCCTTATATCTTCTAAGTTTTCCCGAGGAAATGCCGTAGTAAGGAATGTTCTGTTCTTCAATCAGTTCTTTTTCAATTCCGGTTTTGCTTCCTATGTATCTGACGTCCCAGCCTTCTTTCTGCAACTTTGGAATAAGGGCTAAATTGGGCGTTACATGCCCTGCAGTACCTCCCCCGGTGAGAATGATTCTTTTCAAGCGATCACCACCTCTATATTTAAAATATGCTTATTTATTTTTTATATACATCGATCACCGCCTGGGCAACTTTGTCAGCTACTCCTTCGTCAAAGGGTTTGGGAAGAATATTTTCTTCGTTTAATGCTTCCTTAGGAATCATGCCTGCAATAGCATGAGCCGCTGCCAGTTTCATTTCCTCTGTGATTTGGGTTGCTCTTGCCGCTAAAGCACCTTTAAAAATTCCGGGGAAAACCAATACATTATTAACCTGGTTGGGGAAATCAGAACGGCCTGTACCCACGATTCTGGCCCCTGCTTCTTTTGCAAGATCAGGCATAATTTCAGGAACTGGATTCGCCATGGCAAATATAATGGCATCTTTATTCATAGACGCAACCATTTCTTTTGTAACGATTCCAGGTGCTGAAACCCCTATAAAAAGATCTGCTCCCTTAAGGGCATCTTTTAAATCGCCTTTTAGATTTTCCTTATTGGTTACTTTAGTCATTTCTTTTTGTGCCCAGTTCATTCCTTCAGCATCTTTATGAAGTATACCGATTTTGTCGCAGAGTATAATGTTTTCGAAGCCATAATTTAAAAGCAGTTTAGTGATCGCTATTCCTGCAGAGCCCGCTCCGTTTACAACTACCTTCATGGTTTTTTTATCTTTTTTTACGATTTTTAGAGCATTAATCACTCCCGCTAAAACAACGATTGCTGTCCCGTGCTGGTCATCATGAAATACGGGAATATCCAGTTCATTCTTAAGTCTTTCTTCTATTTCAAAACAGCGGGGAGCCGCAATATCTTCCAGATTAATGCCCCCAAAGGAAGGTGCAAGACACTTTACTGTTTTTATAATTTCTTCTGTATCTTTGGTAGCCAGGCAAATAGGAATGGCATTTACTCCCCCAAATTCTTTAAATAATACTGCTTTCCCTTCCATAACCGGCATAGCTGCTTCCGGACCGATATCTCCCAATCCCAGTACAGCTGTTCCATCGGATATCACTGCAACAGTGTTGCCTTTCATGGTATAGGTATAGACATCTTCTTTGTTCTCATGTATTTTTCTGCAGGGCTCTGCAACCCCCGGAGTATATGCAATGGATAAATCTTCTTTGGATTTTACTTTTGCTTTTGCTGTGATCTCCAGTTTCCCCTGCCATTCTTTGTGCATCAAAAGGGCTTTTTCGTTTATATCCATGTTTTTCTCTCCTTTTTACTTTTGTAATCAGTATTCTTCAGGTGCATTATAGCACAAAAATTCTACCTTGGTCGATGAATTTCCTAATGAAGTATAAATTTTAACCCCAATTTTTGGGTATAATAAAAAAGAATGTATTGTTGATTTATAAAATAACTTATGCTAAAGTTTTCATATGATAAAAACGGCTGGTGCTGTTTACATTTGAAGAAAATCAGATGTTTTAATATATAATGCGATGTTAATGTCGTGAAAGGGGACAATAGGATGTGTGGTTTTTGTGGTTTTGTAGGTGAAACAAAAGATAGAGAACCTGTTTTAAAAGAAATGATGAATACTATTATTCACAGAGGTCCTGACAGTGACGGACAATACATAGATGACCAGGCTGCTCTTGGCTTTAGACGCCTTAGCATCATTGACCTGGCAGAAGGCTCCCAGCCTCTCTATAATGAAGAAGGCAATCTGGTTTTGGTTTTCAATGGTGAAATCTATAACTATCAGTCCATAAGAAAAATACTTGAAGAAAAAGGGCATATTTTTAAAACCCATACGGACTCGGAAGTTTTGATCCATGCCTATGAAGAATATCAAACGGACATGTTAAATCATCTTCGGGGCATGTTTGCATTTGTGATCTGGGACAATAAAAATAAAGTCTTATTCGGGGCGAGGGACTTTTTTGGCATTAAGCCCTTTTATTATTATAATGAGAATGGTGTTTTTGTATTCGGCTCAGAAATAAAAAGCATCCTAAAACATGATTTGGTAAAAAAAGAATTGAATCTGAATGCTCTTGAGACCTATCTGACATTCCAGTATTCTGCCATGGAAGAAACCTTTTTTAAGAATATTTTCAGGCTTCCTCCTGCTCATTTCTTTATTTATAAAAATGGAAAGATGGATATTAAAAGATACTGGGAACCAGTCTTTGATGCGGAAGATAAGTCTTTAGAAGAATATGTGGAAGAGATCGATCAAAGGATGAAAGAATCCATCAAGACTCATAAAATCAGTGATGTTGAAGTAGGCTCCTTCCTGTCCAGCGGAGTAGATTCCAGTTATGTTGCAGCATGCTTTAAGGGAGATAAGACTTTTACTGTAGGATTTGATTACGATCAATACAATGAAATCGATTATGCCAAGTCTCTTTCAGAAAAAGTGGGCATCGCCAATTACCACAAGTTGATTACAACTAAGGAATACTGGGAAGTACTTCCTAAGGTTCAATATTACATGGACGAGCCCCTGGCTGATCCATCTGCCGTTGCTCTTTATTTTGTAAGTCAGCTGGCCAGCCAGCATGTTAAAGTTGTGCTTTCCGGAGAAGGGGCTGATGAACTTTTTGGAGGATATAATATCTACAAAGAACCTCTGGATTTAAGGGTTCTAACGGTACTTCCAAAGCCTGTAAGAAAGCTCTTAGGAAAATTGGCTTCACTACTGCCTTTTGATATTAAAGGGAAAAACTTCTTCATCCGCGGAAGCAAATCGATTGAGGAGAGATTCATAGGCAATGCCTTTATGTTTACTGAAAAAGAAAGAAAGGAACTCCTAAAACACAAAACTAATGCACCTTCACCTTTTAGCCTGGTTAAACCTTATTATGATAAGGTTAAACTAAAAGATGATGTGACCAAGATGCAATATGTGGACATTCACATGTGGCTTTGGGGAGATATTCTTCTTAAAGCAGATAAAATGAGTATGGCCCATTCCCTGGAGCTTAGGGTGCCTTTCCTGGATAAAGAAGTGTTTAACCTTGCTTCAAGGATTCCTGTCAAATATAGGGTAAATAAGCATAATACCAAGTATGCCCTAAGGCTTGCTGCCAAGAAGAATATACCTGAAAATGTAGCCAACAAAAAGAAATTGGGATTCCCTGTTCCAATCAGAATCTGGCTTAGGGAAGAGAAGTATTATAACATTGTCAAAGAAGCCTTCACCTCCAATGCTGCACAAACTTACTTTAATACCGATAAGCTTCTGACGATCTTAGATGACCATTATAAAGGTGTAAAGGATAACAGCAGAAAAATATGGACCATATTTATGTTTTTGGTTTGGTATAAGCAATATTTTGAAGTGTAAAAAAGAAGCATCGTACAAGCTTTTGCTCTTAAGCAGTACGATGCTTTTTTATATAATCTTTTCTCTGATGAAAAACAGTTTCTGCAATGGCAGTAAAGATGCTCCAAGCAAAGAGGCATTACCCTTTAAAGTGGAGGTCATGATTTTTATATCTTGTTTGCTATAAAAAGTATTTTCAATAAATACTTTTTCTTTTAGGGGCTCGAGGATTTCATCATACCGGCTGATCTCTCCCCCAATGACGATATAATGAGGATCTAAAATGAGGATAATATTTTGAATCCCCACCGCCAGATAGTTCAAATATTCTTCCCATACGGCTCTGGCCTCAGGCTGATTCCTTTTTAACGCTTCAAAAAATTCCTTTAAAGTAATATTATTCTTGCCTGTTTTCTCTTTGTACTGTTCTAATAAAGCTCTGTCAGATGCATATAATTCCCAGCAGCCTTTTTTTCCACAATTACACTGTTTCCCGTCAGCGACGACTGTCATGTGTCCAAATTCTCCAGCCCTTTTATTTTTGCCTTTATAGAGATAATCCTGAATCACAATTCCTGTTCCAATACCCTTTGTAATGGATATATAGACTAAATTCCTCAGTTGTTTTGCAATGCCTACACTTAATTCAGCAAGGGCTGCGGCATTGGCCTCATTCTCAATATATACAGGAAACTCCAGTATATGATCGAATTCCTTAAAGGATATATTTTTAATCTTTAAGTTAGGCGCCATTTCAAGAAGCATTTTTTCTTCATTCACTGTACCAGGAAGAGAAAAACCAATACCCAAAACTTTTTCTGTAGGGATCTTCTTTTCTCTAAGAATATCTTTGGTAATTCTTTCAATCTTTCTGATCACTTCATTCATATTAGAAAAGCCTTCTATTTTGAATGTGGTCTCGTATATAATATCAGAATCCAGATTGGTTAAGGCAACCCGAACAAAATATAATGAAAAATCAACCCCAAAAGAATATCTGGAATTAGGCAAAAATCTTACAATAACTGGTTTTCTGCCTCCTGTAGATTCGGCTACTCCGGCTTCTTCCAGTATACCTTCTTCAATTAAAGCGTTGATATTGGTTGTCACTGTGGGTATACTGATTTCCAATTCCTTTGCTATTTCTTGTTTGGTGGCTTCTCTTTTTTTGCTTAAGAGCTGAAGTATTCTTTTACGGTTAGAATCTTTTATAATTTCCTGGTCCACTGAATTGAAACTTAACATCATATCACCGTCCTGTTATTACCACATAAGCAAAATTGGATTGAGTTTTCCCTTAATCTTAACATATTATTCGTCCATTTTCAATTAACTTTTTTAAATGATTTTAAAAAGTTGTTGTAATAAAAGAAGAAGAATCTTCTTTTATTATGCGTTTATTGCAATGCTTTATAAAGCTTTTTAGCCAGAACATCCAATTCTTCTTCTGTAGGTTCCGTAGGCTTCCATGTAATGTTAATACGATCATCAGAATATCTTGGTATAAGATGAAGATGGAAATGAAATATCGTTTGTCCTGCTATTTTACCATTGTTTTGTACAATATTAAGGCCTTCTAAATCAAGCTCTTTCTTGAGTATTTTGGCTAACTGAACACTTAAAGCGAACAGTCTGCCCCCTTTTTCCGGATCAATTTCAAAAATATTTTCTACATGTTCTTTCGGAATAATGAGAAGATGCCCTTTACTTCCCGGGAACCTGTCCAAAATCACTCTAAATTCACTGTTTTCTAAAACCGTTGCTGAAGGAATTTCTCCGTTAGCAATTTTGCAAAATAAACACTCCAATTCTATTCCTCCTTTTGACCCTACATAATACCACAGTTCCTATTATAGCACATTATCCATTTTTTTGGATAGAGGTTTGAGGATTTATTTTTTTCTTAAAAATAAGCCAATATATTCCCCCCACGAATAAAGCTCCGCCTATAATATTTCCTATGGTAACGGGAAGCAGATTGGTTATGATAAAGCTTTTCCATGTAAGCCCCGCCAAAGCTTCTGAAGCGAATCCTCCAGCTTTTACATATAAAGGATTTGATTTGGCAAAAAGACCTGCCGGAATATAATACATATTCGCCACGCTATGCTCATATCCCGAAATGACAAAAGCAAATATAGGGAAAAATCCTGCCCATACTTTGCCTGATAAGTCTTTTGCACCATACATCATCCATACGGCAATACATACGATAACATTACACATTATCCCCAGGATCAATGCCTTCGAAAAAGATAATCCTGTTTTATAAATCGCAGTTTTTATATGCAGTGCTCCTAATTTCCCACTGTTTAAATCAAATAATCCACTGTTTGCTTCTAACCATGCAAATCCAAGGGATCCGATAAAATTACCTGCATATACTATAAAAAGATTTTTAATCATTTGGTATAATGATATCTTTTCTTCAAACAAGGCTAAAGAAAGCAAACAATTTCCTGTAAATAACTCAGCCCCTGCAATAACTACCATTAAAAGTCCTACGGGGAAGATCGCTCCTGCTACTAATTTTGAAATTCCAGGGTTGGATATATCATGAATGGCAGTATTGCTGGCTATGGCTCCCATAGCGATGAATGCTCCTGCCAAAATTGACAGCATGAGTTGTTGGAATACCGTTCTGTTAGCCTTTTTTACTCCTGCCCCAATAGTATAATCAGTTATTTCTTCCGGTGTTAAGTAATTTCTGTCCATAGATAAGCCCCCTTGATGTTTACACAATGTTACAATTATAATTCAATTGAAATAGTTTTTCAATTAGGAATTAATTACAAAAAATCGCATAGGAAATTCAGAGAAATTTCTTATACAATAAAAAAGGACGAAATATTCGCCCTACAAAGCATTGATTTTACTACAGTAATATATGTATTTTAATAAATCGTTTTGCTCATCACCAATGATTTCAAAGAGCATCATTTTCCACTCTGGTGGTATTACAGAAAAATAAATCTTTCTATAAATTTCAATACTTTCAAAGCCCTGAAAAATTCTTTGATCCAGATTTTCTTTTAAATCTTCCGGAAGACCGGGTTCTTTTATATCGCAGGATAATTTCCTTCCGGTCATTCCATAATAAATCTCTCCGAGCATTTTTTCATGTCTTCTTTGATTCAGCAAAATCTGGTAGATCCTTTTCCTGTCCAATTCGTTGTCATAGCACCCCATAATCTTTTCATCATAATAAGCCATCCTTCTTTCTCTTTTGGCTGCTTCCTCAATAAGTTCCGCACCTTTATATTCGTGTTTTATATATGTATTGGGCATAGACACAGGCATAACCGGTGGAGGAATTGGCATAAAGCTGCTCTGGTAGGGCGTTTGGGAAGAAATTTCTCCCATCATCGGCTGCTCATAGTAACTATATGGCTGCTGAAAATACATATATTCTCCCCCTATCTTTTGATCTTCATGGTTACTTCTTTTTTATATATGTATTCTCAATTTCAAATTTCATTACTAAATTTTATAATCAGTTATTGGCATCATTTTTTAGCATAAAACGATAACAAAATACAAATAATGAGAATAGTGCTGAATATATGAACGAAAAAGGATGTGACAGAATGAAAAAGCGCCTTTGTCTTTTTTTTCCTCTTTTTCTCTTAAGTATGGGCTGTATCATTTCCATCTCTTCAACTACAGCCAATGCTAAAAAAAATGTTAGTTTTAAATGGACATCGATTAAACAGGCAGAAGTAACCGCTTACTTACTCAATGTGCGAACAGGGCCGGACACCTCATACCCTGTCATCAATCACTTAAAAAAGGGGCAAATTGTAAATGTCCTGGGGGAATTAAACGACTGGTATATCGTACAGTTGCCCAATGATTCCATAGGGGTAATTACAAGTAAATTCACCAAACCCTATACCTATCATACTGCTTCTAATAAAGAAACAACAGAATCTGAGGCTGTTCCTACCTGGTCAAACAATATGAGAGAAAAAGAAGACATTATGTTGGAATACATTAATAACGAAAGAAAAAAGGCGGGCCTTCAGCCCTATGTGATGAATGAAGAGCTCCAAAACATTGCCTCTCTTAAAGCAAAAGATATGGCTGAAAACAATTACTTTGGACATGTTTCTCCGACCTACGGAAGTCCTTTTGATATGTTGAAAAACTTCGGCATATCTTATCGTATCGCCGGAGAAAATATTGCCGGCAACAGCTCCGTTAAAAATGCCCATGATGCTTTTATGAACAGCCCCGGGCATAAAGCCAATATTTTAAGCAAAAACTATGATCAAATAGGGATTGGAATTGCCCCCAGCAAAAAATATGGATATATCTATGTTCAAATATTTAAAAAATAGTGAGGTACAAACTACCTCACTATTTACATTTTCTTAAATAATTGATCTAATTTGTTTAATATCATAAAATTGCCTCTTACTTTGAGCTGTCCTGTCATAAAACCTTTTTGTGCAGTAAATTTTCCCTTTAAGATATCCATCCATACATCTTCATTCATAATGAGAACAATATCAGCCTGATCGCTAACCCCGTCGTAATAATTGCATTCTCCATTTTCAATGCTAATATACGCTTCAAAGGGTTCCTTACCGCTGACATGAAACTGAAAAGTTCCTTTAAAATTCGATGCCAGATGGGGCTGAAAATAATGTGGCAGATTCTTGGTCATCTGTTTGCAGGTTTTACTACTTTGAGTAACTGGCTGCATGGATGCAGGCTTTCCATAAATACCATAAGGATTTAAGTTGGCCTCTGGCTGCTTGCCTGAAAGCTGTTGCTTAAAAAACTCTGTCAATTCTTGTATATCTTTTTCCTGTTGTTCTGAAAAAGCCTCAAATCGAACAGGCTTAACTTCTACAGGTTCCATAGAAGGAGGTGCTTTGACTGCTGGGACTTCAACCGCTGCTGGCGCTGTAACGACAGGAGGGGTCCAGGCCACTATCTTCTTTTCAGGAGTTTTTTGTACTTCTTCTTTCAAGCCTTGAATTTGGAATGGTTCTGGTTTTGCTTCCAAAGCTTTGTCACTGGTAGGAAGCTTTTGCCTTGCTTGTCTAAAGACGCGATAAAAATCTTCTACTCTTTTCTCTATAGATTCTTTGATCTCTTCAATTTCTTTAGGGCTTGAAGCATAAAGAGCCATTCGCCCTCCCTCTATGCCTCCGAGTAATTCCCATATCCTTAAGGCATACTCTACAGTTTCTCTTTCCCCTGTGGTATTCGTTAAACCAATGCAAAAACCATATTTATCTTTTAATAGATTCTTATAGGAAGGATGAGTTAAATGCTCAAAAAATACTTTAAATAATCCGGAAGGCCCCATCAAGACAACCTTTAATCCAAAAACAACTGCGTCCGCTTCCTTAATTTTAGTAACAATCTGTTGTACATCTTTATGAATATCTTCGCCATAATAGGGTATATTATATTCATCCAGTAAAATCTCTTCTACTTCTACTTGAAGTTCTTTTAAAGTATTGGATACTATTTTTATAATACGCTGCAGTGTTTTTTGCTTTTCACCTTCATAGATAATCAGTGTTTTCATTTTTTCACCCCTCTTAAACAATTAAAATTCAGGTAATTCGGTAGCGTTCATCCACTGAGAAAAGAAGCCCTTTAAGGAAGAGCCGTATATCTCTTCGGCAGTAGAAATAAACCCTTCTGTATCTACTATTCTAAAAGCATATTTTTCGTAGTAAGTCTTAAGAAACTTATCAAAATTTTCACTGCCCATTTTTTCTTTTAAAGCATGAACCATCAATTGACCTCTCAGATAATGGATATTATAATAGGTTTCCCAGCTGGAAAAAGTGCTTAAATCGCTGTTTAAACTGACCACCCGCATAGGCTTCATACTCGCAATAAGCCTGTCCCTTTGCTTCTCCATCAGGCTTTCGATATCTTCTTCCACAAAGAATAGATTTTTCTGAAGATACATAACCATCGCTTCATCCAGCCAAGGTTCTTTTATTTGGTTGCTTCCTATGATGTTATAAAACCACTGATGGCCTATTTCATGGGCAACATCCAGTATTACTGTCGGATCATTTTGCAGCTTCTTTGAATCCATTAAAACTAAAGTAGAATATCCCATACTATCTGGAGCATATAACGCCCCCTCTACAATATCCAATTCTGAATAAGGGTACGAACCCAGCCTTTTACTATAATACTCCAAAGACCTTTTGGCTATGTTTAGGATCTTTTCACTATTGGAAAGTTCATGGGTGGAATAAAGATGAATATCCACACCCGTTTCTGTTTCTAAAGATACTTCTCTAAATTTATTGCTTATAGCAAGGGCAAAATCCCTCACCATTTGGGCATTGATCGTAGTGATTTTTTCTCCATCTTCTTCTGTTTCTTCTTCGCTACCAGTTGCAACCACAACATATTCCTTAGGAGTCGTCACTTTTACAGTATAATTGGCGATATCGGTAAAGAAAGGATCTCCCACAGGATAATAAGGATATTTATTCCATCCATTTTTATCATATACAGCTAAAACAGGGAGAAAATTTCCCATCCAGAGCGCGTCGTCATCGGATCCGATACGATGGGAAATGATAGGTACTTTTCCAACAAACTGAATAGTAATTTCGATAGATTCTTCAACTTCTGCAGGGGTTTTTAATGAAATTTCCAAAAGCGTATCGCTTTGATTAAAGGATACTTCTTCGTTATTCACCAGGACCGATTGAATATCAATAAATCCCTCCTTAAACCCTTTGCTTGTAATTTTATCTTCTACGCCTGAAAAGTAAGGCTTTATGGCGCTATTTTCTCTAAAAGCATTCAAGTGTAAATTAAGATATATTAAATTTAAAGGATTTCCTGTCTGATTGGTATATTGTATTTTCTGAATTCCTGTAAAAGTTTTTTCTCGGGGATTGATTTTAAGATCTACATTATATTGAGTATAAACTGTTGGATTTTTATTGGCTTTTAAAGAATCGGACATGATTTTAATATTTTCATTGCTTGAATGTTCATCCAAAATAACGATAACTGGCTCTTCCTCTTTATGCGGTTTAGAACTTAGAGTTTGGAAGCAGCCAGTTTGAACAAGCACACAGAAGGCAATGATCGCAATGATTTTTAATTTGCTTTTGGCCGACATAGATTCTCTCCCCTCAAATGAGCTTCGTTTGTTCTAAGCCTATTATCATATATTTTCGGGGAAATGTAAAGTAAGATACAATCTGGAATCATATTTAGCTAAGATATTCTTGGGCTTCCTTCAAATAACAGGTCTTGATATCTTCTATTTCCCAATAAGCAAAAAATAGCTTTCGCGTCATTCTTAAATGAAGGATATCCCCTTTTCTCAGATAAGGAATCAAATTCTCATCCAAAAGCACTTTGGCGTATCTTCCCGCTGGCTTTTTCTTTATGGTAACAGAGCAATCAGGAGCAATATCCAATACTTCAAAATATCCCTGTTCAAATATTCCACTTTTGTCTTTTGTGTATTTCTTGATTTTATTTTCTTTATAACATCTTAAATCGATAACCAAAGGATCCGTACTGATAACCGGATTGCCCACAAACCTTGAAAACGCCTGCGATAAATGAATAATACGCACAAAGTCTTCTACAAACTGATCAAGGGGTTTAAAAAGACTGACTTCTTTTTTATATTTTATTTTTAAATATGTAAGATACCTTTGAATAGCAGGAAAAAGACGATATATTTTATCATCGGACAGTGTTTTACTTTTCTTTGGAAGCCAATATAAGAAAAATTCATCCAAAGTTCTTTGATCCAGATCTTCAAGCTCTAACGTCGGCTCTTTCTGTCTGAAATATTCATATAACAGTGAAATACATTTGATATCCTGGGAATTCTGAATAAAAGAAGTATTCACGTAAGCTATGTAGTCTTCTATTGTCTGCAAAACCGTCATGTATATTTCACCATCCTAATTATTTCTACTTCTTTATTCTTTACCTTAGATGGCGAATTATACATGTAATTAGTTATCCACAAAAAAACACCGGATTAAACATCCGGTGGACATCAATAAGAAACGGGGATTTCTTATAAATAAGGTGAAATAATATGCGGATAATATTTTTTTATTCACATGTTATACACATGTTATTCACATGTTATTCACATATTATCCACACACTTATCCACAAGATTATGATAACATTTCTTTTATGCTTCGTCAACTGGTTTTTGGCTTTGTACATTATTACTTCTCTAATTTTTAGTATATAATAAAATATGTATCAGATACTAAATACATGAAAGGAGTTTTATCATGTCAAATCCATCCAATAGCCTTCCTCTAAGGGAGGAAATAGATCCAAAATACAAGTGGAATCTTAAAGATTTGTATCCTTCCGATGAAGCGTGCCAAGAGGACATGAAAAAATTAGAAGCTTCCCTTGGGGATTTGTCTAAATTTCAAAACCAACTTTCCAATTCATCAAAGGTACTTCTGGATTGCTTGGTGCTGAATGACAAATTGTCTCTGATGGCAGAAAAAATCTATGTGTATTCCCATATGAAATTTCATGAAGATACTTCCAATGGTTTTTATCAAGGCTTGGCCGATCGTGCCAAATCCCTGTCCATTAAACTTGCTTCTGCTTCTTCATTTATTATTCCTGAAATTTTATCTCTGTCAGAAGTGACATTAAAAAATTATTTAAAGGAAAATGAAGAACTGAATCTATACGCTCACTTAATAGAAAACCTACTTAGACAAAAGGATCACATTCTTTCCAAGGAAAGCGAACAGCTTTTGGCAGAAGCTTCAGAACTTGGTCAAGCGCCTTCCAATATTTTCTCAATGATCAATGACGCCGACATGACCTTCCCATCCATCGAAGGAGAAAATGGAGAAAAAATCGAAGTGACTAAAGGGCGTTTCATCCAGCTCATGGAAAACCCTAACAGAAAAATAAGAAAAGCAGCCTTTAAGTCTCTATATTCCAGTTATATTAAGCAAAAGAACACCATTGCTGCCACTTACCATGGAAGCATCAAAAAAGACGTGTTTTTTGCAAGAATGAGAAAGTATGCTTCTTCTCTTGAATATGCTCTTTTTGACGATAATATCCCTGTAGAAGTGTATACGAATTTGATTGACAGCGTTCATGAAGCTCTCCCTCTGATGCACAGATATGTAGCCTTAAGAAAACGATTATTAGGCGTAGACGAGCTTCATATGTATGATTTATATACTCCTATCGTTGCTGATGTGGATATGAAGGTTCCCTATGAAGAAGCCAAAGAAATCGTAAAAGAAGGCCTTGCACCTTTGGGAGAAGAGTATATTAAAATTCTTGAGAAGGGCTTTAAGGAAGGCTGGATTGATGTATACGAAAATAAAGGAAAAAGGAGTGGGGCATATTCCTGGGGTGCTTATGGAACCCATCCTTATGTACTTCTTAACTATCAGGATAATATTAATAATGTATTTACTTTAGCCCATGAAATGGGGCATGCCCTCCATTCCTATTATTCTGATTCAACTCAGCCCTATGTATATGCACAGTATCCTATTTTCTTAGCAGAAGTTGCTTCTACCGTTAATGAAGCACTCCTTATGCAGCATCTTCTAAAAACAACGGAAGATAAAAAGAAAAGGGCATATCTTATGAATCATTTTATGGAACAGTTTAGAGCGACTCTGTTCCGTCAAACAATGTTTGCAGAGTTTGAAAAATTAACTCATGAAATGTTGGAAAAAGGCGAAGCCATAACGGCAGATTCTCTTGCAGCCCTCTATCGAGATCTAAATATTAAGTATTATGGTCCTCATATTGTTGTGGATTCTGAAATTGATTTTGAATGGGCAAGAATTCCTCATTTCTATAATGCCTTCTATGTGTATAAATATGCTACAGGATATTCTGCTGCCATTGCCCTTTCAGAAAGAATCTTAAATAACGAGCCAGATGCCCTTGAAGATTATATGGCCTTCTTAAAAAGCGGAGGTTCAGACTATCCTATCAACATTCTAAAAAAAGCCGGTGTGGATATGAGTACAACTGAACCTGTTAAGAAAGCACTGAAAGTGTTTGAAGATTTGCTGATTGAAATGGAAAAATTACAATAACAATGGGCGGCCCTTGGCCGCCCACAGTATTATAAACGAGGGAGCTTTAAAACCTGCCCCTCATAAATTTTATCCGGACTTTCGAGTTTATTCACTTTTACAATTTCGTCTACGAAAGCCGTTGATTTGTAATACTGATAGCATATTCTGTTGAGATTATCGCCCTTTTTTACTGTGTATGTCTCATAGCTTGATTCCTGAATCTGGGGTGTTTGTTCTGTTTCTTTTGCTTCTTCTTTTACCGTTTCTTTTTCACTTTCTTTTTTTACTTCTTCTTTGGGTTCTTCTTTTGCTTGCTCTTCCACAATAATGGCATCTTCTGTTTCTTTCACTGCAATTTCTGGAGTTTCTTTTGTTTCATTAAGAGCAGCTTCTTCTGTTTCAGCAAAAACCACCTGAAGATCTTTTTCCTGGAGTTGACTTAATAAATTATTATAATTAGCATCCATGTGGCTTAGCTCAGTTTCAAGTCTTGCCAGGCGTTCCCTATTCTGAATGAGGCCCACTGCCATGGAAACACACATTAAAAACAGCACGACGCTTAAGGAAGCAGCCAGACGGATAATTTTTTTGTGCTGTATCTCCTGCTTTTTTGCCCTGTCTTTCTTTCTAAAATGCAGCACTACATCTTCTCTTTCCTGTAGTTCCTCGTTGGAGACTCCTACCTTATGATTTACCATGTAATTTTGCATCTGTTCATTTTTATCATAGTAAATATAATATCCTTCTGCCGATCGTACTTCTTCTTTATCCCACAGGAAAAAAGCTTCCATATTTTCGATAGGATCAATGATCATCAGAGTCTGATAGGGCTTTCCAAAAAACTGTTTTTGCAGGCGAATATCCTGGGTGGTGAGGAATATGCCATATCCTGGCTGGGTGTGCATCCATCCCATAAGTTCACGATCAGGAAAGTATTTATTAAGTTTTGCTTTTACTTCATTGAGAACTTCATCTGTAAGCAGTACCTTGTCTTCGGCCAGGGAGCTCTTAAACTGAATGGCTCCGTTAATAATTGCCATCTTCTCTCCGAATTCCTCTGTGTAATACCCAACAAGCGCCGCCCCTTTTTCTTCCCCCCGGTTCAGCTTAGAGTACTGGTAAAGGTAAGTATATACATAATCCTCCAGATAAATATGGATTCCTGTCGGCACCTCTCCTACGAGCTTTGCATTATCTAAAAAAGAGCGTTTCGTTTCTTCTATTTCTTCTAATTCTTCGATTTCGTCGGAAGAATCCGTTGGCCCATAAAAAAACTCACTCATATTTCATCCCCCTCGTGCATATAATTCCTATTTGAAGATATATTATCACAGTCAATTTACATTTTTTAGAAATTCATGTCGAGGGTCTTAATTTTTTTATCTTGCTTTTTCACCAAAAAAACCCAATTATCTATTTGTAATATTTACCACCGATGAACTGAAATAAATGTTTACAAAAGTGGAAAACTAAAAAATGACTATTCCCATAAAGGTGGTAATTATGTGCTGTTTCAACAAAAACAGAATCCTTCTCCAACTTACATAAATATTAATTCTCCATATCCGTTTAAGGAGTTCAGCGATGCCTTTTATCAATATTTTGCAAAAAAAATACCCCTTTATAATGGGGCTGTCATTTTATGCATCGGAACGGACCGGGCAACTGGTGACAGTTTAGGTCCTCTGATAGGATATAAATTAAGGTATCTGTCCTACCCTAATATATATGTATACGGTACATTGGAACATCCGGTTCATGCTAAGAATTTGGGTGAAACCGTTGAAATGATTCATGAAAAACATCCTAACGCTCTGGTTATTGCAATCGATGCCTGTCTTGGGAAAATGGATCATATAGGATATATTACACTGGGGGAAGGCTCAATTAAGCCGGGAGCAGGGGTTCAAAAGAATCTTCCTCCAGTCGGGGACATATTCATTACGGGAATTGTTAATTTCAGCGGATTTATGGAGATGCTCATTCTTCAAAACACCCGTTTATCTTTAGTGATGCAAATGGCAGATATCATTTCTTCCGGCATCAAATACAGCCTATGGAGATACTATCAACTGGGGAAAAAACTTTCCTAGCTTAATTAGGATAATCAATGATTTCGCCTTCCCAGGTACGGAGTTTAACACTGTTTTCTCCCCAGGAAACAATATAGTTAGGCAGTATAGGGGTTTTTCCTTTTCCTTTTGGTGCATTGACAATATAGGTAGGTACAGCTAAACCTGAAGTATAACCTCTAAGGTATTCCATGATTTCCATTCCTTTTTGAATTTTCACACTAAAATGCCCGGTGCCTACGACTGCTTTGGGATGGAAAATATAATAGGGTTTTACTCTGATTTTAAGCAATTCATGGTTTAGTTTTTTCATGATATGAATGTCGTCGTTGATTCCTCTAAGCAGTACGGCCTGGTTACCCAACACGACTCCTGCACGGCAAAGTTTGTCAGCTGCTTTTTTGGACTGCTCTGTAACTTCTAATGGATGATTGAAATGGGTATTCAGATAAATAGGTGGGAATTTGCTAAGAAGTTCGCAAAGATCATCTGTTATTCTTTGAGGCATGGTTACGGGAGTTCTGCTTCCTAAACGGACGATTTCGACATGCGGAATTTCTGAAAGCTCTGATAAAATCCAATAAAGCCTTTCATCGGAAAGAAGAAGAGCATCTCCCCCGGTGATTAAAACATCTCTTATTTCTTTATGTTCTTTTACGTATTGTATGCATTTTGCTAAATCATCTTTTGGAAGGGCTAAATCTTGCTGCCCTATGCATCGCCGCCTTTGACAATGCCTGCAATACATGGCACATTGATTGGTTACTTTTATAATCAGCCTGTCAGGATATCTTCTCGTCATCCCTTCTACTGGAGAAGTGAGCTCCTCGTTCATGGGGTCTTCTTCTCCCCCTTCTGCTAACTCTTTTATAGAAGGAATGGCTTGTTTTCTAATGGGACAAGAAGGATCGTCAGGATCCATTAAACTGGCATAATAGGGTGAAACCGCCCAGCGGTATTTTTTCCCAACCAATTCTATTTGACTTTTTTCTTCCTCTGAAAGGTTTAAGATTTTCGACAAGGTATGAATATCTGTAATTCTATTGGCAATCTGCCAGGTCCAGTCATCCCATTGTTCATCTGTCGCATTAAGAATCTTCATAATACGCTTTTTATTTTCTTGTATGTATTCTTCATTCTTAAAACCCGTCGGAATAGATTCTTGCTTGATTAAGTAATCCTCTATTCTCTCTTTTAATTCTTGAGCTCTTTCTAAAGAAATCATTCTCTTGTCTTTCTGATCCAAAGTCATTCCCCCTTCTAGTAAGTCTTATACATTCATTATATCATTTTAAAAGTAACAACTCAATATTAAATTCGAAATGTCTGTATAAAAATGTAAAATAAAAAGAACGGTTTTACCGTTCTCGTCTAAAATAATCTTTATCCATCCTTATTCAAAGAATAGATAACCTTTTTGCTTTAACTTATCTTCAATTTCATCCAATATTTTTTCACTCTTAGCCTCTATGGTATGCATATGAATTTTGTTTGTAAGGCGAAGCAAGGGAACAGTATTATTCTTTTGCATAATTTCCATGAATTCTTTTACATCTCTTCTGGATTCAATCATGAGATTCCCTGTAATTTGTCCATAGATGGGATGTTCAATAATCACATCGATGACTCTTCCTCCAAGGTCTACAATGGTAGTTAGTTCATCTTCAATTTCTTCCTTGCCGTGGCATACAGTCACAGCCCTTTTATGGGCAGGACTTTCTTCCCCATAAAAAATATATCCTCTGGCAGTAGCCATAATATTGATATTTTCCGCCCGCAAAAGCGCAATATCCTGAACAATGACTTGTCGTGTTACATTGAGCTTTTCTGCCAGATAACCTCCACTGACAGGCTTATTGGAAGACTTTAAAATTTTTATTATTTCCTGTTTTCTTTCCTCTTTGCTCATATGGACACCTTCTTTTATAAAAAAATAGGGTAAAACTACCCTACTTTTTTATTTTATACGCTTTGTCAATTCGTTTCTTAACTCTTCATAACCCGGTTTCCCAAGGAGTGCAAACATATTTTTCTTATAAGCTTCTACTCCCGGTTGGTCAAAAGGATTCACTCCCAGGATATATCCACTTATACCGCAAGCTTTTTCAAAGAAGTAGAGAAGTTTTCCAACATAATATTCATTTAATTCCGGAACATTAATTACAAGATTTGGAACTCCTCCGTCTACATGGGCAAAAAGGGTTCCTTCAAAAGCTTTCTTATTAACGAAGTCCATGGTCTTGCCAGCTAAATAGTTTAATCCGTCTAAGTCATCTTCTTCGGCTTCTAAGGTAATATCACATTTTGGCTTTTCAACATTGATTACAGTTTCAAACAGATTTCTTCTTCCGTCCTGGATATATTGTCCCATGGAGTGAAGATCTGTTGAGAAGTCCACAGATGCAGGGAAAATTCCTTTATTGTCTTTACCTTCACTTTCTCCATAAAGTTGCTTCCACCACTCAGAAATATAATGAAGGGCAGGTTCATAGTTTACCAGGATTTCGGTCTGCTTTCCTCTTTTATATAAAATATTGCGGATCAGAGCATATTGGTAAGCAGGGTTATTTTCAAAATCTTCTTGCTTGTATTCTTCCCTTGCGTCCTTTGCTCCTTCCATCAATTTATCAATATCTATTCCGCTAACTGCAATAGGCAGTAATCCTACAGGAGTTAAAACTGTAAAACGTCCTCCCACATCGTCAGGGATGATAAAAGTTTCATAGCCTTCTTCATCAGCTAATTTACGAAGGGCGCCTTTTGCTTTGTCAGTAGTTGCAAAGATTCTTTCTTTTGCACCTTCTTTACCATACTTTTCTTCTAAATATTTTTTGAAAATTCTAAATGCAATTCCAGGTTCTGTCGTAGTCCCTGACTTGGAAATCACATTAACACTGACATCTTTGCCTTCAATGAGGTCTAAAAGGTGTGTTACGTATGTACCGCTAATGTTGTTTCCAACAAAATAGATTTCTGGGGCTTGTCTTTTTTCCTTTGGAAGCATATTGTAGAAAGAATGGCTTAAGCTTTCAATCACTGCTCTGGCTCCTAAATAAGAACCACCTATACCAATTACGATAAATACATCTGAATTTTCTCTGATTTTTTGAGCAGCTTTTTTTACCCTTTCAAATTCATCTTTATCATAGTCAACCGGAAGATCGATCCATCCTAAAAAGTCATTTCCTGCTCCCGCTTTTGCATGAAGCAACTTATGAGCGCCTTCAAGCTGCCATTTTGAATACTGGATTTCCTCATTAGAAATACCTGAATTTGAATAGTCAAAAACGATATTTTTCATCTTTATCCTCCTTAAATTAAATTTAAAAAATAGATCCTCTATCACCAAATGAAATTATACCATGAGATAAAAAAACGAACCATACTAATGATTATAATTCATCTAAAGAAGCAAATATATATCCCTGATCTTTTAAATATTTAAGCATATCTCCCAAAGCTTCCGTATTGGATGAAGATACGGCATGGAGAAGAATAATAGCTCCCGGATGATGATTTTGTACGATATGCTCATAGGCAGCTTGTTTACCTGGTTGATTATTTACATCCCAGTCCTTGTATGCCATGCTCCAAAAGATGGTCTTATATCCTAAATCTTTTGTGATCTGAAGGGTTCTCTCACTATATTCTCCTGCCGGAGGTCTAAAGTATAAGGGCATAGAAGTACCGGTTATTTCTTCAAAATATCTGGCCGTTTCAAGGATTTCATATTCTACTTCTTCATCTGTTTTATCTGGAAGACTGGGATGGGTGACAGAATGATTTCCAACGATATGGCCTTCATTCACCATCCTTTTAATCAAATCCGGCTGACTTTTGATATATGGCTTTGTTACAAAAAAAGCTGCCTGTACATTATGTTCTTTCAGGATATCCAATATCTTGGAGGTGTAGCCGTTCTCATAACCTTCATCAAAGGTAAGGTAAACCCTTTTTTCATTCGTATTACCTAAATAATAAGCATCATATTTTGTAAGATCTATTTCGCTTTGAGCTCCTGGAGGAAGGTGGTCTGAGTTTCTCTTAAACCACCAGGCCTTTTTGGCATTGGGAAGAGAAGCGCTACGCTGGTCTGATTTCGGCTTTGTTTTTTGCTCCACCTTTTGCTCCGCTTGCTGTTCTTTAGAAGTATCTTTGGCTTCATCTTTTTGCTCTTCTTTTGCATTTTCTTTTGGTTCTTCTGTTATTTGGGCTTGTACTACTTCTTTTTGGTCTTCTTGTTCTTCCTTCCTTTCTTCTTCATTGACTGACTCGTCTTCATCCGTTACTACAGCTTCTTCTAAACGCTGTTCTACAGCCGCTTCAACTTCAGGAGTTTCATTGGAATTTGAAATAGAAGAAGAATCAGAAGCACATCCTGCTAAAATCGTACCAATAAGAATAAGCGTTAAAACACTTTTTATATTCATTGTATCTTCCTCTCGATTTTATCTTTAGATCCGTTATCCAAACAGATTCCTATATATAATAACATAACTAATGAATTTGATACATCATTTGTTGAAAATTATTGAAAAAACCAACTCTTTCGAGTTGGTTTACAATACTGGACTCTCATGGCGAGCCTTCAGTCTTTCCCATCTTCTATCCACTTCATCTTGTATGCTTTGCACGATGTCCGCATATTCTGGTTTTGCCAGATGTTTGGTACGTCCCATCATTTTAAGCCAATCAATCACTGGGATTTTCTTATTGCGTTCTTCTGGATTGTAAGTGATGGTTGTAATGCCTTCTTCTATTTCATAGAGTGGATGATAACAGCAGTTTACTGCTGCATCAATTACACTTCTTTCGTATCTTGGATTATCATTCCAGTTCAGAGGGCAAGCAGAAAGGGCTTTTATGAAGGCTAAGCCGTATTCATTGGCATATTTTTGAGCCTTTGCCGCTTTTTTAATAAAGTCTGTCGGATTGCTTTCTGCAACCGTTGCAACATATGGAATGTTGGTCGCAGCAAAAATCTGCGGCGTATCTTTATGGAAAGTCGCTTTTCCTGCCTGCGCTTTTCCTACATGGGATGTAGAACTTCTTGCACCTAATGGAGTGGTATAGGATAATTGATATCCTGTGTTCATATATCCGCCATTGTCATATTCCATAATGATCATTCTGTGATTTCTAAGGGCTGCACCAATAGCAGGACCAATACCGATATCAAGGCCCCCGTCTCCACTGATCATGATGAACGTGAAGTTATCGCCCTTAGGCAATTCTCCTCTTCTTTGTCTTTCATGGAACATTTCTACCAAGCCGGAAAGAGTCGCTGCACCATTTTGGAACAGGTTGTGAATAAAGGTCACTCTAAAGGAAGACTTAGGATATGGAGAAGTTACAACAAATCCACAGCCTGTTTGGAATAACAGTACAACTTCTCCTTCGATTCCTCTAAGCAGCATATTCACGTTAACAGGTATACCACATCCAGGGCAAGCGCCATGACCTGCTACCCATCGTTTGGGCATTCTGGTGGAATCTTTTACGATTCCTCCTTTAGCAATCATTTTACCAGTCGCTTCGTCCACAGTAACACTTGTTACTCCAGGACGTACCTTATCTCCTACAAGGGGTTCAAAGTATTTTGGCGGCTCATAACCTTCTTTACCTTTATAGTGTCCAAAATAATCAAAACGCTTTTCAACTTTTCCTTTTTGAGCGATGTCGTATGCACGGTTTAACATATCTATGCCGTCTTCCATATAGAAGTCTCTTCCGCTTAATCCATAGACCAAGCTTGCTACTTCGATATTGGCTTTATAATCCTGAAGGGTTGCTTTTAATTCAAGACTCATATTGCCCCCTTCTGCCCCGTAACTGTCTTGCCTGTCAGCTACGACAATCGCTTTTACATTTTTGCATAAATCATAGAGTTCTTTTTTGGGGAAGGGGCGAAGTACGCTGCTTGTAAATACCCCTACCTTTTTACCTTCTTCTCTTAGCTTGTCCACTGCCAGCCTTGCAGTATCATAGCTGGAGCCCAGAACGAAAAGGGCGGCTTCTGCATCTTCCATCATATATCCCTCAACCATACTGTATGTACGGCCGGTAAATTCTCCATATTCTTTAAATACCTCAGGAATGACCTTTCTTGCTTCTTCCATCGCCAAATGAAGCTGATACTTATTGTTCAATAAGTCCGGTTCATTCATATAACAACCGATGCTGACAGGATGCTCTTTATCCAAAGCATGGTACTCAAGTTCCAGTTTCCCGACAAAATCCTGAACATCTTTGTCATGAGCTACAATTTGCACTTTTCGTTTTTGGTGGCTTGTGAAAAATCCATCAAACGCTACAATAATAGGTAATTTAACTTTTTCCGCAATTTTAAGGGCACAGATGTTAAAATCATATACTCTTTGAGGATCCTTTGCAAAAAGAATAATCCAACCTGTATTTAAAGCATACATAATATCGCTGTGGTCTCCCTTAATGGAAAGAGGACCGGATACAGTTCTGCAGCCCACATTTAAAACCATGGGAAAACGGGTTCCCGATTGAACCGGAAGTTGCTCTAATGAATACAAGAGTCCATTGGCAGAAGTCGCATTAAATACTCTTCCACCACCTGTTGATGCTCCATAGCAAATACCTGCCGCTCCATGTTCTCCCTCAGCAGGAATCATGACAACATCATGTTCTCCTTCTGCTTTTAAGAGGTCTAAGTGCTCTGGGATCTGGGTTGAAGGAGTGATTGGATAATACCCCATGACATGATAGTTGATTTGCTTTGCTGCATAGGCCGCCAATTCGTTTCCACTTTCAAATACAACTTTTTGTTCTACCATATGATCGCCTCCTATCTCAGTTCATTGGTTGTATAAGATTCGGAACGCATCCAGGAGTTTGGTCCTACATCTTCAAATTCCATTTTATCTACTAATAGTTCTTGGTTACGCACATGATTCTTCCAAATGTCTACTTCTCTTTCCAGACCTGCTGTTAAGGCGTCTGTAGGACACGCTTCTACACAGCGCAGGCAGCCTTTGCAATGATGATAATCTGGGCCTAAATTAATCATGGAAGGTTTGCCTTTATATTCTCCCGGGACAAATTGATACACCATATCAGGGCAAGTGGAATCGCACATGCCGCAGTTAATGCATGCTTCTTTTTTAAATACCGGGATATAGCCCTCACGGCTTCCTGACAAGTCATTGTTAATCGTACTGCCATAATGAGGATTGATCCCTCCGATGGGCGCATTGTCGTAACCCCATTCTCTTTTTACTTCACTGTATTCCTGATAAGGATATTTCCCATCGTCTTCATACTTTTTCACAACAATATTGTTATATCCCTTATCAATTCCCTCTAAGTTTGCCTGCAGGGCTGCAGGATATTTTTTACCCAGGGTATCTTTTACAAGCTCTTTCAGATCTTCTACTGGTATAAATCCCGATGCTTTGGCCATAGCACCCAGCATGATCATATTCACCCTTGTCTTTGCTTCTATGGCAAGTCTTAAGGCATCTACACACACCAGAGTGCCGGCATGCATTTTAAGCCTGTCGCGAATTACATCAGGATCTTCATCAGTATTCACCACAACAATTGTGTCAGGGCCTACCCCCTGCATCACAGGAATTTTCCCTGCCAGTCTTTCATGGAAAAGTCCCAGTAGATGGGGAGTTTCTACCGGACTGTTGATTCTGATCTCCTGGCTTGGGTCTGCCCAACGAACAAATGCTTTAACAGGTGTTCCCCTTTTTTCTGAACCGTAGCTTGCAAAGCTGGAACTGTTAAGTCCTAAGTAAATGGCCCCCAGCTCTCCTAAAATCTTTCCGCTAAGATTCGCCCCTAAACCTCCAATGCTTTCTAGCCTTATTTCATAAAAGCCATGTTCATTCGTTATGGGTAATTTCACCTTCGCAGTCTTCATAAGCTTCCTCCTTGAGATTCGACGTATTTCAACTAGTCATTGGTTAATAAGGTTTACTGCATTCTTTTGCTTCTATTATGATCATTGATTTATAAATTTATACTCTTTTTTTCTTCTCTGGAAAACTGCCTGATAATCCATTCAATTTCCTTGTCATTAAGTTCATTCCCTGCAGAATCTTTTGTCCCTTTTTGATCAGATAATGGATCATGCATATACAACGGTTCTGTCTTTTCTTCCTTAAGAATCTCTGAGGCAAGCGGAATCTTATGCAAGCCCGGAATGTATGAATTGTCAAGATATTCCTCTAATTGAGCAAAAAGAATGCGTTTTCTTTCTTGCAGTGAAAAGAGTGTTTCGAGCAAAACTAAAATAATAAAAGCTCCGGTACTTAATATGAGGGGGTAAAAAGCATTGTCCATCTGGCCATTGACTAAAATAAAAGTCCCCAATAAACCTAAAAACAGAGAAAGAATTTCTGATTTTGATATAAACTGTTCCCAATAATATATAGGAATGAAGAATATTTTTTGCTTGTAATAGTTTGCTTTAATCACTGCTTCTGTATTAATTTCTCCCTGCCCTTTTTCATTGTAAAACTTACATGTTTTAATGATATGGTCCAGTACAGGGTCTTTTGACAGTCTCCTGTTTTCTTTCATCCATTTTTTCAGGGCTTTTTGAAAATAGCGTATACGAATCCCAAGAAATAATAAACTGAGCAGTCCAATGCCAAAAAATATTACTACAGCGGTTTGCAGGATCCATGTGATTTGTTCATAATTTGAAAACTTCATACAAACACTCCTTCCATTTTTTTACATATATAATTTATTATACATGGGCAATTGTAATTGTCAAATATTTACAATCAATGTAATAAAAAAACCTGCAAAAGCTTGCAGGCATCTCATTATAAACAACAAATAAATAAAAAAGGACAACTATGTAGTTTGTCCTTTACAAAAGTTTATATGCTTTTTAATATTTCTAAAATCATTTCATTGGAGTTTTTTGCGGCTTCTTTAACAAATTCCTGAAAGTTCACATCTGCGCTATGATCCGCTTTATCAGAAATAGAACGTATAATGACAAAGGGAATTTTGTTAAGATAGCAAGCATGAGCAATAGCTGCTCCTTCCATCTCTGCACAGTAGGCATTAAAATTGTCCCATATGGTCTGCTTTTGCTTTAAACTGGAAATAAACTGATCCCCACTGGCAACCCGGCCTACATATACATTGGGCTTTGAGGGAAGATTCTTGGCACATTGACTGGCTAATTCTATAAGCTTACTATCTCCCTTAAAAAAGCTCTCGTCCATTCTTGGAATTGTTCCCAGTGGATCTCCAAAAACAGAGGTATCAAAATCATGCTGTACGCAGTCGCTGGAGATAACAATATCCCCTATATCTAATTTCTCATAGATTGCTCCGGCTACACCTGTGTTGATGATGTATTGAGCATGAAAATGATCGATCAAAGCCTGGGTACAGATGGCTGCATTGACCTTGCCTATGCCGCATCTTACTAATATGACTTCCTTTCCTTCCAATGTCCCCTGATAAAAATCCATTCCTGCTATTTGCTTTAATTCTTTGTTTTGCATTTGGTTTCTAAGAATCGTAACTTCTTCTTCCATCGCACCGATAATTCCTATTTTACTCATTGCTTCTCTCCTTTGTTTTTTATCTCATTTTATCATATTTTTTAGTACTCAACACAAGAAACTAAAGAGACCTCTTCTGCTTTTTAACGAATAAGAGGACTAAGCCCCACAGGAATGGGGATGCCTCCTGCCCCATCCTTTCCTAAAGGCACATTAAAACCTAACGTATGAAATGTGCTGTTTACCGTAATGGTTCCGGGACCTCCTGGTGCTTTAACATAGCTTAAATATTCTCTCATAGTTAAATTACCTTCGGGAGTAATATTAACGGATACAATGACTTCATAAATACCAGACTCAAAGGAATCGAAAATAATCAAAATGGATTCATTTGCAATATCGGCATTTTTACTTAGGATACACTCATTTAAAGGCGTTTTTTCTCCCGATGGATCTATTTTAAGAAGTGTAATGTCCTTGATAGCCGGGTTATTATAAGTCAGATTTATCCCGTTAAAATCAGCATCCATGGTAAGTTCTGCTCCTGGAAGAGCTTTCCTCTTCGGAGTCTCAATCCTAAATCTAAGTCTTATTAAAGCACTTTCTGGATAAAGGTGTCCATAGTAGTCCATGGGCTCAAATGAAAGATCATAGACATACACTGGACATTCTTTTGTTAATATATCCTCTTCAACCTCAACCAATTGGTCGTTTACCCTTTTTTGAACCTTTTTATATACTCTTAGCCTCAACTTGGTTTCTCCTGCTGCCACACCTTTTATATCCCTATTGGACAGGACTTGTGCAATATCAGGATCAACTGATGTGTATTCTACATTGACCCCTTCTGGTACTTCTACGAGATTCAACAAAGAAAGAGGCTTTTGCTTATCTTTTAAAAGATGGATCCCTTCTAAGGTATGGGATATGGTATATTCTTGATGAATCAATTTAACATCTGAAGAGAATGGCCTATTTTCTTTTGCAATTAAACTTGAATGCTTAATCGTTTGGGCAGATGCATGAGAAACGCATATCCATTGAAGCAATACAATGAAGGTGAAAAAAAGGCTCTTTGGCCGTCTTATCTTCATTTATATCCCTTCCATTAATTTCTATTTGCTTTGTCTTAGTATATATCCTTTTTTTAAAAAACTCAATGATTTCTTAATAACAGGCAAAAAAATATAGGGCAATATCTACCCTATGACTGGTATTCACCTATTTTTCTAAATTTATCATATCTGTTTTGGATTAAATCTTCTATGGATTGGTTTCTTACTTCTTTTAAGCCTTTTATAATGTATTTCTTAATTTCCTCGCTCATTTTTTCCATATCTTTATGGGCGCCTCCTAAGGGTTCAGGAACGACCTCATCAATGATTTTAAAGCTCATTAAATCCTGTGCTGTAATCTTCATAATTTCTGCTGCCTCTTTGGCTTTGGAACTGTCCTTCCATAAAATTGCCGCAAAGCCTTCCGGAGATAACACAGAATAAACAGCATACTCAAGCATATATATTTTATCTCCTACACCAAGAGCCAGGGCTCCGCCGCTTCCCCCTTCGCCTATGACAATCGAAATAATAGGGGTTTTTAATCTCGACATCTCCAATAAATTCCGTGCAATGGCTTCCCCTTGTCCCCGCTCTTCTGCTCCAATGCCACAGAAGGCCCCAGCAGTATCAATAAAGCAAATAACAGGACGATGGAACTTTTCTGCCTGCTTCATGAGTCTTAAGGCTTTTCTGTACCCTTCCGGATGGGGCATTCCAAAATTTCTTTTGATATTTTCTTTCGTGTCCCTTCCTTTTTGATGGCCAATGACGGTGACAGGATGGCCTTCTAAGGTGGCAATTCCTCCTACAATAGCAAAGTCTTCCCGAAAACTTCTGTCTCCATGAAGTTCTATAAAGTCTTCAAATATTCTTCCTATATAATCAAGGCTTGTAGGTCTTCCAGAATGTCTGGCTAAATTCACTTTATCCCAGGGAGAAAGATTGCTGTAGGCTTCTTTTCTGAGTTCAGTGATTTTATCCTCAATGCTTTTGATTTCTTTTGATAAGTCCACACCGTGCAGATTAGAAAATTCCTTTAAAGCTTCCAGTTGCTTTTCTAATTCCTCAAGGTTTTTTTCTATGTCTGTCATTAGCCTACCTCCTTATGAAGGCGCAAAAGTTTGCCCAGGGTTTCTTTTAAATGATCTCTTGGTATAATTTCATCAATAAGTCCATGCTCTAATAAAAATTCCGATTTTTGAAATCCCTCAGGCAGTTTTTGCTTGATGGTCTGCTCTATAACTCTGGGGCCTGCAAACCCAATCAGTGCTCCCGGTTCTGCCAAAATAATATCCCCTAACATTGCAAAGCTTGCTGTTACACCTCCTGTTGTGGGATCCGTCAATACAGAAATGTATAAAAGTCCCTCTTCGTCATGCTTTGCAATGGCTGCGCTGGTCTTTGCCATCTGCATCAGAGAAAAAATCCCCTCTTGCATTCTGGCGCCTCCGGAAGTGGAAAAAATGACTACCGGCAATTTTCTTTTAGTCGCTTCTTCTACTGCTCTTGTGATTTTTTCTCCTACAACAGAACCCATACTCCCCATTAAAAAATGACTGTCCATCACTGCAATAACCGTTTCCTCACCGCAGATTTTTCCTGTTCCTGTAACCACTGCTTCACTAAGCTTAGCTTTTTCCTGCTGTTCTGAAATCTTTTTTTCATAATTAGGAAAGCTAAGGGGATTTAAGGTAAATAAATTCTGATTAAATTCCCTGAATGTGCCTTCATCTATAATCAAATCCATTCTTTCTCTTGCAGTCATTCTGAAATGATATCCACAATGAGGGCATACTTTCTTATTGGATTCGAGATCTTTTTTATACACAATTTGCTCGCAGGCAGTACACTTAATCCACATTCCATCGGGGATATTGGGAGTGGGCGGCTTTTCATAAAGAGGGGAGGATGTGGTTACATATTTGGTTTTCTTAAAAAATCCTTTCAGCACTGTATTCACCACCTTCTAGCAATTACGCTCTGCCTAAACTAAAGTGCTTTTCAATAAAACTGGTGTCAATATTGCCTTTTTCAAAATCCTCTGTATGAAGAATCTGAAAAAGAAAGTCAATATTGGTATCCATGCCTTCAATGATGAATTCTCCTAAAGCACATTTCATCTTAGTAATTGCCTCTTCTCTGTCTTTGCCGTGTGCAATGAGTTTCGCAATCATGGAATCATAGGTTGGAGGAACCCTGTATCCTTCATAAAGGGCGCTTTCTACCCGAATGCCAAAACCTCCGGGAAAGTGAAGACCTTTGACTGTGCCGGGAGAAGGCATAAAGCCCTTACCTGGGTTTTCTGCATTGATTCTGCACTCTATGGCATGCCCTCGTATTGAAATATCTTCCTGAGTAAAAGAAAGAGGAAGTCCTCCGGCAATTCTGATCTGTTCCTTTACAATATCAATCCCGGTGATCATTTCTGTTACAGGATGTTCTACCTGAATTCTTGTATTCATTTCTATGAAGTAATAATTCCCGTTCTTATCCAGCAGAAATTCTATGGTGCCTGCATTTTTATACCCAATGGATTTGGCTGCTAAAACGGCATCTCTTCCCATTCTTTCTCTGAGTTCCGGGCTAAGAGCTATAGAGGGGGCTTCTTCTATGACTTTTTGGTGCCTTCGCTGAATGGAGCAGTCTCTCTCTCCCAAATGGACCACATTACCAAAGGAATCTCCCAAAATCTGAAATTCTATATGTCTTGGATTTTCTATGAATTTCTCTATATACATGGTATCATCCCCAAAGGATGCCTTGGCTTCAGATTTTGCAGTATTAAAGGCTTTTATAAATTCTTCTTTGGTATAGGCGAGTCTCATACCTTTACCTCCGCCGCCAGCGGAAGCCTTGATCATAACAGGATATCCTATTTTTTCAGCAATCTTAAGGGCTTCTTCTAAATCTCCTACGGCTCCACTTGATCCCGGAACAACGGGTACTCCTGCTTTTAACATAGTTTCCCTTGCCTTTGACTTATTGCCCATAAGATCAATCATGTGCGCATCAGGTCCGATAAAAACGATATTGCACTGCTCGCACATTTCTGCAAATTTACTGTTTTCCGATAAAAAACCAAAACCCGGATGAATGGCCTGAGCCCCTGTAAGAATGGTGGCACTTATGATATTCTCCATGTTAAGATAACTGTCTTTTCCCTTAGGCGGTCCAACACAGACCGCTTCGTCCGCCATCTGAACATGGAGGGCATCTTGATCCATTGTTGAATAAATTGCCACCGTTTCTATGCCCATTTCTCTGCAGGCTCTGATAATCCTTACAGCGATTTCTCCTCTGTTGGCAATTAAAATTCTGTTAAACATACGCTCCCCCCTTTCGGGTTTACCCAATGGCGAAGGTAAGCTCGGCTTCGCAGACTTTTTTATCTCCTACGAAAGCTTTTGCACTACCGATTCCAATGGGTCCTCTTCTTTTTATGATTTCTACTTCTAACCTTAGGGTATCTCCTGGAACTACCTTTTCTCTAAAACGAGCTTTTTCAATCCCTCCAAAGTACGCAATCTTTCCCTTCAACTCCTCAAGGGAAAGAAGGCATACGGCGCCCACCTGTGCCAGCGCCTCTATAATGAGAACTCCTGGCATGACAGGCTCTAAAGGGAAATGGCCCGCAAAAAAATATTCATTCATCGTCACGTTCTTATATCCCACAGCTTTAATTCCTGGTTCCAGGTCTTCAATTTTGTCAATCAGTAAAAAAGGGTATCTGTGGGGAATAATCTCCTGTATCTGTTTAATGTTTAACATATTAACACCCACCCTTTATTCTAAATAGGGGTTGATTGTACTCTACCATTTCTTCATTTTGTACAAAGATTTCTACGATTTCTCCGTCCACATCTGACTCAATTTCATTCATCAGTTTCATAGCTTCAATAATGCAGAGCACATCTCCTTTTTTGACCTTGTCTCCAAGGCTTACAAAGGGTTTCGCTCCCGGAGCTGGTGCACTATAGAAAGTTCCAACGATCGGAGAACATACTAAGGTACCTTCTTTTTCTTCTGTTTTAGAAGAAGGCTCTTCGGTCTTTTCTGCTGTTTTAGGCGCTGCTGCTTCTGTCACTGGCTGAAATTTTGGCTCGGCGGCAGCAACAGTCACGACTTCTTTTTCTTTCTTCATCTTGATTTTTATGCCTTCTTCTTCTATTTCAAGATGGGTTAAATTGGTTTCATCCATTGCTTTCATTAATTGTTCAATTGCTTTGTAATCCATAGGAACCTCCTTTAATCCACATATTTTTTAAACAACAAGGAGGCATTGTGTCCTCCAAATCCAAGGGAATTCGACAGAGCATATTGGATCTCTTGCTTTCTTCCTATATTGGGTACATAGTCCAGATCGCATTCCGGATCAGGCTTTTTGTATCCAATGGTTGGAGGAATAAATCCTTCTTCTATAGCTTTCACACAGACAATGCCTTCAATAGCCCCCGCTGCACCAAGCAAATGGCCAGTCATGGATTTGGTTGAACTGATGGCTACATTTTGGGCAGCTTCTTTAAAGGCAAGTTTAATGGCTGCAGTTTCAAATTTATCATTAAGGGGTGTGCTGGTGCCGTGAGCATTAATATAGGCAACTTCTTCTGGCTTTACGCCCCCTTCATCCATGGCTTCTATCATGGCTCTTGCTGCTCCATCGCCTTCAGGATCCGGAGATGTAATATGGTAAGCATCACAGGTTGCACCATAGCCTACGATTTCGGCATAAATCTTAGCCCCTCTTTTTAAAGCATGTTCTAAGGATTCTAAAATCAAAATTCCTGCCCCTTCTCCCATAACAAAACCGTTTCTTTCTGCATCAAAGGGGATAGATGCACGTTTCTTGTCATGGGCTGTATTTAATGCCTGGAGGGTCATAAATCCGGCTACGGATAGGGGGGTTATGCTGGCTTCTGCGCCTCCGGCAATGATTACATCGGCTCTTCCCTTTTGAATGGTATTAAAAGCTTCTCCAATGGCATGACTTCCTGTGGCACAGGCAGTAACCACCGTTGAGCAAATTCCTTTTGCACCAAATTGAATGGCAATATTTCCTGCTGCCATATTTCCTATAATCATGGGAATTAAAAGAGGAGAAACTCTTTTTGGACCTTTTGCAAGCAGTTTTTCATGTTCTTTTTCGATGGTACCAATGCCGCCAATGCCAGAACCTACGATCACGCCAAATCTTTCTTTATCAAGAGATTCCAGATCAAGTTTCGAATCGTTAAGCGCCATCTTAGCTGAGGCAACGGCATACTGACTGTATAAATCCATTCTTCTTGCTTCTTTTTTGTCCATGTATAAAGCAGGATCAAAATTCTTTACTTCTGCCGCCAGCTTTACTTCGAAATTTTCAGTATCAAAACGGGTAATTTCATCTATGCCGCACTGACCGTTTTTTATATTTTCCCAAAAAGTATTCAAATCATTTCCCAGGGGGGTCACACATCCCATTCCTGTAATAACTACTCTTTTCCCCATAATTTACCTCCATTCTAAAGGCTGCCCATTGCCAAGCCGCCATCTACACAAATGATCTGTCCTGTAATATAGCCTGCTTCCTCAGAGGATAGAAATCCTACGATACTGGCTACGTCTTTGCTGCTTCCTATTCTGCCTAAGGGGATGGCTTTAAGGATCGCTTCCTTGTGTTTGTCTGAAAGGCTACTGGTCATTTCGGTTTCTATAAAGCCCGGCGCAATGGCGTTTACCGTAATGCCTCTTAGAGCCAGTTCCTTGGCTGCTGATTTTGTGATTCCGAAAATTCCTGCCTTAGAAGCCGCATAATTGGTTTGACCGATATTCCCCATAAGGCCTATGATGGAGGATATGTTGATGATTTTGCCACTTTTTTGCTTGATCATGATTTTGGAAGCATGTTTTATGCAGTTAAATACCCCTTTTAAATTGATTCTGATCACTTCATCAAACTCTTCTTCTTTCATCCGAAGCATGAGGTTGTCTCGGATGATTCCTGCATTGTTTACAAGTACATCTATGGAACCCATTGCTTCCACAGTTTTATTGATGAGTTTTTCGGACTCTTCAAAGGAACCTACATCGGCTTTAACCGCCAAGGCTTTTACTCCTTTTTCTTCTATTTCCTCTACAGTTTTTTGAGCTGCCTCATCGTTGCTTAGATAGCTGAATACAATATTCATGCCCTTTTGTGCCAGGTATAAGGCGATTTCTCTGCCAATTCCTCTGCTGCCGCCGGTGATTAAAGCGGTTTTTCTTTTTCCCATAATTACCTCCTGATGGTTTCTAACGTTTTCTCTAAAGATTTCATATCTTCCACATTGCATACGGTAACAGAACGGTTGATTTTCTTCACAAAACCACTTAATACTTTTCCTGGTCCCAGTTCTATAAATGTATCCACTCCATCTTCTATCATCCTGTAAATGCTCTGTTCCCAAAGAACAGAACTCATAACCTGCTTCTTTAGGAGGATCTTTACGTCCTCTTTTGTTACATAATCCCCATGAACATTGCTGATGACAGGAATCTTTGGTTCCTTAAATGCTATATTTTCTAATTCTTTTTCTAATTTTTCAGCCGCTGGCAGAAGCATTGAAGTATGGAAAGGGCCGCTCACAGAAAGGGGCAAAACCTTTTTGGCTCCTGCAGCTTTTAACCTTTCTTCGGCAAGCTTTAAGGCTTCTACTTCTCCTCCTATAACAATTTGTCCAGGGCAGTTAAAATTAGCTGCTTCCACAATCCCTTCAGAAATAGTCTTAAGGACTGCTTCCACTTCTTTTTTGCCAAGTCCTAAAACGGCACACATTCCTCCAACTCCAACAGGTACGGCTTCTTCCATGTATTGTCCTCTTTTTCGAACGAGTCTTACAGCATCTTTAAAATCTAACATACCTCCTGCCACCAGGGCTGAATATTCTCCTAAACTAAGGCCTGCTACAACAGAAGGTGTTATTTCTTTTTCAATTGCCTTTAGGGCTGCTATATTAACCGTTAATATTGCTGGCTGGGTATATTGTGTCTGATTGATTTTGCCTTGCGAATCTTTAAAGCAAAGTTCTTTTATATCAAAGTCCAGGACTTCTCTGGCCATTTCAAAGACTTCATTGCATTCTTTGATATTCTCTGCCAGGTCTTTCCCCATACCAATGTATTGGGAACCTTGACCGGCAAATATAAATGCAGCTTTCATGGTATTCCTCCTAGTAAACATTTATAAAATGAGCAGTAACCTTAAAAGTTTTATGAAAGAATATCCTGGGCATTGCGGATAATTTCCCTGGCTTCTTTAAACATTTCCTGAATGATTTCAGAACAGGTCTGTTCTTTTGTAATCATGCCTGAAATTTGGCCTGCCATAACAGAGCCCCAATCTATATCCCCTTCTTTTGCCGCCCGCGGGAGGGCTCCTTTACCCAATTCTTCGTATTGCTCCAAAGGAGCAGCCATCTTTTCTAATTTCAGAAGTTCTCTGGCCAATTGGTTTCTTAAAATTCTCACGGGATGTCCTGTTGGCCTTCCTGTTACTACCGTATCGATATCGCTGGCTTTTAGAACTCTTTCTTTATAAGCTGGATGCACCCTACATTCCTTTGCTACTAAAAATCTTGTACCTACCTGTACTCCCACTGCTCCAAGCATCAGTGCTGCAGCAAGTCCTCTGCCGTCCCCTATACCCCCTGCTCCGATCACAGGGATACTTACTGCATCCACCACTTGGGGAAGCAGTGCCATAGTAGTGAGTTCCCCTATATGACCTCCCGATTCACAGCCTTCTGCAATCACTGCATCGGCGCCACAGCGCTCCATTCTTTTGGCTAAAGCCACAGAAGGCACCACAGGAATGACCTTTATACCGTTTTCTTTCCACATATCCATGTACTTGCCGGGATTTCCTGCTCCTGTTGTGACAACCCTTACCCCTTCTTCACAAACCAGATGCGCCACTTCCTCTGCATTATCACTAAGAAGCATCACATTGACACCAAAAGGTTTATCTGTTAATGCTTTAGTTTTTCTAATTTCCTCTCTTACATAAGATGTTGGCGCATTGGCTGCAGCAATAATCCCAAGTCCTCCTGCATTTGAAACCGCAGAAGCTAAACTATGGTCTGCAATCCAGGCCATTCCCCCTTGAATAATAGGATATTCGACCCCTATCTCTTTCCAAAAATTATGCATGATTAAACCTCCTAGAAGAAAAGTCAGATGTATTCATCTGACCTTTTATTCTTGTTTATCTTGTTTGGACTCAATGTAATTTACCGCATCCTGCACTGTTTTGATGTTTTCCATATCTTCAGTGGGGATTTCTAAATCAAATGCTTCTTCTAAAGCCATAACAATCTGGAATAAGTCCAGGGAATCTGCATCTAAGTCTTCCTGAAAATTAGATTCTAATTTAATTTCATTTTTATCTATACCTAATTGCTCTACGATGATTTCTTGGATTTTTTCAAAAATCATGATAATTCCTCCTTGTTTTTTCATTTATTCCATTGAAGAAGTGCCGACCCCCAGGTCAGGCCCCCTCCAAATCCTACTAAAACCAATAAGTCACCTTTTTTTAGAAGCCCATTTTGATTCATTTCATCCAGGGCAAGAGGCACGCTTCCGGCGCAGGTATTGCCATAACGTTCTATGTTTTTATAAAACTTTTCAATGTCGATATTCATTTTTTTAGAAATGACTTCCATCATTCGTGCATTGGCCTGATGAAGTACATAATATTTAATATGATCTTTTGTATAAGAAGAATGTTTGAGTGCTTCTTCTATACATTTTGGAGCAATGGTTGTTGCAAAACGAAAGACTTCTTTTCCATTCATAGACACTACTGACTTAGGTAAGTTAACTTCCGAGCTAAAAGGATTGCTATTCCCCACAGCAGGACAAGTTAAAAGCGTATCTCCTCTGCCGTCAGAACCTGTATAAACAGACAGGATCCCTTTGTTTTGGCTTTTTTGCAGTATGGCAGCTCCTGCCCCGTCTCCAAATAAAACACAAGTACTCCTGTCAGACCAATCCAATATTTTTGAATAAACATCTGCTCCAATGATTAAGGCTGTATTGCTTTGTCCTGTTCGAATAAATTGAAAGCCTATATTAAGGGCATATATAAATCCCGCACAAGCTGCCGATACATCAAAGCAAGTAGCATTATGGGCTTTTATTTCTTTTTGAACAAGACAAGCTGTAGAAGGCATAAAGTAGTCTGGGGTCATGGTTGCCACTACGATTAAATCTATGTCTTCTGGAGATATCCCTGCATCTTCAATAGCCCTTTTGGCGGCACTGGAAGCCAGGTTGGCTGTAGTTTCTCCCTTTACGATTCTTCTTTCTTTTATACCGGTTCGGCTGGAAATCCATTCATCACTGGTGTCTACGATATTGGATAAATGATCATTGGTTATAATCTGGTCCGGAACAGAACTCCCTGTTCCAATGATTTGGACTTCATTCATTTTGGGACTCCTTTATTTCATTAAGATGATAATGCCGTTTTAAAAACTCACTTAATTGTTCAAGAGATTTTACTAATATCTCTTCATCTTCCAAATCTAACCCTTCTACCATGGCATGAATCATATCCATATGAAACTTTTCATGAACTCTATAAGCCAATTTTCCCTTTTTCGTCAGGCTGATTTGGACAATCCTCCTGTCATCCTCAACCCGTTGTCTTTCTACATACCCTTTTTTTACTAGTCTGTTGATTGCAGTGGTCAAAGTGCCTACAGTAATTTTTAAATCCTGGGCAACTTCCGACATAGTTCTTGGATGATACATTCCGATGGCTTCTATGGTATGCATTTCTGTAACCGATAAATCGTTGAAAGCTCCTTTTTTTAAAGCAGTTTGTTCGATGGTTAATATATCGTTAAATATATCTACCATCAGATGGTTTAGGACTTCTCTTAGTTTTTCCATACTGTAGCACCTCAAGTTTTTTGATACTCAAATATTTTGATAATCAAAGTATATATAAAAAAATTATTTTTGTCAATAAAAAAATTTCCATTTTGATCCTGATTCACATTCCAATCTTTGATTGTATGATAAGACATGAGTTGTGAAATGCTAATTAAAGAAAGGACTATTATTTTTTAAAAGGAGGCTTAATACATGTTTCATAGTAATCCAGAAGAAAATGAAGCTCTAAAAAATAGAAGCGGTGCTGATCAGACTTCCGATGAAAACAAAAGAAGAATCGAGCAATTGGAAAACCTTGTTGAAGTTCATACAAGAACTGAACGCCATTTAGAACAACATGCAGACATTGCATCAGAAGAACAAATTCGCCGTGCAAAAGAATTACAGGAAATCAGAGAAAAAGAAATTGAGAAATTAGAAGATATTATTGCTTACGGAGAAAATGCCAATAATGATGAACTGGAAAATCTAAAAAAGAATTATGAGTATACAGAAGGATACCTTCGTCATAATGCGGACCATATGGACCCGGAAACCTTAAAGAATACTAAAGAAAAACAGGAACACAGAAGAGAACAGATTGATTTCTTAGAATAACATTCAAAAAATAAGTACCAGCTTTTTCGCATTTTTTCCATGCAAAAAAGCTGGTACCTTTTTATAGCAATTCTTTTGCTTTTTCAATATATTCCTTTGTCTTTTCCGTCATATTGACTTTCTCAAGAGCAATCTTATTAATTTCTTCTAACTCTTTTTCTACTTCTATTACTCTTTCAAGGTAAGGCTTTGCTGCTTCTTGGTCCCCCTGGCCGATATAATACTCTGCTACTGCAAAATAGGCTTGAGCGAGTTCCTGATATCTTCCTTCATACATAGGATTGAGGTTCTTTGCATTTTCTACTACAGCTAATCCTTGTTCTATTTCCCCTTTTTGAAACAGAGTCTGGGCATACTGCATGGATATATAAGGGTTATAGGGTTCCAGTTTATAAACCTTTTCATAGAGTGCTGTCTGTTTTTGCTCTACAAGCCCAATTTGCTCAGGATCATTTTGCTCTACTATATCGTAAAGATACCCATATAAGGTGCTTAAATCATATAATAAGTCGCCATCCTGAGGATCTCCTTCCCGCAGCATATAATCTGCATTCCATCCATTAAGATCCACAGCTTTTTCCATATATTCAACAGCGTCCAATACATCATTGGCATTAGCATCTTCTTTTCTTATGATCGCAGTTGCCTTTACAGCATAATTTCTGCTGATCTGCCAAGAAATCGGAAAAGCAATAAAAATCACTCCAAGTGCTAATGGGATCCAGGAACTAATCGTAAAATTAAGATCTCCTCTTTTCTTTAATCCTGCCATAGCCCCAATAAGTGCAAAACTCATAAGAGGAAGAGAAACATAGGAAAAGTTAAAATCTATAATACTATGGCTTAAAAGCATTAAAACAGGGATAAGCAGGACTGTTAATTCTACTCCGTCTTCACTTTTTCTGTTTTTAAAATATACAATGAATAGAGAAACGATAAAAAATGCAAGAACCATCATCCCAAGTATTCCTGTTTCAAGCCAAAGTTGAAGCGGAAGGCTGTGGGCTTCTGATGAACCATAAAAATAGGACTGATACTTCCTGTACATGGCAGCCCAGGCATTCCCTCCTCCTCCGAGAAGCCATTTATCTTTCAGCATACGAAGGCCATCCCGGTAGAAATTGCTTCTGCCAGATGTGAGTTCTGTAACAGACCCTATCTGACTGAAACGTTGAAGCAAAAACTCCGGAAGCAGCTTCCTATAAAGCCCGGAGGTAAATAATACTATCCCGCCAAGGACTGCTATAACCCCTGCAAAAGCAATACCAATCTGGTAGACTTTGGTTGAAACTCTGGAAAACATCCCTAAAGCTCCTGTTAAAATGAAAGAAAGAATATAAGCAGCCACAATAGCAATAAAAGCAATCATCCATCCTCTTTGAACCAGCCCTTCTCCTTCCCCTTTAAGAATGGGATGTACCATTTCAGTCAGCATTTTCCCTGCAAAAAGAGCAATAATGATTGGTGCTATGGTAGAAAGGATCACTTCCAATTTCTTTTCTTTCGTTGGAACAAAAAGAATCAATAATAAATAGATTAAAGGAACAAATACAATCGCACCCCTGGATACTGTCATCAAAAGGGCCATCAATGGCAACACCTGGCATGCAGAGTAAAAAGCTTTTAAATACTTTTTCTCTGTAAGCAGGCTAAGACCTACTAGAATAAAGAAAATAATGCCCATATATGCACCAAAGCTGTTAGAATACTGCAAGACCCCCCGTACCCGGCCGTATTCATCTATTACACCATTAAACCTAAAATAGTTGTTAAGTCCTGAGCCAAGGCCTGCATCAATACCTAAAATGGCAGCCAAAATACCACTGATCCCCAAAATATTCAGCCAAAGAAAAGCCTCTTTTTTCGTCTTAGTAAGATCGGATAATATAAGAAAAATCACCATGTAAGTGAGATATCTGAATATATACGTTAATGCTCCATAATAGCTTGCAGCCACTCCGAACAACAGAGGCAATGTATAAACAACCGGCAGTAAAATAACTGAAGTCATAAGGAAAGAATCGATTTCTATTTTCTCTTTCTTTACTATTTTAAGACCAGACCATAAAATAAACAGCAAAAAGCATGCAATCTGAACCGGTACAATTTCCTTTGCAAAAAAAAGGCCCCTGGGATAAGGAAGTATAAAAAGAATAATTCCCAAGCCTGTATATAAAATCCACTGTAGTATCTTTGGTTGCTTCATAATTTTTCTCCTCTTACTTTTTTATTTTTATCTATATTTTATTTTATAATAACTTTTTATTCAAGTAAAAAAGTGCCTGTCAGCTTAAACCGACAGACACCACTATTTATTACTAACGATTTTTTCTCTGCTCTATAGCTGCTCCGATAAAGTCACGGAACAAAGGATGAGGTCTATTGGGTCGTGACAGGAATTCAGGATGGAATTGAACCCCTACAAACCAAGGATGCTCTTTTAATTCAACCATTTCAACCAATCTGTCATCAGGGGATACACCTGTTATGCAAAGACCTTTTTCTTCTAACATTTTTCTGTATTCATTGTTCACTTCATATCTATGACGATGTCTTTCATAGATTAAATCTTCATTATATGCGTTGTATGCAAAAGAGTCTTTAGCCACTTTACAAGGGTAGGCTCCAAGTCTCATGGTTCCTCCCATCTCATCAATGTCCTTTTGCTCCGGCATTAAATCAATCACAGGATAAGGGGTATTGGGGTTTAATTCAGAACTGTGGGCACCCTTTAATCCAGCTACATTACGGGCAAATTCAATAACTGCACATTGCATTCCAAGACAAATCCCAAAGAAAGGTACTTTATTTTCCCTGACATAGGTGATCGCTGCAATTTTGCCTTCTATTCCTCGGTCTCCAAAACCTCCCGGTACTAAAACGGCATCGGCTCCATCTAAAATTTCTCCTACATTATTTGCATTGACAGCTTCTGCATTGATCCAGTCAATTTCGATTTCTGTTTGGTGATGAATCCCTGCATGCTTTAAGGATTCTACAATGGAGATATATGCATCATGAAGTTCTACATATTTTCCAACCAGAGCTACTTTTACGGAACCATTAGGGTTTTTCTCCCTTTCAACCATCTGTTTCCATTCTTCTAAATCAGGGCTTGTACATTCTATTTGAAGTTTCCTGCAAACAATTTTTGCCAAACCTTCTTGCTCAAGCATCAAAGGAACTTCATAAAGGGTTTCTGCATCCAGATTTTGAACCACGCAGTCCTTCTCCACGTTGCAGAATAAAGAAATCTTTTCTTTCATATCTGCGGATAAAGGTTGCTCTGTTCTGCAAACGATAATATCCGGCTGAATACCTATGGAGCGAAGCTCTTTTACAGAGTGTTGAGTAGGCTTTGTTTTCATTTCCCCTGATTTGCTTAAATAAGGAATAAGGGTAACATGAATGTATAATACATTTTCTCTTCCCACTTCAGTGGCTACTTGTCTTATAGCTTCCAAAAACGGAAGACTTTCTATATCTCCTACAGTTCCTCCGATTTCAGTAATGACGATATCTGTCTGTCCAGATTTTCCAACTCGATATATACGGTCTTTGATAGCATTGGTGATATGAGGAATGACTTGAACAGTTGCTCCTAAAAACTCGCCTTTTCTTTCTTTATTGAGTACCGACCAGTAAATTTTCCCCGTTGTAATATTATTGTATCGGGTTAAACTTTCGTCAATAAATCTTTCATAATGACCTAAGTCTAAATCCGTTTCAGCGCCATCATTGGTGACAAATACTTCTCCATGTTGATAAGGACTCATGGTTCCAGGATCTATATTAATATAGGGATCAAACTTTTGAATCGTTACATGTTTCCCTCTGGATTTTAATAATCTTCCAAGGGAAGCTGCAGTAATCCCTTTACCTAGTCCCGATACAACACCGCCCGTAACAAAAATATATTTCGTTGACATTCTTTTCACCTCAACCGTTTTTTTTACCATTTTACCATTCACTTTTCATTAACCTATTCATTTTATTATCTATACAAGGTAATGTCAAGGATTAGCCTTAACAAAAAAAAGGGGGAAAAGTTCCCCTTTAATTATAATAAATGATATTTTCTCTATAATCCTTTTGAAGATCTTTTTCCAGGAAGTTTAAGAATCTTACAAGCATTGAAGAAGCTTCTGCCCTTGTCAGTTTCTTGTTTGCATTAATATTATTATTCCCGTCTCCCCCGACAATACCTACTTCAGCTGCCATATAAACAGCATCCCTTGCCCAGTTTGGTATTCTGCTGTCATCAGCAAAGTAAGTTTTATAGCCTGGAGCTGGAGCTTTACTCTCAAAGCCCAGGGCACGCATAAGAATCGTAATGGCTTCGCCTTTTGTTAAACTGTCATTGGGTCTGAACTTATAATCTTCACTGCCTGTTATAATATTTTTATTATAAGCTTCCTTAATATATTGGAAATTAGGATCTGAAGATTTGACATCTACAAAGATGATCTCTTCTACCTGATTCTTTTTCTTTCTCGTTGTGGATTTCTTGGTTGCTTCTTCTTCCACACGAATATTGCAAGCTTTAACTACTGCTTTAACAAATTCCATTCTGGTCATTGGCGCATCAGGAACAAAGAAAGTAGTACTTCCTTCAAATACATCCAGAGAATACAGCTTTTCGATATCCTGCTGTGCCCAGTGACCTCCTGTATCCCTGAATTTAGGAACAATCAGTCTTTCCACCTTTGGAACCATAGCAGCGCGAAGGGATATTGTATCTTCATCTCTTCTTTTGGTGTCAAACCCTTTATCGGTTTTTCTAGGAAGATTATAAGTATATTGAGATACCATCTCCTGATTGGTAGTTTTCATGTACCCTCCGTTAAAACTGGAAAGACTCGCTTCATTTGCAGAGTATTTCAGTGATTTCGTCGTACTGTCAGAAACTTGAACTTTAACAGTACCTTCCCAGGACAAATTATTCTCTTCTTCTCCCTGAGTCTTTCGGTTAATGGTGTAGACATAGTCTATGATCTGGGTTTCCGTACTTCCCCAAAAGTTCTCATAGCCTACATCTCCTCCGGTGATGTCGACATAAGCAGTTCCCTGATTTCCATTGATGGTGTAGTATTTTCTTGCTTTAATATTTCCGGAATAGAAATCTGACGCCGGACGGTTATCTATAATATCTGACTGAGAAAACTGAATGTCTTCCAGTTCAAAAGTATCCTGTCCGATCGTTACCGTTTCTGTATATTTTGTAATCTTTGTATCGGCAATAGTCTGCCCCTTGGCGCTGTTTGGGGTATAGGTGGTTGTAATGCTTACATTTCTGGTTAATTTGCCGCTGATGCTGGAATCCTCGGGAGTTAATGTGAATTTATAGGTAATTTTCTTTTCTTCATCATCTTCTTTTTTCGTTACCTTAAGTTCACCCTTAAACACCACAGGTTCCCCGGATAAAAATACAACTTCCTTATATTCAAATTCATCATTTACCCCTCCTGAAAACTCGGGAGGCGCTGCCCACAGGATCTGAGTGAAAAGAAGGGTAAATACAAGTACCAATGTCCATTTTTTCATGCGATCTTCCCCTATTATAGATTTTTATTTTACAATCACTACTTTTGCATTCAGACCGTCCCTTACAATATACAGCCTGTCATTTTGCTTTAATTCTTCCGGCTGAATAATCTTTCCATCTTTGATAATCATCGCTTCTTCCAAGGTTAAATAGAAGGAATCTTTCCTTGGCATCCACTGAGTATTTTTGGGGCTCCAGTCCGAAGCATTAATAATATTGATTCTCCATCCGGTCCATTTATGATTTTCAGGTACTGCTCCTGCAACGCCATTCGTAATTCTTTGTTTCAGGAGAGAGTCCCTGTTCTTTTGAACCATTATAGCCTGAATTCTGTCTCCATCGGCATAAACATATGCATACCAGTCTTCCAGGCCTTTTTGCTTAGCATAATCACTGTCTTCGTCCACTGCATAATCTCCATAATAGAAGTCTTCATGCGCAACTATTTTTCCTGCTTCTAAATCATAGATCATGGTATCTTCATCATAATAGAGTTCCTTGGTATCATTAAAGCCTTCCCATTCGTGTCTGTTTAAAAGAGCAAATTTCTTTAAAATGATACTGTCTCTGAATACAACATCCAGTCTTCCTTCATACAGATAATCCTGACCAATATTGGAATTATTGATATCTTCATTATAGACATAAATTACATTGGCGTTCATGCCATCTATTCTGCCATCTCCTACAATAAAGGCATCCACTCCTGGTTCCAGAGCATAAATATCCACCAGTCTTCCGTTCTTTATGACGATCGTTCCATCATTAAAGGTGATATTCTTATGGTTTTTAGCTAATTCAAAGGACTGCGAATACCAGTTCATTTCTTCTATAGTATCTGTATAATTGGCTTCATATTGATTCTTAAGCACCATGGCTTCTACTCTGTCAGAACTAAAAAAGTCCTTAACCACCATATATGCCGTATTTCCAACATAATATTTTAATTTGGAAGGGGATACTTCCTGGCCTCCTATATAGATCGGAGAATCTCCGGAATAGGAAATAGTTTTTGCACTGCTTACATCTTCCCATTGTCCATTTTTAAATACCTTTAAATCCGTTAAGGTCAAATCTTCATCCAGAATATCTGTTGCTGCAATCTTTCCTTTATAAAGTCCTTTGACCTGTACAGATTTACCTTGTACAGCAATTCTGCTGACCATCATTGTATCTATTTCATCAAAATAGAGTTTTACCCTGTCTCCTACATAAAGGGTATTTAAAGATCCCTTTTTACCATCTTTTAAAAGGATGGTTGCCGGAGATGTAAAATAAGTTTCTTCTTTGCCAATATCCAGTTTTACAATCAATTGGTTCCTGTCGATTCCTTTAATGGTACCAACTCTTACTTTGCTTCCTTCTGGAATATAGCCTGGCGCTGCTGTTGAAAACCCTTCCATGTAAGAAATCTTTCGGTTTTTAAGGGTAGCGTATACTTCCATACCCGCCTTAAAATCCTTTGAGGAAGCATTAAGGGTATCTATTGAAAAAATAACACTTCTGTCAAAAGAAAGGGTGTGAAGTGTTCCATCATACTCTTCGATGGACACTTCATTTTCCCCTATTTCCACAAGAAAACCTTCTATATACCCCTGGCGATAAGGAGTAGTAAGGTCGGCAAAAACCCCTGTGGTATTAAAGATCATGCTGAGTGCTATGATCGCAGCTACCAAGCCTTTTTTAAATAATTGATTTTTCATCTCTCCAACCTCCTATCTCCTGCTTCCGATAACCATGTATTTTCCTAGTCTGTCAATATAAGTTCCTATTGCTGCCTGGTCCGTATGGTTTGATCTTTTAACGGGAACCCATGTCTTGCTGGAAGTATTGTACCTGCCGAATGAAATGTTGGTTAATCTTCTTAGATCAGCCATATTTCCATCATAGTCAAGATTAAATAAGATACTTGAATTTAAGTATTCCATATTGCTCTGGTTCTTTCCTACATATTGAGTTGCTTCTAAGACATACAGATTGGAAAGTCCCACGGTTCCAGCTTCCAGTTCAGGATTGCCGTTGTTTTGAGTGATTTTGAACCTTACTCCTGCATCGGAATTGCTTCTGTTGTTTAACATGTTATCATTCATAAATGCATTCGGATTAAAGACTAAGGTGAAATCCTGCCCTATAACCGTAATATCTGCTGCATACCTTGAAGCAATAGTCTCTGCAGGGATACTGATCACAGCTGATTTAGAACCGGCAAGGGTTCCCCTTGTTAAATCAATCGTCAGTGCTCTATTGGCATCATTTCTGCCGATAGAGATTTCTGCAAGAGTTCCATTTTTCTTAAGGATGGTTTCTTCATTCAATTCTCCGTCTGTATCAGGAATTCCCACAGTTTTTCCAGTTCTTACTTCATTACTTTCCCGAGAAGCCTTGGATATATTAAATTCACCAATGGCTTTTACGATAAATTTATACGTTGTTCGAGGCTCTAAATCTTCGTAAACGAAACTGGTGGTTTTGCTCGTTCCAATCAGTTCGATATTGCTGCTGTTAATAACCACATAAATTTCATATTCCTTAGCTCCAGGTACCTCTGACCAGGTAATTTTGATATATCTGTCATAAATTAAATCAGCTCTCACACCCTGAGGTGCTTCCACTTCTGGCAGCGAATAACCCAGTGGGTAAATATTGGTTGCCCCACCATCTTCGTTAACAAGAATAACACCAAGGCTATCCTTATTGCCTTCAGGAGTAGTTACTTTAACGGTTTCTGAATCGATAAATTCCACAGCAGCTGCTTCGATACCGGATTCTAAAGTATAGGCCACTCCTTCAATGTAAAATACTTTATCCTTAGTTGACCCATCGGCTTTTTTAATCACAGGATTAAAGTACACTTTTGCCCCATCTTTAAAGCCAAATCCTTTTAATTTTATTTCCTGTCCTCCTTCAACGGAGATCGTTTTTATTTCTGTCAGTTCACTCAAATCTGTAACCTTAGTAATTTTAGGATTGCTTATAAAGGTAAAGGGCTCTGGCGCCGTTACAATGGTTCCATCAGGATTTTGAACCTTTACGGTTACTTCTCCCGGTTCATGGGCCGGTGTGGTTACATAGATGAACTTGCCGTCTCTGGAGACAGTAATGTCTTTAGCAGGAATTTCTCCAAAGTATACATGGATGGTGTCTGTAAAACCTTCCATAGTGCTTCTGAAATCTTTTCCTTCGATAGTCACTTTAGTGCCTCCGGCAGCAGGACCCTTGTTTGGTGTAATTTTGGTCACACTCGGATCACTTTCACCTTTCACAAAAGTGATATATATAGGAGGCGTTAATTCATCAGACGCCGCACTACCTCCGTCTTCATTCACCACGATCAGTCTGTAGTACTTACCAACATTATTTTCGGATGCCGCAGGCATTTCAAAGCTTAACAAACGGGGCAATCCGTCATAATTAATGCTGCTTGGCCCCAAATCCATTATTTCTCCAATGAGAATATGGGCATTATCTCTAAAATCATCCCCTATTACTTTAATGGTGTTTCCGCCTTTATAATTTACTCGGATGATTCTTGCCATAACCTGTCGTCCATCAATGATCACCTGTTCTGATACAGGAGAAACATTTTGATTGGTAATGTCAGTAATAATCGGCTTGCTATCAGGATTTTTATAGATGAAGGTGGATTTAGCCTCTCCTCCGTCAGGATTAATTACTCTTAAAGATACTGTTCCAACGGTATAGTATGGTGGAGTCGTAACAGAAAGTTCCGTGCTGTCAATGTTGTTAACCGCCGGAGCAAATCCTCTTTCAACGATAAATCTTCTGTCCACAACAGAGAATCTTATTAATTCGCTGAAAGGATAAGCATTTCCATCTTTATCTACAAGTAAATTCGTATTGATAAAAGATTCCTCGTCATTAAAGTGTATAAATGTATTGGTATACGTTACGTCATTGTATTTTAAAGTCACCTGAATCTGGGCTGTAGAACCTGTTTTTGTGTCATACACTGCTTTATAAACAGCAGTAAAGTCCTTTTCAAGAGATACTTGTGCATTCCCCTGGTTAATAAGGCCCGAGTTAGGTTTATCTCTCGCAATGTCCTTATTGGTATTGTCTCCAAATTGGACCAATGTCATATTGCGGTTTTCTTTCTCTGATGTTGACGTATAAACCTTTATAGGTGACTGTCTGAAATCTGAACCATAAATGCCGATATTATCATTCCCCGACTTATTTCCTGTATTAGGAGATACCTTAGTAATTTTGGGGTTAGACCCTTCATAGGTATAGGTCACGGTATTGGATCTTCCTCCATCATTGTTTTCAACATATACCGCTGCCGTTCCTTTCTTGCCTTTTGGAGTAATTACTTTTATATAAGTACTGTTAAACTCTACAATCATTGCCCTTTCCATACCAAAGTACACTTTAGGAAGAAGTGGCGATGTATAATAATATTCATAAGGATATATAGGCGGGCTAAGCTCTTTTTGATCGTTTGGATCAAAGGATTTATCATATTTCCCATTGCCGTTTAAATCTGTAAAGGGTTCTCCTTCATCATACTCCTGATTTCTGTTAAGATCTTCAAAAGGTTCAGCAGATCTAAAGTCATTTCCAAATATTTCTACGATGGTTCCTCCTGCTGCAGTACCTGCACTGGGAATAATCCTTGTGATTTCTGGATGGCTCTTAGGAACAACGTAAGTGTACCCATTTTCTACAGAATAACTGCCTCCATCAGGATTAATCACAACAACAGGAACAGACCAGCGTCCAACCCCTTTATCTGCAAACAAATCTCCGGAATAAGGCGGAACAACAACCGTTATGGTGTTTCCAGAAGTTGAAATCTGAACTTTAGAAGGATCCACTTCTACACCATTGATAAATACTTTTGCCTTTTTATCTCCGGTTTCTATAAAATTACTACCGTAAATTGTAATAATATTGTTTCCAGCAACACTTCCTTCGGAAGGATCGATCCGATCAATTTTCGGTTTGCTTTGTGGCTGTGCATAATAGTAAAAACCATTTTCATCTTTCTTTGTATCTTTCTTCGTATCCGGGTTTTGAACCGTTACATCGTACCAGCCATCCGGAAAATCCAGGGCAGGTACAGTGAAGTAAATCGTATTTTTGTCTATTACTTTTACATTGTCTCCAACAATCCGATCTCCCTTTATCACAAAAGGCGTAACGATTTTAAAAGTAAGGATTTCAACAGAGCCTTTCCCAATTATAATGGTTCCATCTGCTTTAACCGTCAGGTCAAAGAGGTCTCCTCCTACCTTATTGGCCTGAAGTTTTAAACTGCTGCTGTCTACTTGAACTCTATACTCATTTCCAAGACCATCGGAAATAATGGGAATTCCGGATGGATCTAAATCAACGGTATAATATTTCCCTCCAGGCATTTCTTCTAATAAAATACTATGATAATAACTGGCTGTTATCAGTTCTTTATTCTTTATTGAAAACAAAAGTTCACCTGGATTTGTAAATTCTTTAAGTTCTATTTCCTTTGTAGAGGTATTGATATTATATGAATTAATGTCTTGCCCTTCGATTAAAACTCTTGTTCCGATCAGGCGATAAATCGCATCTTTCCCTCCGGTGGGGTCCGGTTTTAAGAAGTTATCCCCTTTAATCACAACCAAAGTTCCTGTATTTCCTTGTCTTGGCTGTATGGAAGTAATTTTGGGATCTGTAAAGGTTTTTACATAGCTAAAGGGGAAAGTCGCCATTGCTCCTTCAGGATTCATCACCTGCAATTGGGTCTGTCCTTCTCGTCCTGGTGGCGCTTTAAAGGTAATGGTTCTTCCATCCGCTTCTCTTTTAATAGGCTTCACTTCTGCTCCGTCTATAAATACTCTAACCCCATCAGTAAAATTACTACCTACAATAACAATTTCATCTCCTCCCTCTACAGGTACAACATTAGGAGTCACATTTTGAATTGTAGGATGCTTTGAAATATCCGGACTTACAAATTCAATAAAATCATTAATCTGCGTACTCAATCCCATTTCTGTAGAATTTCTTATGGGATTTGTTACTTTAAGCGGAGCCTTTCCTATATTCACTCCTGGATCAGGGGTTCCTTCCTTTAATCTGATTAATATTTTGGTACCTAATTCGCTGCCGCTGGAACCGTCCAGCTCTCTTCCATTGGCATCAAATATCTTTAAGAAAATATCCGGAGAACTGTTCTTGTCAATGACTATGGTTCCTAATTCCACAACAGGATAACGAACGATTTCTTTTCCTGTTTTTTCATCAGTAAATTTGTGAATCAAAAAGTTTTTCCCATAAATGGCAATGTATCTGTCACTGGGAATCTTTCCTTTGTCATTCACCTGAATCAAATTGGGAACTGCTTCTGTAATTTCGGGGGATACTTTACTTACAATATATGTGTATCCCTTTTCTTTCACTGCTCTTTCTCTAATAACAATATTTCCATCTGCTTTTGTTAAAACCGTCTCTGTTTCAATAACTACGTCTTGTACCGGAGATATATCTGCATTGGTAACCTGGGGAGTGCGCACTATTATACTGTCCAAATCTTTATTAAAAGAGTATTTATACAAGTTTCCCTCATTGTCTTTAAAAGAAGCCTTATTTCCTATAATCACACTAATTTTTTTAGTTACCGATGAAATAGGAGTGGATGAATCAGCTTTTTTATCATATTTTAAAACAAGGGTATTGGCATCGGCAGCTGATACATCTGTTAATTCATACTCATCTGAACTAAAGTTATCTATATTGGTTATATTAAGACTTCCAATAAATTGTCCTGTAATAGTAACCAGTTCTCCAGTATCCGGACCTGTTTTGGGATACACGGTAAGTATAGTCATCTTATTTTGAGAATCGATAATTGTAAATTTATCCTCAAGAATTGCTTCCCCTGTTATTTCCTGCATAGGATCTTTGCCTTCAGAGATCTTATTGGTTATTACCACATAATATTCTCCCAGAGGAAGATTCGGCACTTGTACAGAAAGGGTATCTTTCTCACTTGCAGATGTTTTTTGCTGATAAGTAGGATTAAGTCCCTTATTGGAATTGGTATAGGGATCAGTTCCATCTAACGTTGTTAAGAAAAATACATCATACAAATCTAATTTATCTGCTGTAAAATAGATGGTTTCTCCCGGCTGTGCTCTATTGGGAAACATTTCAATTTTCCCGCTGATAGGCAAGTCTTTGGTTAATTGAAATTGATCTTTGTAAGTATGGGTAATGTGTACATTAACATCTTTTTCTATGTTATTAATTTTAGTCTTTGTTTTGAGTTCACTGGTAAAAACAATATTTTGAATACCCAGATCTCCTGTGAGATTTTCAATTTCTACACTTGCTTCACTATCTTTAAATTTAGTTGCATCAAAGGTTGTATATGAATTACCTTTACCATACTTTGCCTCTATGATCTGGCCTTTTCCTGAACTGCTGGAATACTCATATACATTTTTTAGCTTTGATCCTTCAATTTTTAGCTTCTCCGTTGGTCCTTGCTTTACCTTTCGTGTTATTCCCGTTAATTGAGGCATATTTTGCTCATTAATAGAAATTACTGCGCCGCCTACATTAAGCTGTACGCCTAATTGATCTTTTTGCGCCAATTCAAACTGCAAAATATTATCGGTATTGATTGTTCGATTTCCTAAAGGCTTATAACCGCCATCAGTTGTCAGCATCAGGACGTCTGCATCCTTTAAGTATGCTCCCTCGATAATAATATACGCTTTTTCAATTAAACGATTTCTGTCATAAGTCTTACCGATAGTAACGTCAGTAACTTCAAACTTATCCGGATCAAAGGCATATATTACTTCTGTCGGCAAAAGACTTAAAGTCATGATTAAAATCATAAGTCGTGCCAAAAATTTATTGAATTTACGCATGTCATCATCCCCTCAATAAAGTAGGGAAGTAACTTCCCTGCTTTTTATTGTTCTATAATTACAAAGATTCCTGCCTTATTTGTCATGGCATTGACCTTTTGATTGATTTTATCCACATAGCTGTTTTCTTTCGTCCAGGTTCTTCTTGTAATATCGTATCTATATATGGCTAAACGATCCCCACTGCTGTTTTTGTATGGAATAGACAGTAATATTTCATCCCACACACAGTTTTCGCCTTTTATCTCTATAAAGTCTGATCTGGGGATCATTCCCTTAAGCTTACTTTTCGCCGCTTCCATAGCAACCGGCTCCAATCTGCCTATATAAAGGTCGATATCCTTTGAGTTCCCTCTTTGATCCAGAGTCAGATTATAAATCGTTACATCTGTGTATTTTGATTTTGTAATAAGTTCTGCAATGGAGTCTTTTGTATCTCCTCTGTAATTAATCCTTCTCGTCCATACTTCTTCTCCCATTAACTTATCGAGGTCCAACTCTACTCTGACATTGTCCCTGTAACTGCTTCTTAAATACAGGGTATCCCGGCTTACCTGAATATCAGATAATACATCGCCTTTAGCACTTTCATTTTTTACCCTGTATTCCTCTGTAGGAATATGCTCTCCCTCAGAAAGCACACTCAGAGTTCCGTAGGTTGTTACTGTATGATCATCGTCGTTTTGGATGATGATATTATATAGTCCAGGCTTTAACTTTCTATTTCTGGGAAGGAGAACTTCCAGATAAGTCCTGCCATCATGATCCTGTTTGACTGTAACATCACTCGCTTCTCTGTCATTGAAAAAAACTCGTATGGAAGATTTGTAAAAATAATCTCCATAAATTCTAATGGTTGTATCAGAATCATAATCCTCAATCACAGTTTGGTCCTTTACGCCCGTATCTGTTACCGCAGGAACTGCCATGGTCGTAAATTCCCAGGAGATACTCGGGCTGTATCTTTTGTTCTCATCGATGACACCATTTTCTGAGGCATCATTTCTTAATACTTTTTCTGCTATAGTCACTGTATAGGTTGCCTGAGGTGACAAAGGCTTCACAGGAATATAGAGATACGCTCTGTGACTGGCTCTGTCCTTCTTAAACAAATACTGGTTAATATAATCCGTATTTTCCTTACACATTTCAAGAAATTCTTTATCCAAATAATCTGTATTGCTTCCTGTAGCATATACACTGCTGGAAAGCAAATAACTAACACCTAAAGGCGAATTGAACTCAAGTTTTCCATCAATATCTTCAAAAGTTATTCTTAAAAAACTCCTGTCTTTTAAAATACTATGGGATAAGTCGTTTTCATTAAACCAAGGATATTCTCCAACGGATTTAGGATAGACTTCCAATACCTTAGGAGTTGATTTGGATAATAAGGTAAACCTTAAAGAGTCTTCTATATAATCCTTTTGATCAAACTTAAGGCCTCCGGTAATGACAAGGGTTTCTTTAAGTTGTATTCCGTAATTGTATAATACTTTAAAATCAACATCTGCAATATAATTCTTAAGACCTGATCCGCCGGAATAAACAACCATAACGTTGTATCCTCCCGAGCGATTATATGTCTTAAGTTTGTCTAAGGTATCTTTTTCAAAATAAACGTTCAGTTTGGTATTGCTTGCTACCGATAAATCTTTCTTTTGAATGACAATATCTTGTTCTTCAACGGGTAAAGATAAGGCTTGACCTGATATGGGCCTTAAAATAACCTTTTCAACTCCTTGGTTGAAATTGTTGCCAAAAATAGTCATCGTCCAATTTTTCAAGTCATCACTGAAGATCATATTGGTTTCATATTCTATAGTCATTTGTAAATCAGTACTGTTAATGCCTCCTGAAAAATATTTGGCATTATTGGCATCTAGGTTTAAACTTAAGGTTGTTTCATTTATGTATTGAACTTTTTCTTTAGGTAAAGTAATTTCCCAGGCTCCATTCTTGATATTGCTAAGAATCACCTGTTTGATGTCTTTTTTAAAATTCTGCCCTGTTACAGTAATTGTTCTGGGCTGATATTCTCTGTCTTTTCCAATGGTTAGTTTTGTTCCGTCGATATATTGAATTTCTATTTCATAAATTCCAGTAAAACTTTCTAAAGAAAAATCTGTTGCATTTTTGCCTTTTATACTAACTTGAAGTTCCTTATCTTTCGCAACGATATCACTTTGAGGGATGGTAATCGTTTTTAGATCAAAAGTTCGTATTAAATGAATTTCTTTTATGTCTTTAGTATTAACACCGTGGATTGTAAAAGTCCATCCTTCTTTTTCTCCCTTTAGATATAGATCTGTCACTTTTGCCGCATTGTTTTTTAAGCTGTATACATTCTCTGACACGGTTTGACTTTGAGCTGAACTGCCAGTGGCTGCTGGATTCGTGTCCGCGGCCAGCAAAGTTCCTTGGGGAACAATGCCAACAAGCATGGCAAAAATAAGACCCCATGCCATCTTTTTAGTTTTCTTTTTATGTAAATTTTTCAACTATATTCCCCCTTCAAACGCAAAAATACTATATTGTCTTTATCGTCAAATTATATAACCATCTTTAGAAAAAAAACCCCTGGAATAGGGGTTAATTTTGGTTGTTTTGGTTTAATATTGAATTTAAATATGCCAAAAACTCATCTTTTAAATCATCACGATTAAGGGCAAATTCAACCGTTGCCTGCAAAAAGCCCATTTTATTGCCTACATCGTATCTTTTTCCAATAAAATCATAGGCATACATTGCCTCTTCCTGAGAAAGTCTCTTTAAGGCGTCGGTCAATTGAATTTCTCCTCCTGCTCCCGCTTCCTGGTTTTCAAGATATTCAAAGATTCTGGGGGTAATAATATATCTTCCAAGAATGGCAATATTGGAAGGTGCTTTTTCTTTCTTGGGTTTCTCTACCATATCGGTTACTTTATATACTCTGCCTTCAATATGTTTTGCATCTACAATGCCATATTTATCCACATCTTCAAAAGGAACTTGCTGTACGCCTAAAATGGATGTCTTATACTCGTTAAATACTTCGATCATTTGTTTAAGACAAGGCTTTTCTGAAACGATAATATCGTCCCCAAGTAAAACTGCAAAAGGCTCGTCTCCGATAAAATTCTTTGCGGTGAGTATTGCATGGCCTAATCCCTTAGGCTCTTTTTGACGAATATAGTGGATATTGGCCAGATCTGAAGCTTGTCTTGCCAGCTCTAAGAGTTCGCTTTTGCCTTTTTTCTCCAATTCCAATTCCAATTCTATAGATTTGTCAAAATGGTCTTCTATAGATCTCTTGCTTCTTCCTGTTACTATAATAATATCCTCAATACCTGATTCTACAGCTTCTTCTACAATATACTGAATGGTAGGTTTGTCCACTATTGGAAGCATTTCTTTGGGCTGTGCTTTGGTTGCAGGAAGAAATCTTGTTCCTAAACCCGCAGCTGGAATAATGGCTTTTCTTATTTTCATCATCATTTCATCTCCTGTTTTTTTGGTGAACACACTTCACCTAATATTATGGTTTATTGAGGGCTTATCTGGTGTTCATCCATGTTATAAGGCTGGAGGGGAATACTAGCCCCCCCTTGTTCTATGGGATGAATTTTAATATGAAACGAATTGATGCCCATGGATACATGATCCATTTCCAATCCGTAAACTACTTCCAGTTCTCCTTCTCCATCATGCAAATTAATATTCATTTTTTTGGCAAAAACTGAAACAATTAAAGCTCCTTGCTTTGTATCATAATAGGTCGTATGCTTTTTATTCAGTTCAAATGTCATATTGGAATTAATGCTCCCAAAACGCATAATGGATACTTTTTGTCCGTCTATCTTAATGGTAGTAGTAGTATCTTCGTCTTCGCCTTCATGTCTTTCTTTATAAGTAATGTATGTTTTATCATTCTTTATATAGTAGCGTCCTGGTGCGACTACTTCAATAGAATCATCATAATCTTCGTATCTTTGAACTCCTAATATAGAGATCAGTACTTTCTTTTCTGTTGTTGTATTTCCCATAGGTCCACTCCTCGTTCAATCTTAGTATAATTATATCGACAAAAAGATATATTGACAAGGATAACTCAAAAACCCATAGGTTCTTCCTTAGTATCTCTCAATGTCAATCTTTTGTGCATGGGGAATTGATGTTTTTAGGGCCATTGCCGCTATTTGCTCAAATTTGGTTGTGTTGTCACTCACATAAAAAGCATGCCTGGGACTTTGCAAAGAATCCCTTAATCCGTCTTTTGAAATTAAAAGGTCTTTTAGATTTTTTGCAACTTCCAAAGCCGGGTTGATTAAGCAAACATGTAAACCCGTCACTTCCTGAATGACATCTTTAAGAAGAGGATAATGGGTACATCCAAGAACCAAGGTGTCAATTTGCTTTTCCTGGAAACACTCTAAATATTTTTTGGCCACCAGGTAAGTCACTTCATTATTGATCCAGCCTTCTTCTGCTAAAGGCACAAATAAAGGACAAGACAGGGAAAAGGTCTGAATATCCTTATTATGCATTTTTATGGCATTTTCATAACTCTTAGAGCGTATTGTTGCTTCTGTTCCAATGATGCCAATGCGATTATTTTTGGTCGTACGGGAAGCCATCACCGCTCCTGGCTCAACTACACCTATAATCGGAATATCAAAGGTTTCCTGAACTTCTTCTAAGCTGTTGGAACTAGCTGTATTACAGGCTATGATAATTGCTTTAATATTTTTAGTGAGTAAAAATCTGATGATTTGCTTGGAGTACTTGGTTACAGTTTCTTTAGACTTGCTTCCATAAGGAACCCTTGCTGTATCTCCAAAATAGATGATTTCTTCGTTGGGGAGCTGATCCATGATTTCACGGACAACAGTCAGTCCTCCGACTCCTGAATCAAATACTCCTATAGGGCGTTGATCCATATTTCTTCCTCTTCTCCATTAGTTTTCTGATTTTTTCAATGCTAATTCTATCAGCTTATGAACCAGTTCTTGCTTTGAAATCCCCATATTTTCCCAAAGCATAGGATACATACTGATGGAGGTAAAACCTGGCATAGTATTGATTTCATTAAAGACTACTCTGTTAGTGTCTTTTTCTACAAAGAAATCCACCCGTGCGAGTCCGGAACCGTCAACAGCTTTAAAAATGCGAATAGCCTTTTCTCTGACTTCTTCTATAATTTCTTTGGGAAGATCTGCGTTTAAGATGGTTTTGGATTCACTATTATTATATTTTGCATCAAAGTCGTAAAATTCTGCTGCCGGAATGATTTCTCCAACTAAAGACGCTTTAACATCCTTATTGCCTAATACTGCACATTCCACTTCTCTTCCAACAATGGTTTCTTCTATAAGTATTTTCCTGTCGTGTTCAGCTGCTGTTTTTAACCCTTCTATAAGTTCTTCCCTGTTATGGGCTTTAGTGATTCCGACGGAAGATCCGGCATTAGATGGTTTAATAAAGCAGGGATAACTTAAGGCAGCTTCTACTTTTGATACCGCTTTGTCCATTTCATCTAATTCGTCTTTATAGATCACCACATAAGAAGCCTGATCAATATTTTGCTTTTCCACTATGATCTTCGTAAATACCTTATCCATAGAAACGCTGGAAGCTAATACACCACAACCCACATAAGGAATCTTTGCCATCTCCAGCAATCCCTGAACTGTTCCATCTTCTCCATATAAGCCATGCAGCACAGGAAAAACCACATCTATTGGAATCGCCTTATATTTATCTCCTACAAGTTTTATAAGACTTTTTTTGGTCGCATCAGGACTGATAAATGCAGGAGTTGATAATTTTTCCCATTCTCCAGTTTCAATATGATTTAAGGGTCCATTATAGAGCATCCATTTACCTTCTTTTGTAATTCCAACTGTCAATACGAAATATTTATTTGGATCAATATTGCTGATGACATTTTTTGCAGATACCAAGGACACATCATGTTCCGATGATTGTCCTCCAAATAGCACAACAACTGTTTTCTTATTGTTCACGACAATCCCTCTTTTCAAATTATAAATATAATATATTGTATGACTTATAATTTATGAGAATAAATGGATAGTGTCAAGAAGTTTGTGTAAACTACTTCTTGTATGTAAAAGTTAGTTTTCAAACAATTCATTTAGTTCGGCCTGAACTAATGCAAAACCTTTATGTACTCTGGAACCATATTTTTTA